>SDBU01003485.1_pt1 | contig 19954 bp, 15 predicted proteins | sample 2277071 | NCBI WGS metagenome assembly SDBU01 (sample SAMN10397929, study PRJNA504765) | marine sediment metagenome | isolation source: marine sediment core GS08_GC12, 126 cmbsf | place: Arctic Ocean: Gakkel Ridge, Loki's castle | collected 2008
GCAGGGGGCGATCCCTCCTTGCTCTTACCATCGTCTCGAAGCCTCCAACTGACAACGCCGGTTCTGAGGCCGCCATCGGCGGCTGAAGGGCCGGGTAACAACTCTCGCCGAAGCAATGCACGCAAAAACCAGCCGGGGATTGACGCTGGTGCCGGCACCAGCGACCGGAACCACTCAACCCATATTAACTACTTCACGGGTCCGACACAACACTTCGGTGGCAAATCGCTTCAACAGCCTAGCTTGGCAGGGATTTTGTCCATGAGTGCTTTACCCTCCACAGACGTCCATTCCCCACCGTTCGCCGATGGCGAAGGGTGCACCGGCGTAGTCGTTCAGGTTTACGGCAATGGACCGAAGGCGCGCTGGAAGCGGGCCAGGTCGGCGAGATCGACGTCGAGGTCACCGTCGAAGTCGAAGGCATCGCAGCCCTCGGGATAGGGCCCGTTTTCCGGTCCGGTCATGCAGCCCGCAAAGAGTGAGAAGTCATCCAGGTCCACGTCGCCGTCACCGTCGATGTCGCCCGATATGGATCTCTGGTTCAACAGCACCGTGACGTTGTCGCTAGCCCGGTTCGCTACGGCCAGGTCTGGCGCCTGGTCACCGTCCAGGTCGCCGATCGCCGCGGAGGCAGGGGTGCCACCGGCGCGGTAGTGTACCGCGGGGGCAAACGTTCCCCCGCCGACCCCCAGCAGCACCGAAACGTTGCCGCTACCGGAGTTCGCCACGGCCAGGTCTGGCGCCTGGTCGCCGTCCAGGTCGCCGATCGCCACGGACCCAGGGTAGGCACCCGCGGCGTAGTGCACCGCGGTTGCAAACGTCCCGTCACCGACGCCCAGCAGCACCGAGACGTTGTGGCTCCAGTAGTTCGCCACGGCCAGGTCGGGCACCTGATCGCCGTCCAGGTCGCCGATCGCCACGGAGTGAGGCCCGTCGCCGGCGCCGTAGTGCATCGCGGCGCCAAACGTCCCGTCGCCGAGCCCCAGCAGCACTGAGACATTGTCGCTGCTCTCCACGGCCAGGTCGAGCACCTGGTCGCCGTTCAGGTCGCCGATCGCTACGGACGAAGGGCCGAGGCCGGCGCCGTAGTGCACCGCGGCGGCAAACGTCCCGTCGCCGATCCCCAGCAGCACCGAGACGTTGTCGCTGCCGAAGTTCGCCACGGCCAGGTCGAGCGCCTGGTCGCCGTCCAGGTCGCCGATCGCTACGGAGGAAGGGTAGTCACCGGCGGCGTAGTGCACCGCGGCGACAAACGTTCCGTCGCCGACCCCCAGCAGCACCGAGACGCCGTCGCCGTAGTAGGGCGCTACGGCCAAGTCGGGCACCTGGTCGCCGTCCAGGTCGCCGATTGCTACGGAGAAAGCCAAACCACCGGTGGGATAGTGCACCGCGGTGCCAAACGTTCCGTCGCCGACCCCCAACAGCACCGAGACGTCGTAACTGTATCGGTTCCCCGCCGCCAGGTCGGGCACATGATCGCCGTCCAGGTCGCCGATCGCTACGGAGCGAGGGGTATCCCCGGCGGGGTAGTGCACCGCGGCGGGAAACGTCCCGTCGCCGACGCCCAGGAACACCGAGACGTCGCCGACAACGAACGAGCCGTAGTCCGCCACGGCCAGGTCGGGAACTTCGTCGCCGTCCAGGTCGCCGATCGCCACGGAGGCGGGGGCGCCGCCGGCGGGGTAGTTCACCGCGGCGGCAAACGTCCCATCGCCGACCCCCAGAAGCACCGAGACATTGTCGCTCCACCAATTCGCCACGGCCAGGTCGGGAACCTGGTCGCCGTCCAGGTCGCCGATCGCCACGGACATAGGGGCGTCGCCGGTGGGGTAGTGCACCGCGGCGGCGAAAGTCCCGTCGCCGACCCCCAGCAGCACCGAGACGTTCCCGAAGTACTCGTCGCCGTACGCTACCGCCAGGTCGGGCACCTGGTCGCCGTCCAGGTCGCCGATCGCCACGGAGAGCGGGCCGTTCCCGGCGGCGTAGTGCACCGCGGCGGCAAACGCCCCGTCGCCGACGCCTAGCAGGACGGAGACGTTCCCGTTGTAGTAGTCGCTGTTCGCCACGGCCAGGTCGGGCACTTGGTCGCCGTCCAGGTCGCCGATCGTTACGGATCGAGGGTGGTCGCCGGCGGGGTAGTGCACCGCGACGGCAAACGTCCCGTCGGCGACCCCCAGCAGCACCGAGACGTTGTCGCTGTCGGCGTTCGCCACGGCCAGGTCGGGCACCTGGTCGCCGTTTAGGTCGCCGATCGCTACGGAGGTAGGCCCGTCCCCAGCGGCGAAGTGCACCGCGGCGGCAAACGTCCCGTCGCCAACCCCCAGCAGCACCGAGACGTTGTCGGTCCCCACGTTCGCCACGGCCAGGTCGGGCACCTGGTCGCCGTCCAGGTCGCCGATCGCTACGGAGAAAGGCCCTTCGTCGGCCGGGTAGTGCACCGCGGCAGCAAACGTCCCGTCGCCGAGCCCCAGGTGCACCGAGACGCTTCCATCTTCATAGTCCGGGTATCCCCCTGAGTTCGCCACGGCCAGGTCAGGCACCTGGTCGCCGTTCAGGTCGCCGATCGCGACGGAAAAAGGCCCATCGCCGGCGGGGTATTGCGCCCCGGGGAACAGCGGACCGTCGCCCACCGCCGCGCTCGCCCAGATCAGCCCAAACACCGGTGACACCCCGACACGAAACCGAAACCCGTTAGTGATCATCTTCATCCCTCCTCTGGGGTATGCGCCAAAATATGCAACCCTTCAGCATGGCGAACGTGCTCAAGCGGGCACTCTGCTTTTCATCAGGCCGTAAGCGATCATGCTACCAGAGCGACCTTCTCAACTCAAGCTAAAACGGGGAAATCCATCCCGGATACCGGGCGGAATGAATAGACCTTTGCCCGCGTGGGTGCCCCATTCTTGCGCAGCAAGGATGGGGAGCGGATAGACCGGTGGGCAGGCGACGGTCATGTCCATTCCTCACCCTTCGCTGATGGCGAAGGATGGGGCGCCCGCCGCTGGTTCGACGGCGCTTCCGCGGTGCGCCCGCGAATCCCACCGGTTACAAACCGGTGCCACAGGAGTCTGGAATCCAGAGTCTGGAATCTAAACCAGCGTGCGCGAATACGCGCCGACGTGAACGCCGGCGGGCCGCTCCCTTACGGTCGCGGTTCGGATCCCCGGTTTGGATCGCCGGTTCGGATCCCCGGTTCGGATCGCCGGCGCGGAATCGCGCACGGTCATCTAGAGTCTGGAATCTACCTTCCGGAGCGGCTCTCTTGGGCAATCAGGGCTGCTCCGAGGGCACCGGTGTACTGCGGATGATCCGGAACGAGTACCTGGCGGTCGAGGGCGTTTGATAACAGTTCCACTATGATCGGATTGTGGGCGACCACGCCGCCGGTCATTACTACCTGCCCGGTAAGCGGATCCATCTCCAGTATGCGCTTGGTCACCGAACGGTAGGCAGCCTTGGCGATCTCGGTGAGCGGCGTGCCCTTGGCGATAAGTGCCAACAGCTCGGTCTTGGCGAAGACCGTGCAGAATGACCCTAGCTCGATGTCCCCGGTCGCACGGCGAGCCAAGTCGTTGAAGGTGGACAGCGGGGTGTCCAACCGGCTGGCCAACTCCTCGAGAAACGCCCCCGTGCCCGCCGCGCACTTGCGGTTCATCTTGAAGCTGCGGCGGTCTCCGCTGTCGGAGACGACTATGACCTTGTTGTCCTGCCCACCTATGTCCACGATGGTGATCGCATGGGAGAAGCTCTGGTAGCAGCCGCGGGCGTGGCAGGTGATCTCGGTCACGGTAGTGTCCGCAAAGTCCACGCTGCGCCGCCCGTACCCGGTGGCTACCACGCGCTCGATTCGCTCTTTGGCGATCCCGGCGGCGGCGGTGACTTCCGCGAGGCACGCCGCAGCCGCCGCCCCGAAGTCGGCCCCGGACTTTCGCAGTGCACGGGCCAGCACGACATCGCCCTCGAGCAACACCGCCTTGGTGGCCGACGCCCCGACGTCCACACCCAGTGACCAGCGCTGTGTCATCGATCAGTTACCCACCGTAACTCGCTCGGCGAGCTGCTCAATGAACGCCTCGATCTGCGTCCTCGCCTGTTCATCGGAGTAGCAGCGCAGATCGTTCAAGTCACCGGCGATGGTGATGGATGGAAGGTCGAGGCGCTGCCCAAGTCGCCGGGCCATGCCGTGTCGGCAGTTGGTGTTGTTCGGACAGGTCTTCGCGTCGTGGAAGACGACTCCGTCCACCCCGAATACCTCGATCATTTCCTCGAGGTACTCTTCCCTGTAGCGCTCGGACCGCACGATAAAGAGCTCAGTGTAGGCCCGGGCCATCGAGCTGAACGGATCGTCACCGTCAAGCTCCGTGAATATCCACGAGTTTGCGTAAGTGCTGGCCACCACGCAGGCACGAAGCTCCAAAAACAGCGTAGCCAGGTCGCGCAATCGGCCCCAGATGGGCATGCCTTCCCAATACAGCCGAAATCGTTCCTCGCTTACGGCGGCAACGCCATCGGCGATACGTGCCTTAAGCTCGGCAAGCAGCTCGTCGTAATAGTCGAGCGCCGCCTGCGTTCCGCGCATCACCACCGCGGGGGCCATGTGTATCGTGCTGTCGAAGAAGGTAAGCGGTGAGGGCTTCACTGCCGCGGTATCGAGCACCTCCTTCCAGAGGTCCGAGCACTTCCGCGAGAGCCGTACCGTCTCGCGAAGCCGGTTCATGTCCAGTTTTTCACCGCTGATTTCTTCGAGCGGCTTGACCAGGGCTTCGATCTGACCGGCGATGCCCGTCACGTGCACTTCCGTCACCCGGCCTACGCCGCGGTAACCGTGGATACCGATCACCGGCCGAGACAAGCGCTCCCCGTACCAGGAAAACCAGTCCTGCACGTCCCGACACTGGTTGGTGTTGTAGACCAGCACGTCGGGTTTGGGTATGGCCTTGATGCCCTCATAGGCGTCGCTCAGCGGGGTTCTACCCTGCAGGAACGCCCCGATGTCGCTGGTCATGTACGAACAGGCCTCGGGCGCATAACCGATGGCGTTGGCTGCGGGGATGGTCTCGGCGGCCATACGCGACGCCCCGAGCATCGCCCCGTGGTTTTCCGGGAAGTAAACCAGGAACCCCATCGCCCTGAGGAGTTCCGCCGGACCCACGCTCGTACACCAGGCAACCTTCGGATGCCCTTGCTTTACGGCCCGATCCAGCTCGTGGAAGTGGTCAGCCATGAGCTTCCGCAACGTCTTTGTCGTTCCGATTCTCTTGATCCCGGTTTCCTTCGTGTCACTCATGAGTAGAGGTCTCCCAGCGATCACCGTTGCAGAAGATTGTAGTCACTCATACTCGACCGAACGACATGTCAGATCAAACAGGCGGTACAGATGCGTGTCGAGGTACGCCCCGTGAACGCTGAGCGCCAGGGCCAGGCCGCGGCCGTCCGGAAGCACCGCCGCCCGAACGACCGTTGCGATCTGCTGGTTGAGGATCTCCACCGCCTTGCGGGAGCCGATTCTCTCGACTTGCCGTCTGGGGCCGGGGACCTGAGGATCGCCCCGAAGCCGTGCGGCGTACTCACTCGCAACCAGGCGGGCCAAGGTGTCGGAATCCGCCTGCGGAGCGATTTCCCACCGCTGGAGGGTTAGCGTCACCACCGCCCCACCTCTCGTGGGCCCGACATAGCCCAGGACGAACATCCCGCCGGGGTCGGCCAACTCCCTTGCCTTGAAACCGCGCGGGGGTTGGAAGGAGATCGCCCAGCCGGGCGGGGCGACCCGCAGCCCCAGGGCTCCGCGTGACCCGCTGCGAACCATGCTCCCGGCCAGGGCACAGGTCAAAGCAAGTAGAACCACGCCGGAAATCAAAGCCCGGTGCGGGGCGGCGGGCATCCCGGCGGTATAGACCTCGATGGGCATGCCCCTCATGCTAGCGCCACATCCGCCCAACGACAACCGTTGACGGGAACCCGGACGTCCGTTAGAGTACGTTCGCCCACAAGGTACGGCGGTCTCGTGGCGCTACGATGTAGTTCCGAGGGCGTACCAGGAGGGTTGTGCCCTGTTCGGGATCGCCGGAAAAACGACGGTGTTGCATAGCGCTACTTCATGGACGACTTTCGCCGACTCTTCTTTCGCGGACTAGCCGCCCTGGTCCCGACCCTTCTGACGATCGCCCTCCTCGTATGGGCCTACAGGCTTCTAAACGACAATGTTGGCGTGTACATAAACCGGGCGCTTCTCACGCTGCTGTCCACGTGGGTCAGCCCGCAGCCTGCCCCCTGGCTGGTTGATGTGGAGGTGGATCCGCTAAAGTACGGCACGCCGATCGACGAATGGGACGAGACAACCGGGAAGAGGCTGACCGTCGAGTACAAGGTCATACACCACAAGGTGTTAGGCGCGGCAGCGCCAACCACGGACCCCGAAAGCCTCGACGCTGCCCAACGCGCCCGAGACAAAGCACTTTGGGATATTGCGTTCGTGAAGTGGAAGCTGCACCTGGTCGGTTTCCTGATCGCAATCGTTCTCGTATACTACATAGGCTTCTTCCTCGCGAGCTTCTTCGGCCGAACGTCGTGGCGGATGGTGGAGGGCCTGCTATGCCGAATACCACTGATTCGAGCCATCTATCCCAACATCAAGCAGGTCACCGATTTTCTGTTGTCCGACCGGAAGGTCGAGTTTGCCGGGGTGGTGGCTGTCGAGTATCCCCGGAGAGGCGTGTGGGCGCTCGGGTTGCGGACCGGGCAGCCGATGACCAGGGTGCAGCGCCGGGTAGCGGATGAGCTGATAACCGTTTTCATCCCCAGTTCCCCGACTCCGGTGACGGGCTACGTCATACAGGTGGCGCTGAAAGACGTGATTGATTTGAATATGACCATCGACGAAGCCCTGCGGTTTACGATCAGTGGTGGAGTGATCAAACCGGAGGCACTGCTTCCCGGCGAGTCGTCGGGCGCAGGTTCCTAGGGAGTCGCACAACCGGGTTTCCCGGACACGGCAAAGGTCGAGGCTTTGGAAAACAGAACCCGTTGTTTGGAGGCTAGTGCGTGGAAATCAGAGTAACGGGGCGTCACGTCAAGGTTACGGACGAGGTTCGAGACTACATCGCCGACAAGGCGTCCAGGCTACCGAGATACTATGATCGCATTCACGAAATTGAGGTCATTCTGGATCACGAATCCGAGCAGTTCACCGCGGAGATGATCGTCCGGGTGGATCGGAAGCGCACCTTCGTGGCCAGTGAAACCGGTCCGGACACATTTGTCCTCATCGATCTGATTTCGGACAAGATCGAGCGACAATTGACCAGACACAAAGAAAAGAACCGCAGTCATAAGCGCGATGGCAAAAGTGAACAGACAAACGAGATCTGAAGTGCGGACTATACGTAGCGGCGGGAGATGACATGAAGCTGTCTGATCTGATTCACGCGGAATCTGTGATCCCGGAGTTGAAGGCAACGGATCGTAACGGGGTGATCCGAGAGCTTCTTCACTCGCTGGCCGAGCACGGGGAGATCGCTCCTGAGCACGTGGAGACCCTGGCGCGGGCGGTGATTGCACGGGAGAACCAGGGGAGCACCGGGTTTGGTAAGGGTGTTGCGGTCCCGCACGTCAAGCACGAGTGCCTGAAGAAGATGACCGCGACAATCGGCCGATCGTGCCGGGGTGTGGACTTCGCCGCCCTGGACCGCGCCCCGGTGTACACCACAGTGATGCTGCTCAGCCCCGCGGGAGAGCCGGAGCGTCATTTGGCTGCCATGGAACGCATATTCCGATATCTACAGCGGGAGAATTTCCGACGTTTCCTGCGAGAGGCTGACACCAGGGAAGGGATTCTGGAGCTCATCCAGGAGGCGGATGACTGGCACGATGACTAGCGTCTCCCGCGAGAGCTGTTAGCTATTAGCTCTCGCTAACGGCTAGCCGGAACAGCTAATAGCCAACAACTAATAGTTTTAGATGAGGCAGACCGCGATTGTCGGACGCCCCGAACGAGGCTGTGCGTGAGGTTGAGGTTTCCAATGAAGAAGGTCTCCATGCCCGTCCGGTCATGCGTTTCATAGATCTTGCGTCCGGGTACCGTTCCAACGTCTGGGTGACCAACATCTCCGGCAAGAAGGAGCGGGTCGACGGGAAAAGCGCGATGCAAATGATGCTCCTGGAAGCCACGCGGGGCTCAATCTTGAAGATCGAGGCCCGAGGAGATGACGCCCTGGCAGCGGTCGAAGCGTTGGCGGCGCTGGTCGGAGCCGGTTTTGCCCCGGACTCACCCCCAAGCTCCGATTGACCCGGGAAATTCACCGCGGAGCACGCAGAGACCGCAGAGAAGAATGAGACTAAAGAGAGTTGCACCGGGACGTTGGTTAACTGGCAACTGATAACTTCTGTAGTTTACCCCGAAGGGGTTGTTGTCATTTGATCCCTACGGGACGATGGGAGACGGGGGATTCGTGATCGTTTGGAAAGGTGCAATCCAGAGGACTTTGCGCTATAGAGCTAACAGCTAACAGCTAACGGTTCTTGTTGGTACCGTTCTTATGGATATTCTCCGTGGCACTGCGGTAACTCCGGGAGTGGCGGTCGGCGAGGCGGTGATCCTCGAGGCCGAGGATTTCCGCATCCCGTTCCGTAAGGTCTCCCCCGCAGACATCGCCGGTGAGATGGACCGTCTCGCCGATGCGTTCGCTGCTTCCATCGAGGAGATCAACCGGCAGGAGGAGTGGCTCAACACCCACCTCGGTCGCGACGCCGCCAACGTCTTCGAGTGGCACATCGGCGTGCTGCAGGATGAACAACTTCGCAAGAGCATCGAGGATCTGATACGAGACAAACAGACCTCCGCAGCCCATGCGACCAGCACGGTCATGCGACACTACCAGCGGCGCTTCATGCAGATGAGTGACCCGCTGCTGGTGGAGCGAATCCGCGACGTGCAGGATATTGAACGTCGCCTGCTGCGGCACGTTCTCGGCGAAGCCCGTGAGGATCTGGCTCACCTCACCAAGCCGGTCGTCCTGATCGCCCATGATCTGACTCCCACGCAGACCGCCCAGCTCGCGGAAGCGAAAGTGATCGGGGTAGCATTGGATGTGGGCGCCGCCACGTCGCATACCGCCATACTGCTTCGTTCCTGGGGCCGACCGAGCGTGATCGGGTTGAAGGACGTCTCCACCCGGGTGAGCGGTGGCGACCTGGTGGTCATTGACGGCTCCAACCAGTTGGTCATCACCAACCCCCACGAGGCGACGCTCGAGGAATACCGGAGCAAGGAGGTCGCCTACGTTCGCCTGACCGACGAACTCGATGAACTCAAGTCTCTTCCCGCGGTGACTCGAGACGGGCAACGGATCTACCTATACGCCAACATCGAGTTCCCCCAAGAAGCCCCGGTGGGAATAGAGAAGGGCTCTGACGGAGTGGGTCTGTATCGCACGGAGTTTCTGTTCCTGCGCGGCGAGGGAGCCCCGTCCGAGATGGAACAGTACGAGGCCTATCGGGAGGCGATCCTCGGGTGCCAGGACCGCCCGATCACCATCAGAACGTTCGACCTCGGGGCCGACAAGTACACCCAGCAGAAGAGCTACGAGCAGGAGCGCAATCCGATGCTGGGGCTTCGCTCAATCCGCTACAGCCTGCAGAACCTGGACATGTTCAAGGTGCAGTTGCGGGCGATCCTGCGTGCGTCGGTGCACGGGAACGTGCGCCTGATGTTCCCCCTGATCGTCGGTCTGATGGAGTTCCGTCAGGCAAAAATGACCGTCCATGATGCCATGGAGGACCTTGAGGAAGCGGGCGTCGAATTCCGCTCCGATTTGGAAATCGGGATGATGCTGGAGACGCCCGCGGCGGCCATCCAGGTCAAGGAGTTCTGCCGGGAGGCGAGTTTCATCAGCATCGGAACAAACGATCTGATTCAATACCTGCTGGCGGTGGACCGAGGCAACGAACGCATCTCGCAGTTCTACACCGGGTCGCACCCCGCGGTGCTCCGGGCCCTACGCGACGTTCTCCGGGCGTGTACGCGGAGCGGTACGGACTGCAGCCTGTGCGGCGAGATGGCGGGCCAGCCGCTTTATACATTGTTCCTGCTGGGGATAGGCCTGCGCAACTTCTCGATGGCCCCGGCGAACATACCGGAAGTCAAGAAGCTGATCCGCCTGGCGACCATTCCCCAGACGCAACGGGTCGCCCGGCGGGCGCTTAGTTTTGAAACCGATCGCCAAGTGAACAACTACTTGCGCGACGCGACCAGAAAGCTGCTGCCCGAAGACCCCTTTTAGGTGGGCGGGCGGGTGTGCCCGGCGCCGGTCCATGAACCCGGCGCGGGCGTAAGGGCCCGATGGGTAAGCGACAGAAAACCTTGCCCGCGCCTTCGCGGGACGCTCACACCACGCAGGTGGGTGAGGGTGAGGGGCGTGTGCGCTGGGTGTTCGCCTACACTGTGGACGGCGATCTGCGATTCATTTCCCATGACGACACGTTGCGGATGTTTCGCCGCGCCTTGGCGCGGGCGGAGCTGCCGGTGCGGTTCTCGGAAGGGTTCAATCCTCTGCCGCGGATTCGGATCCCGCTACCCCTGCCGGTCGGTATTGCGTCCAACGCGGAATCGATCGTCATGGAGTTCGATCGCCCCGCCGACCCTGCGGACGCCCTGCGCCGGCTGCAACAGCAGACCCCGGCGGGCATCCGCATGATCGGCGTGCGCCCTCTCGGGCCCCAGGAGGGATTGCAGTTCGCCCTGGTGCGGTACCGCCTCGAGCCGGACGGACCCCTGCCCGACGATCTGGAAATGCGCATCCGGCCCATTCTCGAGACCGACTCGATCGAGGTGAAGCGAACGCGCCCAAAAGACAATAAAACCCATACTATAGAAATCCGACCCTACATCGTGGCCGTTAGCGTACAAGGCGATGCAATCGAGTTCACCCTCCGGGTGACGCCTGACGGCACCGCCAAGCCGGCGGAGATCGCCGGACTCGTGGGGTACGACGCGAATGCGATCAACCATCGCATTCGTCGAATGGAGGTCCAATGGCAGTAGATCAGACGGCCGGCGGGGATCAGCCCGCCGGGGCCGAGAAGAGAGACACCGGGACAACGCGTCGAACGAAGGCCACAAAGGCCAAGAGAACGAAGACGTCCGCCGCAGGCCAACGTCCCCGAGCCCGGATGCCCAAGATGGGGGCCAGGCATGCGGAGCAGGTCCGCCAGGCTACGCAGGTGGATGTGGGCGAGGTGGCCACCGCAACGCCCGAGGGCGGCGATGCTGCTCCCGCCGGGGAGGTGAAAAAAGGGGCGCGTCCGCGCGGTACGCGTGCCAAGAGGGCGATCAAGAGAAGGGCCGGGAAGAAAGCCACTCCGGCCGCCAAGCCCGCACCCGAACCCATGGCGACGCCTGCTGCCCCCCCAACGGGAACCCCACGCGTTCGCCCCCCGACCAGCGCCGAACCGCCCGACACTTCGGTGGAGCCTGTCCGTGCGCGGCCAAGGCCGATCGAAACACCGCTTGCGCCGGCCGATACCCGGGACGAGTCCCGTCAGTCCGGTCCTGTCGCACCCAAGCCGGCCCAGGCCAAGCGCAGCTCCACCCGCGCCGGGCGCCGGCGGGGGAAGAAGAAGCAAGCCCCCGAGCCAAAGACGGATGCCCCGCCGGAAAGGCGCGCGGAGGCTGCCGTCGTTTCCGACGCCCAGCCGACCGAGGTGCACGCCGAGACCGAGGACGAACCGCTCGAGGGCAGCGGAACGCGCGAGATGCTCATCAACGTTTCCGCGGGGGATGAGTGCCGGATCGCGGTCTTGCATGAGGGACAGCTCGAAGAGCTGTTCATCGAGCGGGAATCGGCACAGTCACACGTCGGCAACATTTACAAGGCCAGGGTCACCAACGTCGAATCAAGCATTCAAGCCGTCTTCGTCGACTTCGGGCTTCCCAAAAACGGCTTCCTGCACATCTCCGACGTTCAGCCGCAGTACTTCCCCAATCACAAGGGGGAAAAGGAGGAGGTCGGGCGCAAGATCCCCCGCCACAGCCGGCCTCCGATTCAGAAGTGTTTCCGTCGCGGCCAGGAGGTCATCGTCCAGGTCACCAAGGAGGGGGTGGGCACCAAGGGCCCGACCCTGACGACGTATTTGTCCATCCCCGGCCGGTTTCTGGTAATGATGCCGGGCATGAACCGGCACGGGGTGTCGCGTAAGATCGAGGACGAGACCGACCGTCGCAAGATGCGTGCGCAGCTCGATGAGCTGAACCTGCCTTCGGGAATGGGCTTCATCCTTCGCACCGCCGGCCAGGGCCGGACCAAGCGAGAGCTGCAGCGCGATCTGAACTACTTGCTGAGGCTGTGGAAGCAGGTGGCTGAGCGAGTCAAGCGTCTATCCGCCCCCGCAGAGCTTTATCAGGAATCCGACCTGGTAACGCGCACGATTCGTGACGTGTACACCGCCCATTACCGGCGAGTCATCGTGGACGATCCCCAAACCGCCCAGAAGGCCCGGGAGTTTCTGCAGATCGCCATGCCGCGATCCAAGACCACCGTGGAGTTCTACAGTGAGCGTGAGCCGCTCTTCCACCGATTCGGCATCGAGCAGGAAATCGAACAGATCGGCACAAGGAACGTGCCCCTTCCTTCGGGCGGCCATCTGGTGATCGACTCCACTGAGGCTTTGGTGGCGATCGATGTGAACAGCGGTCGCTTCCGCACCCCGGACGACGCCGAGGAAACCGCCTTCCAGATCAATCTGGAAGCGGCCAAAGAGATTGCCCGCCAACTGCGCCTGCGCGATCTTGGAGGACTTATCGTTTGCGATTTCATCGACATGAGGCTCGACCACCACAAACGTGAGGTGGAACGCGCCCTGCGCGACGCCCTCAAGAAACACAAAGAGCGGGCCAAGACCCTCCGCATGAGCGCGTTCGGACTGATCGAGATGACCCGGCAGCGCCAGGGCCCCTCTCTCAAACGCAACATGTACTTCGACTGCCCGCACTGTAAGGGTAGCGGCCAGGTGAAGATGCCCGAGTCGGTGATGCTGGACGTGATGCGCATCGTGCAACTGGCCACCCACCACGAGCAGGTCCGAAAGATCTCCGTGGTCGTCGCCAGCGACGTGGCATTTCAGATCCTAAACAGCAAGAGGTCGGTTCTAAGCCGCATCGAAGCGGAGACCGGAAAGGTGATCCTCATAGCGGGCAATCCGAGCTTCACCAGCGACCAGTTCGAATACAGGTGCGAGGACAGCCGAGGAGGAATGGTCGCCCTCCTGCCCGCTCAGCGCAGCCACAACGGCCCACGGCAGCGAACCTTTGTAGCGCCCGTCTCGCGTGGCGGACGTGAAAGCGAGGCGGAGTGACCGGCCGTGCCCAAGGCCACACGACCCCGCGCTTATGACCGCTCGAACTCGCAGGCTCCCTCACGGTCGCGTCCGGGCATGTCGACCGGGAAGAAGGTGCTGCTGACTTTCGGTCTCCTGTTTCTTCTTCTTGCGGTCGTGGAGCTGAGTCTGCGACTCTGCGGGGTTGTCTTCTATCCGCAGGTCATCACCCTGCCCCGCGACGCCGACCGCGAGCTGGCCGAGGTCCGGACGGTCCCCGATGGGCAGGTGCAGTGGGTTGTCGCCCCCAGCACCCTGCAAGGCACGCCCCTGGCAATCAACTCCTTCGGGATGCGCGGCCCGGAGGTTTCCGTCGATAAACCGCCCGGCACGGTCCGTATCTTGTGCCTCGGTGATTCGTGCACCTTCGGGGCACGCTCCACGAAACCTTACCCGGTGATTCTCGAAGAACTGTGCAACGAGCGATTGAACGTCCGTGTTGAAGTGCTCAACGGGGCGGTCCCGGGCCATGCCGCCCATCAGGGCGTCGCCATGCTCGAGCGGTTCGTGCAGTTCTCGCCGGACATCGTGACGGTCTACTTCGGCTTCAACGACCACTGGCGGCGCAACAGGGCTCTATCGGGCCCTAAGCTTCCCGAGCCGCCGGTCACCGATCGCGTGTTGATCTTGCGCGGGCTTCGCCTCGCCTACCTGCGGTGGGTGGCCCGCCGGGAGGTCTTCCGTGAGGAGGATGTGGTCGAGATGGACGAAACGCTCCTGCGCCTGCCGCCCAACCACTACCGGGCAATGCTGGATGAGTTCGCCGTACTCGCCCGGAAGCACGACTTCGAGGTGGTGTTCCTCACCGCACCTTCGGCATTCAATCGCGAAAACCTTCGCTGGATCGTCGAGGACCGGGGCTGGGCGGGTAAGGCGGAGGACGTCGTCGCTCTGCACGAGCACTATAACGACATCAGCCGGGAGATGGCCCAAGCCAAAGGGGCCATCCTGGTGGATCTGGACCGCATTTTTGAGCAGCAGGACCGTCCGCTGCTCCACGCCGACGGGATTCATCTAAGTCCCGAAGCGCACGCCCTGGCAGCCGAGAGCCTCTTCGCCGCTCTTGGGGCGGTTGTCGAAGAGCGCCCGCGGAAACGCAAACCGTAACCCAGACGTTCAGCCATCAGCCGTCCGCCATCATCCAGAGCACCGCGCATATCACGCAATGCGTTGTTAGACAAAAGGTTGCCCGCGACGGCTGGTGAAAGCGCCGGCGGATCCGTAACCGTAGCCGAATACTGAATGCCGAATGCTGAATGCTGGATGCTGATAGCTTCTCAAATACCCACTCAGACGTTGGCCAGGATCTGGAGAATATCTCCGTCTGCCACAACGTACGTCTTGCCCTCCTTGCGCACCTTGCCGGCTGACTTGGCCCCCTTGCGGTCTTTGTGGGCTACGAGGTCGTCGAAGGAGACGGTCTCCGCCCGGATGAAACCGCGGGCTAAGTCGGTGTGCACCTTGGCAGCAGCTTCGACCGCGGTGGCCCCTCTCTTGATCGTCCACGCCCGGGCTTCCTCGGCGTTCACCGTAAGAAAGGAGATGAAACCGCCGGCCCGGTAGCAGGTCTTGATGAGCCGCTCTCCCGCCGGGGTGTCAAGCCCCAGGTCTTCGAGAAACGCATTCCGATCGGCGGGGCTGAGCATGGCTATCTCCGCCTCGATCGCGGCGCTTAGGGCGATACTCGCCCCCGCGTGGGGTAGGTCAAGCCCCTCCGCGTCAGCCGCCTGGTCGTCGGCTACGTTGCGAACGCACAGCAGCGGCTTTTCGGTCAAAAACGCGAAGCTGGCTACCAGACGCCGCTCCTCGTCCGTCTTGAGCACGGTGGACAAAGGGGTCTCCGATTCCAACGCCTCGCGGCACTTGGTAAGCAAATCCAACTCGCGCTTCTCGATCTCGTGCGTCTTGGTGGGTTTCTTGAGGGCCTTCTCCAGCCGATCGGCCCGCCCGGTCACGCCTTCTAGGTCGGCAAAGATCATCTCATCCCACATCTCTGTGAAGTCCGCCTTGGGATCGATCCGATTACGGTAGGCCGGCACCGCCGCGTTTTCGAAATCGCGCACCACCACGACAAGAAGCTCCGCTAGCCGAACCTCCGGCAAAAGCCGCCTCCACTCCTCCCGACCTTTGGACTCGTCCAGCGAACATCCCGGGACGTCCACGAACTCGATCGTGGATTCGGTTACCTTCTTGGGTCGATAGAGCTGGGCCAGATAGGCCAGCCGGTGATCGGTAACCTTGACCACCGCATGGCGGGCCTCGACCGGGGCGAAGGGATCAACCGCCTGACCGGTAACCGCGGAGAAAAGCGCCGACTTGCCCGACTGCGGAAGCCCGATGATCGCAACCTTCATGATCGTCCCTTTCACCGATCCAGGTCGTTGATCCTGGTCCTGTCCCGTCGGGCCCTGCCCCAACGTCGCTCCGCGGGCAGGGCGGGCAAGGTGTGCGCGTGGGGACCGGTGATCATCTCGTGCAGCACTTTGCCGAAGCAATCCGAACTCCACCCGTAGGGGAGCGGTCGTGAGGGACGTTTCTCCCGACCCCGAGCAAGCAGGTTCTCTCATCCGCCGCAGCCGCCTCTCCCTCCGCCCTCGGCAACTTAAACGCCCGCGCTGAGCTCGAAAAACGGGCGAAGGGAGGGGTGTCACCACCCGACCGCGACGCCCCAAAAGCCGACCGCAGTGTCTTGGCGTCGCGATTCCCGCTCCGAATCCGGCCCATCGATGCCCGGCAAGTGGCCCGGGGAACAAGATGGTGCTGAATCGGCTCCGTCTCGGGGTCGGTTGACTCCCCCTTCTCATATGCTATCAGGCTCTTGGGCGGAGGACACGTTGTCATCGAATGGCATCATACAGGCTGTCGGCCAGTTCGGGAAAGCGTTCACGAATCCGTCTAAGCACCCGACTCTTGGCTACCTAAACCTGATTCGGGGTCATCCCGAGCATGCCGCCGGTCTCCACTGCTTACACCATAGCTGCATCGGAGACAGGTCGGGATTAGCTGCCTCGTGAGCCGGCTCCGAACAGCTTCTCGATGATCTGGGTGACGGCCGGGAGGTACACGCCCTCGCGGCCTGGCGGGGAGCGCGAGGCCACCTTTCAGCTTGTCAGCGGTGTGGGCGTTTACCGTGGATTCGCGGGCGGCGAACCCGGCGATCCAGGCACAGCGGAGCATGCGTCAGCAAAAGAACGTGGCAGCGATCACGACACCGCGGTACCAAACGAGCGAGTGCAGGTGCATCAGCGACGGGTGCTCAGGTCAGACCTTGTAGTCGATCCGATGGGTGAAGCCGGTCAACGGACGGGAGAATGCGAGACGCAACTTCTCATGAGACCACCACGGCAGCACGCCCATGACAACGTACTGTCGATTGACCGCCTCATTGCCTTCGATGAAGACGAACAGCTCGGCTGGAGAGCGGTACAGCATCGAGCCCTCAGGCTGGGTCAGGGCGAGGCGATGGAAGTCATCGTCAAACTGCCAGCCCAGCCACAGCGAAGGGGCACACAGCAGCATCGCGAGCACGGCCACGTACCACGGTAAGTGTCGGTGTTCCAGCCACCGCCGCGGCGAATCGGCGATACGTCTTGGCGTATTCACGGAGGTTTGCCTACTCATACTGCAGCGCACGGATGATCGTCAGTCGCCCGGCGCGGCGGGCGGGGGGCAGGGAGGCTAACACTGCAACAATCAAGGAAATGCCCACACAACCGAGCAGCAGCGTCGGCTCCAGCACATATGGGATCTGCATGCCGACGATGGCATAGCTTGCGTGGATCACCGCGTAGCCCAGGAGCATGCCCAACAGGACACCGGGAAGGGCGCTGATCAGGCCTACCGCCAACGCCTGAGCGACAATCATCCTGCAGATCTGCCGGCGCTTCATGGCTATCGCCCGGAGGATGCCCAGCTCGCGAGTCTGCTCGAGCACGTTCATGGTCAGGCAGTTGGTTATGCCGAGGGAGGAAACCACGAACACCATTGCCAGAAGAACCCAGAAGGATCCGAGCACGCCGGCCATCATCTCGTCGCACACCCTGGTGAACCCCGCCCTGGAGTGGACAAGCAGGTCGTGCTCGTCGCAGAAGGACCGCAGCCGCTGCTCCACGCCCGCCCGGTCGTCCGGTTCGGCAACCACGTAGACATACCGAGCCCCTTCCATATTGAAAAACCGCTTGGCGTGGTTCCACTCCATAAGCACGATCATGCCTCCGGCGGTGTAATTTGCCGACAGACCCGCTATCGTGAAGGAGCGGGCGCCATGGCAGGTCTCGATCGAGATCTGGTCCCCGCGTCTTAGGCCGCTGCGCTGTGAGAGCGCGGTTCCTATGACGACCTCGCCACGCCGCAAGCCTTGGCGCACTTCCGCATCGACGCCGCCCACAATGCGAAAACCGGGATCCTCGCCCGGCCGGCAGGATCGCGGGAAGATCATGACTTGGTGACCTTCTGCTTGCGTTGCGAGAATGCTCCCTTTGCCCACGAGGCGAACGCCCTCGAGCTCACCAATGCGGTCGGCATACTCCTCCGGCATCGCCACCGGCAGGAGTTCGGTCGCGGAAAGCGCTGTGGGAGTGACCATGAAATCCACGTGCTTGAAGATGCGGACCATCCACTCGCGCGAGTCTTCAACCGAGTTGAGTATGGCGTTGCCAAAGCCGATCGAGAGCATGACCGAGATCATCAGTACCCCCGCTACCAGTGAGGTTCTCGTCGGATGACGCCGAAGTTGACGGATTGCGAGATTCGCTTCGGGTCCCAGAACCGGCCGTAACAACCGCTCTGCCAGGCGCAATAGCGGTACGAGGGCTACGGGGATGGCCAAAGCGCAGCCCACTAACACGAGCACCGTGCCGGCAGGCAGGAGGATCACAAACACCTCGCCCGGCAACCAGCCAGCCAGGATCACCGTGTAGGTCAGTGCGAAGAGAGCAAGCAACCCAAGTCCCAGAAAGCCCGGCCAGCGTCGCGGGCGTGCATCACGCGCCGGGATCGCCCCGGGCCGATCGCGCAGCTCGGCCAGCGGCGAACGACAACCCGCGCTTCTCGCGGGAAGATAAGTCGCCAGCATGGCTACACCGGGGCCCAACACCCCAGCCAGCACGAGCGGGCCGGCCGTCAGATGCAGTTGGGGAACCGCGGGACCAGAGAGCTGGGCCATCACGTGCGTCATAACGAACGCCGCCGCCAACCCCAGGGGGATGCCGACCACCGTTCCGATGACGCCGAGTGCCATGGCTTCGCAAAACAGCAGTCGCGTAACTTGCTTACGCGTCGCCCCCAACGAACGGAGAATCGCCAGTGAACGCCTGCGCTCGCCGATGCTCATGAGGAAGGAGTTGAGGATCACGAACGCGCCGGCCACCAAGGAAACGACACTCAGAATGGCCAGCATCCTCTCCGTGTTGACCAGGGTCTCCTGAGCCAGGGCGGCCCGGGCCGCGGGCACCTGCACGGTCAATCCCGGCGGCAGTCGCTTCGAGACCTCCTGTGCAACCTGGTCCGGGTCAGCCCCCTGGGCCAGTACCAGGTTCAGGCTGTTGACTTTGCCGTCAAGTCGATAGAGCTGTTGTGATGTTATCAGCGGCATGATGGCGACAGCGCCCGCATTCACCGCCGCCGCCCCGCGAGGCTCCAGCAACCCCGCCACCCGCAGTTCGGTGACGCCCGAAGGTGACAGTAGGCGAACTGTTGTGCCCACATCAAGCCCTAACGATTGGGCAAAACCGGTCTCCAGCAGAACCTGGCCATCGCCGGTCAACTTGTTTCCCGATTCGAGAGCGTAATCGCGGGCTCGGTCGTCGCGCTGAATGTCGACACCCAGCGTCATCACCGGAACGAGACCCGAAGAGCACCAGATCGCTGCCGTCGATTGGATGACCGGTACGACCGCTCTTACGTCCTTCACTGCCTCCAATCGGATCGCAAGATCAGGGGAAAACCCACCTTCGCCGAAGGGCACAACCTCGAGGCAAGCCTTGCCCGTCAGGCCTTCAAACAGCTCGCGATGCGCACGCCGGGTCGTCTGAATCGTCAGGGGAATGGCCACCAGCGCTTGCACGCCAATCACAATGCCGGCCAGCGTGAGCACCGTCCGTCCAGGACGGCGGCGCACTTCTCTGAACATGTAGCGCGTCAGCATCATGGCGATGGCTCCAGTTCCCCAAGGACCGCATCTGCCGATCGACCTCGTGGCAGCGTCTGTTCATCCTCGATTCTGCCGTCACGCAGCGTGATGAGACGATCCGCCATGGCCGCGTGGCCGGCGTCGTGCGTGACCATCACGATCGTCTGACCGTGCTCATCGACGAACTTGCGCAACAGGGCGATGATCTGCTCGCTGTTGCGGCTATCGAGATTCCCGGTGGGCTCGTCGGCCAGCAGCAAAACGGGATCTGCACATAGCGAGCGTGCCAGGGCCACGCGCTGCTGCTCACCGCCCGCGAGTTCGCTGGGGTAATGGTCCTTGCGATTCGCGATCCCGACTAGGCTCTGTCTGACAACCCGATTCTGAGCAGTCGTTCGATCATAGCGATTTTGATCATGGCGAGATAGTTCACCGCCAGCTTTTCGAACCGGGTCA
>SDBU01003486.1_pt1 | contig 19952 bp, 27 predicted proteins | sample 2277071 | NCBI WGS metagenome assembly SDBU01 (sample SAMN10397929, study PRJNA504765) | marine sediment metagenome | isolation source: marine sediment core GS08_GC12, 126 cmbsf | place: Arctic Ocean: Gakkel Ridge, Loki's castle | collected 2008
ATGGGCGAGATGTATTCTGTATCCTGGTAGCTCAATTGGATAGAGCAACAGCCTTCTAAGCTGTAGGTTGGGGGTTCGAGTCCCCCCCAGGATGCCAAGTGGGACCAACCAAGCAGAGAGAAGGCTCAAATTTAGACGAGTCAAGGTATTGCGGAAGTTCTAACCCGTGTTTTTCCTTCCGTTCGTTTTCCAACCCTCTCTTGATGATAAGCCACGGGTTCTTCAGTTCAATAAAGAGTTTTCCGTCTTTTAGAATAAAGTTCGAACCTATCGTCTGAAGTATCCTGTTTTTCTCCTCTAGGTTTCCGTTCCTAAACCAGTATTTCGAATGGCAGGCGAAGTTAAATGCGGTTTCACTCAGCTCCAGCCATTCATCAGCTCTATGCTCCGAATCCTTCATTCTCTCCTTAAGCTGCGACCTTTGTACGAGTAGCCTGTTTTTGTGATTCAAATACTCCTCGTCATCAATCATTTCCTTCATCCGCATTTCAGTTAGGTTATTGAGCTGTTTTTGGGTATTCTCGTACGCCGAGTGGAGCGATTTCTGAGTGACACTTCTTTCGGTGATTTCTTGGTTATGAACATTTTTCAAGTATTTCACCGCAAGATTCTTAAAATCTTCATCAATGGATATTCTGGAAAGTTCCTCTTTGATCTGTGTCTCCAGTTCTTCTTGTCTTATTGAACATTGGGAACATGAGACACCCCGTTTTCTCTTAGTGCAGTGATAATACACATAGCGATGCACGCCGGACCTCGTAAATTTCTGCTTTTCTTCGACGGTCACAAAGCAGCCACATTCACCACACCTAATTGTTCCTCTAAAAGGAAAACTGTGCTTCTTCGGTCTAGGTCTGCCCTTTCTACCAAGCAGAAGCTGGACCATGTCAAATTCCCCAACTGTAACCATAGTGTCATGCCTACCCGGATAAAGTTCTCCCTTGTACCTTATCATTCCACAGTAAAAAGGATCGGCAAATATCCTATAAATCATGCTTCTTGTTAGAGCCTTTCCTCCCTGTCTTCTGAATTTTCTTGTTCGAAAGCCCCATTCTTTATTGGCTACCTCTGCTATCTTTGGAGGCGAGTAATTACCTTGTAGCATGAGGTCCCACATTCTTCTTAGAAGGTCAAACCTTTCCGGGTCTTTAACGATCTCCTTTTCGCCTTTATCCTTGTATTTGTTGTTGAGATATCCCAAAGGCGCTACCCCTGGCAACCATCCTTTCTCGACTTTTGCCTTAAGACCTCTCTTTGTATTCATACTCAGGTCTCTCACGAATTGATTGGCCATTCCGAATTCAACGTTCATCAAGAGAACATTATCTTCCGGATAATAGCCTCTCTCCGCTGTCTGGATGTGTTTAATAAATCCCTGCTGCAGCATCCAGGATATTTGCCCACCGTCAATGGGATTCCTGGCCAGCCTGTCCAGCTTCCAGCAGATTATTCCACTAACTTCCTGTTGGTAGATTCTTTCCAACATTCCATTGAAACACTTCCTGCCTGGAGCCTTGGCTGATTTTGATTCGGTAAGAATTTCAGAGATAGGAAGGTTTAGTTTCTTGGCTAGAGAGGTAAGTTCCCTTATTTGGGATTCGATACTCAACACTTGTCTATCTTCGTCTTCCGATGATTTTCTACAGTAGATAAAATACTTATCTTTTTTCATTGGTTTCACCATCCTGATTATATGGAGAAGAATCATTTCTGTCAAAGTTGTTCATAGGCCGATAGATTATCTGAAAAAGGGAAAGAAGGTCTCTCAACCCTTCTTCTGCCTCAGCATAGCTGATATCAACTGAGTGTTTCTTCTTGATGAGCCCTTTATATTCTTCTATTCCCTCTTTAGGAATCTTCATTTTCTTCCACACCTTCGATCAAAGCTAAACTTGCCTTTTCAAATGTGAGCTACAATAGAACCATCAAAACAAAGGGGTTAGTGTTTTCCTTGCTGTAGTTGTGAGGTTAGGTCTTGCACTTACCCTCGCTGTTCTAGTTGAGTGATACACAGGCAACGAAGATAAAGAGCATTATCAGAACTAGAGGTAACCTATCCTCGTTTTTCTCAACCAAAGTGAAATTCTCAGATTTATACTCTGTTTTAGAGTCAATATAGATTATCTGATTGTATCTTTCTTTATCCACTTCTTCTTCATCCTTGACTTCAGGTTCTTTTGATAACGGCTTTTCCTTATTGCTGACTGTTTCATTATTCATTGATTCTTTGCTCGCTGTTTCTTTCTTCCATTCTGCTTTGGCAGTCTTAGCTTTGTTCATGTAGATAGGTTTTGACTCAAGCTCATTTCCAACTGCATCTTCTGACCAACCTTGAAAGACATAGTCTCCCATCTTTTCCTCCTTCACTTTGGCTCTGGCTTCGCTTCCTGCTTCATACCAACCTTCTCCTTCAGTCTCCGCAAAGTCAGACAGTACCGTAAGATAGTACTCAGGTCGGTAATGGAATAGGAGCTCTCTTCTATCTCTCACTATCTGTGAGTTCTCTTTGGAGTAATACCGCACCCCTTCTTTGCCAGTCGCACTAGGAACATAACTATCTACTTTGAGTAGATGAGAGCTTCCCTGGATAAAGAGGTCTTGGTAGCTGCTATCCTCCGACAAGGATCCCACGATTTTTTTATCAAGATAAAGTGGACTTGATAGAGATTTCGGAAGACCTAGAACCTTAACCTTTACTGGATAGCTTCCTAAGAGTTTCAGCCAGTCGGTGGTAAGCTTTACTACTTCGATTTCATTGGGCCAAGGCCATTGTCGGTCTCGCCAGAACCCTCCCTCCAAATCCACTCTTACCTCAGGGCTCACACCTCCTTCTGTTTCCACCAGGAAACTAAAGCTCCAACTTTGGGGTTTTTCAGCCTCGGGATTACTGATGATCCCGTTGGTGTCGATGCTCGCCTCCCAGATTACCTCTTCTCTACTTAGTTTCTTTATTTCTGAAACCCAGGGAGGAGAGTCTTGAGTCCACTCTACCTTGGCCACTCCCTCTGGTAGATTCACTTCTTGTGTGAAGGCAAAGGTCTCTTTCTTCTCAGAGCTTACATACCTACCTGGCTGAGGAAGATTTTCATCAGTATCAATCTCCCCGTCTCTAACCTCTACTGTGATTCTCACTGTGGGTGGAAGGTCATCATCTTGATTACCCCAGTTGGTCAGTAGATAACCTTTCTTTCCCAGACTCTGCCAGCTCGGTTCAAGGTAGACTTTAAGGAGGAAGACATAGTAATCAGAACCTCTATCTTCTTTTTTTAGCGGATCCACCTGATAGCCGTAAACCGAAAGTTGAACTCTATTTTGATTTAGACTTATCTCTTCAATCTCCATTCTCTTTGGTTCAGTCTTTACTACATTCACTGTAGTGATTGCCGAAGCTTTTATGCTTAATCCCAGGCATACGCCTATTGCTAGTACCGTCACCAACATTCTCTTTTTTCTCAACATTCCCTTGCCTCCTTTTTTTCTCTTATTCAAACAGTTCTTCTTCATCTTCTTCTTCCTCCTCGCCATCATCATCTCCTCCCCCGGCTGCCTCCTCAATTAACTCGTAGTATTCATCAGCTACGCTATATATCTCTTTAGGACTAAGTCCAATTGCATACATATCCTCTACTACTCTCAACCTGCTTCTTATCTTTGATTCTCTCTGGAACCTGTCCATTTCTCTACTTTCTTTTATCCATTCCCTCCCTTGACTGGCACTATCCCAGCCTTCTTTTCTTGCCCTTTCCTCATCTTCCTCCGTGAATTCTTCTCTTTCATCTTCTTCTCTATTTTCTTCTCTTTCTTCCTCCTCGTTGATAGAACCATATTTTCTTTCTAGTTTCTCTAACTTCTCTTCTGCCTCCTCTTTCTTTTTTAGCCAATGTTCCCTTGACTCTTCTCCATACACATCCTCTTCTTCGTATGATACCTCCACCATATGTTCACATTCTTCTATATGTCTTTTTATTCCTCTCTTCATTGCCTTCGCATATTCCTTCCTATATCCTTGCATCTCTTTCTCCTTATTATCTTCTAATTTCTTTTGTTCACTTTTATCTTTCAACCAAAGTTTAGTTAACTCACCTCTTCTTACCCCCCCCCTCTTTTATTTCTAATTAATTAATTCTAATCTTTATCCCGAATTAGAATTAAATAAAAGTCGCTATCTTTCATTATTTTCGTCATCGCCATAAAAAGTGATGCTGCGAAAAATAACCCTTCTCCGGTTATTTTCCTCTAGGTTTCTCAAGATATTTCTTTCAATTATCTCTTTTGTTTTTTCGTCAGCCGGAGTAACAACCATTACTATTCCGAAGACGGCCAGATTAAATTCTACTGTTTTGAGGTAATTACTTTGGCCTGTTTCTACTTCAATAGGTATCACTTTATTATCTAAACTGACTACTAGGACATCAATCAGTCTTCCCTCAATCAGTTTTTCTTTTTCTACTGCCCAGTCTCTTTTACGGTAATAGTTTGAGATAAGCTCTTGGGCCAGTCGGTGGAAGAGTCCCCCCTTTCCTTGCTGGCGAGCCTTCACTCCTAAAACATTAAAGCCTTCAGCAGTTAGCTCTAAAAAGAGCTCGGGCTTACCCCTTCCTGATTTCAGCTTGATCGACTCTTCCCGGATAAGACCTTTCTCAAGAAGACTCTTTTTTATGCGGTTGCTCATGTAGTTGGTCATATTCAAGCCTTTGGTTCTGGCAGTAAAGCTTACCTCAAAATGGTTGACGACATCAGCCAAAAAAATAAGCTCATCAGAGGAGAGAGATGATCTTTCTGGCTTTAGGTTTCCCAAGAGCTCCGATAAAGAAACTCGCTCAGTGGTAGGGTATTGAAGAAGTGGCCTTTTACTGAAAGAAAGCTCCTCATTACTGATGTTTTTCTCAATCATGGCAGTGATATCAGGTACCTTAATGAGGAAAGGCTCATCGGCCCCGATGGTTCTCACCACCGCCTCTCCCACCTCCAGTTTTGACAGATACTCTCTTTCTTCCTTGGTTAGGTTCATAGCCTTAGCCATTTCTTGGATATCTTTTCCGTTGGAAAGTCGAAAAGAAATAGTAGTACCTACATTAGCTTTGATTCCGTCCGTTAACATGCTGGGAGTTTGTTCGCCCACAATAAGGCCCACATTGAACTCGCCTATCTGGGAGGTAAGAGTGGTGATAATAGGAATTCCTTCTACCGGAAGTTTTTCTAAGTTTTTGTCAAAGATCCTCTTTGCTTCGTCAACCACAATGATGTTTTTCACCTTTCCTCCTCTTTCTGAAGCGTTGATGCGATAAGTGAAGATCCAGTAGAGGAGATAATTAACTAAAAAGATGGATAGGGCTCGTGATAAGCCATCCAGTTCTAGAACTACATTGTTCTTTAATAAAAGCTCCTCTAAGGGGTAGCCCAAAGAACAGTCAGCCGCCGTCCCCAGGGCACGCACAGTCTCCTTGATGCGGTTCTTTACTCGTTCTTGATAGTCTTTGGCTACCCTACTGTAGGCACCTTTGGACTCCAGGAGCTCGGCCAGATCAAATAATGACGGGTAGATGCCACTTCCCTCGTAAACGCCATAGATTTGGTAGAGCTCATCTACTTTTTCCTGAAGGTAGAAATTGGAGCCGTGCAAAAGGCCAAAGGCCTGACTGAAGAGGTCAGAGAAAATCTGCATCCATTCGCGAGGTGAAACAAAAGGGGGAGGAGCTAAGGGATTTAGCTTCAGGTCCGAGCATCTCAAAACCAGGGTATCCTCTACCATTCTTACCAGACCTCGGTAGTCTCTCTTAAAGTCAATGATGAGAAACTTCTTCGTTTTACTGAGTCCTGATATGATGAGATAGATCGCAGTAGTTTTACCGATACGACTTTGGCCGGTGATAAGGATATGCATCCGGCACCTCTCCTCGGTAAGACCGAATATCATTTTCTCATTCACAATACCCCACCTGGGCAAGATCTCCTTCTATCTCTTCTTCTCTTGGAGTTAAGAAGGGCTTGCCACTAATATCCTTGCTCGACTTCTTTGCCAGAACGATTTTCTCCAATTCTCGCGCCTCTTTTTCATCCCAATTGATTCCCAGGAGTCTTAGCCTCTTTACCAGGGTCTCATCCTTAAGAGCATCGGATTTCTTTGCCAGCTCTACCATTGTCTTATAGCGAGTCAGTTCTCCTCTTTCCATTTGTCCTTCTCCTTCCTTTTCTCTCGCCTCTCTCTTCTTTCAGTCTTCTTGAGCTCCTTTTTCAGAACTTTGAAGCAGGCAGGACAGAAGGAGATCCCCCTAAGAATCCCCATATGATATCGACATAAAGGCATCCTGCATCCCGGGCAGGTTCGAAGAAAGCGGATGCTTACGGTGCAGCCACACTCGGCAAGGGCAGTTCCCCGTTGATCAATGGGGTAGCCATTGTCGTCCAGAATAAACTCTTCGGCTTCCGAGATGTCAATCTGACCATTTTCATCCTCCCCGACCTCCTCGGTTTTCCTTCCGATAATCTCGCCATTAACCACCTGATATTTCACTTTCTTCTTTAAAAGACCTTCCTCGCCCGACTCGATGAGCCTTCCGATCTCTTCCAAGGGATCCTTGTTGCCATCTTTTTTCCTCATTACCCTCCTCCTTTTGTAAAGAATCTGATTACATTACTCTAGAAAATAACTGAATAATCACGCTCACCAGATAAATGGCACCGAGAACTACCAGAACTACCACGGGGATGAGCAGGATGATTTTGATCAGGAGCCAGATCCCATGAACGGTCTGCTCAGCTTTTTCTGAGAAGCGACTTCCTCCTTCCACAATTCGAGGAGAACGGCGTCTGAGGTGCCTGAGCATTCCTAAAAGCTGTCCTCTTCTTTCTGACTGGTTTTTGGGTATTTCAGCCATTGGTTCCTCCCTTCTTATTGTTGTCAGTTATTTGTCTTTTACTGAGGATATTTCTCGCCCGCGGAATATTCTTTGAAGCTCTTATCCTCAAAAGGTTCTCGTATCTCAGTAGATCTCCTTTGGCTAAAAGGCCCTCAGGACTGCAGACAGGGCAACTACTTTCTGGTTTTACCTTTATCGCATGGGCAACCCTATCCTCAGAAAGGCCATCATAGAAGACGTAATTGTTCACTTTCCTGAATCCAAAAATTAGGTTCATAAACTCGGCTAAGGCTAAAGAGACAAGCTGCATATTGAGAGGAAGCACCGCCGGGGCAACGAGTGTCTCTCCGGATATATAGCCCAATTGTCTCTGGCGGCTCCTATCCTCCTCGGACATTAAAGAGAGATTCACTTCTCTAGCATCAATCGCCTCCAGACAGGAAAGGCAGGGGGAGGCACCCGGAACGAATAGGTAAACCTGACCGGCAAAGTCAAGGATGTGACCTTTCTTGTCTACGTTGATGCCTGTAGCCACATCAATTAAAGGAATCAAATATCTAGCTGCTAACTGATTGAAAACCAGTCTGGCCAAGTCATTGTCTACTGCCCCAAAGATGACATCTACCCCTTTAAGCTGCCCTTGAGCACCTTTTTCCAGGATGGATCGAGCAAGAGCGATCACCTTGGTTTTTCGATTTATTCTTTGAGCCTTTCGTTTCATAATCTCAACCTTTAATCTCTTTGACTGAACATCCTGCCTCGAGGCCTGGATGATGCGATTAAGATTGCTGAGTTCGATTCGATCAGGATCGATGAGGACAAGTTTTCCCACCCCTAGTCGGAGGAGCGCTTCAAAGATTAAAGATCCCGTACCTCCTGACCCTACGATTGCACAGCTAAGATGAGAGAGGATTCTTTGTCCAGCTTCTCCTAAAAATCTTATCTGGCGGCTAAAAAACTCACTGGAAAAACGTTTTTGCTTTCCTCTTTGAGATGCTGAATTAGGGGTCAGTTTCTTAAGCCTTTCTCCTAGAACAACAATATCCGATATTGGCAGGATCCTAGCGAGCTTCTTATCATATATTCTGGCATCAAGGTCTTTTTGTCCCAAAACTAAAGTTGCATGGTAGATTTCTGGTATTTTGTGGGCTATATAAGGGAAAAACTGTCCATCACAGGCATCATCAATAGATGAAAAACTCACCTTTCTTGAACTAAAGGGATGGGTATGAAAGTAAACGAGGCTAAGTCCTTCATTCCTACAAATAGTAAGCACTTTCTTGACGAAATCCTTCTTCACTTGTACATGAGCTGGACCGTTATCTTCCAGCTCTTCAGACGAGCAAACTAAAAGTTTTCTTGCCAGGAGTGCTACTGAGCCAGCTCTTTTCATTGGGCCGGCCAGGATGAATCCTGCCTGTTCGTCCTTAAACTTTAGGAGCCTTATAATCCTTCTATACATTCTCTCGGGAAGCTTCAACCTATATTTCATTTACCTCTCCTTTTAATGGCAAAGTTCAGTAAGTTGAGTGTAGATACACTCGGTTACTGTTAAAAGGTTATCCCCATCGACAACACTGGGATGCGGTTTCCAGTTTCGGATATGAAGACAAAGCCAGGCCCAACCCTCTTTTTTGTGCCTACAATCCTGGTAGTAGTGCCCGGGCGTATGACCATTTTTGGTTCTTATTTCTTGGTCGATGAAGAAATCGTAAGGGGGAGTCGCCGGATAGACGGACGGTATCTCAATAAGAAGCCCGCTCACCTTTCGGTCCCATCCCTTGGGAAGGTCAAATCGCAGAATGTGGACCCATTTGCCTAAATCATCAAAGCCTACTTGGCCGTAACGCAGACGAAGCAGCTCAACCTCAATAATGAACTCTTCTATATCCATCTTCTTCTCCTTTTAGGTGAGGGAGGGAGAATATATCTTCCCCCTCCCCCCTTAGCCTACCCTGACCTCAGGGTGGGGAGATCCTCAAAGACTGTGTCCGGTGAAACTCTAACTTTCTCGTTATCACCCACACGTGCACTTCCGTTACCGTTGCCGTCTTCTTTGACTAGCTGCCGATTACTCGGAATACCAGCTATCTCCTTAATCTCTTTTCCGGTTGCGACTGTCGGGATGTCAACGTCCCTTCCCGCCACTCGGATTCTTCTTTTTCCCATTCTTCTCACCTCCTAAGAAATTTTTGAATCTCGACCGAGATTCTCTTTGTAGATGCCATAACTGCACGGTTAGCTACCTAACCGCACCATAACATAACAATACCAAGCGGATGCCCGCTTGGTATTTAATCTCTGAGAAAGAGGAAAGTTTTATATACTATTTTCCCGTCCCATGAATATGGCGGGTTTTGATTATGGGAGGAAATTTAAGGTGCATTCTCTAAAGAGTTTTTTTGGAGAGGGCTTCCGCGGCAGGAAAATATCGAGAAATACTATTGTCTTTTACAGCCAGGGATACGATTTCTTGCTTAGAAAAGAAAGGTGGCAAAAAGTGAAGTATTCCTTTGCTGAGAGTCCATCGCTCTGCGCTCCAGAGAAAAAGCTATATTCAACCAATGGCAACGTTTTGTTTGTTGAAAGAGGGTTTTCCCCTTCTCGTATTGAGGATGGTTTACCAACAAAGCTTTATGATGTTTCGGAAAAACAATTTGGACACGTTAAAATTGAAAAGCCGATAGGATTTAGATTAAGGGCGAAAGGAAAGGAGGGATTTCTATACCATCTTTATTCGGAAGGCATCGCTCTTGATAGAATTAATAAGAAGACACCAGAAGAGATGAGAAAGAAATTAGTAGAGTCACTGGCAAACAGTACCCGAACAATACACAGTAATTCTGTTTCATATTACGGGCCTTTGTCTCTTCCTTGGTTTGAAGACGAACTAGTAGGAGACATTAGGTATGGTCGGGAAAGTAAAATAGTATACAGTCCTCATCAACTAATAAGGTTTGAAAAACTTACCTCTAATGATAGAACTAAGGAATTAACTTGTCTTCTCTATCACTTCGACTGGATTAACTCTAAGGACACGATAGAGTTCCTGGTAAGTTATTATGGGAAAGAAACGAGCATAGATGAATTAAATAGACGTATAGAAAACATAAGGAAGAAAGCAATGGAAATATATGGACTGGGCTTAAGAGAACAGGGAATATTTCATCTTAGAGAAGAGGAAAAAAAGATGCTCGAGGTAAAGAGGTACCGTCTAAGGTCTCCGGAGAATAGAACAAGGAGAGAAATACGAGATAACCAAAAGAAGAAAATACTAGAAGATTATCTGGGGAAATGATTAGGAGATATCATTCTTCCTTGAAAAAACCGGGAAGCATCTCTTTAACTCGCTCTTTTAACTTTCTTGCTTTTTCCATTAACTTTTCATATTCACTATCGTAGTATTTTCCTTTATTTGCAATTTCCATAGCGAGCTTGACCAATCCTACATCTCTACCTATCCTCAGCACTAACTTCTCAAAATTCTTCCATAGAATTTTTAAAGTCTCAATTCTTTCAATAATATATAACTTATCTGCATCGGGCGGGATGATAAGAATTTGATTCATTTGCTCAAACTTTCGATTGAATGTCCTTACATACTGCGATTGAAAATTGGAAATCGAATCAGCTATCTCCACGTTTATGACATTTAACCTAACCCTTTCGCCCGTTCCTGCCTTAATGACTTTTCCCTTCAAATCGAAAGGAACATCTTTAAGTTTGGGAGATAACAAACCACGAATGCGAGAAGTTTCATGACTACCTGTGTCAAAGAGGTCATCCTTGGAAACGTACCCATCTTCGTATTTTCTATCTTTGCTAATTCGAGCAGCTGCCAACAGGACCAATCTTACAAAAGTTGCCTCTTTATTTCTAAATTCTGTGATCTCTTCATCATCAATGGCTACATAAGGTCTGCCCTCCTCAATTCCTACCTTCAATCTAACCTCGGACAGATCCTTTGCTTTTTCCTTTCTCGGAATAAGTTTTATTTCTTCAACTTCCGGCTTTTGCTTAATCGGTTTCAGCTTGGATACCTCAAGTCTTAGGAGCGGGACAACGTGAGTGCTTATTTCCTCTCTGAGTTCCCTTTTTACCCCGTATGTTTCTGCATAGATATGTATCACGTCTCTTATCTTTTCGTCCTCTATTTCTCCTTCCAGTGTACCTAAGTGATAAGTAGCCGCCGAAATGAGTGCTATTACCGAGGGGATCACAAGACCCAATGCCTCTGCTTCAGCAAAACCGAGCGCATTTATTGTTTTCCTTCGGAGGAACTTAAGTCTTTTTCCTTCTACTCTCTCTTCTCTTAAGGGCCGACCGAATTTTACAAAGATATCCCAAATAATGTCAAAGAGATCCAATTCCTTTGGGTATCTGTCTCTGATAAACCGCTTGCAAAGATTCCTGATAACTAAACTCGACGAACTTTTTTTTCTATCCATGGTTTCTCTTTCCTTTTAGGGATCCTTTCATCAAATTGAAGAGGTAGGCCAATAGAGCAAATGAAACAGAAGTTATGGTGGCGAAAAGAAAGAAGGCCAGGAGGGTTTGCAGCCAATTTCCCAATCCCAGAACTCCCACAAAGCAGGAGGTAGTCAGCACCCTCATAAAGTTGTTCAGGTGAATCCCTCGCCACTCAAGGCCCACCAGGGGAGTTGACCAGTTCCTCAAAAATCTATCTCGCATGACTTGGACATCAAGAGAGCCCACGAGATGTATCTCACCGACGGCATTTGCTCCCACGTTCAACCAGAATAAGGAGTAGATCGCTCTCTCGTAAGGGGCCATATCCACAGCATAAGAACTCAAGATATTGGTGATCCAATAACCAGAGACAATAATTGCATTGAGCGTGTTTGGCCAGAGAATCCCATCAATGAGAATATCTTTACTGTTTCGTACCACATAAGGAGAGTCCTCCCCTTCCTTTTCTCCTCGAGTGCCTCTTCGCAACATCGCCAGTCTCCTCTTGAGGGGAGGATGGGAGGCCACTTGGGTGGCGAACACTTGCTTTAGGAACAAAGCTCCCTCTTGGAGAACCATACTGGCGCGGCTACCTTCTCCGTTGCTTTCTTTTCTTTTGGAGTGAGGCCCTCTCCCATAGAGAAAAAATGAGGAGGAAACACCAATTCCCCCGGAGTGCAGAAGAGCCATTTTTTTTATCATCGAGGAGAGATCCGCTTGGGCGATCCCAAAGTGCAGTAGAGCCTGTTGGTCCGCCATATACTCTCGACCTTGCATACCTCTGGCAATAGCCACAAAGCAAAGGTACCTGATGAAGAAAAAGAAGAGGACGATGGGCACAACATACAGAAGGAAAGAGACATCAACCATCCGCTGAATGGCCGTGGCAAAAAGAGCTACCCCTGCCGCAATACCCCAGGTGAGAAGGGGGATAAGTCTACCACGGTTGAGTTTCATAGCCAACAAGGGGAGCAGATGATCTCCTTGAAGAATATGGGCAATTTCGTGACAAAGCGCAGCTCTTACCTCTTTTTCCTTGAATACCCCCTTTGCGAAAGCGTTTAGGAAGTCCTCCCCCAGAAGGAGTGCTATTTCCTTTCTCCCTTTGCCGGTAATTGCACAGCCAGAGAAATCCTTGGGGTCTTTGTTGTTCGTGCCTAAAACAAAAAACTGGGTAGGAATCTCCAGATTCATTCTCCTTTGGCATTGGACAAAGATCCGTTTGATTTTCCCAAGAACAGGGTAGGTCTTGGTTTCCTCTGAATATAGACTTTTCTCAAGATACTTCTTCTTAAACTCTTCATAGCCGAAGATAAGAAAGAAAAGAGAGGAGAAAGAAAAGATAAAGAGAGAAGAAAGAAGAATCCACCCGCCCAGGTGGCTCAGGAGTGCGGCGAGGGGATCCTGAGTCCATAGAGAAGAAAAATGAGCCCCATCAAACACAGGCACAACCTTGAGAAAGACAAAGAGAAAGATGAACGAACAGATAAGGGCAATCGCCGCTAATCCTCCTATCCCCGTTGGTAAGGACAGTCCCTCAGTGAAAGTGGGGAAGTCAGGGTTTCCACGCCGATAAGTTGGGGAGCTCAATAAAAAGGAAAAATACAAGATGAGAAAAGTGAGAACGATTATCGGATTTAACTGCATTATCTCTTCCTGTTATCCGGGTTGTCCCTGAAGGGTGTTCTCAGGTGCCAAGTTCTTCCAGAGTAAAAACATGAAGTACGAGCATAGAATGCCCAAATTAGTTTTTCCAGGAATCTTCTAATGCTTATATCTAATATACGATATTTTTATCGGACAATCAATCTCACGCTCAAGTATCTAGTTCAGGTCTGAGAGAATTCCCTGAGAATCGAGTATTTTATCCAAGGTACGTTCCATCTGTTTCTTCACTTTCACTATGTCAAAAGTGAATCGCTCTTCGATACTCCTATTGTACTCAAGCATGGCATTTAGACACTCATAAACGACAAGTAGACGCTGAGTCTCTTCTCTTATTCGACGTTTTGGGTAACATTCATCCCTAGACCATTTCTCATTTTCTAATAAATTCTCTATATTTGCCACTGCTTCCCCTGTCTCTTTAAACAGCGCTTCTATTCGATAGACTTCCGTGAGAGTATGTTTTCGACTGACAAAAAGACTCCTGCGAATTTTTTTTCGCTCTCCCTTAATGTGTTGCTGGCTTTGCATTCTAGCACGTCGTGATTCTCGTCTGATTCAGATCCGCAAGCTAATATGTTTTACACTGTATTTGTATCCAAAGACCGAATTCTCTCTCAAAGTTTCAGTATTCTTGGTTGCTGTTGTTATCATATGTTTGGTGAGAATCCCTGAATCTTCTTCCGTAGTAGTAATCTTCTCTCAAGTTGGTTATGATATGCGAAAGCTTCTGATTGATATCCTCAATCTTGTATAGCTGTTTTCTTATCTTCTCCACTGTTCCCGCTATTCTTATTATCGATTTCTTACATCGCTCTTCAAGATTGTTTTTTACCATTTTGAAATGGTGATGGTCTGGCTTATATAACTGGTTTACACTGAATTAGTGTTGTCGGGGGGGGCTGGTTGCATGCTAGCCCCCTCCATCTTCTTTTTTCCATATCTCTGTAGTCCACCTAGTTATGGAAATAATATCTTTCTCCGGAAGGAGACTTTGTGAAGTTCCAGTTCTTCTCGTCAGTGGTAATAGGTAATCCAAAGGCAAAACTCCTCAGAATACCGAGCTTATAGAACTCTTCACAATCTAAAACTTCCCTATACCTTTTCCTCATTTCGGCTAACCACTCCTTCTCACTCACCTCAGGAGGATCTTCTACTTCTTCAAACTCATCAATGTTCCAAAAGTGAGGATAAGGAGAGCAAATCTCCACATGATGCCCCGGGCACTCAAAGGTCTCCATCTTCTTTAGTTTCTCAATTACTTTCTGTCGGGACAGATTCCCCTGCTTGATTTTTATGAGGCAGCCGCATTTCTTACATTTTCCTTGAAACATTTTTAACTCCTTGTAACCGGTCTTATGCTAGTCAGCTAATTTCTATTCCTTTCCTCTATTTTTCTAATTTCAAGAATGTCTTCCTCCTCTAAGTGGAGCCACTCATCCGATGTTTCGCCCGGTTTAACTATATCCTCTCCCGGGTCCCAGCCTGGTAGGTAAAAATAAACTTCAAGTGTCTTACTGCTCATATTCTTAATTCGCACTTGTTGCCTCCTTTAATAAAAAAGACGGGACTTGCGCAGGAAAAACCGACCGCAAATCCCGTTTTAGATACTATTTTTGATATTTAATCTTTATTTTATTCAAATCTCTCAGTTTTTGGATTATACCCATGTGCCTTCTGTTGCTCTTCTCTCAATTCTTTCTTGTTAGCTTCTCTTCTTTGGTGTAGTAACCGAACTCGCAATTGAGGCATGTTCCTGAGACGTTGTCGTAAGGTTTGTAATTACGCAACTAGTGTTTCTTTCCTGCATTCAGGACAAATAGTTACAAAGGATGTTCCGCTCATTCTAATTTACTCCTTCATTATTCATATCCAAACCTTAGTCTAGTATTCTTTTCCCATATACTTGTCTTTTCTCTATCATAATCTTCCCCTAGGTTTTTTCACCAGGTATTAGCATTTTGATAGGCCGGCATTTCTTGAATGATTTTCAGAGCAATATGGTCAATTAATCTGTTTAATCTATCAAGACAATTATTAAGATCCGATTCTTTCCCCTCGTTATCACATAGATTGTATCTTACTCCCAGTAAAGACTTATATAACTGGCACAAATTTCCATATGGGAGTATCGTCTCTGAGAAATTTGGTGTCTTTATTTCTTGGACCTCGTCTGGATATTGTCTATTCCAAGTGATAGTGTTGGCCCGGCATAAATCATTGATAAAGCTTTTGAGATAATAATCTATACCGCTAGCTCCATTCCATCCATGGGGATAACCAAATAACCATGCTAAACTTCGTCCTTCGGCTTCTAATGTTTTATATATCTTTAGAAATTTTTTCTGGCTATAAAGAACTACGCTCATTTTCTTTTCCTTTTAATTGATATCAAAATCTTATCTAGTATTCTTCGGGAAAAAGAATGGTAGTGGCACTCCTATCAGCTTCGGTAATTATCCAGATTTTTTGATTTCCTCTTTTATAGGCTGACAAGAGCCGCAAATTCTTACCCAAAGAAAACTCATTCTCTTTTTTATCTTCTTCTGCTAGATCTCCCCAATCCCCTCCTCTGTGTCTTTTAAGACTTTCGTAGGTAAACCTGGCAAATCCTTCATCCTCAGCTACTAAATCATTAACACCTCTAGTCATTAGAATCTGTCCTATTATGAATTTAGACATTGCTCATCTCCTTTAGTCGAAAAAGCTCTCCTTCTTCGGTAAACTCATATTCATTGGCCTCTATTGTTCCTATTACCGCTTCATCGCTTATTAGATAATCGTAAGCGTCTCTTAATTCTTTCCAAAATCCTCTTAAAACATCTTTTAGGTACTCACATATATTGACATCTTCTAAGTTATTTGGATCACAATAATTATAAGCGTCTCCTCCCCCTAAATGTTTAGTGCACAGCTCAATCCCATATTGCAGTGCATCTTTTGCTTCCCCTCTCCTTAAATCTACTCCTGCTGATTTGAGAAATCTTCTCTGATCAACAAAGTAACCCTTATTCATATAGAGATAAGCTCCTCTTCCTAAATCGAAACCAAAGTCTTCTGCTTCAATCCCTATATCTTTTAGCTCTTCTTGAAAGCCCTCATAGTAAATCTCCCACCAGTCATAATCCACATTGATATCTCTTGAGTTTTCTAAGACTTTCTCTTTTGCCTTATCACTTAATTCATCAAGCTGATAGACTTTTATTTGGGCAATTCTCATTTTCCTGCTCCTTGTTATTAATCTATAGTCAAATCAGTTATTTCCTTCCCTTTTTATGACGTTTTCTTTCTTTATTTCCCTTGCTCAATTTCTACATCTAACATATTACTTATTCTCCGATGAGCCTCTTCCGTAGCCCATGCTTCTAGCTCTTCTCTTCCATTTCAAGAGCCTCATCTTCATTATCAGCCTCGATTAATCTCATAGTCCATATAAAACCTTACTCTATACTTCGTTTTTTTCTCCTCTCCTTAGAGCTCATCGCAATATTCATAAAACATTTTAATCAATTCAGCCTTTTCCTGATATGATAGGTTAAGTGTGCTCATATAATTCTCTAACTCTGATTGAGAATCGTATCCGAGATTTTCCCTATATCCTTTATTATTTTTTTCTCCTTTTGCTTTGTTTATTAGCGTGTTAATCTTTCTTAATACTTTTCGATAGTCCTTATTTTTCATCATCTCCCTCACATATTAGTGGCGTCTATTCCAATAGCCTGATTATTTTTTACCATCTGACCGTAATAATTCCAGGAAATTTCGCAGACAAAAGTTCCTTTGGGTAATCTTTTATATCCATAAAAGTCTCTAATCTGTTGCAATGCTTCCTTCTTAGAATTAGCTATAACATCGCATAAATCGCTTCCTCTAAGCCAAACTTGGAATTTTTTCATTTTGCCTTCTCCCTTTATGCTCTTAGTATAAAATTCACTATTTTTTCTTTTTCTACATCTTCTCCTCAATCTGTTAGTTGGTGTTTAGGAAATTTCCTTTTTATTCCTCTTGGCGTTTCTAATTGTTATTTTCTAAAGCTTCTTTTCGGCATTTAAGGGTTTACTTCTCAGTTTCCTCTTTCCTTCTTTGATTTTCTTAGCATTACCAAAGTTTGCACCACACTCTTTTCTTCCTTTATATTCACAGCTTTGGCAAAACCCTCGTCCCCAGAATTGAATGAGCCAGCAGGATGAATCTAAGTCACTCTGATTAATTGTTGCTATCTTCATTCGATGAATACCTCCTTTTAAACACGGTTTAAGGAATCCATTGAAGATCCCCTTTATGAAAAAGACTGTCATGGGTTCGTTGGAACAACCATCTTGATTATTTTTCTCGCGGTTGGTTTAAGAAAAAAACTTTCCTTGGTGAGTTACTTTCTTAATTGGCATGGATTCTTTATATGAGATCTTTCTCTTAGGAGAGTTTGTATCTTTCGACAGAGAAACTCCTCATCGCAGCCTGAACAACTCTTCTCATACATCACATTACTAGCAGCGCACCTTACCACTCGCACAATGTATTCTTTCTTAGTCATTTTTGTCCCTCAAAATCACTCTCAATCTTTCATATTGTGGAGCTAGCTTCATTACTTTTTCTATTCCGTCTCTTGGATTCTCTTCGCTCATTACCAAAAGTAGTGTCTTTATCTTGCTTTCTACTAGCCTCAAAGTTTTGAAAAGAGAATATCCCGAATCAACAAGCCTTTCATCGAACTCTAAAGCTTCAGCATCTCTATCCTTGGTAGCAATTTCCAAAAAGAGGTTGTGAAAGTGAAACTCTGCCCTCAGGGAAGAGTTATCTTTATGGGTCTCAAAAACAAGAGCAAGGCCTTCTCCTTTCTCTTTAACCTTAAATCTTTTCTCTAAAAGAATCCTTCTCACTATCCCAGTAATCAAATCGCCTGCCAGGTTTAAGAACTTTTCAATCTGCTGTCTGTCTTTTTCTTTTTTAAATTTCATCTTCTTTCCTCTAAGTTTAAAAGGGACTGGCCGGATTGAACTCACTAACCAGTCCCTTTTTTGTTTTGATCTTAATTTTGAGCTTTATTGTACTGCATCATCTCTCTTCTCATCTGTTTGCCACTTCTCGATATCTTTTAAATTTCTTGTCCCATACAACAGCAATTATTGGCTCCACTATGGCAAATCTTTTATTCTTTAGGAGCTTTTTTCTAAACAACTTTGCCTTCTCTAATTCATTGGGCATGAACTCATAACAGCCGTCATCCTTGTCTTCACGATAGTGAACCCATATTCTGTACCTTACTGGCCTACCAAAATCGCTCCTCTTGCCTCCTGAAAGTGTAAGTAGGGGAACTTTCTTTTTCATTTTTTTTCTCTTTATTATCTTTTTTCAGAGTGCAAAAGCTTACCATAAAGCAGTTACAGTTCTTGTCTTTTCCATATTTTTTTTGTTTTTTTATTATCAGACCTTCACGGTGAGGCTTTGTTCTGAAATATGGTCTAAGTCTGAGGTAGGTTGCCCGTTTGAGGTAAAGTAGACAGTGAAAAGTTTCTTGGCGCTTGAAGAAAATCCTTCTTGAATTGAGGCATCTACAGAAGACTCTCCATCGGTAAAGATAATTCCAGCATCGTAACCTGAACTGAGAAGATGCTGAACTACTGAATCGAATGAGGTAGAATATCCACTCGGGTATTTTCCTTGAGCAAAATCTTCAGCCGAGATTTCCTTAACATCGCCAGCAAAAGCATAGATTCTGGTGGGGAAGGAATCTTTCAATTCATTTACCAGGAAAACTTCCTCTTCCTTAAATGTGTCCATGGAAGGTGAGGTATCAACGTAGATGGCCAGCTTATTCTTTTTTGCCTCGGGTGTCCTGTTCCAAAAAATAGGAACTATCTTGCTGATCCCACAGGCCATGTAGATAACTCCCAGTCTCGTTAGCTGATAGGGATAAAGCTGGCAAGATGATGCCCCATCCAAAGCCCTTATCATGCTGCTAGAGACCTCATTAAGTTTTTGCCTGACATCGAGTCTTTCAATGAAATCAGAAATACCTCTCATATTAAAGGCCCTCTTTCGAGCTAAGAGATGAGAGAATATCTCTGAAACCTGATTACTGAAGGCGCCCTTCAGACTCCAGGGTGCCTTTTCAATAATCCTTTCTAACTCATCTTTCTCTAATCTGGCAAATTTATCCTCTTTAACTTTAGCTCCTTTTGGGACTTCCCTTAGAAGGATTGGGGATCCGTTATTGGGGTTTGCTCCTCCAAATGGGTTCATCAGCCAAATTTTTTCTCTCTTCTCAGCATCACAATGAAAGAGAAGCTGGTAGTACAAAGATGAGGGGGAAGGAACCTCACATTTGTTCCAGATATCTTGCCAGATCTCTTTCAGTTCCTTGACCTCGATGGCATCAACCGTAAGATGGGGCTGGGCAAGGGCCAAAACTGTATTTCTAGTCTCCTCGAAATAGACCTTCCTTGAGAGAGATTTCATTTCCCTCTCGTAGGCGAGAGTGAGAATCTTATTGACCACTATATCCAGACTCAAATTGACAAGCCCCTTATCCTTTGCCCCCTCAACTTTTTTGTATCCTGCATAGTGCAATATCTCATGCCTTAGAATTAGTCGAATCTCATCCGGCGAGAATCTCAAGACTTTGGGGTTAAGGTAAATGAAATTCTCATTTCTTCTTTTATCAAATCCCCAACAGGCAACTGCTACCTCCTCACTCAACTCAACAAACTGAGAGGCCTCCAGCATATTGATTCCCAGGCCAGTCAAGGCCTGGATTAGTTTGTGTTCATTTCCCATCGAATTCTCCTTTCTTGATAAATTCAATGATACTCTCTTCCTCATCTACCTCTTCGCTGAAAAGAAAATGAGCTATTTTGGAAGGTAGGGGAATACTCCTCAAATGGCTGGTGAACTGCCGGGCTTTATCTAAACTGAGAAGATCCTCTTCGTTGTAGAGACTCCTTGCCGTAAGAACCG
>SDBU01003487.1_pt1 | contig 19952 bp, 19 predicted proteins | sample 2277071 | NCBI WGS metagenome assembly SDBU01 (sample SAMN10397929, study PRJNA504765) | marine sediment metagenome | isolation source: marine sediment core GS08_GC12, 126 cmbsf | place: Arctic Ocean: Gakkel Ridge, Loki's castle | collected 2008
CTTTTCGCAAATCAATAAAAGTGCACCCAATTCGGCAAAATTCCTGATGAGGTTTTTACCCCAATAACCAGCCCCAATAACCGCAATATTTTTTTTCATTTTTTTGATAGAACCGAAATGATTCTCTCAGCGGCTTTGCCGTCCCAGAGTTTCGGATAGGTTCCTTTCTTACCTTTTCCATCCAGAATTTTCTCTGCTTCCCTGATAATTTTCTTTGTGTCATTACCCACCAGGATATTGGTACCCTCTTTAATCGTTATCGGTCTTTCGGTGGTCTCCCGCAGGGTAAGGCAGGGAATCTTCAGGACCGTTGTTTCCTCCTGCATTCCGCCGGAATCGGTCATTACAAATTTGCTTTCCATCATCAGTTTGAGGAACTCAAGATAACCCAGCGGCTCGATAAGGTGAATTCGGCGACAGTCAACGACCAACTTAAATCCCTCCATATTCTTTTTTGTGCGCGGATGAACCGGAAAGACAATCGGAATTTTTTTGGAGATTTTTTTCACCGCCTCCAGAATTTTAAGAAAATTCTTTTTATTATCCACGTTGGAAGGCCGATGTAACGTCAAAAGAGCATACCCATTAGTTTTTAAGTTTAATTTTGGTGTCATTGCGAGGAAGTCCGCTCTTTTAGCGGACGATGTGGCAATCCGACGAGAAGTCATTGCGAGGGACGAAGTGCCGTGGCAATCCCTCACTTCTATGAGATTGCTTCGCTTTCGCTCGCAATGACCAGCGAGGGACCTCGCTCGCAACGACTTCGTCGCTTTTAATTTTGAACTTTTAACTTTAAACTGTAATAACGTATCCACCATTACATCCCCGACCAAAAAAATCTTTTCTTTCGGGATTCCCTCCTTTTTCAGATTCTCATCAGCATCCTGTGAAGGCGTGAAAAGATAGTCCGAGAGAACGTCAACGACAACTCGGTTTATTTCCTCAGGCATCTTGCGGTCGTAACTGCGTAGTCCTGCTTCCACGTGAGCAAGAGGAATATGCAGTTTTACGGCACAGAGAGCCGCTGCCAGTGTTGAATTTACGTCTCCCACCACCATTACCAGGTCCGGCTTCTCTTTGAAAAGCGCCTTTTCAAACTTAATCATTACCTTCGCTGTCTGCTCCGCGTGAGTTCCCGAGCCAACGCCTAAATATATGTCGGGTTGAGGAATCTCTAAGTCCTTAAAGAATATTTTTGACATTCGGGAGTCGTAATGCTGACCGGTGTGGACAAGGAGAAATTCGAGATTGCCACGGGGCTGTTCCTTCGTTTCACTCAGGACGCCTCGCAACGACTTCGTCATTTTAAATTTTGGTGTCATTGCGAGGAGTCCCCCCTTCTTGCTTTCGCAAGAAAGCAGGGGGGACGATGTGGCAATCCCTCGCTTTAAGTTATGCTTTTCTATTGCACGGATAATGGGGGCAATCTTCATAAAGTTTGGTCGTGCCCCGGCTACCAGAACAATTTTCATTTTTTTCCTAATTTTCCAAGGGACATTAAATAAGAGTGAAAATTTAAAACCGATACGTTCTTTGTCAAAGATATATTTTCCTCACCCAGAGTAATAATCCTGGCAGCATTTATTTTTAGCTTAGGAAAATTTGCTTTGAATCTCTCTAATGGTTTAGCCATTCCTATCTTTGGTGTTTTAGTTAATTTAATTTCAAAAGGGAATATCTCAAAATTTTTCTCTATAATCAAATCGATTTCTAAATTATTATGGGTTCGCAAATAGAATAAGTCCTGCTTTACGCCTTGATTAAAAAAATATTTAACAGTTTCCTGAATAACGAAATTTTCAAATAACGCTCCGGCTAAAGGACCGTTCAATAAGTAGTCCCTGGTTTTTAATCCCGTTAAGTAACAAACCAATCCAATATCTAAGAAATATATCTTGGGGCTTTTCGTAATCCTTTTCCCCATATTGCGGTAATAAGGAGGCAAAATATAGATAATGTGACTTGCTTCCAGTATAGAGAGCCATTTTTTGATTGTATTGACGCTTATTCCCAGGTCATTGGCGAAACTACTCAAGTTTAATATTTGCGAACATCGTGTTGCCAATAAATGTAAAAACTGTTGAAACTCCCGAAGATTACCAATATTATAAATTGTACGAATATCCCTTTCCAGATAGGTCTGGATATAACTGCCATACCACACATCAGATTGCATTTTTGAATGAATGGTAATTTCAGGAAAGGAGCCACGGAGAGAAGAGTGAATGAAGTTTGCCTGTGTATCAACTAATTTATTCCGTAAAGAGGGAACTTGTCTTTTTTCCTCTATGCTGAATGGCAACAAATTTAATAAAGCAATTCTTCCGGCAAGAGTATCTCCCAAATTTTTAATCAAATGAAATTGTTGCGAGCCGGTAATAATAAATCTTCCCGGTTTAGAGCGATTATTGTCAATAAGTATCTTAATGTAAGAAAGGAGTTGGGGGACATATTGAATTTCATCAAAAATTATCCTTTCTCCTAATCCGTCTATAAACAACTTTGGGTCAGAAATTGCTCGGTCACGAGTTATAGGGTCATCAAAAGAAACAATCGTATGAGTTGAGCCAAAGATATTTTTAAGGAGGGTGGATTTCCCGGATTGACGTGGACCGCTCAGAGCCACGGCAGGAAAAGTTTTGATAAGATTTTTTAGAATGTTTTCTAATTGCCGATGAATATATTTACCTTTCTGTACTAACATATTCTCTTTATACCATTAATTAGAAACCTTTGTCAAGACAATTTTGCAGTGGCAATGCAAAATATAATGACAGACACCTGCGGGAATCTATTTTTTTACCAGTTTCTGCAGATATTCTTTTAGCGGTTTGCCGAATTCCTCATCGGAGAGGGCAAGTTCGATGAAACTTTGGTAATAACTCCCAAAATTGCCGATGTCATACCTTTTTTCTCCTGGTTTTAGTTTTACCCCATATACAGGGTAGCCATTTTTAATCAGTAATCTTATGGAATCGGTAATTCTTAATTCTCCCTGATATGTTTTTGTTCGGTGAATCATCCTAAAAATTATTGGCTCGAAGATAAATCTTGCCGACAAAACCAGATTGCCCGGGGACTTTCCGGATTTTGGTTTCTCGATGATGTCAATTATTTGGAAAACATTCTGTTCTTCGCTTTTCGCTTTTAACTGACACGAAGTGTCACCCTGAACACCGTGAAGGGTCTCACGCTTCTTTGAAAAGAGAGATTCTTCAGCTAACGCTTCAGAATGACTTCGTGAGATTGCCACAGCCTTTGGCTTCGCAACGACTTCGTCGCTTTTAATTTTAACTACTCCATATTTTCCTGTTTCCGATAATGGTACCTCTTCGATGGCTAAAACTGCTGCCGCTTTTTCCTTTTGATGAACCTCAATCATCCTCTTGAGAAGAGAAGGGGTGGAAGAATTTTTGATTAAGGAATCGCCAAAGGCAACCACAAACGGCTCATTTTCTACAAAGGGCTCTGCCGGTAAAAGCGCGCCTGCAGTTCCCCTTTTTTCTCCCTGACGAATGTAGAAAGGCGCCGGCTTATCCTTTTCAAAATAATCCTCGATTGCCCGCTTCATCTTTCCGGTGACCAGCAGAACTTTGGAGATACCAACACCTCTAATTTCTTCCAGAACGTATTGAATGATTGGCTTTCTCCCCACCGGGAGCATCTCCTTGGGTTGTGACCTTGTTGCGGGAAGCAACCTTGTTCCCTGACCTGCCGCCAGAACTACCGCCTTCTTTATCTTCATCTTTCCTCCAATTAAATCGGGACACATCCCATTTATTTTTTTCACAAGTACCAAACCGGAATAAATTTTATTGTTGTTTCATCAATCTTTAAACTTCCCCAAAAGTTTTTCGTAAGGATTAATGCTCTTTTTGGCTTATATGCGGAAAGAAAGTTCCTGAATCCTCTTGTGACTTGAGGCGTCTTCATTTCCGAATATTTAACTTCTACCGGAACTAAAACTCCATTTTCTTTAAGAATAAAATCAACCTCTGCCTTACTTAATGTGCGCCAGTATCTTATTTGATAGTTATCCTTTTCCTTAATTTTCAATTGGCTAAATACGCTATTTTCAACAATCGCTCCTTTGTCCTGCCTGATTGCTAAATCATTAAAGTTATGCAGAAGATAATTTCTAAAGCCGGTATCGATAAAGTATATTTTTGGGTTTTTCTTAAGTTCCGTCGTCTCATTACTAAAGAACGGTTTTACCATCTCGATAATAAAGGTTTCTTGCAGGATAGAAAGGTAACGCTTGACCTCCTTGAAATAGGTATGAGTATTAAGCGTTAAATCGTTATAATTGACTAAATTTCCTATTCTACCTGCCAGGAGCAAAAGCAAATTTCTTAATTTTGAAAAATCGGTAATCTTCAAAAGTTCTACGATGTCTCTGGTAATATAGGTCTCATAGATATTCTTAAGGATAATTCTTTTGGTCTCTTCCTCTTCTGCCTTTACTACTTCAGGATATCCTCCCCAGGTAGCATATTCCTCGAATGCTCTTTCAAAATCTTTGCCGAAGATATCCTTTTGGGGAATAGAAAATTCCTTACCGTTAAAAATAAAGTCCTTGATACAATTTGTTCTCTCTTGATAAACATTATTTAATTGAGAAGATTTTATCCTCATAATTTCCTCAAAACTCAACTGATAGAGATAAAAAGAGAAAACCCTTCCCACCAGAAACTTACCTGTACTCCCGGTAAGTTCTAAAGAGGACGAACCGGTAATGATAAACTTGACCTTCTCAAAAGTATCGTATAGAAGTTTTAGTTTTTGTCCACCGTCTTTGAGATATTGGAATTCATCGACGAGAAAATAGAATCGTTCATTTTTTCGGTTTCCAATAAAAGTTCTCACAAATTCCTGAGCATCGGAGGAAAATTTCTCTAAGATCTCCCTATCCTCAAAAGTCAGAAAAATAATATTTTCGGGTTTAATATTTTGCCTGGTTATCAACCATTCTCGAAGCATCTTCAAGAGAGTGGTTTTTCCCGACTGCCTTGGTCCCTTAATGGCATAAATCTCCTTCCTGTCTATCCATTTCTTTAACTCCACCATTAAATTTCTACTAAAGTATTCCATAATTACCCTATTAAAATTAAAACCTTTTTAATAATAACACTATTATAATTAAAAATCAAGAACCTCCATAATTCTTTCTGCAACCTTTCGCCAACTGTATTTTTTCTCAATCAGTTTTCTGCCATTGGCGCCTGATTGGCTTAAAGATTCCCTTTCCTGATAAGCCCGAATAATCTTTTCTGCTAAATCAGTTGCATTCTCCGGCTCAAAAAGATAGCCGCAATTCCCTTCCTCGATTACCTCGGTAATTCCTTCTATCCTGCTGGCAATCACCGGCTTTCCGCAAGCCAGATACTCATAGAGTTTCAAAGGGGATACTCCCGTTAATTTATTTCTTTCCTCAGTAAATGGGGCTACAGCAACATCAAAACAATTTATGTAATAAACCACATCTTTATACTTGATATGCCCCAAAAACGAAATCTCTTTTTTTAAATTATACTTTTCTACCCTTGTCTCTAAATCCTTTTTTAGACCGCTACCATCCCCGACAATCAAATATTTAATCTCCGGATAATCCTGCTTTTTCACCAGATTTGCCGCATCAATCAAAATGTCCAACCCCTGCCAGGGAGCAAAGTAACCCACAAAACCGACATAGAAATCATTTTCAGCAAATCCAAATTTTTTTCTACATTCTCTCTTATCCAATACTCTAAAAAGATTAATATCCGTTCCATTGGAAATCACAACCAATTTTTCCTCTTTTACCTTATACCTTTTTATGATTTCCCGTTTGATGCCAGGAGCAACACAGATAATTTTTTTAGCAAAAACATAATTAATTTTTTCGCTAAGAACAACAAGCCGCATAATCCAGGCAGGATAATGGCTGTATCTCTTCAGTTCCTCACTGATTAAGCCGTTTACTTCCACGACATACCGTACCCTGAAAATAAAACTTAAAAGAGGAGGGGAGAATCCCCATTTATCCTCTCTCGCGTAGATTACCTCAGGCCGAAATTTTAATATATAAAAAGTCAGATAAAAAAATCTAAAAAATTCCGCGACAACATAGGACAATGACCTTTTATGAAAAGGCGGGATATAGATATACTTGACATTCAAGCCCAAATCTTCTCTTTTTCTTGGGCGATACCCGGAGACAAGCACCAATAAGTCATTACCCAACTCCTTAAGCTTCTTCGCCACCGCTATAAAATGCGTCTTCCCGCCCAATCCCTCCTCCCTGATATCCACCGACGCAGAAGTATACAGTATCTTCATTTTTGTGCTGATATTTCTCTTGTCAAAATGCTTTTTATGTTATTACCTATATCTACAATAAAATCTCTGTCTTCAATAAGCCCTTCCAAATCAAATTTAATGCTCTCAGAGTCCACCCTTTTAATTAAAATAAGGAGTTTCTCTTTAAGTTCTTTTTTGCTTTTAACATTTTCGATACATTCTAAATTGGGCTCTACCTTCTTTTCTAAATACCACATTAAATCATAGTAATCCCTTCCTTTGACCTTAGCTAAAATCTTTCCCTCTCTATCCGTTTTTTCCCATTTTCGATAAAAAATTGCTCTTATTTTAGTTGCCATCAATGTTGGCAAATCAAAGCTTCTTACCAGCGTTGCTTCTCCAAATTTAAATAGGGGCAGAATCTCAATTTTATACTTCTTGCAGAATCCAAATTCTTTAAAAATTTCTACCTTTAAAAATAAGAAGTTTGATTCTGGAGCTTTTGCCAATCCCAAATTATAAAGGATTGGAAACTTGAGAAGAATTCTAAATTTCTGAATTTTAGATGTAATTTTTATTCCGGTCTTCTTCTTTAAAAAATCTTCTATATCTTGAGCTAAATTTTCAAGATTGACTTCATTTTTTATATCTACAAAGTCCAAATCTTCTGATAATCGGGGTAGATTGAAACAATGCCTTAGACAGGAACCACCATAAAAAGCCAGATTCCGGTATTCTTTTTTAGAATACAGGAAGGAAAGAACCAATATCTGCAGATATTCCTTAGCCAGGTTTCTCTTAAACAAAAGCGGCAAAGATTCCTTCTCGTCGATACTTTTTTTTATAAGTTCTATCATTTAAAAATAAAAAAATAGATTTCTTTCATCCTTTTTGAACCCTCTGAATCAACGTATCTCATTATTTTCTTTTTATCCTGGTGGTTGAAATTATCCAGATTTAATCTTAATTCTTTAGCCATCTCCTTGTTTAAAATCATTCTTTTTCTCAGGTACAAAAAGTCAAAAAGTGCCTTTGATTTTTCGGCTTTATAAATCAAAAAATCACCGTTTCTAACTATCTCGAAACCGGAGAAAAGAGCATCCTTTATCTTGTGGTAAATAAATATGCCTAAATTGTTGGAAAAAGTGGAGGTTTTGTTTTTAGTGACCAGAGTAAAATTTTGCGGGATTTCGGTCAAAATGTTATTCTCATAGAGAATGTATTCCAAACTTAAATAGGAAGGAGAATAGATTTTTGTCGCTAAAAATTCTAAAAAATAGGAAAATTTATCCCCTCTTTTTGCTTTTTCGATAAATTTTTTCGAACTATAAAGTCCTTTTTTTAACCTGACAATCTCTCCCCTTTTTTCCAATCTTGAAAGAGCAATCCTCAGATAATATGACGGTATCTCAAGAACTTTTAAGTTCTCTACCCCAAAATAAGGCAATTTTTCGACGTAAAAAATAATTTTCTTAATCAAGGAGTCATTTCTCATAATATACAATTATTGTATACTATCAGAAACAAAATGTCAAGATGTGTGAGCAGATATCAACGTAGATGTTATGTAGTGGTCGAGCTTGCTCGACCGGTAGTTGCCTGCTTTACGTAGGGGTCGGATTCATCCGACCCGAAACAATGGTCATTGCGAAGCCGAAGGTTGTGGCAATCTCTTTTTTCCTGTCCAATCCCTTCTCCCTGATATCCACTGCGGCCGAGGTATACAATATCTTCATTTAAATAGGGACACATCCCATTTTTTTAAAAAATTGGAATCTTTTGCTCAAATTCGACCCAATTCATATTTCCGATGTACTAATTTTTTTTAGTATTTTGGAAATTATAATATAAATTTTTCTACCTCGAAATAAGGTAATTTCTCAAGATGGACAATTTTCATATATTCCTTCATAAATTTTAAGTAACTTCTTCTCTCCTATTGACCAATTGTAATATTTTTCAACAGCCAATCTTCCATTTCTGCCATCTTGAGTAATTCGTTGTGGATTTCTGAAGTAAAATTCTATCGCATTAACTATACCATTTATGCCATCCTCAAGATTTACAATAATACCACGCCTCCTTTTTTCTATAACATTTTTTAGTGCATTATAATTAACCGCTATTATCGGTTTACCACATGCCATATACTCATATAATTTTATAGGACCTGCTTTTCCACTTAAAACTTTTTTATATCGTTTTGAGTTATAAAGGGCAAAACAGATGTCTGCTTCTCTCAATCGTTTTGGCACTTCTGGATGTGGAATCCACCCCGTTATCTCCAAATCTAAAAATTCTTTATTTTTTTTGCAATAATCTAAAATTTTTTTTTCTTCTCCTCGGTAACCAAACTTTCCTAAGAGCAACAATTTAGGTTTTACTTTGTGCTTCCTGGCGAAACTCACTGTAACCTTTACTAACTTATCGATCCCTCTCTCGAAAGATAAACCTCCGGCATAAGCAAATACCGGTTTTTGAGAATCAAATTCCTTTGATGAAATCTGAAATAAGTCTAATGGAACATAGTTTTCTATTACCATTATCTTTCTGCGAGGTATATGATAGCGAAGAAATTTCTTTGTTTTAGGTTCTTCCGTGCAGACAATAAAGTCAACTTTCCGGTTAATTTTCTTGTCCAAAAATATTAGCAAACGAAATTTTAGTTTCTCCCAGAAACTTATATTCTCATTCCATAAACTTGGTTCCAAATAAAACTCGTGAACATCATGAATTATGTATGTTTTCTTTTTGCAAAACTTTCTCAATAATTTTATAAAATAAGCGGGGAACAAAACATGAAATTCATGGCAATGATATATATCCGCGTTTTCTTTTAACCCATAATAAACGAATTTAACAAATCTCAATATTGTTCTGATTCTCAATTCAGCAAAAATTCTATTATGAAAAAAGATAGGATTAATTCTAAAGCCCTTTATGGAGATATCGTCTTTCACTTCATCAAAATATCCAACTGAAGTGATTATGGACACTGCATAACCTGCTTTTTGTAAACTTCTTGCTTCTTTATAGAAAATCCTATTGTCAAAAGGCAAATGACCGACAATAGGCATGCAAACTTTTAGTTTTGATTTGCTAACCATCGCTCTTAAATGAACTTATAGGTCATGCTGTCTTTCTGAATCACATACTCAAATATCTGGTTATGGGGCTGGTAGGTACATCTGGGACAATTTCTTACATCTATAGAATCAAATATAGCCCAGTGTTTTTCAGAACCCCATAAGGGCTTTATCTTCTCTGGACAAGTTAAATTTCTCCCTAACTCCAATTTTTCATCTCTTCTTCTGTGGACCAAGATGTGATAACAGGATTTTACTTATCTTTCTAATACAGCGATAGACACTAAGGAGATGAGCAACACGCAGAAGTTCATCTAACACTCCGCGCTTATGAAAGCGTTTTAGGACATCAACAACTAACTTTAATTTATGTCGAAAATGAAGGGGGGCATTTGCCACAACGAATAAATGCTGAAGCATTAGTAAAGAATATGGAATTGTAACATTCATATTCGGAGCTATGGTCTTGAGGTGTCTTCTCAGCGCTTGTTCACCATCTTCATCTGGACGATTCTGGCGTCGATAGAATAGAGGTAAGGGTATTTGCACAAATGTTCCAATCAGGCTCAGTTCGGCCAAGAGAAGATGGTCAAGGCCTATTACCGGCACAGAAAGGCGCGTTTTTCTCAATGCATTTGAGCGTATTAATCCGTATATAATATTGCACCAGGTGAGTTCCCACATAGTTCGATGGAACCGTTGCGATGCATCTGTTAAAAAACGAGTGTCAAGATTGTCAGGCATGATTCCTAATTCATTGTCTTCTAAATCAATAAGCATTGTTTGAGGATAGCACAACACTACCGATGAATCATTATTCAAAATTTCTGCACATCGGTTGATGAATGTTTTATCCCACATATCGTGAGCTCCTGCGCACATGAAATATTTACCACTTGATAACTTAAATATTCGGTTGAAGTTCCACGTCCCCCCCATATCCTTTTCATTCCGATAGTACTGAATCCTCTTATCCTTCGTCACATAATCCAAGCATATCTGCTGAGTGGCATCCGTTGAGGCATTATCGGAAATAATAAGTTCAAAATCTTTGAAGTCCTGCGCCAAAAGAGAATTAAGAGTCTGGCTGATATACTTCTCTTCATTATAAACAGACATACCTATACTCACTAAAGGAGTTTTTGCTTTGTTCATTTTACTTTCTCAAAATCGATTTCAAAACTTCACACACATAATCAACCTTTTCTTTTGTCATATTCATACCGCAAGGTAAATTAATACCATATGGAGATATTTTATATGCATTTTTATTTCTCTGTCGGGCTTGTCTCGCTTGCTCTAAATCTTGATAAGCTGGAAGAGAGCTGAGCGGATAAAAAAACGGACGGCAGTCAATGCCTTTTTTTGACATTAATGTAATGAGTTTTTCTTTTTTCAACCTAAATTTTTTATTAAGTAGCACCGTTACCATCCAATAGGTATTTTTTGTGTCAGGTGCTTCATAATTCAAAGTGATTCCCTCGATATTACCCAATCTTTCTTGATACCAATTAAAAATTTGTCGCTTGCGTTTAAGCAACTCATCAATACGCTCAAGTTGAGCGAGACCAAGAGCTGCCTGCATACTGGACATTTTATACTTGTAGGCAATTTCGGTATTCCAAAATATCTTATCGCTCGGACTGCGACCGTGGTCACGCAGGAACAGGACACGATGATAAATATCCTTTCGGTCGGTAATCAGCATCCCGCCTTCACCAGTAGTTAGCGTTTTAGAACCATGAAAACTAAAGACCCCAATTTCTCCAAAACTGCCGGCTTTACAGCTCCTGTATTCGGAACCGATGGCTTCAGCCGCATCTTCTATCACTGCAATCCTATGCCGGTTGGCAACCTCGCGGATGCTGTCCATATCAGGCATATTTCCATACAAATCTACCAGAATCACTGCTTTGGTCTTAGAATTAATTAATTGTTCAAAAGATTCTGCCGATAAGCACCAGGTCTTCTCATCCATATCTGCAAATACCGGCACAGCTCCAACATAAGAAATGGGAGCTGAAGTTGCAATCCAGGTTGAATCAGGAACAATAACCTCATCGCCAGTTCCTACACCTAAAGATAGAAGAGATAGATGAATGGCAGAGGTACAGGATGGGAGTGAAATGGCAAACTTGCTACCGATATATTCTGCGAATGCTTTTTCGAAGCGTTCATTGTAAATATTGGCATTAGCATACCAGGCGTTAGTAACTGCGTCGGTCACATAATCTATTTCTTTCTGAGTAATCCAAGGCCCCGATACAGGAATATGTTCCACGATTAATCCTTCCCCTTTAATGTTCGTGAACGAGGTATGGTGCAAATTTTGCAATGTTCAAGTTCAAGGATTCTGCCCTCTATCATCATTTTGCGGTATTTTTTAAATATTTTATTATTGTAAATTTCAATAGGATTGGTCTCAATAACATTTCCCATTTTATAAAAACCATTGTCATCGGCACAGCATAATGCAACCTCCCCATTGGAATAAATAATCATTCTTTCGAAGACATCTTGACAAATGTAGTTATCTAACCGCAGGCTTTTATTCAGATCCATAGATTGATAATCATCCAACTTCTCTCCCCAATTATGGACATCAAATTTTACAACCTCGTCACCAAAGTCTTTATTCAACTGTTTTAATCAATAATCAAAAAACGACAGCCATTCTTGCTTGTTAATTTCCTGCCGTATAAATCTAATCATAATTCTGGTTTTTCCTGATTTATTCCTGATTTTAATAAAATTTTTGACATTGGAAACTATTTTTTCGAAATTGGTTCCAATTCTTATGGCTTCATGGGTATGTTTATTTATTCCATCGATACTACAGATAATGGTATCCAAACCAGCTTCTATTAGCTCTTGGGATTTATGCTCATCGAGTTCCGTGCAATTTGTCGCAAATCCGGTTCCTTTAAAGCCCATTTCTTTGGCAATCTTGACCTTTTTAGCCAGTTCCTTATCCAGTAATGGTTCTCCACAACCATGCAAGGTTAAGTATTGTATATGCTCGCGATAAGGTTTAAACTTTTCTAATATTCTTCTATATGTATCGCTGTTCATAACATTTGGTTTTCTTGTCCATGTTTGCCAGGTACACATGATACAGCGGGAAGTGCACATTCCATTAATTGTTTCAATTTGAATATGCTTTGGTATTACATCCTTCATTTCTTTCTTAATCCTTTATGCACTTCAAGTAGCCGTCTGGAGCTACCGTTATGAGCAATTTATTTTCAATTTCTTTGTCAATTTCAAAGCGATTGTTCGTCTTCAAGAATTCCCAAAGTGCAGTTTTTGGGTTATCCCCCTTGCCCCAAGGGCGATCAGGAAAGAAATCTTCTGGCATATCTTCAATAACGGTATCAAAAACAACAAGATAACTGCCTTTTGTTACTAAAGGAGAATAGAGTTGCAGTTCTCTTAAAACGTGTTTATGTGTGTGATTGGAATCCAAAACGACCAAAACTTGTTTTCTATCCCTTGCAAAATCATAAACTTGTTGGGCAATACCATTATCAATTGACGACCCTTGAATCATTGTAATCCTCTTAAACATTGGATGCTTTTCAATTTCCACTCTGTTATGTTTACGAATATCAATGTCTATGCCCAAAACCTGTCCATCTCCACCAAGTAGCTCCAACATAGAAGCATAAAAGATGAGAGAACCTCCATGAGCAATTCCTGTTTCAATGATTAAGTCAGGCTTTGCCTCCCAAATAATTTCCTGCATAGCAATCATGTCTTGCGGAAACTGAATAATTGTACGACCTAACCATTTAAAATTGTATGTATATTTATATTTTGAGGTTAAGCATATCCAATCATTAGTTTTTTTTAAAATCGCTTCATCTGAGGCCATATTATCAATATTTTTTTTGCATTTTTCTGCAAAATATTCAGCATAATTATTTTTGATATTTACTTGTTCCATAAATTCTTTTCTGTAAAGCCTTATTTCAACACTATAAAATTCAGGATTGGGATAATTTATATCTTCCACCCATTTTATGTCGCCATTTGGTTCAATGATTTTTCTTAAAGGAACTTCGTTATAAATCTTAAACCCTGTTCTTTTGTGCAATGTTATCCCTTTTAAATTACTCGATATGCATTTCCCTAATATAAAATCAACATCACTTATACTAAAAAGCCATCTCATAAAAGTAGTAGTAACAAAATAAGTGAAATTCGGGATATTTATTTCCCCTGCACGTATCAGGTTATCATACTCAATATAATCTTTTCTATCTATTGCTCCAATGTGACCTACTAATTCACTTTTTTTATTTAGAATTTTAAGAAGAACCTTATTCTCATCTTTCAAAACATGATCCATAATCCATTTTTTTGTTCTCTCATTTGTTGAAATAAAACTTGTAAAAAAACATGACATATATTTGTTTCGCCAATTAGAAAATTTTTCAATCAGTTCCATGTCTTCGCTATCTGAGTCTGACAGTATCTGCAAGTAACCTATTACATTATTTGAATCATCTGTTACTTCTATCTTTTTAGTTCCGACTAAACCTCTCACGTCAGACTGGAAATTCATTTCCATTCTCCTACCTCTAAATTTTTATTAATAAAATCTGGATATTTCTTATCCTTTTCTGAAATAATTGGATTGAGCAATGGCCACTCTATACCAAACACTGGATCATCCCATCTCACACCTCTTGCACACTCTGGATGATAAAACTCAGACATTTGATAAAAAACCACCGTATTGTCCTCTAATGTCTGAAATCCGTGAGCAAATCCTTCAGGGACATAAAGCATCTTATAATTTTCAGCACTTAATACTACGGCAAACCATTGGCAATAACTGGCAGAATCTGGTCGCAGGTCAATAATTACATCGTATATTACTCCTCTTGGACAACTCACCAATTTTGCTTCTTTATAGGGAGCTATCTGATAATGCATCCCACGTAGCGTACCTTTCTTCTTATTAAAAGAGATATTGCACTGTGCCACGTTCGTGTTCAGACCATGCATTTTGAACTCTTTTTGGCAGAATGTGCGAGCAAAAAAACCGCGTTCATCCTCCAAACATTCGGGTTCAAGCAAGTAAGCACCCTTTAATTTAGTTTCAATAAACTTCATACAATTTTAATCTCCGGTATAGGAATGATAAATTTACCTCCTTGCTTTCTATATTCCTCTTGCTGTTTTAAGATTTCATCGGCAAAATTCCAGGTCAACAATAACACATAGTCAGGCTGGTCATCTAAAAGTTTATCAGGGTTATGTATCGGTATATGGTTGCCAGGCATATAGAATCCCTGTTTATGCGGACTCCGGTCTACGACATAATCAATATAATTTTTCCCAATGCCAAAATAGTTTAGAAACGTGCTACCTTTGGCTGCAGACCCATAAGCAGCAATTCGTTTTCCCTCATCTTTCAACTGTTTTAATAATCGTAAAGTTTCTTTTTTAAGATTCAAAACCTTATTTGCAAAAGATTCATAAAAAGTTAGCTTGTCCACACCCCGGTTTTTTTCTTCAGCAAGTAACAACTCAACAGTTGAGTCAGATTTTCCGCTGGACTCATGCTGAATATAAATCCTAAGTGAGCCACCATGAATAGGTATTCGCTCAACATCGGTTATCGTTAATTTGTGGCGGTTAAAAAGATTTTTTACTGAGGTAAGTGAGTAATAACAAAGATGTTCATGATAGATTGTGTCAAATTCATTTCGCTTTATCATATCTTTGACGTAAGGGAACTCAAAGATAGCACTACCGGAAGGTTTTAATAATATCCGAACGCCTTCTACAAAATTATTTAAATCAGCGAGATGAGCGAGTACGTTAAGACCAATAATTATATCCGCTTCTTTCCTCCCTTTTTTCAGTTTAAGTGCTATTTCAGGATTAAAAAATTTACATAAAGTCGGGATACCTTTTTCTTCTGCAACTTTGGCAATATTTGTAGCCGGCTCAATGCCAAGAACTGGAACGTTGTGTGGTTTAAAAAATTGAAGTAAATAGCCATCGTTACTTGCTATTTCGACCACAAGATTTTTCTTTGATAATTGTAGTTGTCTAACAAGTTTATCCACAAGTGCTTTTGAATGTTGAAGCATTGTTTCGGAATAGGATGAAAAGTAGAGATATTTTCCGAAAAGAATTTCCGGGTCTACGGTCTCGGTTATCTGAACTAAAGAGCAATCAGGACAAAAAACCAACTCTAAAGGATATTTTTTATCAACCTGGCCAAGACCTTTCTCTGGAACCAGTGCATTTGCTAACGGTAGATTTCCAAGCGAGAGGATACTTTTTAATTCAGTATTACCGCAAGACCTGCAATTGAGGTTATTATTTAACATTCTTATTCTCTTTCTCAAAATAATTCTTATACCAATCCACTGTCTCGGATAAACCATTCTCCAGGTTATATTTAGGAAACCACCCCAATATTTTATGTGCTTTTTCCGCCGACAATGATTGTTCGGGAATTTCTTTCAAGTTTAGATTTGATATTTTTGGTTCTAAATTTCTCTTGCCCATTATTGCACGAACCTTATTTACAATTTCAATGACTGTTATCCGTGATTCGGTGCTAAAATTAAATGCTTCCCCGGAGATACTTCTCATACTAATTGCTTCTGCGAGGATAAGATATGCTTCTACAATATCCTTTATATAGATATAATCACGGATATATTTCCCGTTGCTCCGGATAATAGGTCTCTGATTATTAAGCAGTGAACGAATGGTTCCGGGAACAATTCGGCTCCAATTTAAATCGCCGCCACCATAAATGTTACCACACCTCGCTATTGCTATCGGCATATCGTAAGTATGAGAATACGTTTGAGCTAATAAATCAGCGCAGCTCTTTGAGACATCATACGGATGGCACCCTTTGAGTGGCGTCTCTTCAGTATAGGGTAATTCATCTGCCATTCCATATGCCTTGTCGCTGGAAGCAACTACAATTCTTTTCACGATGTCTCGGTGTCGTCTACAAGCTTCTAAAATGTGATAAGTCCCCCTAATGTTACTTTCAAAGGTTTGCAAAGGTTCACGATAAGCCGCTCCGACAATTGTTTGTGCCCCCAAATGAAAAACTGTGTCTACTTCATATTCATTTATTGCCCGCTCTATTGTGGAAAAATTTTCCAATGGACCGTTTACTATGGCAGTTCGTAAATAATCTCCACTTCTGTAAAACTCTGTTTGATAGTCAACATCCCTCACAAAAGTGACAACCCTGGATTTTCTTTTTAAAAATTCTTTAACGAGCCAGGAACCAACCATACCCGTAGCTCCAGTAATTAAAATCTTCTTATTTTTCCAATCAGTTTCCATCTAATCCTCCCATAATTTCCATTTCGCATTGCCTTTATCCCACAATTTACGTAAGTATCGTAAATCCCTTACATTATCCATACATTGCCAGAAGCCATCGTGACGATAAGCCATTAATTGACCATCCTTCGCCAGTTTTTCTAAGGGTTCTCGTTCCCAGCGAGTATTGTCATCTTCTATATAATTTAATGCTTCTGGCTCAAGAACAAAAAACCCTCCACTTATCCAGCTTTCCTTGATTTTGGGTTTTTCGCTAAATTTCACAATTTTATCACCTTCGAATACCATTTCTCCGAACCTTGCAGGAGGTCGGACAGCCGTTATCGTTGCCAATTTTTTATGTGAACGATGGAATTGAAACAGGTCTTTTAAATTTATATCTGAGACGCCATCACCATAGGTCATCATAAATGTCTCATCTTTAAGCAATTTCGCAACTCTTTTAATTCTTCCTCCAGTCATAGTTTCAAGACCTGTGTCAACAAGATATGCTGTCCATTTATCCTTTATATTATTTAGAAAATGATATTTCATAAAAAAATCTTTTATTATCTTTCCTTTATAACCTAAGGCAATAATGAATTCGTTAAACCCAAAATAGGCATAATGTTTCATTATATGCCATAGAATTGGCTTATTACCAATTTTAACCATAGGTTTTGGTATTACATCCGTTTCCTCTGCAAGTCTTGTACCAAAACCACCTGCAAGAATTACGATTTTCATGATTTTACTCCTCTATTTCTTTCAATATGAACTTCGCTTTTGACTGGATTGAATTCTGTGGTCCAGTGTAAAAGTGGCCTAATTACGCCTGGTATGGGCCCAGTGTAGTCACCTCGTGCCGAGTTACCCTCCATACTATCAACAACCCGGAAGGCAACAGCATCGCGCTCGTAGAAGTGAACAGTAACTGGATTCATTGTGCTAATAGCTACACCTACAATCAAACTTCCTTCTGAAAGGAAATTGCCTGGAATCCATACTGTGCTCACATAGCGTCCTATAGGCCGGGGTCGCCGATACCATGTGGTATTCACTTCACTGACTGTAAAAACATAAATTCCTGTCTCGTTAAAAAAGTGATAATTTGGTATTAATACATAACCTGCTTTAAGTACTTCATATTCTATTTCAATACCAACAGGTTGTTGGATATCCACCACTTCTGCGGTTTGTCTGTCCTTGGTGCATACACGTGTAGCACGAAGACGGACAATATCATTTCCTGGTGCTTTGGTTATATTCTGCCATTTCCGTATCGTTGCAATACCACTGCCAGATTGTAAGTAGACATTGATAATCTGATGTGACGGTCCGTCTTGCACGCTGTGTCCCTCATCTAGGAGAATTGTTCGCTGACAAATCCGCGTGATTGCCGCCATATTGTGACTGACAAAAACCACGGTGCGGCCGGATTTGGCAACACCGTCCATCTTGCCGAGACATTTTTTTTGGAAGGTGGCATCGCCTACGGCAAGAACCTCATCTACAAGAAGGATATCGGGTTGGACGTGGGCGGCAACGGAGAAGCCAAGACGCATCCTCATCCCGGAGGAATAATATTTTACAGGAGTATCCAGGAATTTCTCAATGCCGGCAAAGTCCACAATCTCATCAAATTTTTTCGCTATCTCTATCTTCTTTAATCCCATTATGGAAGCGTAAAGGGAGATGTTTTCTCTGCCACTGAGTTCTGGATGGATGCCGGCACCAATCTCAATAAGGGAAGCAACTCTGCCTTTGAGGCATATTTTTCCTTCTGTAGGCAGGGTAATTCCGGCAAGAAGTTTTAAAATGGTAGTTTTTCCGGCACCATTTCTGCCGATGATTCCTAAAACCTCTCCCTGTTTTACCTCAAAGGAGACATCCTTTAATGCCCAGATGGTTTCCCTTTTCTTCTTACGGAAAATATGGGTGAAGTCCTCTCTTAAAGAATGGTAACGCTCTTTCCCAATCCGATACTGCTTTCCTACCTTCTCCAATTTAATTACGGTATTATTAGACATAGTTTTCGGGTTCGATGAATCGAACCCCTACAGTAAGCAAAGCAATCTTTGCAACTACAATGTCAAGCAAGCTTGACGACTACCTTTTCATATGACATCAGCAAAGGACATCTCTATATTCTTAAAATAGCGGTAGCCAAGAAAGAAGATAACAATACTAATGACAGCGGCTAAACTTATAGCAAACAAATCCGGAGGCAAGCCCTTAACGATGATTCTGCGGTAACTGTCAATGATGCCGGCCATTGGGTTTAAGAGATAAAATCTGCGCAGATGCTCGGGAACCATTGAAAGGGGATAGATAATTGGAGAAGCGAACATCCAGAGTTGAATTAGTAATGGAAGAGCATGGCGCACATCCCGATAATAGACATTGATGGCGGAGGCAAAGAAACAGACGCCAAGGGTAAAAATTATCTGAATAAAGAGGACGGGAATAATCAGGAGAAGATAAGGGGTAAAATGAATATGATAGATAAACATCATCACAATGAAGATAAGAGAGGCAATACCAAAATCTACTAAAGCGGCTAAAATACTGGATAAAGGGAATATTTCCCGTGGGAAATAGATTTTGGTGACCAGTTGTCGGTTCGTAACCATACTGGGAATAGCGAAGGAAAGAGAGGTAGAGAAATATTGCCAGGGCAAGAGGGCACTATAATAGAAGATGGGGTAGGGTATTCCTTCGCTGGGAATTTTGGCGAATTTGCCGAAGAAAAGGGTAAAGATAACCATTAGAGAAACGGGCTGCAAAATTGCCCAGACAATTCCTAAACCGGTCTGCTTATAACGAACCTTGATTTCCCGCAGAGCAATCTGGGTCAGAAGTTCATGGTAATTGATAACCTCTTTGAGATTAAGGAGAAAACTCTTCCCCCTTTTTGGAGTGATGATTCTCATTTGATTATTTGTCGTTTTTGAATTATTCATGTTCAAACTGTGAACATTATAACAAACCGAGGAATAGATGTCAAGGGAAAGACGAGATTCTTCAGCGATGCTTCAGAATGACAGAAGAAGTGCAGAATGACAGATAAAGTAAACTTTCCTACTACAATTTGCTAAATTATTCATTTTTAGAATTTATTCCATAAACGGAATAGGGGGTTGTCTCAAAATAATGTTGACCATTTGCCAGAGGTGATTTTGGAGCGAGACAAGAAGCAAAGAGTGTTGCGTAGCAGCAGCTACGCAAACGATGAGCGACGCAGTTACAGCCCAAAAGCGTCCTGGCCCTTCG
>SDBU01003488.1_pt1 | contig 19952 bp, 24 predicted proteins | sample 2277071 | NCBI WGS metagenome assembly SDBU01 (sample SAMN10397929, study PRJNA504765) | marine sediment metagenome | isolation source: marine sediment core GS08_GC12, 126 cmbsf | place: Arctic Ocean: Gakkel Ridge, Loki's castle | collected 2008
TATGATTGCCTTAGTCTTTTCAGTTACGGCTTTCTTTACTAATTCAGGGTTCATGCAAAAAGTATCCAGCTCTATATCTACAAACACAGGGGTTGCCCCCACCATTAGCACACAACTAGCCGAGGCACTGAAGCTAAAAGGGGTGACGATGACTTCATCCCCTAGCCCTACACCAGACGCAATGAGAGCAGCGTGGAGAGCTGCGGTGGCTGAGTTAAGGGTTATTGCATACTTGACATCGAAGTAGGTCTTAAACTGCCCCTCAAGGCATTGCACCCACTTACCGCCCATGTATCCCTCTGGGGTAGCAGTGAAACCCTGGAGTTCCCCGCTGGAAAGAATGTCCAGTACATCTACTTTAGCTTCATTACTTATTACGGGATGCTTCATATTCTAAACACCTCTGTAATGCCAGCCTACCATCAAGGCCATCTGATACACTGCCCCCACCATTGCCGAGGCAACTCACCAGATGTTCAACCCCTGCTAATATCATTCGAGGACGTTCAAACTTCAACTCGAATACGGATTCGTCCGACTCCACTTCTTCTATATCCACATCATCCTCCAAATCGTAGTATCCCAAAATGTCCATTGCGTGTGTCAGAGTGTTGATTATATCCCTATTAGTTCTGCGATTAACCCTGAATACTGGACGCACAAAGCGTCTCTGGTGGTTGATTTGGAGAATAGTGTTGTGCTTCTCGCAGGCTTCAATCATCTTATCGCACTCTTCTAGGGTAACTGCCATTGGCTTTTCGCAATAGATAGCCTTAACAAATGGGGCAATATCGTATACTATCTGGCAATGAGTTTCTACAGGGGTACAGACTGAGACTATATCAAGTTCGCGAGACATCACCATCAACAGGTGATGAGGGTAAGTATTAAAACCCTGTATAGCCCTAGTGTCCGCTACGGTGACTAACTCAGTCTGCTTACAATCCCGATAGGCTGCTAAATGGCTATCCTCAAACTCGGCTCCTATTCTGCCTAAGCCAATCACGCCTGCTTTATACATATTCCCTCCAAATATTCCCTGAAGCCTGATTCAGTATCTATAAAAGGTACTATATGCCTTGGTAGTACGCCATGAATCTCCTTGTGGTCAGTGCTAAATAACACCTTGTACCCCATTGCTTCCACGGCCACTACTGTTTCCACAGTCCAATGTAATAGCCATTCCCCGAAAGGGAAGGCGAAAGATACAGGCTCTCGACCTACCATTAGCTGAATATCCTGATGACAACCTTTCACATCGTCTTCAAGTCCAAGATGTGTAGTAAAGAGCAGATTGTAGTGCATCCTTGTGTGATTACCAATCTCGGCATTGAGTGCCCTGAGTTCATGCCACGTGGCATACAGATTTGCCTCATGGGCCATCTCTCGTTCATTCGATAAAAATATCCCCACCTGGCTCCCCAGCTTCATTTCTTCTATGGATGCGTTAGGATAAAGCAGATGGAGCTTAGACAACCAAAATAATTCGGAGTTATACCATAGACCGCTGTTCACATGCCAGATGCTATCTAGTTTATACTTCAGGAGAACATCCCCGGCATACTGCACGGCTGACCTGTACCCATCATCGAAGGTAACGAGTATATCTTCACGCTCGCTAACAACCTTCATGTGCATCTCAAACACCTTTGGCTTAATCGTAATACCAAAGGGCTTGATTAGATCGTGAGGCTCATCGCTAATTTCGTGATAGAGTAAAGTAGTCATTTATTAACTCAACCTTCTCATCTCTGGCTTCTTTATTCTTGTGATACAGTTCTATTTCGTGCCCGATAAACTCAATGCTCAATGTTTCGTTATAATCGGCAGTCCACTCCTTGTTCTTATATTCCCTGCCCTTCGTTACGTCCTGAGTTACCAGATTAGCCGTGCCATTAAGTACCTCCTGTACTGCATAAGGCATTATCTCGCAGGCAAGCATATTCAGACGGTGCTCAATCATCTTGGCACTATCACCTACTTTAAGATCAGGTTTGGCCTGGTAGATAATCGGGCCGGTGTCCAGCGTAGGTTCCAGCTTGTGAATAGTAAGCCCAACCCATTCTGGTGCTCGCTGCAATAAAGCAAATCTGGCTGTGTGCATTCCCCGATACATGGGGGTAATCCCCCAGTGGACGTTGATACCACCCAACCTGGCGATGCTAATAAGCTCTTCACTTAACCTCGACGGGCCATAGGAAACAATTAGGTCTGGCTTGGTTTCCTGAATTAAACTCAACATATGCGGCATATCGATTTGACCGGCAGGAACATACCACGGTGGAACGGAATCCCGAAACGAGAAGAAGCTGTACTGCTGGATGATTCCTACTACGGGGAACCTATCCAGAAAGGCATCAGCAAACAGTATCGTTGCCGGGTTAATACCTAGAATCAGAAGTATCCTATCCACGGCTCACCTCATAGTAAGGCATTAACTTTCCCGCAAAGCCTGACTTGAATCGGGCGATAAGTTCATCATTACAGCCGACTAAATCTATCTCTGGTCGCACTATACCTTCGGCATACATCATAGACCATACAGCACGCGCACTCCCCTCCTTCCCGGCGGATGCCCCCATGATATAGTAGGATCGCTTGCTGTCTCTAATGGCAAACACGGCAGCCTTCCCGTTATCGAGTATAGTTACATCTTTACCTAGTTGTTCATAAATCCTCATTACTATAAGAAAGGATGCGGTGGGTATAAGCCCCTTGCGCATAAAAGTAGTGTAGTAAAGGTCGTAAAAGTCTGCAAGCGAACATGGTATAGGCCGAGAGTCCACATTGTTGATATCGTACCTAGTCTGCCTATCAAGGGAATCCTGTAGCTTGCCAGCATCCCTTAAATCCACTACATAGGTATACTTCACATCCGCATTCCAGCCAGCCCACTTGAATGGTCTTATATCAGGGAAGGTGTAATGATTGCAAAACGTATCGGGGCAGTAAGGGATAAGGGCTTTAGCTACCTCCTGATGCCGTGACATCTCGGTAACATACTTGGAATTGGTTGGCTCTACCAGGATACCCTGAAATGGAGTAAGGGGGGCTGGTTCGTCAAAGTTAGCCATACCACCGATGAGGTTGTTGCCTTTGTAATAACCCCAGATTTGATAGGGCTGGCCCATTAGTTCCAACCACGTAGTAGAGGAAAAGATGGTTCCTTGCTCAGAGCGAGCTACAAACTCATCCCATTCGTCGTAAGACTGTACTTGCCTAACCTCACTGTTAGCCATACACCTTATCCCGCAATCGCCTGTTCTCACCGTCCAGCCTCTCTACTCTCATTTTCAGCATCTTGATTTCCCTTTGCATTAAAGTTGACGGTAGGTGCTCCTTTTGTGCCGAAAGTAACTCTAGGTTCTCCACCTTGTTGTCATTTTTTACACCATTCCTGTGATGAACAGCCTCCCAGGGTAATAGGCAACGGTTGAGGTGCTTCGCTATAACGAGGCGATGCTCTAATATCCATCCACCCTTATCAGTCATGGGTGAAAAGAAACTATCTCTCCCTAGGTTAATATAGACATAATCATCCTTTGTCCGTCTGCCCCCTTTCCATGCCGGATGGTTTTCCCTATAACAGCACTTACGGCATTGCCGACTTATGGGTTGCCCTCTTCGTATCGTCACCCAGCGCTCGTAGCCGCAAACCTCACAAGCAGTCCACATCTTCCTGTTGCCACTCTCGCCCCTAAAGCCAAGGTCTTTCCCTTTCTGTATTTCACCTATTACGGGCATAAATTTCCCTCACCCTATCTAAATCCTCTTGAGTGTTTATTGATAAGTCCTTCCTGTCACGCAGATATAGATGTATCCATTTCCTGTCTTCGGGGTTATCTAGCTTCTTATTCATTAGTTCCAACATGCCGATTGTAGTAGCTGCCACTACGCCATTCTTACTCATAACAGTTATATAGTTATCCTGCGGATTAGATACAATAGCATCCACAGCCCTGTCAATCTCCCGCCAGGTAATAAGCGGAGCATCCCCCCAAAGCCTTATTACATAGTCTGCCCCAGATACATCGGCTGCTCCATACACCCTGGTAAGGATATCCTCCTCGTAACTATCTGGGCACACAGTAAATTTAATACGGTGTTCCTCGCAGTAATCTCTAATTGGCAAACTACTTTCAGTAGTAGAAACCACAACCTCATCCACCAGTTTCGCCTTTCTAGCATTATCGACAACATGCTGAAGCATAGGCTTACCGCAGATATCTAAAAGAGCCTTACCAGGGAGCCTTGAGCTTTGCCACCGAGAGGTTATAATTGCTACAGTTAACACAGCACCTCCTTACATACATTCTCCCACCTTTTTAGTTCCTTGAGTTCTTCGTAATCCATCGACCAAGGTGCATCTACTCCAGTTTGGTGGTCGAGTGCAAAATGCTTTTCAATTATCTCGGCACCACGGGCTAGGGCTATCTTTGAGGCATCTAAGCCAATGGTGTGGTCAGAGAAACCCCTGTACCTCTCAGTAAAGTCGCCCTCGCTAAAATGCAAAGCACCGATAGGTGCCGGGTATTGTGGAATACAAAAAAGATAATGCAACTGCTGTCCTTCCCCCATCCCCCCGATAGCAAAACCTAAAGAGATATAAATTAACTTTCCCTTCGTAATGAGAAGCTTCATAAGTGGCTTGTCAAGGCGCTTACTATAAGCCACCTTATATCTTTTAACCCCAATCTCCTCGCACCACTTGACACGCTCTACATTAAAGACTGAGAAGAACACCTCGATACCTACCTCTTGCCCATAACAGAATAACTCATTAGCCTGCTCGAAGGATAACTCAGCCTCTTTACCCAGTTCGTATATCATCGAACCCTTAACATGCTCTGTAAAAGGAAAATCATTATCAGTATCGTAGAGTTGAAATTTGCAACAATCCCCCCCACCTTCCCTAGCTAACCGTATGAGTTCTTTGGCCAGCTCAATATTACCACAAAAGTTTTGTCCAATCTCACAGATTATCACCCAGAATCCTCCCTGTAGCCTCCCTTAATCCCTGACGATAGCCCTCCATGTAGCCATCTTGATAACCAAGGGCGTTATGATGATTGCGAGTCGTCAACACTAAGTTCTCTAGCCTATTATCCTTCTTATCGTCGTTCTTGTGGTGAACTATCTCACTGGGGTGGAGACATCTACCAAGATGCTCTGCCATTACGAGGCGGTGCTCAAAAACACAGCCATTACCATAGGCCATGGGGTAGAAAAAATTATCAGGGTAAACTCTGATAAGAATATAGCCCTGCTTATGGATTGACCTTCCTGTCCTTCGATTTAACTTGCCAACACGACGACCATTGCACTTTGGACAACGAATCGTTCTCTGTTTGCCACGGTCTAAGACCACCCACCTCAGCGCCTTGCAATCTAAACACTCTGCCCAAATATATTGGTGGGAATTACCGCTGTAACCAAGTTCCCTTCCGTGTTTTATTTCGCCTATTTCTGCTATTATCAATTTATTCCCACCTTATAGAGGGTTGATGTCTCCCGTGCTGAACTTTCCCGCAGTGCTTACACGCACGCACACTGATTGGGGGATCGCTCATCAACATTTTGATCTCCACATAGCAATGTCCGCCCATTGCAAGGCAATCTTCTTCTGTCATCTTTTTTCCATTCATTTCAGTGTATTGTTCCCTCCATGCCTTCGATACCTGTAAAGGGGCAACTTGATATTAAAAATATTATACCCCGAAAGGAATCTTTTACGCAAGTCAATATCCTCATAGTACCTTAAATCGTTATTATACATCCCTGCGTCTATCAGGAGGTCTTTGCGAAACATGATGCCACAGGCAATGGGGTTTTGCTCGGCGTCTTCCCTGCTCAAAATGTTCTCCCTTTCGTCGACCATATAATAATCGCAGGACACGGCATCCATTTCTTTGTTCGATGAGAGGAATAAACTTTCTACTAGTAACAAATCTTCGTTAATGTAATCATCTGCATCCACCCTGACCACAAACTGCCCCAGTGACATTTTTACCCCCTCGTTAGAAGCGTACCCTATGCCCATATTCTTGTCAAGTTTTTTAATTCTAATCTGGGGTTTACTAAAGCCACTGGTTAAAGATGATAAAATTAAAGGAGTACTATCAGTACTCCCATCTTCAACGACTATTATCTCGTAATCTTTATGCGTCTGGCTCAAGCAACTTCTAAGCGCCCTGCCAATAAACCTTTCTGCGTTATAGGCTGCGATAATGATTGATACATTCAAAACGTAATCCCTTTATACAGTTCTCTATCTAGTAGATGGAGAGGGTCAATATCGTCCCAATCGAAGAACTGAAGTCCGTAGGGGTGCCTGGTGATTGTTTGGCAAACTTGCGAACCATCGGAGATTTCCACCTTAACCCCTAATCCCATAGCATACCCAACCCAGAACTCAACACCACCCTTTTCCAACTGGTACTCACCTGCACCACTCGCCTCAAAGGTGGACATATCCACACCGTACAAGCGTATGCGGTATTTATCCTGGGGGTGGATTAAAGTCACATCATCATTTGTCCAGATATGTAGCGCAAAGGCCAGCATATAACAAATAGTATCTGAAAAGTATCCAGACCCGAACTTCTCCCTAATCTCATCAAGGGGGTACATTAAGTGGTCTACACCTTCCCACTTATGAGTGTTATATACCTCGACATTGCGAGAGATAAGCAGTTTCACTTGCTCAAGGTCATAGGCATTACCCTGCCCCGTTTTATACTCAATCTTGTGCTGTGGGTGAGCAAAAAAGATTTTGGATACGTGACCGCCCATTCTAGCGATTTGCACGTATCCATTATTAACACTCCAGACTTCAGCATCAAAAGGGCACTGTAATCTTGTTGGCCCCTGACCAAGGATAATTAGGTCTTTGTCATAGAGCATAAAACCTCCCATAAAATTGGGGCGGATTAAAGGCTCCGCCCCAGGCCCGATTTGTTACGGTCTGATGGTCAGGAACATCATGCAATAGTCGCCGTCACCAGGCGAAGGGCCAAGAACCCATCCGATTGCCGGGCGTTCCGTCCCAGAGATCAGCGGCACAAGCCCACTTACCCCCGTATCAGTTGTAGTGGCAACGGCGGCCATGGGCTGTACGCCCTGGTCTGACTGAGTAGAACCAAGAACCTTCTCGCCGTAAACCGTGGTGCCATCGTTCAGTACGGGACACGGCCCAAAAGTCTGCGCCCAGAAGTAGAAATTGTCCGTTACGTCCCGAATGGGGACACCGATGATTGGGAGACTGGTAGCCCCGCCGTCATGCTCGATGACATCAAAGTACTCGTTGTGGGTGACACTGACCTCATCACTCGTGGTAACGCCAGACAGGAACCTGTCGTCATCCTCGAAGACCATTATGGTTTCAAAGGGGGAGTCAGTGGTAGATGTTGAACCCGCAGTATTAGTCTTAATGCGAACATGCTGCCCCTGTGCACTGGACTGAGTACTCGATTCAACGACAAGATAGCCGTCAGCATACTCATTTAGCAGCGCACCCCACGTAGAGTTCGTAGAACTCAGGACAATCTGCGAAGAGGTGGATGTAAGATTTTCGGTATCGTTAATCATCACATCCTGGCCCCCTACAGCCAGCCCGCCAAGGGCAACCGGGTTCAAGGGGATACCTACACTGAGGGCTTCGCCAGCCAGTGCATACGCAAATGACCGCCCATCCAGTGTTATTCCCCTGGCGCCCAATGGATAGCTCTTTTTGGCCGAAATAGCCTTAGCATCCACAGGGCTTAGTGAAATATATCCAGGAAAGCTCATGCTTTAACCTCCTTAATTAGTAGTATGCGACCTCATGTGCCCAGTAAGAGCACCACGATGCTTAAAATCGTCACCACAGATGTCGCACTTAATTTTATCGGATTGTGGTTTGGAGTCTTCAGGAGGTGTTGGCGTGAACCCCCTCTTCAAATACCGGTTCAGGTGATACGAGTCAGCAGGCATGTTGGGATGCGCCTCCCCATCCTTGTAAAGGGTTATCTTGGGGGTAGTTTGTATCCCGTCTTTAATGCCTAATTCCTCAAGACCATAACCGAGTTGTTCAAAGGTTTGTCTTTGTTTCTTATCCACTGCACACCTCCATCAAGATTAGTTAGCAGTTGACAATGCTGCTATTTCGTAGCGCATCGGCGCACCATAGGTGTCGTCAAGCTCGAATACGCCATAGTCACTCACGATAACTACCTCCGTGGCACGAAGGGAAGCATCTCGCTCTCTCTCGACTGACGGCTCCAAAGCCTGCAAGATACACAAGGCACTTTTCGAGAAGATAGCACCGTAGCCACTGTCAACATCAGTAATCTTGTCTATTTCTCCAGACTGGAAGAAGTTGACTCCATTGATGTTCATGCGCCAGAAGTTACGGAGCAACTCTTCGGAAACACCCGGCATGATACCGGCGTAGTAAGTCATCGCTACAGCCATTGTTTGCTGCGCCAGGTAGCCGATAGCATTAGGGTGGTGAAGTACCGACACGGGGGTCGGGTATTTATTGGATGTCGCGTGAATAACGCAGTTCTGGGCGTTCTGAAGAGTCAAACTCTTATTATCTTCACCCAGCGTAGTACCCCCGTTAAGGCCACTAAATAGCGCCTGAAGGTCACGTTCTTTCTTCCGTGCTTTTGCGTCACCCATTTGCCGACCAATTATCTTGAAAACATCTTCGTTCTCCTGCCTGGCAAGTTTGTCGGTTATAATAACCTTCAAACCAACCTCGGAACCCGTCAGGTCAGTGGTAGTCATTCCAATCGCTTCGCTATCAACTATATCCTGACCATCAACGAGGTCAACGGCGGTCATTTGCCCGACCTTGGGTACGGTGATTTGCTTATTACCCTTGGTTAGCTTGAAATTCTCTACAAGCCCAGCTGTCGGCATATTGTGTTCCTGGGTAAAACGGGACATAGATATAATTATGCCTTGAGCCTCATCAAGCTGACCCGTAGTAGCCGTCTGAATAGCCATCTATTACCTCCTATTAGTTTCCATCAGCCGATGTTTGCCCCTCTCTGGTTGGCAGTCTTGGCATCTATGGTGCCTTCAATATAATCCTGCCTTGCTTTCCGGGCATCCGTTGTGGCAGCCGATGGGGTTGTTGTTTCAACATTGAGCAGGTTCCCTTCCTGCATCATCTTTCTGGCCTTTTCCTCTGCAAGTGTATTGATGCGCTCTTCATCGCCCTTATCAGGTTCCTTGGTAGTCACTTTATCTGCCTCCAGTTTCGTTAAAATGGATCGTGCCCTATCTATCCGTATCGGGTCTTGCGTGGTTACAAGATTATAAATCTCAAAACCAGTATCATCGTTTGTACTGATACCTAGAGCCTCCATGCGCCTACTAAAATCAGACGCTAGTTCAGTCCATTCATCCGTTTTTTGCTTCTGCTCGGCATCCTGAATTTCGGTGTTCCGCCGAGTTTCCATATCATCAAACTTCCTGAGTAGTTCCTGCCTTTTGTCCGGCTCAGTAATACTCGCATCCTGAGACATGGTTTCGTTATAAGCTATCTGGAGTTTGACAAGTTCCTTCAAGTCCCTGAGTTCAGCGCCAATGCCTACCTGCTGCTTTAACTCGGCATCTTTCTTGTTTACCGTTGTTTGCAATCCTTTATAACCTTCCTCTAACCTGGTGGATTTATCCTGCTCGGTTTTGAGTAGAGTCTGGAGCGACTGCATCTGCTCCTCTGCGGTTGGAGCTTGCGGTTCCCCTTCGGGTATAACAGTCTCCGTTCCTTCGGTTTCCATAAAGACCTCCTTATATCTAGGTGGTGGCAACCCTTTGCGAAAGGCGGTGAACCCACTACAATATGGATTGCCACCATTCCTAGCACATTATAACAGGTTAAGTAACCTTTGTCAAGTTACTTAACAAAGGATTGTTAACTTGGTCTGCGATAGAACATATCATAAAACTTTGCCATCTCCGGGTCGCGTAGGTAGTTCTTTCTGATTTTGCTTACAACAGAATCGAATCTAGTCTGCTGCCAGGTAGTTTGGGGCTTACCCCTGATAGCCTCCACGCCGGTGGGTACATTCCAGTAAGACCTCAGAACCTTCTTGGCATCGGCAAGTAGCTGGAACTCCATTGGGAGATTCTCGTATTTAAGCCCCTGATAGTCTTCTACGTAGTTGAACATCTCCTCACCTAACTGCTCACGGAGATACTGCCTTCTCGTTTCAGCTTCATCGTACCTGTAATCCCCAAACTCATCATACATATCATCGCCGTAAAGGGCTTCGTTATAAGCTCTTATGGCTAATTGTTCGGGGCCAAGTTTAACCAATGCCTCTTTATCATCTTGAATATTGTTTCTGGCAACTATCTCGGAAAACCTCTCGTCCTTATCACGGGCTTTATAACCCCCCCTGCGCTGTGACCATGCCTCACCAACGTCTAGTCTATACTGATAGCCATCACTGGACTGTCGGTACTTATCAGTGGCATTGTTCACGTTCTCGGCAAAGGTATCCTCGACGGCATTACCAGCCACTCGCCAATCGCCCCAGGCGGTACCCATAACCTGGCGGTCAAATTCAAGCATAGCGGTTTGAAGTTCAATGTTAGTGTTTTCAATTTCCCGTTTAGTCTTAGGGTCAATTTCTTCCCAGAAGTCGAACCCTAAGTCAATGGCAATCTTATCCCTGGCACGAGCCAGTTCATTGACATAGGTCAAAGTACCAACACCAATAAAGGCGGGGGCTGCACTGAAAAATCCATTGGCACCACTCTGCTCCATAGAGTCCATGACATCCTGTAAGGCTAGTGGAAGAAGCCGGTTGCGTGCCGTATCCAGAAAATTCTGAGTATCGGTAAAGAGTTTCTTTCCCTGATAATCTTCAGCCTTCATTAAGTCCACCATCAACCCCATAGCAGGGGAGGTTTTGGATTGGGCAAAGCGGAATGCTAACTCAAACCTATCTGCTTTATTTAAGTTCCCATAGGCAGACTTCCTTTCCCCTGTCATAAACTGAGCCATGAACCGAATATACTGAACATACCCAGTCCATACATCATGTCGGGTTGCACTGTAAATCGGGTTCCCCTGAACGTCCTCGCCTTCCCTGAGTCTTATCTTCCCAAAGTCAGCAGAACGAGGATCGGCACCTATCTTGGCTAAACCACTGAAATGCAGTAAGCCCAGCAAGGTAGCCCCGCCACCTGCAAATGCCCCTAGTGCCCTTGTAGCCTCCTTCCTCATATAAGGATTCTTAGAGGTCAACATCTGCCCCATCAATTTAGGCAGTTGTAACCGGGACATCTGAAGTCTTGGGGAAAAGAGTACTGTGTTTAAGAGTGGAGCAAACTTGTCAAGATTCTTAGGTAAAGTCCCCCTGCCAGAGGCAAGATTCACGAACTTAGCAAGCATCTCCAGTTCCTGCTTCCCTGCACCTTGAGCTACCATTGTGTTCCTGACAGATTTATAGGAACCCAATCTAAGGGCGTTAAGGTGAGTAACGAAGGCCCGTTCCGACCTGCGAATAAATGGGATTTTCTCCGCAGCCCTTGAGGCAAATGCTTCTTCCCTGACTCCTACTCTAGCAGCCTTTTCAATAGGGGCAAAGTAACCATCAACACTGATGAACTCATCGAATAAATCATCAGCTTTGAGTACAGCATCTATATCCAGTGCTAGTTTTTCAGACCCGAATGCTTTAAGGGATTTCCAGGCAGCCTTCCCTGCCTCAATGGGGTGCGCCAATCCTAAGATTAACCCCTGTCTGGCTATGGCAGACATATCGCCGGAAGCCAGCACGGCACGAGGGAGGTTGGCTACATCAAGGAACTTCTCCCATGATCCTGATTGTAACTTTGAAATCTCAGCTACGACATCAGCAAACTCCTTGCCGTAAACCTTGGCGAATACTTTAATATGATGGGGTTCGGGGAGTGCCCCTGTGGTCAAAAGGTCTATCAGCGCTACACCTGCATCGGTTTTGGTTAAGTCTTTTTCAGCAGCATGGAGTATTTGCCCAACTAGTTCATTAACATCAAGATTCTCGGGAGGTGTAACCGCAAACTTTGCCTTCTCGCCACCTGCCAACGCAGCCCTAGCTTGCGTAACTGCCTCAGTTGGAGTTACTTCACCCTTAATCCCCTTTTCAAGTTGAACAGCAGCCCTAGCTGTTTGCCTTTGCCTTAAAGCGGGCTTACCAACCTCAACAAATGCCTCTCTAGCAGGCATAACGGTTTCCCTGAACCAGCTAGTGAACCTTTGTACGGCAGGCGTGGGAGTGGGGAGTTCCGGTAGTTTACCGAATACCCTTTCACCTGTTCTGGTGCTTATCTTTCCCGTGGTTCCCGCAATAACCCTGACCCCTTTACCGATAGCAGCCCCAGCCGTCTTTTCGACTAATCCCCAGGGGGAATATTCAACCGCTGTGCCGAGTACCCTACCAGGAAGGCCGAGCTTATCCCCTAAAATACCCGCAACACCCTTCGCTGTCCTGGTTCCTGCCGCTATCCCAGCCTTTGTGCCTGCTCTCTTCGCAACCACACCTGCCAGTCGAGCACCTAAGCCAGCCGCACCCCCAACCTGCCCCACACCTGGAATAAATAACCAGGGGGCAAACTCTAATACCCCGGCAATATCCACGTTCCAATCGCCCCAAGGCATGTTTAATACTATTCCAGGGGATTTCCACTCCTCCCACGACCTCCTCTTCCATTCCCAGAAATCTTCACCAGCTTTCCTTGGAGTATCCGGGATAGATGGGTCGCCAATAAAAGCCTCAACAGCCTCGACACCACCTTTAGCCAGCCCTAGGCCGGGTTTAATTATATTCTCATCCACCCAAACAAATGGTGCAGCAAAAACCTGTAATGCCCTTTCCCAGAATTGAGTGGGTCGTTCTGGTTGGGGAACAGGCGGTTTCGGTGGTTCGAGTGTAGATACAGAGGAAGTAACTTTAACGGCAAGAGGGGTTGCTATAGTTGTGGGTCGGTCTATTACATTCACTGAAGGTTCGGGGAGAGTGGGCACCCAGTCTTGCTGAATTGGTGCCTCCTTCTGCGTTATGGGCATACGCCTCCACTGCAAGACCTCACGCCTTGCCTCTAATTCCCTGATATCATCTTCAATAGTTCTTGATTTCGGAATCCAATCTTGCATTTATCTTTGCCTCGCTGCCCGCCATCTGCTTCCACCGGCAGGTGTGCTTGGAGCCATCATTTGAGCATGTTCTAAAATGTCCTGCAAGGGTCTGCCACCAGCAAATTCAGCAAATCCACTCAACCCCTGCCTTACAGACCAGGGTGTCCTTGCCCACTGCTGTAGGCTGGGAGTCCGTACTGCACCTCGGGTAATCGGTTGCCCCGCCACTTGAGAAGGGGCAAACTGTGGAAGCCATGCCGGAGCAAGCGGTGTCCTTGGAGGCTCAGCAGGTGCCCCAAGGCTTGCAGCCTGAAATTCAGCAAGGGTGGCTTGTTTATCTAATAGCGATGCCAGTATCCTTTCCTCTAACTCAGAGGGGGCAAATTCCAGCCCCTCGGGCGTTTCAAACTGTTCCCCTCTATCCCCTGGAGGTAAGGACTCCAACCGTTCTTCAAACCCTATTATTTGTTCCGCCATAAGTTCCTGCTGTCTCGCCCCGTGCTGTTCTGACCGGGGATTAGCAACCATCCAGCGAGTAATCCAATCCTCTGGTTGGTTTAATTCACCGAGCAACCTGCGTCTAAACTCCTCAAACCCCTCCGGCGAGGCTTGCCCCGCCCGTTGCTGTTGCCAAGCCTGTTGCTGCTGGCGTAACTGAAATTCCCCCTGACTTAACCCAAACTCAAGCTCCCATCTGCGCTGCTCCTCGGCCTCGAATCTAGCTTGCTCATCTAATTGCGCCTGCACCCTGGGGTCAACCTCGTCTCCTGCCGCCTCCTGTACCTGCTCCGCCCCCCCGGGAGTTACCGCCGTAGTTCTTCCCCAGGCAGGGGGCTTCTTCAATTCAACCCAGCGATCATAGAAGACCCTCATCTGGTCTGGTGACATCTGCCCCCGTTGCAGGCCGGGTATTAAGTTAGTCCACCACCTGGAGGAACTGAGCCATTTAATAAACTCAGTATAATCTTCAGGGGGGATTCCCGTAGGTCGCGCATGTGAACGTGTCAAGTCTGGATTATCAGGCATTTCCCTGCCTCCTTGTCTTTAGTTGCTCCATTTCGCCGATAAAGCCCGATATGGTTTCCCTGCCATGCCTCTGAATTAAAGTCATCATCTGCTCTTGGGTAAGTTGATTGTAATAGAAAAGCAACTCGTCATTCGAAACCTCCTGCATCCGAAAGGGTTTAGTGTTCTTAAACTGCTGTCTTAGTTTATCCTGAACACCGGCAGCCCTCTGATGCAGTAAATCCACCACCTTATCGCCTAAACCTTCTCTTGCCAATTATGCGCTCCTTGCGGGGGGCGTTCTGGCCCCTCTATTCTGGAGGCTCTGGTCAACCATATCCAGATTAACGGCTTCTCCCTGTGCTCTCAGTTGGTCGGTAGGGGTTTGCGGCTGTGCTAACGCACCCTGCGGGGCAGTTCCCGTTTGCTCTTGCATGATCTGCTGCTGCTGCGCCATTTCCAGCCACCTCTGCATCCCTGATTCCTGAGCGAAGACCATTGCCATTACCTGAGCCACCTGGGGGTTGAAGAGGGTAAGTTTATCCACCAAGAGGTTGGCGATAATATCCTCGGCCTCATCGTCAGTGTAGTTCTTGTACTGGGTTAAATTGGTTCTTAAATCTATCGAACCATCACCACCATTCCACAACCTCTCCCCTAAAGTAGCCAGCCTGTCCTTTTCCGCTAAATCCGAAGCCCTTAACTTAACATCAATCTCTATTGTGGCATCTTTATCCTTCCCAAGTAATCCTATCGCACCCCAAAGGGTCGGAACTATCCTGGCTATTTCAAAACCTATCTCCAAAGCAGTCGCAAAGGCGTTTTCGGTGTTCTCAATCACGGTGTCGAATCTGTGCATCGCAGTCATCATCGCCCTGTCGTCCTGTCTCCCTGAACTGCCGAATGGGAACCCCGCTACAATAAAGGGATTCATCATCTCTAGTCTGGTAATGATGTCCCTGTGATATTGAAAAGCCTCGGCAGAAGGAAGCATCACAGTTCTAGGGGTTGGGGTAACACCCGGGGGTAAAATATTGACCTGCCCCGGCCCCAAGTCGTAATTCTCTCTTAAATCGTCAGCATTTAAGTCGGTATCCTGTTTCCGGATCATATCAATACCCGGCTGGGCGTAAAGGTGCATAATAGAAGCAATATCACTCCTGATAGCACATTCCTCGCGGAGTAAATCCCTTGCCATTTTTAATCCACTTACGATTAACTTGCTTAACTGACCGTCAGGGGCACGTATACCGAAACCGGAATACTTATGCACAAACGGAACCCGTTTATAAATGTTGGGTTGGATACCCCCATAAACAGGAATCCCGTCTATGGCTTTATCAGCCTGGATGATACCTATCTCGGCATAGTGAATTTCGTTGTCCCAATACTCCAACCAATCCACCTCGCCTGCTTCTTTCACAGATGTTGGGAGAAGATCGTTCATATGGGGATACTTGGCGATAACGTCCACCAGGGTTCGTTTGTAGAAGATAATTACCTTTTCAGGTACACCATCGTTGTCCTCCTCTGGTGAAGCATAAATAATCGAGGAGTCGGGAACGGTGAAGAGGATTGGTATCCCTAGCTTTGTGATAGGGTCTTTAACCCATGTTGGGTTGTGTGATATCTGGATGAAACCATCACCCCTGCTTAAAAGGCTTTTGGGAAACTCCTTGAAAATGTTGGGGTTGGCTCTACGCATAATCCTCAACCAGCCGTTAGCTTCCCTGCTGAACCTCTCCTCTGATTCAGTCCTTACTTTAGTTTCCCCACGCTTGCTTACTACGTTGATAAACGCTTGCGGGTTAGAGGTTACTATTTGCTCGGCGGGGGCATCAACCATCCTGGCACCAATACCAGACCTGTAAATATGGTGTGGCGCTTGAATCTCTGGAACAGGAAAAGTGTCATCTCGATAGGACTGGTCTATGGATTGCTGCGCCCTGGTATCACTATAAACCCTGTCTATGTAGTGGGTTTTAAGCCGCCTTATATCCTCAACATTCATTACCATGTCTCCTTGGCCTTAAAGCTGCTAACTTTGCCGCTAACCAAAGGCACGAACCTCCTTACAAACATTGCCCCGGCCCAGGCCATTATCGAGTCATCGTGCATTCCCTTAACTGAATGGGGCATGTCCTCGTCAGGATTTTTAATAAAACCACGATGTTCCTTAATGGATTCCTCGTCATGGTTGGTGACTTCTCTCCTTAAAACTGCCGTAGCATAATCCCAGAGGATTGTTTTTTTCATCGAAGGTGTTATATACTGCCCTATCTGCCCTTCAACAATCCTCGCCTTTGAGTCTCTGCGTGGTATCCTCTTGGGCGTGCCTAAATCCTTAATCTTCGCCTCAAAAGTACCGCCTGGCCCAGCATTGACTTCAAAACTGTGATGCGCACCGTAAGCCAGGCATATTTCATCGTGTACCATTGCCTGTTCGTCAGCAGGGAGCCACATACACGCCTTAGCAACCCCCTCTGCCGTTGAAGCATCAATTACTAAGAGATAGCCGGGGTCATCCTTCCCTCCGGAGGGGTCGGTGTAAACTATGTACCTTCTGCCGATAACAGGGGGCTTGTAAATCACCACCATCCCGCCGTGGGTGTTAATCTCGTGTCCTACAGCCCTTGGGCCGGAAATATCCAGGGACATCTCATTGACGGCATCGACATCAAAGAAGGCGTTTCCTTTGGGGAGGCTCATAGCCTCTGCTAAAGTTCTGGGGTACTCCTTTTCCCTCTGATAAGGCGTATACTTGGGAATGACAACATTATCCCACCATTCCTGAAGTGACATCCTTTCGTCTCTTACAGGGCGAAGAAAGGCACCCCCAAACACTAGAACAGCGCCAGACTCACCACCGGTGTAAACCTCTAGCCCCGAAGGCATAGTCTTCTTTGTGGCTCCTTTAAGAGCACGGTTCACCCTGTCCGAAAAATGCGTTTCTAGGTTATCCTTATCAATGGTGGATATATCTATCAGTTTGCCCCCGGAATCAATCGTGGGGCCAATAGCAGTAAAACTTTCCTCTCCAAAGGGATGGAAGGCGAGTTCATCACGCACAGCCACAGTAGCGGCACTGGAGCGCCCGCCTGCCGCAGTGGCAGAAAGGGCTTTTATCATACTATTGTTTGCCTTGAAATCCATCAACCCCTTATTGTCGGGGTGTTTCTCGCTAAGGCGAAGGAAATCAGGGAGGGTGCTATTGAGGTACTTGGGCTTGGCAAGTAATTCCCAGGATGTGTCCTCATCTTTAGATATAAACAATCCCTTGGCAGCCTCCGAGAAATGGACGAGGTGTTCCACATAACCCCCAACAAGCCACGACCACCCCAGTTGCCTGGCCTTGAGAAGGACTATATCGTCAAAGGTGTCGAAGATTTCGAGAATATCAACCAGGTAAGGCCACGGTTCCCACTTAACCGACTTCCCCGTGTTCTCGTTCAGAATGTACCCGTACCTCGTCAGGTAGTATAGTACGCTCTGCTGGCACTTCAGGTATTCCCGTAAAGCCCTGCTCTCTGAGTTCTCGTCCTGCCCTAATTTGTTCCCTGGTAATATCGTCTGCGGTAACGCCATGCCTTATTTCCTGCTTCTCCACAAGTAATCCTCTAGCCTGCAACCAAATCTTTGCAGCCCCGGAGCTTCTTTTTGATAACTTAAACAGATTAGTCATAACCTGGTTGTATTCCTGATCCTCGCTCATCCCCTCCTCCAACCCATCCTCCAGGCTATAAACAGCCCTTTTCTTCTCCTCTACTTCTGCTACCACCACACCATCCTCCGCCTCAAGCCGAGCTAGTAATTTAGGTAAATCCCGCTGTGTTTGCATGACAGTATTGATGTGGAATCCCGTGTACTCAGCCACTTCAGGCAGCTTGACAGGAAGACCCTGCAACCCCCTCTCTAATATGCCCATCCTCAGAAGCATGATTAGATTTACCCTTCTAGGGGATAATTTGGACATACTACTCCATATTGGCAGGTACCCTCCCCCACTATCCTGCCTAACCCACAGCTTCACATACCCTAACTACTTAGTCTTCTAAGTCTGCCATAGTTTACTTCTCATGGCTTAGACCGTCACTGTTACCCCGAGTATTCTTAGCTTCCAAGTGACGAACTTAATAGACATATCCGGTCTGTGGTGAATACACCAACTACGGAACCATTTATAGCCTTCGAGTTTTCTCCCCCAGTGGAACTTCAGCTTCCATAGTTTTTGAATCATCTCCCAATCCTCCTACTATAGAAATGGCTGGCAATACGACCAGTAAAATTATACCACCAACCCCAGAAGCGATAAGGTTGCTTATCCGGCCTTACACAAAGAGTTCTGTAAAATAGATAATGAAGCCATCTATAAGCCCCGTCCTTCATCTCCAAACCCTATCCCTACCTTCCTTCAAAAGCCTCCAGAAAAGATGCCGGTATACCTCGCTTCCTTATTTCGACTAACCCTGGTTCCACCTAGCCCGCATACTTCCACAGTGCGTGCAAAGATAGACCGACACAACAGACGAATCGTGAGGCCACACCCTACAAGGCCCATCCAAAACCATCTCTGGTCTTTGGGGAACAAGTTCCCCGTCTATATCGTGTACCTGCATGAGCAAGAGTTCATAATCATTCTTGCACTTCCTGCATTTCAGGTAATAAGGCACCTGCTCCTGATATGTTATCCGTTCTTCCTTTAGTTGACTTTGTTCGATAACTATTTCCATTCAGTCCTCCTTATAACAAAGTTTCAAAGAAACCGATACCCTTATTCAGGTAAATCTCTAGCCCAGTTCAAAGCACCCTCCTCATTCGTTGTCATATACAAAAAGCCTGGCTATCTCACATAGAAGTACAAATACAGCGTCCTTATCACGTTCCAGTTGCCCTAACATTGCATACGGAACTAAATCAGGGTGGATACGATTCTCCCTGTCATAGGTTTCGCCGTAAACCCACCCCATTGTTAAGTACGCCTGCATCCAACTACCATGTAACTCCTCTGGGGACGTTGACCTTTGCTCCCCACACTGTCTTTTAATGACATCACGAAACTGAGCCTTAAAAGCATCCTCACGCTCAGACCATTCAACGGGGACGATGGGTGCCTTGGCCGCAATAGCTGCTAACCTTGCCCCATTATACACAAACTCAGCCCTCTGTTCGTTAGTTGTCATCTACTGAATCCTCGATTGCTTCCCTGGCACACTCAGGACAGAGAAGGTCGCCCATAAAGTCAAAGGCACCCACCTTATCACAATCATCACAGACAGCAATTTCATCAAATGGAACTTCTCTATTCATCATTGAAACCTACAGGCTGATATTCTACCCTCTCAAAGGGCGTATGCCTATGTTTTGGATTAGAACACTTGAAGGGAGCATAAGGTACGCTGCTTGCGAACATGGGCCTGTCAGGAGGGAAGGCAGTAGAAAGAGGTAGCCCTACTGCATCGGTAATCCTTTCTGTAAACCTGCCGCACAAGGAACAGTTCATAACACAACCCCCTATTTCTACTCCGCTATATCATACCACACTTAACAAGGTTTTGCAAGTAAAGTTAATAATCCAGTGAGAGGTTGACATAAGCTAGGCTGTTTTGAGGCAAATGTGTGGGGGAATGGTTCAACCACCCTCTACTACTCGACCACGCCTAGCTACCCCTTCGTTTCTGAGCCTTCCACCAAATAATCCTTACATTATAGCCCGCATCACGCACACGAGAACCATTCGAGCCTGATTTGGTTCGCACTATGTATGTTATGTAGGTTATTGGTCAAGTCAAGTCCTTAACCTCCCTCTATTGCGACTAGTTGCAGTTAGATG
>SDBU01003489.1_pt1 | contig 19952 bp, 15 predicted proteins | sample 2277071 | NCBI WGS metagenome assembly SDBU01 (sample SAMN10397929, study PRJNA504765) | marine sediment metagenome | isolation source: marine sediment core GS08_GC12, 126 cmbsf | place: Arctic Ocean: Gakkel Ridge, Loki's castle | collected 2008
CGCAAATGGAAGAATTCTCTGGCTGAGGGTGCCGCCGGCATCTTCGGCGGTGACCAAGCTCAGAAAAAGAAAGATGACGCCAGCCTCGTTGCCCATTTGGCCTGCCCCCGATAGTTGTACCAGTTCTTACGTCGTTGTCATAGTTATAATAGTCTCAGGTGCTGTCTTAAGTCTACCAGATTAATCCCTCCAACGTGTGCATATAGTAAACCTCAGCAAGGCGCACCTGGGATCACTTATATCATGGTAGGATGTCCAACTCGTTCAAGAATGGTATAATATGGGTCGGATTATCTGTTCCGCAGGGGGATACATGGGGTGAGGTAGATACATTAAATGGAGTTAAAGAATGCGTATATCAAGGCTCTTTGGCAAGACACTAAGAGAAATACCCGCCGAAGCCGAGACAGCTAGCCACCAGCTCTTGCTGAAAGCCGGCATGATAAGCCAGGTGGCGGCTGGCGTCTATTCCTATTTGCCCTTGGCCTGGCGGGTACTCAAGAAAATAGAGAGTATAATCCGTGACGAGATGGATAAAGCCGGCGGGCAGGAGCTCAGTATGCCGGTTCTCCAGCCCCTGGAGCTGTGGCAGGAAAGCGGGCGAGACCAGGCTTTTGGCAAAGGAATGTTTATTCTCTCCGACCGCAAAGAGCGCAAGCTAATCCTAGGCCCGACCCACGAAGAGGTGATTACGAAACTGGTTAGCCACAATGCGCAGAGCTACCGTGACCTGCCACAACTACTCTATCAAATCCAGACCAAGTTCCGTGATGAGCCTCGCTCCAGAGGCGGACTGCTCCGGGTTCGCGAGTTTGCTATGAAAGACCTCTACAGCTTTGATGCCGATGAAGATGGGCTAAGCCAAAGCTATAATAAAATGCTACTGGCATATCACAATATCTACGCTCGCTGTGGTCTTCCCGCCCTTCTCGTTGAAGCCGATAGTGGGGCTATCGGCGGCAAGGACTCCCACGAGTTTATGGTTATCGCCGAAACCGGTGAGGATGAGGTTATCTATTGCGATAGCTGCCAATACGCCGCTAACGTGGAGAAAGCGGAGAGCGTCAAAAACAGGATAGAAGGCAAGGAGCCATTAGCCATAGAAGAAGTGAGCACACCGGGTATGACCACCATTGAACAGGTTTCAAACTTCCTTAAAGTGCCTCCGAATCACACCCTCAAAGCGATATTTTACATTGCCGATGGCAAGTTTGTCTTTGTGGTTATTAGAGGCGACCTTGAAGTAAATGAGGTAAAGCTGAGGCATGCCCTGCACTGCTCTGAAGTCCGTCTCGCTACCGAAGCTGAGGTAGCCGAAGCGGGTATTCTCGCTGGCTCTGCCTCCCCGGTAGGCATAACTGGAATTACGGTTGTTGCCGATGATTCCATAACCTCAGGGACAAACTTTGTTGCTGGCGCCAATAAGCCAGACACTCACCTTAAAAATGTCAACTACCCACGAGATTTTAAGGTTGACATTATAACAGATATTGCCCGGGCTCGCGCCGGAGACGCATGTCCCAGATGCGGGGCCAAGCTATCGTCCACTCGTGGCATTGAGGTAGGGCACGTCTTCAAACTGGGCACCTTCCTTAGCGAGAAACTGGGGGCATTTTTTGTTGACGCCAATGGTATCTCACACCCGGTTGTCATGGGGTGCTATGGCATTGGCCTCGGTCGATTGCTTGCCGCCGCCATTGAGCAAAACCATGATGACAAAGGCATTATCTGGCCAATGTCTATCGCACCTTACCACATCCATCTCTGCCCTTTATATCGGGAAAATTCCAGAGTGGCGACTGTTGCTGAAAATCTGTATGCCGACCTGCAAGCCCAAGGGTTAGAGGTGCTTTTTGACGACCGCAGTGAGTCTCCGGGAGTAAAATTTAATGACGCTGACCTATTGGGAATACCCATCCGGGTTACCGTCAGCCCCCGCACCTTAGAGAAAAACAGTGTCGAGGTCAAGTTACGCTCCAAAAAGGAATCTGAGATTGTGCCACTAGAGGGGATGGCAGCCAGGCTCAAGGAGCTTATTGATTTATCTACCTCACCCCCTCTTGGACTTCCTTACCATCGTTAAATACTAACGGAGTGTGTAATTTCATGTCACTTAACTCTTCCCTGTCAACATAAGACCACCAGCAAAATAGAGACCCAGAAAGGCATCTGAGTCCTGCTTACGGAGCCATGCCAAGCTCACTCGCCTCAGGGTAGCTTGTGGGTTTACCGAGGTGTCTCGGGTCGCCCCGCCTGAAATTGCTCTGCCATCCGGGCCAGCTCCTCCACCTCGAAGAAGGTGGTTCGGTAGTCTACGTAGCAGTCCTGGGCCTGGTCATAGCGCCCACCATACGCCTCGTGGACCTGGTCATAGATGAGCTTCACCAGCTTGCTGACTCCGGTGAGCCCGGGACCCTGCACACCGGAGGTCTCCCGATAGCGGTTCAGTACCGAGATGATACCATCCATTCCCGACAGGGCTCCGATGCGATTTAGCTCCACCCCCTGACGACCCACTACTCCCGGATCAAAGGGGAGATAGATCAGTCCCCCCGGCGCCTCGGCCTGGCGCTGTATCCCGGTCTGGTGCAGTCCGGCTTGGGTCGTGAAAATATTACTCCCCACGATGGGCTGCTTCTCCGAGATGGGAACCACCTCCGTATGTATCAGGGCAGCTATCTCAGCCAGTGCCTCTCGCTTGAGCCCGGGGTTGCCATACTCGCGAATATAGTTGGACAGTACCTGCTCCAGCGTGGCATTTCCCGTACGCTCGCCGAGGCCGGCAAAGGTCACGTTGACCCTCTTACAACCATAGCGAAAGGCAGCCATGCTGTTGGCCGTGGCATAGCCAAAATCGTTGTGACCATGAAACTCCAGTTCCGCCCCTGAAGCTCGGGAGAGCGTGGAAACTAGCCGGGGAATGCCAAAGGGGAGGGCAGCATAGGGGTCGGGCGTCCCCAGGCCCAAGGTATCGCATATCCTGAAGTGTGCCCGGCCTTGGGTCTCCTCCACCACACGGCACATGAAGGGTATGACCCAGCCCTCTACATCGGACCGGGTGGCGTCCTCCAGGTGGACGCGAGGGGTAATGCCATGCTCGCAGGCTGTGAGGATAGGCGCCAGGTACCTTTCCACGGCCTCCTCCTTGCTGCGGAAACCCAGCCGGTCGAAGATGTGATGGTCGGAGCATGATGCCAGCATCCCTGTCTCTGTGACCTGACCTCCAGAGACCTGCACCAAATCCCTGATGTCCTTGGGGGTAGCCCGGGTCCAGGTGGTGACCCGAGGGAAGTCATACCCTCGCTCCAGAAGCTTCTCCAGCGTCCACAGGTCACGCTTCTGATAGATGAACACTTCCACAGCGTCGATAACCCCGGTGCCGTTGTCCAGCTCATGGAGAAGGTCAAAGTACCTGAGCTTGGTCTCATTGGGAAAGATGGCGAAGCACGGGTCCTGAGCCCCATCCCGCAAGGTGGTATCGGTAATGAGCTTGGGGTAGGAATGGGGACCGGGGGTAGGAATCTCAGTCGGGTACGCCTCAAGTTGCAGGGGCGGCATCCTGCCTTGAAAGTTGAAGTATTTACGGGCCGGGTTCACTTGGTAGCGGGACATCTCGTTCCTCCTCATCAAGAGTGGACTCTAGCCAGACATAGCACAGCTCAGGGTAATGCATCGCTGGCTGGGCAATTGTCAGGGCATTCGCCCCTAATACTCCTCCAGGGTAGAGGTGTCGCCCAGGGGCAGGCCCATTTCTTTGGCCTTAAGTAAACGACGCATTATCTTGCCGCTACGGGTTTTGGGCAGGGAGTCGATAAACTCTATTTCCCGCGGCGCTATTCCTGCCGCCAGCTTGCGGCGAGCAAACTGAGTCAGCTCTCGACGCATCGCCGGGGTCGGCTCATATCCATCCTTGAGAGCAACGAAGGCCTTTACGACCTCCATAGCCAGAGGGTCCGGCTTTCCGATGACCCCCGCCTCGGCTACTGCGGGGTGTTCAAGAAGCGCGCTCTCAACCTCGAAAGGTCCCACCAGGTGCCCGGCGGTGTTTATCACGTCGTCGTCTCGACCCACGAACCAGAAATAGCCGTCGGCATCCCGGCGAGCGCGGTCGCCGGTGATGTACCACCCATGCTGGAAGCGCGACTGGTAAAGTTCATGGTTGTTCCAGTAGGTCTGGAACATGGCCGGCCAGCCGGGTCTGACGGCAAGGCGCCCCTCCTCTCCAGACAGCGCTTCGGCGTTGCTATCGTTCAGAATGGTGGCCTGGATACCGGGGATGGGTCGGCCCATGGAACCGGGACGCACCGCCATGAAGGGGTAATTGGCAATGAGTATGGCCCCAGTCTCTGTCTGCCACCAGTTGTCGTGTATGGGCTGGCAGAATACCTTGAGACCCCACATCACCACCTCTGGATTCAGCGGCTCTCCCACGCTACAAATGTGGCGCAGACTGCTGACGTCGTGTTGTTTTGTGACCTGCTCCCCAGCCTTCATGAGCATGCGCAGAGCGGTGGGTGCAGTATACCATACCGTCACCTTGTACTTCTCGATAATGGAGTACCAGGTGCTGGCCCGGAAGCCCCCTTCGTAAACCACCTGTGATACTCCGTTGGTCCACGGGGCGGACATGCCATAGGAGGTACCGGTTACCCATCCCGGGTCGGCGGTACACCAGTAGACGTCATCTTCGTGAAAATCCAGTACCCACTTGCCCGTCGCATAGTGCTGGACGGCAGCATAGTGAATGTGGACGGCACCCTTGGGCTTCCCGGTCGTCCCCGAGGTGTAGTGCATCAAAGAATAATCGCTGGCGCCGGTGCGGATATTGGGGAAGTCGGCAGAGGCACCAGCCATGCCCTCCCGGTAGCTTATGTCCCCGGCCTCACCCGAGTGCTGGCCAGTCCTGTCAACCACAATCAGGTGCTTGAGGTCGGGCAACTCGGGGAGAATGGAGGCGATACGGCTCCTCAATGCCGGGCTGGTGACGAGCACGCTAGCCCCGCTGTCCCGCAGGCGTTCCCGCACCGGGTCTGGTCCGAAGTCAGCGAACAGAGGTCCGACAATAGCCCCCAGCTTCAGGCTGCCAAACACGGCAATGTACAGCTCGGGGATACGCTCCATCAAGGTAAAGACACGGTCGCCCTTTACCACCCCCAACCCCACCAGGACATTGGCAAACTTATTGGTGAGTGTGGCAAGCTCACCGAAGGTGTACCTCTCCGTCTCGCCGTTCTTTCCCTCCCAAAACAGGGCTACCTTGTCCCGGCGAGGAGAGGCGGCATGCCGGTCGATAGCCAGGTGAGCCAGGTTCACATCTTCCCGATGCTGGATGCCCAGCTCCCTCTCCATCTGCGTCCAGTCAAAATCACCGCCTAGGACATACCCGTGGTCCAAATTGGGCTTCACTGCCATCTCGTCTGCGCTAGGCTTGGTTATCTCAGAGTAGTCCATAGTACCTGCCTCCCGGGTCAGAATGAGTGCTAAGGGACGGCCTTGTTTGATGACTCAGCCAGTTAGTAATCGGTATGATACTATAGGAAGCAAGGCTTCGTCAAGAGCCAGCGGCAATAGAGGCGGTAACTCCAGAGCATCTACATGGTGGGATTTGGCTGCACAAAGTAGCACTTTGTTATATTCACATTCCAACTTTTTGCTGAGAATGAGGTTTTTGGATACACCCAAAAGATAAGATCTATTATTTGTTTAATACTTATGGAATTTATGCGATTTTCGATATATATATTGACAAAGTCTCAAGAAAGGACTACACTAAAGCTCCAACATATGAAATAGCCTTAAGATAGCAATATTCGTTCCGAAGCTAGGGGGATGAAGAGGAACTGTCACCCACAATAGAGAGAAAGTGGAGCACCAATCTCACCAAAAAGGGTAAAGGGAATGGTTAGCAAAAATGTTGGGCCAGCTGAAGCAATGAGTCCAGAGGAAGCCCCAAAAATACTAACAAAACCGCTTCCTGAAATCTTGCATGAGGCTGCTGAAGCTGCAAGAATAGCCCAGGAGGCAGCCAAGGCAGCCAGGGAAGCAGAGAGGACAGCCACCAAAGTATCTGTGAAAGCAGCCAAGAGGGCTGAGGAAGCCCACAAAGCCGGAGAGAGGGCTGCCCAGATGGCTACCAGAGCAGCTGCCTCGGCAGCTGCAAAGGCAGAGGAGACCGCCAAGGCAGCTAGACAAGCGGCGGCTGTGAACAGGGCAGCTGAGGAGACGGATAGGGCGGCGAGAGAGGCTGCTGAAATATTCAAGAAGGCGACTGAAGAAGCAACTAGAAAAGCTGAGCAAGCAAGTAGCGCAGCTAGAGAGGCTGCTGAAGCAGCCACGAAGGTGTCCGAGGAGGCAACTGCTGAAGCGGCTAGGATGGCTGAGAAAGCAACTAAAGAGACCGCTGAGATTGCTAGAAAGGCGTCAGAGGCAGCTAAAAAGCCTGCTGACGCTACCGACCAGGGCTAAGGAAGAGAAAGCCTTCACCAAATGGACTATTTAAATGGATTTATCTTACCACCACCACCCTCCCTAAACACCCAACCACATTTCGCACGCCCAGGGGTTACTTCTATTTGCGGGTATTGACAAAGTCGCTTACTAGTATTAGACTCAAGTTCCAAGATGTAAAACCTAAAAACAACCCAAATAGGGCTAGGGAAGATGAAGTTGATAGCGAGGGCACTAGAACCGCTAAGTGATATGGCGGTGGCTGGTGCCCTTTTTCAAGAGCTAGTGTCTACCAACACCTCTCCCTCTCCAAAGTTGGAACTATATTCCGTGTGGACACAGGGGTTCATCGCTGTTTAGAGCCCGTTGACCAAAACGTCCGACTCAACTAGGCTAAAGATTGTAGAAACTGCAATACAGCTTCTAGGGGAGATAAGATTATTGAAGTATTTCAGGAAGTGGAGGAAAGCAAAACTGTATCGGCAGTGGATGGAGCATGCTGACCTGCCACCTAAAGCTATTGCGTCTGAGGCTGACAAATCTGGAAGAGAGCATGTTCAAAAGAAGGTAGCCTGGATGCTGCCAGATGAAGGCTCACACCAGTGGCAAAGACGCCAAAAGATTAGGGTTGCGATGAATAATTCAGCAGGGAAGATAATCATGGGTTTGTTCGGGTTAATGGTAATTCTGCTGGGTGTAGGCTTATATCAGGCGAACCCACCAAGTGTGCTCACACTTACTCCTAAAACGAGTGGAGTACTGCCACCGTCCTCAGAGGTTGCAGTGGAGGCAACTGAGGAAACTACTCCCGAGGGTACAGTCGCATCCATTGCGCTTGAGAGACCAAAAGAGGAAGGGCTTCCCCAAATAGGTTATGAAATTATCTCTCTGGACAGTAATGGTAAACGGCTTGACCTCCATGAGATACGCGGGAAAATGGAAATTTTGGTAACTGGTGAGATGATTTATCCCAACGAAACAATAAAGACCCTCTGCTACAATAGCTCTACTACTGAGAAAGACATCCCTGTCGGTGTCCCACAGGTGATTCCTCTTGAAGCGTGGTGGTTAAGAGAAGTAGACCGAGATTCTATCGTGTTGACAGTGACCATTCATCGTGAGGGCGATTCAGACCTGAAAGCGTCAATGCCAGTTGAACTAGACCAAAGTGGCTGGGCTTCTCTGCTCAGAAAACTGAAAGAGCTACTTCATTATGGTTACTAGGGAACTCGCTCTAAGAGCATAATCCTTTGCAGAAGTCCCTTACGGTTATCCACTCCCTGACATGTAGCAGTGCAGTTTTGTACCGAAATTCGACAAAGAAACCGTGGAAGGTGGTATTGCTTTTACGGGATGTGGCGCCAGGCATGCTACAAATTTTTCAAAGGTGACGCCACAAAAATGTGTTTTAGCAATCGACCAGACAACAGAGTTGTGCATAGGTAAACAAACGCTATGACCAAGTCACGTCTTATGTCAACACCACTTCCCTTTCATAGGTTGGCCTATTTTCTCTTATATAGTAACTTCTACCCTAACCTATGCTAACCTTGGCTAACCCAACGGCGCCTTGTAGAACTTTAAGCTATCGTGAAAGCTAACACGCCTGGTATACCTCTGAACCATCTCTAGTGACTCCCGCCTGCCCAACTCTTTGATTGTCGTAGTGTCCACACCAGCCTTCCTCAGCAGGCCGGCGAAGGTTTTCCTGAAGATGTGGGGGTTACAGGAGAAGCCAGTAGTCGCTTATCGCTTCATGTAGCGCAACAGATTCACAATCCTGAGCTGTTGAGCATTGAGCAAACTTGAACAAAACTTGCGGGAACTACTGCTTAGCTCCACTTCGTACCCAAAACCATAACTAAGTTCTGCACGGACACTGGATTGTCGCTCATCTGTGGGTATTGAGTCTCATGACAGCTCTCCCCCTGAAAACCGCTGAAAAACAGCAGAATAAAGAGATTGCAAAGGGTGAAAAGCATGTGAAGCTGCGATGTCGCTCAAACAGGGCTTTGACACCCGAAAGGACAATTCTGTTATTATGACGAAGATATGCTGGAGGGTAAATCGCCAGACTTTGTTTTCCACCCTATTGGTTGGGCATCACTCAATGAGGGACATCAAACATACTCCAAGTTCACTAACAAGATTCACGAAACAATACTAGCAATTGACTCCGAGTTGAATACGGCATTAGATGGGCAGTATCGGGAACGACTCGTAAAAGCCGTCTACGCACTCAGGAATTTGGAGGAAGCCGTACAAAATGCCTAGTCCAGTTTTTAGCTCTATTATTGACTATCCTGCAACCGGTCTATTTTGGATTTCAGGCGTTCTGGCGGGAAGTTGCAGTAGGCACCAGGCTACCAGCTCTTTCTGGTTCCGCTGATTGCTCAGTGAGGAAGCTGGCAACGTCCTCCTGTCGAAATCTCCTATCACCACGAGGTCCAATACGGTATGCCTTCAGTATCCCCTTGTTAGTCCACCGTCTCACCGTGTTGATATGAACGCTCAAAAAATCGGCTACATCGTCTGGGGTCAACATAGGGCTACCTATTCTATGATGTCTCATATCCTTTTCCTCCCGTATGCTCTATATAACTCATCAAACCCTACCACTACAATTACAATATTTTCGTATATTTAACTGCTTATGGGAAGGTCTTATGTTCTAGAATAGTGTTCTATAGTGAGCCTACTCATGGCTATCAGTCAAAATAGTGGAATCCTAATTATCGGTGTAGTGGCCGAAAAGTTGGGAGCGGTTGGGCTTCTCTCCCCGCTGAGATTAGCAGTTGCAACAGTCCGACAGCAAAACCGTCCCTGAAAAGTTCCCCAGAGTTTGTCCATTTTCTAGCATCGTGATTAAGGTATATGAACTCTGCCATTGTGTTGTTATGTTTTAATCACGATTTGCTTTGGTAAAGAGGTGCCTTGTAAAACTTCAGGCTATCCTCAAACCTCACTGACCTAGTGTAGCGTTCCACTATAGCTATAGATTCCCATATCCTAAACGGGAATATTTGCAAACTGCCTCTGGTACAGCGCCCGTGACCAGAAGGAGTGGCAAGACTATACCGATATTCTTTCGCTGGCAGTGTAACAAGCATCTCAGGGCCGTCTTTCAGGATCTGGCACGGGAAAGTGTTGAACAATGTACTTGGGCTAGGCAATATTTCGCTGAGCAAATGGGACTGGGGCACAAACCTTCCAGGGCATACCGAGCTCTGGCAAACTGGTGGGCAGCGGTTGTCTGGAAAATGCTTCAGGAAAGGGAGAGTTTTAATCAATCCCGCTTAGGCAAGAGCCAAGTTAAGGCACTATCAGTTGTCTAGATTCCCCCGCTCCATTCGCAAGTTTCTCAAAATCTGTACCAAGGGGATTGACAAAGGGAGTCCTTTTTACCCAAAAACCCAGCGAGAAGGGAGGTGATAAAGGTGGAAGAGCTACACTGTCTCAACTGCAATAACGAATTGCCAGAGGATAACTGTTGTAGTCGCAACACGCTGATTTTAACCGATGAGCGGGGGCAAATCTCGGAGGTTCCAGGGTCTTGGTGTGACGAGAAGTGTACGGGTGAGTGGTTGGCCAAGAACACTCTTAACCTCATGATGCAACGGATGATGAGACCATCGGCTAACTAGACAATTAAAGCTACTCAAGTGTCTATCAATTCTGAGCCCTAAAACTGTGCCATTTTCGCTGACGATTTACAATAGCCAGCATTGTAGCGACAAATGGGGAGGAATGTAATACCTGACGGAAAGGACGCTGGGAAAATATCAAGTGCGCAGGGTAGCCCCAAGCTGTTTGGATAGTTTATCCAGGATTTGCTGCTGGATTTCATTAACCTCGTTATCGGTCAGGGTGTGGGTTGGTGACTGGAATGTAATCCTGTAGGCCAGTGATTTCTTGCCCAGCGGGACCTGTTCACCGGAATATATGTCAAAGATTGTCACCCAGTTCACCAGCGGAAAGCTTTTGACAATATCTTCTACTTGCTGATGGGTTACTTCGGCATCAACAACTAGGGCAATATCCCTAACTAGAGCTGGAAACCGGGGTACCGGCTGGAACATTTTATGACCGGTGGCAAATGGTAAAAGTGTGGTAAGGTTTATTTCGAAAAGATATGTCGGGTGGGAAAACTCAAAGGCTAGTGATACCTTAGGGTGTAACTCACCCATAACGCCCACACTCTTGCCATTCACTACAATAGCCGCCTGTTTATGCGGGAGCAGGCTTTGGTCCTGACATTGCTCAAATCTGGCTTCTATACCTAACTGGCAGAGCAAGCCTTCGACTACCCCTTTAGCTTCATAGAAATCAATCAACTCACCCCCGCCATGCCACGACCCTTCAAACCTGGGTCCACTCAGCACTCCACATACAATCTCCGGCTCATCAGGCAAATCCTTCTCTCGTGCTAGATAAACCCGGCCCAACTCAAAAAGCCTGATGCTCCCTTCCTCATGTCTCTGATTTGCCTCCAGGGCAGTGAGAAGGTTAGCTCGCAGGCTAGGGCGAAGATACTCCTGTTCGATGGTCATGGGATTGACCAAGCGAAGGGGCATGGACTCAATGGGATGAGGTTCCGGTAGCAGCTTGCTTAGGGTCTCCCGGCTGACCAGTGAATAGGTAATCACCTCCTGAAAGCCATAACCAACAAGGCCCTGCCCTACCTTCTGCTTTAGACTAAGGATAGGCTTTGAGTCTTGTCTTGGTAGCGGCTGGCTGAGCATGGTAACCGGAATCTGGTCATAGCCAACAATCCGGGCTACCTCTTCTACCAGGTCAACAGACAAATTTATATCACTTCGCCAATAAGGAGCAGTAACCCAAATCTCGGAAGCAGAACTAGACGCTTTGCAGTCAAAGCCCAAGGAGGTCAGCACCCCCACTATCTGCTCAAGACTAAACTCAATACCTAGAAGGTGCTTCACTTTATCAGTTGACAGCCGGATAGGCTCTCGGTCTCGTTCACCGGGATAAGCATCAACAATGCCCTTAGCTACTTCACCGCCAGCAAATAGGACCATCAATTGAGTGGCTCGCTTCAATGCCGGCAGCGTTAGCTCGGGGCGGATGCCTCTTTCAAACCTTATCGAGGCTTCGCTGGTTAACAACAGCGTCCGACTGGTAGAGTGAATGTTTGCCGGGTTAAAGTTGGCTGATTCCAGCAGTATTGCCGTAGTCTGCCCAGTTACCTCACTGGCAGCACCACCCATAACCCCAGCGATAGCCACCGCCCGCTCCTCATCAGCAATAACCAGCATATTCCCGGAAAGAGCTCGCTCTACCCCGTCCAGGGTAACCATAGACTCACCATTAGCTGCTTGACGGACAATTATCTTCTTTCCTCTAACCATGTCGTAGTCAAAGGCATGCAGGGGTTGTCCGTATTCCAGCATAACGTAGTTGGTAATGTCCACAATATTGTTTATCGGGCGCATGCCGCAAGCCAGCAAGTGCTGCTGCATCCACTTCGGGGATTCGGCTATCTTTATCCCCTTGATTAAGCTAGCGGTATACCGGGGACACAGGTAAGGAGCAGCAATTTCTATTGTTATTTGCTGCGAAGCGGGGGATAGCCCTTCATCATAACGGTCTTCGGGAAGACGCACGCTCTGGCCAGTAAGAGCGGCAATCTCTCTGGCGATGCCAATAATCGAGAGGCAATCAGGGCGGTTAGGGGTTACCTCCAAGTCACAGATAACATCACCAAGGTAATTAGCCAGTGGCGCGCCGAGGGGAGCCTCAGCAGGTAAAACCATGATTCCCTCATGGCTATCCGAAATACCCAACTCCCTTTCCGAGCAAACCATGCCGCTAGAAGCAATGCCACGGATTTTAGCCGATTTCAGGCGGAATAGCCGCCCAGTCTCATCAATCAACTGTGCACCAACCCGAGCGAAGGCTATCCTATCACCAATCTTTAGATTTGGTGCCCCGCAAACAACAGTCTGTCGTTCTGCACCTAGGTCAACAGTTGCCAGACTGAGACGGTCAGCGTTAGGATGGGGGTCAATAGTAATTATTTGACCAACAATGATATTTTCCCAGTTACCGCCAATAGTCTGCATCCCCTTGACCTCAATGCCAGCCATGGTCAACCGGTTGGCTAAATCAGTCAGTGGCAACGCAATGTCTATATAGTCTTTAAGCCAGTTTAGGGAAACTTTCATCTTCTCAGAACTGTCTCAGGAACCTGAGGTCACTGTTATAGAATAGTCTGATATCATCAATCCCGTAGCGGAGCATCGGTAAACGGTCAATACCGATACCAAAGGCAAAGCTGGTGTAGACTTCAGGGTCGATGCCGCCACGCACAAGCACCGTGGGGTGAGTCATACCAGCGCCCATAATTTCAATCCAACCGCTATTGCCACACAATCGACAGCCAGCACCACTGCAGACTAAGCATTCTATTGCCATCTCAATACCAGGCTCAACAAAAGGAAAGTAGTCGCAGCGGAAGCGAACCTTCCGGTTCTCCCCAAAGAAGCGGCGAGCAAACTCGTAGAGGGTTCCCTTAAGGTCGGCCATGGTAATCCCTTTATCGACAGCTACTCCATCAATCTGATGGAACATCGGGGAATGGGTAGCATCACTGGCCTCATAGCGGTAGACCTTACCTGGCTCGATCACTCTTATCGGCGGGCGCATGGTCTCTATCATCCTGGCGGTTACTGCCGTAGTGTGGGTGCGTAGTAGCATAGGTCTTTCACCGCCTTCAGTTTCAAAATCAAGCCAGGATGATGACATGGTATCGCGAGCCGGATGCTCCTCAGGAATATTCAATGCCTCAAAGTTGTAATAGTCCCACTCCACCTCAGGACCCTCCATCACCTGAAAACCCATGGACAGGAATATGTCACACATCTCATATATCGTTTGCGTAATCGGGTGCAAGCGACCTGACGGATAGGGACGACCAGGCAGAGTTATGTCAATCGTTTCTGACTTGTCGGTTTCGGCTAACTTTTCCCTCCTGAGAGCCAGCATTTTCTGCTGCAGATTATCCTCCAGGATGGCTTTAGTCTGGTTAGCATAAGCGCCAACGGTCTTCCTCTCGCCCAAAGATAGTTGAGACAAACTGCGCAGGGTGTCAGTCAGCTTACTCTTCTTACCCAGGTAATGAACTCGCCAGGATTCCAATGCTCTGGCGTTGTCAATGTTTTCTAATTCTTGCAGTGCGTTTAACTTTAATTCTTCCAGTTGCTGTAACATCTTCTTGACTTTAACGGGGATTACTTAATTGACCTCTCCCCTTTATCGCACTTAGCTTTTATGGATTATAGGTTATCGCCGCTTGGGGGTCAAGAAAGCACAGTTTTCTCAAGATAATAAGCCTCGTTAATAAGTGCAAATTGAGGTAATCAGATGCCCAACCAAGAGTGCTTCCCCTTTTGAAGACAATCCCCCTCTCCATCACAAGAGAAGGGGATTAAGTGTTAGTTAACTAAATATTCCTCATTTTCTAGTTTATAGCTTTGCCTTTAGCGATGGTTACCAGGTTAGCAAAAGCCTCAGGTTCTCTAACTGCCATGTCAGCGAGCATCTTGCGGTTAATTTCAACCCCGGACTTTCTTAAGCCATCAATAAACCGACCGTAGGTGACTCCTTGAGCTCTAGTAGCGGCGTTAATCCGCAGAATCCACAGCCGTCTCATATCACCCTTCCGCTCCCGGCGGTGACGATAGGCATAGCTCAGCGATTTAAGCATAGCCTCATGAGCCCGACGATAAAGGGTATGCCTGGTTGCCCGTTGCCCCTTGGTCAGGGCTAGTACCCTCTTATGCCGGTGACGTGTAGTTACTCCCCCTTTTACTCGCGGCAAAATATCCCCCTTGTTATTTCACTCCGTACGGTAGGAGTCTTTTTATCCGAGCCTTGTCACTAGGACTTACCGGTATTGTCTCATCATAAAGACGCTTGGTTCGCTTCGCTTTCTTGCGACGCAAATGGCTTTTTCCAATCTTGGTTCGCAAAAGTTTGCCGCTACCGGTGATATGGAAGCGGCTACTTGCCCCTTTGTGGGTCTTGATTTTTGGCATTTGGGATTTCCTTACTCTTCCTGTTTGGTTTTCTTAGTGCTTGCTGGGGCCAAAATCACGCTCATTTGTCTCCCGCGCATTGCTGGCTGACTCTCTGTTGAGGCTACATCCTTTAATGCCTCTGACATCCTTTGTAGCAACCTCCAGCCAATCTCAGGATGGGTAATTTCGCGCCCCCTAAACATTACTGCTATCCTAACCTTGTCTCCCTCACCCAGTAACTTCTTGACTGTCTTTGTCTTAGCCTCAAAATCATGGGTGTCAATCTTGGGACGCAAGCGAACCTGCCTTAGAAGCGATGCCCGCTGGCTTCTTCTCGCCTCGCGTTCCTTCTTCTCCTGCTCATACTTGTACTTTCCGTAATCAAGGAGACGACACACCGGAGGTGCCGCCGTGGGCGCAACCTCGACCAGGTCGAGATTATGCTTCCTCGCTGTTTCCAGTGCTTGTTTTAGGGGCAAAATCCCTAACTGCTCCCCCTTCTCCCCAACGAGGCGAACCTCACTAGCTCTAATCCTCTCATTAACACGCAGCTGTTTGATTATGTCCTATTTACCTCCTACAAGCACCAGTATCCTGCGAATAAAAACTATAGCACATTCCTCTATATTAATCAAATTATATCCTTAATTCCTTTACCTTGTCCACTTTGACAGTTTCTTTGAAGCTGTCAAAGGACTGGGGTGATAGCTGCTCCCCGCTCCGCAACCGGACAGAAACTGTAGATGAAGCTACCTCTTTATCACCGACGATAAGCATGTATGGCACCTTATCAAGTTGTGCCTGTCGAATCTTAAGATTTACCCTTTCCGACCGGGCATCGACCTCGGCACGTATCCTATCCTTCTTAAGCTCAGCCTCCAGCTTAAAAGCATAGTCCAGATGACGATCAGAGACTGGTATCACTACTACCTGGACTGGTGCCAGCCACATCGGGAAAGCACCCCCATAGTACTCAATAAGTGAGGCAAGGAAGCGCTCCATACTACCCAGCACGGTGCGGTGTATCATCACTACCAAATGCTCCTTACCATCATCACCAATATAGGTAACATTGAACCGCTGCGGCAGGTTAAAATCAACCTGAATAGTTGGACCCTGCCAACCTTCAAATTTAATGTCTATCTTAGGTCCGTAAAATACCCCCTCTCCGGGATCTGTATCATAAGCAATATTGAGACGAGCCAGTGCCTGTCTCAGGATCTCTGTGGCTTCATCCCAAGCCTGGATGGTGCCAGCATACTTATCGGGTCGGGTAGAAAGGAATACCTGGTAGTTGTCAAACCCAAAGGTACCTATCATAAATATAGCCAAATCCAATACCCCGGCTACCTCATCTTCTAATTGGTCAAGACGACAAAAGATATGAGCATCATCCTGGGTAAAGCCCCTGACTCGCGATAGGCCATGCAGCACCCCGGAACGTTCAAAGCGATAAACAGTACCCAGTTCAGCATAGCGCAGTGGCAACTGACGGTAGCTGTGCAATTTCGTCTTATAAATGAGGATATGCCCCAGACAATTCATCGGTTTAACAATATACTCCTGCCCCTCCACATCCATCGGGCTGTATAGGTAGTCACGATAGAATTCCCAATGCCCGCTGGTCCTCCACAAATTAAGTTTGGCAATGTGAGGAGTATATACAATGTCATAGCCGCGCTTCATATGCTCGTCCTTCCAGAAATCCTCAGTCACACGACGTATCCACGACCCCTTGGGGTGCCAATGAACCAGTCCCGGGCCGGCTTCTTCGTGGATGCTGAACAGATCAAGCTCTCTGCCCAGCTTCCGGTGGTCACGCCTTTCTGCTTCGTCAAGTTTTCTCAGGTGCTCTGCTAACGCCTCCTTGGTGCCAAAAGCAATGCCATATATTCGCTGCAACATAGGGCGGCGCTCATCACCACGCCAGTAAGCCCCGGCGATGCTAATCAGTCTAAATGCCTTTATCTCCCCGGTAGAATCAAGATGAGGACCGCGACATAAATCAATGAAGGAACCTTGCCGATACAAATTGACCATCTCATCAGGGATTTCATCAATTAACTCCAGCTTGTACGGCTGGGTCGCAAACAGGCGGCGAGCCTCTTCCTTGGTTATCTCCTGTCTAATAAAAGGCACATCGGAGGCGATTATTTCATTCACCCTGGCCTCAATAAGTGGCAGATCATCAGGTGTCAGTGAGCGGGGTAAATCAAAGTCATAATAAAAGCCATTCTCAATAGCCGGTCCGATGCCAAATTTAGCGTCAGGAAAAAGGGACTGAACCGCCTCGGCCATAACATGAGCTGCTGAGTGCCGCATCATCTCCAGCCACTCATCTTCAGTTGTACGCTTCCCTTTGTTAGAAACCACTACATATCCTTTCCATCTATTAAATGAAAACCTCCTGATTATACCAATCACAGTCGGTAAGTGCAATTACCGAGGCCGCTTATAAGGGAGTCTGAAGGGGCACAACCCCTTCAGAACCTGCGCACTCTCAATTATCACTGCTTGCTCCATTCAGCACCTAGAGGCTATAATGTGTCCAATAACCACATGATAAGAAAAGTTTTCCCTATCCTGGCTCTGTGCGTCTTCTCATCTATGCTCGGCAGCGGCATAATAGTCCCACTCCTACCGCTTTACGCTGAGCACTTGGGGGCTACTGGAATCTGGCTGGGCATTACATTTGCCGGATTTTCCTTCTCCCGGGCGATAGTTATGCCCATTATTGGTAGACTCTCTGACCGCCGTGGCCGGAAGCTGTTTCTCAGCATCGGTACGCTTTCCTACGCCATCATTTCACTGGGCTATATATGGGCAAGTAGTGTTTCTGAACTGGCCTTAATTCGTTTGCTGCATGGTGTTACTGCCGGTATGATTATCCCTATTGCTCAGGCCTACGTAGGTGATATCTCGCCAGAGGGTGCAGAGGGGAAATGGATGGGTTACTTTAATGCTGCCTTTTTCAGTGGTTTTGGCTTCGGTCCTTTGTTAGGTGGCATACTAAGTGAACACCAGGGGATGACTTTTGCCTTCTCCACCATGGGTGGCCTTAACTTTCTAGCGTTTCTCGGGGTCATCCTTTTCCTTCCTGAGGTCAGTTCCAAGAAACTGGCAACCAGCCCCAACCCATCTTTCCGGCAAATGAGCACCAGTGGCATGATTAAAGGGCTTTTCAGCCACCGACTATCATTCGCCTTTGGCAGAGGCGCCTTTTCCACCTTTCTCCCCATCTTTGCCGCTTTCCAGCTTGGCCTAACGACGTCTCTTATCGGGGTACTGGTGGCCACCAACATGCTGCTGATGTCCCTGCTTCAGGGCTTTTCCGGCAAACTCGCTGACCGGTTTAATAGGAGGACACTGATAATTCTGGCAGGTGCTATCAACACCACCCGTCTGGCTTTGATTCCCTTCGCATCTAGCTTCTGGCAGCTAATGGGGCTATCTGTTGTCGGTGGGCTTAGTGGCGCAATTTCCATGCCAGCAGCATCAGCACTGAGTGTTGGCGAGGGCCGGAAATTCGGCATGGGCTCAACTATGGCCCTATTGAGCGTAGCAGTGAGTATTGGTATGACAATAGGTCCGCTTACAGCCGGGGCAATAGCTGATTTAGCCAATATCGACTCAGTATTTTACTTTGCCTCAGGAATAGTGGTTATCGGGACCGGTTTTTTCATCTGGTTTACCAGGCAATACTCTTTTAGAACCAGTGATAGAACCAGTGCCCATCTCTTTCCTTAAAATGTTATTGCCCTGGAAATAAGCCTCATGTATAATGAGGGTATCCGCGACTTAGTTGGTAAATTAAATGGGTAAAGACAAAGCCTCGCCAGACAGTCACCGAGTAGCTACCAGTGGTGATATAGAAGTCTCCACCTATCTGGAGATTGCCAAGGAGATAGGCGGAGAGCAGCCGGTTTCACCAGTGGAAGCCATATCCCCTGCTGAGCGTGAGGCGATAATCGTCTTTGACTTTGGCTCACAATATAGCCTGCTAATTGCCCGGCGCATACGCGAGTGTCACGTATATTGTGAGCTAGTCCCCCATGATACCCCCTGGGAAAGGATAGCCCCACTAAATCCTAAGGGGTTTATTCTATCTGGGGGACCAGCCAGTGTCTATGACCCTGATGCGCCTCTGGCTCCAGCTTATATTTATGAGAGTCATTTGCCGATATTGGGGATATGTTACGGAATGCAGGTTCTCACCAAACAGCTAGGGGGACAGGTTATACCGGGAACAAAACGTGAGTTTGGCCACGCCGTACTTCACCTGAGCGGTGTAGATTCACCTTTACTCACTGATTTACCTTCCTCATCGCCAGTATGGATGAGTCATGGCGATAAAATTGAGGAAATGCCCCCCGGTTTTAGAGCCTTAGCCTATACCGAAAACTCACCCATTGCTGTCATCGGCAACGATAACCAAATATTCGGACTCCAGTTTCACCCTGAGGTCGCTCATACCCCTGAGGGAAAGACTATCCTGAAGAACTTTGCCTACCGGGTATGTGGCTGCGCGGGGAACTGGACAATAGGCAACTTCATAAATGAGAGCATATCCAGAATTAGAGAGCAGGTAGGTAAGGGCAGGGTCATTAATGCCCTTTCCGGTGGCGTTGATTCGTCGGTAGTGGCTACCCTTATTCACCGCGCTATTGGTAACCAGCTTACCTGTATCTTTGTTAACAACGGGCTGCTGCGCCGGGAAGAAGCAGAAAGAACCCTCAATACCTTCCAGCTTAACCTGGGAATGAACATTATCTACGTTGATGCCAGCGAACGATTCCTCAGTCATTTGAAGGGGGTAACCGACCCGGAGTTAAAGCGAAAGGTTATCGGCGAGGAATTTATCCGAGTATTCGAGAGGGAAGCTGGAAAAATAGGCAAGGTTGATTTCCTTGCCCAGGGAACCCTTTACCCCGATGTTATTGAGAGTACTTCATCAGTAAGCAATGTCTCCGCCAAGATAAAGACGCATCATAACGTTGGCGGTTTGCCGGCCAGGATGACGCTGCAACTACTTGAGCCGCTGCGCTACCTGTTTAAGGATGAGGTGCGCCAGGTTGGACTGGAGCTGGGTCTCCCGGAAGAGATGGTCTGGCGACAACCCTTCCCCGGTCCAGGTCTGGCTATCCGCATTATTGGTGAAGTAACCAGGGAGAAGCTGGAAATACTACGCTCTGCTGACTGGGTGGTAATGAATGAAATTAAGAAGGCAAAGCTGTATCGCCAGCTATGGCAGAGCTTCGCCGTACTCACCGATGTCAAAAGCGTCGGGGTGATGGGTGACTATAGGACCTATGGTTATCTGGTGTCCATCCGCGCCGTAACCAGTGAAGATGCGATGACTGCCGACTGGGCACGCCTCCCCTACGACCTCCTGGCTCGAATTTCCAACCGCATCGTCAACGAAGTCCCCGGCGTCAACCGGGTCGTCTATGATATAACCTCCAAACC
>SDBU01003490.1_pt1 | contig 19947 bp, 15 predicted proteins | sample 2277071 | NCBI WGS metagenome assembly SDBU01 (sample SAMN10397929, study PRJNA504765) | marine sediment metagenome | isolation source: marine sediment core GS08_GC12, 126 cmbsf | place: Arctic Ocean: Gakkel Ridge, Loki's castle | collected 2008
AGGGTGCCAGCGCATCCGATAATCTATTCCAAATCTTGAGTGTAACCCAAGGAAAATGGGGCGAGCGGATCGCAGAGAACATTGCCGCGAACGCACCCACGGATTGGGCAGTCCACTCTTGGGCCGCGCCGCGCGTCTTGCCTCCCATCGTCGATGATCCAGAGGATTTCCTACCCCCTTCGCTCCCCCAAGTAGATCTTGTTCTCGCGCTGGGAGAAGTCTCGGGCCTTGTACAATTAATTCCCGATATCGTGAAGATGACGGGCGCAAAGGCCGTTGTCGCACCCATCGACCGCAACGAATCCGTGCCACCGGGGCTCGCCACCCAGCTCACCCAATGGCTTAAAGAGATGAACGTCCCCGTCGCACTGCCCAAGCCCTTCTGCTCCCTCGCGGTGGGCACCTACAACCGTAAGCCATTGGTAGAAACCTATGACGATCCCCTTATCCAGCGCTTCGCCGCGCATTTCGGGAAACCCGAATTTCGGGTAACGGTGGAGGACGAGAAGATTGTCGCCGTCGAGGTTGAGCGCGATTCAGCCTGTGGCTGTGCGAAATACGTTGCTGACAACCTCATCGGCGTGAAAGTCGATGATGCTGTTGAAGAAACTGGCATGCTGCATCACCACTTCCCCTGCCTGGCAAGCATGACCCAGGACCGGGATTACAAAGATACACTCATGCACGTCTCGGGGCACTTTCTCCAAGACGCGATTAAAGAGGGCCTGGGATCAAACCTGTCGACCCTCTACATCCGACCAGCTGGGCATGTTGACGAGAACCCTAAGTAGGAGGAGGCGATGAAACAACTTATCCTCGAAATGCCAACCATGTACGCTGACCACCACGTCCTGAAGGTACGGGAGGCGTTGGAGGGGCTCAATGGCATCGAAGAAGCCTATGTCAGCTCCGCATGGAAAAAAATAATGATCTCATACAAGGAGAAGTCTTTAAAACCCGCCGAGATCGAAGAAGCCTTGACGAAGGCGGGATATCCACCCGGAGAGGGCGCGACTCCCATCCTGATTACGGCTTCCTCCGATCTTAAGCGTGATCCTCAATGGGAGAAGTTGGGCAGCAGGGTTACAGAGACAAATCAGATTGACCTTGAAATGTCAGGCCAGTCTCGACGATAGCAGATGGCATTAAGGAGAAAATCACATGGCGAAAAAACTTAGAACACCCGAAGAGGCCAGCAGTGATCCTGTGAGCATCACGCTTCTCGAACTGGCTTCCGAGAATGATTATGAAACCGCTTTCTCTCGCGCAGATTCGATGGCCGCTTGCCCGATTGGAGCCGATGGGATGTGCTGCAAAATCTGTTCCATGGGCCCCTGTCGATTGGTGAAGAAAGGTCAAACGGGTATTTGTGGAGCGACGCTTGAAACGGTCGGGGCGCGCAACTTCGCCCGCATGGTGGCTGCCGGAGCAGCAGGTCATTCCGATCATGGTCGTGACCTGGCCTACACACTTCTAGCCACAGCCGAAGGCCATGCACCGGATTACCAGGTACGCGACCCAGCAAAGTTGAGAGAGATGGCCCGATACCTCGACGTCGAAGTTGACGGGAGGCCTGTCAACGAACTCGCCCGAGATGTCGCTCTCGCTGCGATCGGAGAATTCGGTAAGCCTCAGGGCGAGATTCTGTACCTGAAGCGAGCCCCTAAGAAACGACAGGAAATCTGGAAAAAACTGGGCATCGCCCCCCGCAACATCGATCGTGAAATCGTCGAGATGATGCATCGCACCCATATCGGAAATGACCAGGATGCCGAGCATATCCTGGATCACGCCATGCGCTGTGCGTTAGGAGACGGCTGGGGCGGATCCATGCTGGCCACGGACCTTTCGGATGTGCTCTTCGGCACACCAGGTCCAGTTTTATCCGAAGCCAACCTGGGAGTGCTTCAGGATGATGAAGTTAATGTCATCATCCACGGTCATGAACCCACACTTTCCGAGATGCTCATCGCCGCGGCGATGGACCCGGAGCTGATTGAATACGCCAAGAGCAAGGGCGCCAAGGGCATCACGATGAGTGGCATCTGCTGCACGGCTAACGAAGCCCTGATGCGCCAGGGCGTTCCGCTGGCGGGCAACTTCCTGCAGCAGGAGCTGGCAATCCTGACCGGCGCAGTCGACGCCATGGTGGTGGATATCCAATGCATCATGCAGGGCATCGTAAAGCTTGCCGATCAATTCCATACGGAGATCATCACCACCTCACGTAAGGCAAAGATCACCGGCGCCACCCACATCGAGTTCGACGAGCACCGGGCCCTGGAGATCGCCAAGGACATCATGCGTTTGGCGTGTGACCGCTTCCCAGAGCGGGGGGAGACACACATTCCAGATGAGACAGCAGAACTGATCCCCGGGTTCTCCCACGAGTATATTAATTACGCTCTGGGCGGAACCTACCGCGGGTCCCTGCGACCCCTTAACGACGCCATCATGTCCGGCCGCATTCGCGGCGTAGTCGCGAACATCGGCTGCAACAACGCCCGCGTTTGCCACGACGAGATGCACCGTTACGTCGTAACCGAGTTTCTAAAGAATGATGTGCTGGTGGTCGAGACCGGCTGCGGCGCCATCGCCAGTGCCAAGCAAGGATATATGACGCCTGAGGCCGCTCTCGAATTCGCCGGTCCGGGCTTGCGTGAGGTTTGCGAAACCGTCGGCATGCCCCCCGTGCTCCACCTGGGTTCTTGCGTGGATAACTCCCGCATCTTGACCGTGTTGGCCCAAATGGCGACCGAAGGTGGGCTTGGCGACGACATCAGCGACCTCCCCGCTGTGGGCTTGGCGCCCGAATGGATGAGCGAGAAAGCCATTTCCATCGCCACCTACTGCGTGGCTTCCGGAGCCTATGTCATCATGGGCCACTCCAGTCCCGTGTCTGGGATTGAAGGAGTGACCCAACTCATCACCGACGGCTGGGAAGAGAAAGTCGGGGCCAGGTTGGAATTCACCAATGACCCCGAGGAGGTCGTGCGCAGATCATTAGCGCATATCGACAAGAAACGAGCCGCCCTCGGATTACCTGAATATGATCCCGACAAATGGGGCAAGAGCGGTGACTGGAGAATCCAGGAATTCATCGAGCTGCCTTTTGCTGAGAAAATTGAAGCCGTCTACGGCAATTCGGCGTAGTAGGGAGGAGTTCAAACATGTCACGTTATATCGCTACTCGCGCTATCCGCGGAGCCAATGCCATCGTTGCCGAAGCCGAGGCTCTGCTGCAGAAGGCGATCGCCGACAAGGGTGCCGATCACCCTGTGGCTTTCCCCAATACTGCTTATTTCCTTCCTGTAATGTACGGCATGTTAGGCGCCGAAGTTACCACCCTTGGTCAGATCGAACCGATCTTGGAGCATGCCAAGAGCCTGCTCCATCCCTTGCCTGACGAAAAGCTCTGGGTCCCCTACCTGGGGGAAACACTGGACAGCGGCATGTCAACCGTGCTCGCAGCTGAGGCCATCGAAGCGATCCGCTTCGTTTACGGCGAGCAGCCCGAGCCCTATCCGGGCTTGGAACTAGCCGGCGTCACCGACTATTCCAATTTTGGCTGGAATGGGTCTGGTCCTCCTACTGGTGGGCATCTCAACGGACCTATCGACGACATCCAGCTGCGTTCGTGGGGCATCCAATTGGTGGATGGCCGCATGCCGGGCTTCGCCGCCATCATCGGCGCCGCCCACTCCAATGAGGCTGCCGTTGCCATAGTACGCGAACTCCAGAGCCGCAGCATCCTCACTTTCCTTTCCGGCAATGTCAACGGCCGCTCGATCATCGACCAATTGGCCGAAGAAGGGGTGGAGATGGGTTTCGACACCTATATCATCCCCTTTGGACGGGATACGCTTTCAGCTATCTATCCCGTAGGCTTTGCCACCCGATCGGCGCTTACCTTCGGCGGAATGAAGGGCGGCCAGTGGCGGGAAATCCTGCTCTACAACAAGTTCCGCGTCTTCGCTTTTGCCCTCGCACTGGGCGAGGTGGACGATCTCAAATACGCCGCCGCTGCCGGGGTGCTCTCCTACGGCTTCCCCGTGATCGCCGATACCGTGATCCCGGAGATCCTGCCCACCGGCGTCACTCAGTACGAGCACGTAGTATCCATGCCCTGGAACGAGATCGAGGGCGACACGGAAGAGGAAAAGGCCGCCAGGCTGGTGCAGAAGTGCATCGAGGTGCGCGGCCTTAAGATCAAGGTTAGCGAAGTTCCAGTTCCGGTTCCTTACGGTTCAGCCTTCGAGGGTGAGGTCGTACGCAAAAACGATATGCGCGTCGAGTTCGGCGGGAAACACAGCCGAGCTTTTGAGTACCTCTTCATGGAGAAGATGGACGAGGTCGAAGATGGAAAAATCGATCTGATCGGTCCCACCTTCGAAGACATCGAAGATAAAGGTTCTATGGACCTTTGCATCCTCGTCAAGGTGGCTGGGCGCAAGATGGAGAAGGATTTCGAGCCCGTACTCGAACGCCAAGTCCACTACTTCATCAACGGCGCCTTTGGCATTCAGCACATCGGCCAGCGCGACATCGCCTGGATCCGCATCAGCACAACCGCAGCCGATAAGGGCTTCAATCTGAATCACTTTGGCGATATCCTTTACGCCCGATTCCATGAGGACTTCGGCAGTATCGTCGACAAGGTCGAAATCACGATTATCACCGACCCAGATCTTCACGCCGAGTGGCTTCTGAAGGCTCGCGATGCGTTTGAAGAACGCAACGTTCGCCTGGGCTCAATGACGGACGAGAGCGTGGATGACTTCTACTCCTGCACCCTCTGCCAGTCCTTCGCTCCCGATCACGTTTGTATCGTCAGCCCGGAGCGGCTCGGACTTTGCGGAGCCTACAACTGGCTGGACTGCAAGGCATCGTTCCAGATCAACCCCACTGGACCAAACCAGCCGATTACAAAGGCCACTCAGATAGATGAAGCCAAAGGCTACTTCGAGGGCGTGAACGAGTTCGCCGTTCAAGCCAGCCACGGCGTGGTCACCGAAGTCTCGATGTATTCCATTATGGAAAACCCGATGACGGCCTGCGGCTGCTTCGAGTGCATCGCCATGTTGATCCCTGAGGCCAACGGTGTCATGATCGTCAGCCGCGAGGACACCAGCATGACCCCGACAGGCATGACCTTCTCAACGCTGGCCGGCATGGCTGGTGGTGGTCTGCAGACACCGGGGGTAATGGGTCACGGCAAGTTCTATATCCTCAGCCCGAAGTTCATGTCGGCTGATGGCGGTTTCAAACGAGTCGTGTGGATGTCTTCTATCCTGAAAGAGCAGATGGCCGAGCAGCTCAAGGCTGTCGCCGAGCGTGAAGGGGACCCCGACCTGATTGATAAGATTGCCGATGAGACGATCTGCACCGATGTCGAGGGTCTCTTAGCCTTCATTGCAGAGAAGGGTCATCCAACACTTGAAATGGATCCTATGTTTTAGGACGACAAAACCGTGGGACATTCCCCGGATATCACCCGGCTGCAACGCCGACACTTTATCCAGATGCGTTGCAGCCGACATTGTCCGCAGACCTAATCCCATGTATTTGGAGGAATGAAGCCTATGACCGTTGAAATCCCCAAGGAAAAGTGGAGCGGACAGGTACGTGAGGTCACGATCGGTGCTACCGCAGAGGATGGCGGTACGCGGACACAAACGCTGACCCTCGGCGGCGAGACTACATTGCCGTTTTTACACTTTGAAGGAAGTATCCCGCACCGTCCCGCACTGGCAATCGAGATTCGTGATCGCAAGCCAGACGACTGGTCCCCAATACTATTGGAAACATGGGGCGAGGCCATGGAAAGCCCTGCCGCTTGGGCGAAAGCCGCCGAAGAAGCGGGCGCGGACTTGATTTACCTCGTACTCAGCCTCACGACTGCCGACGGTGAAGAAAATACACCGAAGAATGCCCGGCGTGTCGTTCGTGAAGTCCTCGACGCCACAGGGCTGCCGCTTGCCGTCGCCGGACCCGGCCAGGCTGATATTGACAACGAGCTTATTGTTCCGGTTGCGGAAGAGGCTGAGGGAGAGCGCATCCTCCTGGGAATTTGTGAGGAGGGCAATTACCGCACAATTGTCGCCGCCGCGCTGGCCAACAACCATTTAGTGCAATCAAAAACCCCCATGGATGTCAACCTCTCCAAGCAGTTGGTGATCCTGATCAGCGACATGGGAATACCGCTCGAACGCATCGTGATGGACCCGACGACAGGCGCGCTTGGATACGGCATCGAGTACGGCTATTCTGTTATGGAACGGCTTCGACTCGCTGCCTTGCAAGGCGACAGCATGACCCAGCAGCCGATGCTTGTCAACCCCGGTGCGGAAGCCTGGAAAGTCAAGGAATCTAAAGTAGGCGAAGGTGTTCCGGAAAGCTGGGGAGATTGGCAGAACCGTGCACTGGAATGGGAAGCCTTAACCGCTTCGTCTTTAGTCCAGTCAGGCGCTGACATCCTCATACTCAGACATCCAGAAACCCTTAAGCGGGTAAAAGCCATGATCGACGCGCTGCTGGTATCAGCGGCGTAGTTCGGCGGAGGGCAAATATGGCACTTTCAGGTCTAGAGATCTACAAACTCCTTCCAAAGACTAACTGCAAGGACTGCGATTTCCCCACTTGCCTGGCATTCGCGATGAAGTTGGCCGCTAAACAGGTGGAACTCAAGGACTGCCCGCACATTAGCGACGAGGCTGCCGAGAAACTCGAATCCGCTTCGGCACCACCCATCCGGCTCATTAAACTGCATGGTGAGGATGGCACAGTTGAAGTTGGTAACGAAACAGTCCTTTACCGGCATGAGAAGACCTTCTTTCATAAGCCGGGCCTTTTCCTACGCGTCCGCGATGACGAAGATCTCGAGGCGCTGAAGGCGAGGGTCGCCGAGGCGGATGCTTTCTCCGTTGATTACGTAGGCATCGACCTCTACCTGGACGGTTTCGCGGTTGAGGCCGTATCCGGGAACGCGGAGAACTTCAAGAAGACAGTTGCCGCTGTCATTACCGGCTCCAAGAAACCGCTGATCCTGATCGCCCCCGAGCCCGACCTTGCGAAAGCAGGGCTGGAGGCAACAGAAGGTTCACGACCGCTCTTGTACGCCGCCAACGCGGAGAATTGGGAAGCAATGGCAGACATCGCCAAGAACGCCGATGTGCCGCTCGTCGTACACGCCGAGAATCTTGACGATATGGCCGACCTGACTCAAAAACTCCAGGACAAGGGTCTTGAAGATCTCGTTCTGGATCCGGCAGCGGGAGGCTACCTGCAATCCCTGCATACTTTTACGACGCTGCGGCGGTTGGCAGTGAAAAGCAATTTCCGCCCTCTCGGGTTCCCGATCATCAGTTTCCCCGGCGCGCAAGATGGCGCTGACGAATCACTTCTCACCGCACAGCATATCGCCAAATACGGCGGGTTTATCGTCATCGAGAATTTTGAACCAGCCATACTGTATCCATTGCTCGTGCTGCGACAAAATATCTACACCGATCCGCAAAAGCCGATCCAGGTGAAACCGGGTATTTACGAAATCAACAACCCGACGGATGAATCGCCGCTGCTGGTCACGACAAACTTTTCGATCACCTACTTCGCTATCGCCAATGAGGTTGAGAGCGCTGGTTGGCCCGGCTGGCTTTTAGTGACGGACGCCGAAGGGATGAGCGTTCTCACCGCTTGGGCTGCAGGGAAATTCGACTCGGAGCGCATCGCTAAAGACGTCAAGGCATTTAATGTGGAGGAGAAGGTCAAACATAAGAAAATCATCCTCCCGGGTCATGTTTCCGTGCTCTCCGGTGAATTAGAGGAAGAACTTCCTGGCTGGGAGGTCATGGTCGGCCCGAGGGAAGCCGTAGATATCGGCTCCTATTTAAAGACCATGTGGCAAGCTTGATCATGAGGGGCGCCCATCGCTCGGCTTAGTAAACTCGACTCCCAGATCGGAGGGGTTTTTATCTCTTCCGATCAAGGAGTCAATATCGCCGAGGCTGCCCACTCCTGTGACGACACTACGGACGCGGAAAATTGTCGAGATCCTATGCTTTCACGAATAACATGGCTGTGATTCCCCATGGCAACACATGAAGTTAAGTTCCTGCCAGAAGAGAAGTGCATTGAGGTCCCCACTGGCACCCTGATCACAGAGGCATCCACCACTGCTGGCTTGGAAATCACCCAACCCTGCGGAGGACAGGGACGCTGCGGTCGCTGCGCGGTAAAAATCGAAGAAGGCGTCGTACGGAAACGTTCCACGATCCGCTTAAATACCGACGATCTGGATTCGGGTTGGGCGCTTGCCTGTCAAACGCTGATCGAAGGCGACGCTGTGATCTCGATCCCGGAGCAAGAACGCATCGAGCGTCGCCTGGTCACCGAGCAGACTGCCCGAGCCATTGAGCTGCCTTTCGACTACATCCCTGCAGAAATCCAGAGCATCCAGACCCACCAGCTTTCCCTGACCCCCCCCACTCTGGACGATAGCCAAGACGATCTAGCACGCCTTCAGGGTGCACTCCAGGAATTGGGCTACCACCCAGTCGAAATCTCACTACCTCTCCTCCAGCGCATCGGTTCGGTTTTGCGGGAATCCGACTGGAAGCCGCATGTTGTGCTGGATGCTCCAACGCCAGGCAGTGGTCCAGCACGGCTGATAGAGATCGGGGTTTCCCCATTCCATCCACACGGGTTGGCGCTGGATATCGGCACCACAACGGTTACAGCATATCTTGTAGACCTCGTCAGCGGTAAAGTGAAGGCTTCCGCGGCCGAATACAACGGTCAGATCGCACGCGGCGAGGACGTAATTTCACGCATCATTTACGCCGGTAAGGGAAATGGCCTAAATGAACTGGGCACACTGGTTCGTGAAACGATTCAGGCCGTGCTCGAAAAGCTGCAACGTCGAACTGGCATCCCGCCTGAAGAGATATTCAAGGTCACCGTCGCTGGAAATACGACGATGATTCACCTATTTCTCAGATTGCCGCCGGAGACAATACGGCTGACTCCTTACATTCCAGCCGTTAATCACCCCCCTCGTTTTCGGGCGCGCGATCTGGATTTACCCTTCCACCCCCTGGCCTCTGTAGAATGCCTGCCCGGCGTCGCCTCCTATGTGGGCGCGGACATCAGTGCAGGTGTACTTGCATCCGGACTCGCTGAAAGCGATGCGCTCACCCTCTTCATCGACGTCGGAACGAATGGGGAAATTGTGCTCGGCAATCGAGATTGGATGCTCACCTGTGCCTGTTCAGCCGGACCTGCTTTCGAAGGGGCCGGGGTGGTGGATGGAATGCGTGCCACGCAGGGCGCAATCGAAGAAGTTTGGGTCCATTCAGACACCTTCGAACCCACGTATCGGGTGATCGGTGGAGGAAAACCACGCGGCATTTGTGGTTCAGGTTTGATCTCACTTCTATCTGAACTGTTCGTAACAGGAGTAATCGACCGCGCCGGCAGTGTAAAGATGGATCTGGATACAAAGCGTGTTCGGGATGGGGATCATGGTCCTGAATACGTCGTCGCCTGGGCGGATGAGAGCGATACGAACCGTGATATCGTCCTGACCAAAGTCGACGTTGACAACCTCATGCGAGCCAAGGCAGCCATCTACGCCGGGTTCAGTGTCCTGGCGGACAGCATCAGTGTGGATCTGGCGGATGTCCAGCAGGTCCTTGTTGGTGGAGCTTTCGGAAAATACATCAACATCGAAAATGCCATCAATATCGGGCTTCTTCCCGATCTACCCTGGGACTGTTTCCATTTCCTGGGCAACACGGCCGCCCTCGGCACGTATATGGGCTTGCTCTCCAACGAGTTGCGCTCGCAAATCCGCGAGATTGCCGATCGAATGACCTACATGGAATTGTCGGCGGACAACAGCTTCTATGATGCATTCACCGCGGCGCTTTTCCTGCCCCATACCGATATCGCCCGCTTCCCGAGTGTTGCCAAGATATGGAAAGATGAGACCGGCCAGAAGCTAGATGAAAAGTAACACTACGAGGCAGTAAAAGCGCTTCTTGAGTCAACTTAAACTAGCGAAGCTCAGTAGATAATGCAATCACACATTGACGAGCGTTCCCTGACGTAGGTATTTTTAAAGGAGATAGTTTTAATGCCGAAGACAATCGCACTCGCGGGTAAGGGGGGTACGGGCAAAACCACCATTGCCGCCCTGTTGATCCAGGGTCTTATTCGCCGCACTCCTGGGCCGCTGCTCGCCATCGACGCAGATCCAGCCGCGAACCTGCACCTCGCCCTCGGTCTGCCAATGCCGACCACCGTCGGCGAGATTCGGGAGGATATGGCTGAAACTGCGCAAAAGGGCGAACTGGGCGTTGCGATCAGCCGGCATGATTATCTCACCCACGAGGTTCAGATGGCACTGGAGGAGGGCGAGCAGATCGACCTCCTGGCGATGGGACGCCCGGAGGGTCAGGGTTGTTATTGTGCTGCTAACCACCTGCTGCGGACCATCATCGACAGCTTAGGCGATACTTATGAGTACATCGTGGTTGACAACGAAGCGGGTATGGAGCACATCAGCCGACGGACGACGCGTGACGTTGACCTACTCCTGATTGTTTCCGACCCAACCATTCGCGGCATTAGGACCGCCGAGAGCATCAGCGAGCTCGCTGAGGAGATCGAAGTAAACGTGCACCAGAAGATGTTGGTGCTAAACCGGGTGACCGGCGAGCTGCCGAAACCCTTGCAAGAAGCCATTGATGCGCTGGACTTGCCGCTTGGATCCGTGATCCCCGCAGATCCAAAGGTGAATGAGTTGGATGCCCTTGGCAAACCACTCATCCAATTGACCAGTGATTCGCCGTCATTCCGTGAACTAGAAACACTTACCGAAAAGATCCTTCGTGAGATTTGAGGACGTTACACGGGGATCCGAGGCACAGAGGAGAAGACCTATGTTAAAGATCGGCGAAAACATCCATATCATTGCTCCAAGTGTAAAAGAGGCGTTAAAAGAGCGCGATGGCGGCTTCTTCGTCGACCTGGCACGCAAGCAGAAAGACGCTGGGGCGGACGTCATCGACCTCAACATCGGACCACGCAAGAAAGACGGGCCCGAAGTCGTCGAGTGGCTTGTGGAATGCATGCAGGAAGCCGTACCCGGGATGATGATTTCATTTGACACGACCAATTTGTCCGCGATCGAAACCGGCTTAAAGCTGTGGGGGTCCAACGCGATCGTCAACAGCACCTCCGCCGAGGAAGAACGACTGGAGCAGGTTCCACCATTAGCGGCAAAATACGATGCAAAATTGATCGCTCTCTGCTTGGAAAAAAGCGGCATCCCGGTCAGTGCTGACGCCCGTATCGGTATAGCGATGGAGAAGCTGATCCCTCGCGCCGAGGAGGTCGGCATTCCCATGGACAACCTGCTGATCGACCCATTGATTCTCACCGTCTCCGGATGCCAGGAATACGTGCCGGAAGCGATCGAGACTGTCCGTATGTTGAAGATGGTCATGGACCCCGCACCGATGACGGTTGTAGGTCTGTCTAACGTCTCAAACCAGGTTCCACACAAAATGCGCCCGCTCCTTGATCGGGTTTACCTCACCATGTTGATGGCAGCCGGCCTCGATTCGGCGATCCTAAACCCACTCGACAAGGAATTGATGGGCGTTATCCAATCTGTTGAAACCCGAGACGACAGCACACCGGTTAAAGCGCTCTACCTGAAACTATTCGACCAGGTTGCTGGCATGGAACAACTTCAGCCGGAGGATGTGGATATGTCCGATCCGCTTCAAGCGGAAATATGGAAAACAGTGCAAGTCCTGCTCAATCAGGTCATTTACACCGATTCGTATCTTCAATTCTAGACGTAAAGAACCCCGGGAACTGCGAGGTTTTTTACGAAAAAGTTTCGGCACCGAGCTTGCCGATCCTAAGGAGGCTCTACAAATGACCGGAAAGACCCAACCCCTAAATATCGAGGAATTGCTGGCGAAAGCCGAAAAACCATCTGCGGATGCCATGCTGATGCACCCCTTCTATAAAGGCAAGGTGGAAGTTGCCTTGAAGAGCTGCGTCCGCGACTTCGATGATTTTGCCATCTGGTACACACCGGGCGTCGCCGCGCCTTGTCGCGCGATCGAAGAGGACCCAGAGCTCGTGTACGAACATACGCATAAGGGCAACACCGTTGCCGTCGTCTCTGATGGCACACGCGTTCTCGGGCTTGGTGACATCGGTCCAAAAGCTGGCCTGCCGGTAATGGAAGGAAAGGCGCTGCTCTTCAAATACCTGGGCGGCGTCGATGCCTGGCCGATCATGCTCGACACAAAAGACGCCGATAAGATTATCGAGACGGTGCTGTTAATCCAGCCCGGATTCGGTGGGATCAACCTGGAGGATCTCTCTCAGCCCAAATGTTTCCGGATCCTGGATACATTGCGCGAACAGGCGGAGATCCCCGTCTTTCACGACGATCAGCAGGGTACGGCAACCGTCACGCTTGCCGCGCTGATAAACGCGCTAAAGCTGGTCGGTAAAAAGATCGACGAAGCTCAGATCGTATTCGTCGGTTCCGGCGCGTCCAATGTCGCCTGCTCACGCTTGATTTTCACTTCCGGTGCCACACCGGGGCTGTGCCGCGTTGTCGACAGCAAGGGCATCCTGCACAAGAAGCGCAAGGATCTTGAGGAGAGCAAGGACGAGTACGTCGACAAGTGGAAGCTCTGCCAGATCACGAACGAGGATGGGCGTGAAGGCGGCATCCCCGAGGCATTAGATGGCGCCGATGTGGTAATCGCCCTCTCCAAACCAGGTCCGGGCACAATCCAACCGGAATGGATCAGCAAGATGGCAAAAGACGCAATCGTCTTCGCCTGCGCCAATCCAGTGCCTGAAATATGGCCCTGGGAGGCTACGGAGGCCGGCGCGGTTGTCGTAGCCACAGGACGTTCAGATTTCCCCAATCAGGTCAACAACTCGCTCGGCTTCCCAGGCATCTTCCGCGGCACATTAGATGTGCGCGCCTCGACGATCACGGATTCGATGTGCATCGCCGCGGCCAATGCTTTAGCGGATATGGCGGAAGAGAGAGGGCTCACGTCAGAATATATCCTGCCCTCGATGGATGAATGGGAGGTCTTCCCGCGCGAAGCCGCGGCCGTCGCAGTTCAGGCGGTCAAAGAGGGTCTCGCGCGCACACCTATGACCTACGAAGAAGAGCTTAAAAACGCAGAGGAGATCATCCGTCGCTCGCGTGGTCTGACGACGCATATGATGGAAGAGGGCTTTATCAAACCCTACACGCCTTAGGTTAGCGTGGTCGTAACCTGAACGAAGGACGGCTTGATCTTTTCTGGGCAGCGGTCTCGCAGCTCGCTCCGCGACCGTTTACGCCTTTCTGGAGCAGTTAAACTGGAGCGCATCGCCTGTAAAGGTGCGCTGGAGGCTTACGAATACCCGCTTCAACTCCCTGATTTACACTGAGGGAATAAATTCGCTTTCCGAATGAAGATTGTCCCCCACCCCTTGTGATATCTGGCACTATTCGCTCAAGGGGCGGGGGAGTTACCATATCGGGTAGGAATAACCCGAAATAGACAGGGCTGGTGGAACTCACCAGCCGTAAACTTGTATACAGAAATGGACTGGTATGATGGAACCACAGCAACACGGCCTGAATCTGGGCAGGGGAAGCGATACCGTCGGCAGCGTACTGGTTATCGGTGGGGGTGTCGGAGGGATGCGGGCTGCCCTCGACCTCGCTGATGCAGGAATCCATGTCTACCTTCTTGAAGCGACCCCCTCCCTCGGAGGCCGTGTAGCTCAATTGGGTTTCATGTTCCCAACCCACGACTGCGTCCTCTGCCGGGGGACCTCAGATCATGGCTTCGGCTGCACCAGACCATCAATCACACCGGTCTTGCTCGACCACAACCGCCATCCAAATATCACCCTGCTCACTTCCGCCGATCTTGTTAGCTGCAAGGGCGAAGCGGGCGACTTTCATATTCAACTGTTACAACACGCTCAATTCGTCGATCCAACCCTTTGCACCAATTGCGGACGCTGTGCGGAGGTTTGCCCGGAGATTCGTCCCAGCGGTTTTCAGCTGGGCCTTAGCACACGTAAGATCATCGATAAATCTGCCCCTCGCTCCGTGCCGGACACGTTCTACATGATCGAACCCACCGAGCATTGTGCAGAATGCGGTGAATGTTTGAAAGTATGCCCCACGAATGCCATCAACCTCGAAGCGAAATCCTACGACCTGGAGATCCATGTCGGTGCTGTAATTCTGGCGGTGGGCTTCCAACCCTTTAACCCGGAGGAGATGCCCGAATTGGGGTACGGCAGGATCCCTAACGTCATCACCTCAATGCAGTATGAGCGCCTGGCTTCTCGCTCCGGCCCTACCGAAGGGATCGTAAGCCGGATCTCAGATGGCAAGATCCCTGAGCGGATCGCATGGCTGCAGTGCGTGGGCTCGCGCGACCAGCGCAACCCCTACTGCTCCTCGATTTGCTGCATGTACGCCACAAAAGAGGCCATGCTTGCCAAGCAGCGCATTCCAAATGTCGAATGCCATATCTTCACAATGGACGAGCGCGCTTTCGGTAAGGAATACAACCTCTATTACAACCAGGCGCGCGACAGTTTCGGAATCCACTACACACGCTGCCGGATTTCTTCGGTGGAGGAAGATCCTGAAACCGGCGAGATTATCCTTCGCTACCCAGCCGGGCGGAGACACGAGGAATCGGCTCCCGGGCAGGGGCCTCTTCAACAAGAACGCTTCGACCTGCTTGTTCTGGCTGTCGGCATCCGGCCGCCGGCAAAGGCTGCCGAAATCGCCAGCACCTTAGGAATAGAACTCAACGAATATGGTTTCTGTGAAACCGATAAGTTCTCTCCCCTGGCGACAACACGACCTGGAGTTTTCGTATGTGGTGCTTTCGCTTCCCCAAAGGAGATCGCGGACACTATCTTGGACGCTTCCGGTGCGGCAGCTGAAGTGATGCGCCTGTTGCGTGAAAATCTCGGGGGTCGGAAATTCAACATGTCCAATCCATTTATCTCTGAAAGCGCCATTCCCGAGAAGGCTTTAAAGGACTGTGAAATGCCCGAGATCGCCATCGCCTTGTGCGGTTGTGCAGGTGAGATTTCCAGGGTTGTGGATCTTGAGCGTGTGGCTGCCTTCGCGGGGACACTCACTGGTGTAACCCAGGTTGAGGTCCTCTCGCTGGCATGCTTCAACCCCGATCAAGATAAACTGCGGCAGTTCATCAAGGAGAGTGGTGCGAACCGGATCGTCATCGGAGCATGCAGTCACCGCACCCACGAGCCTTTTTTCCAACGCTTGGTGAGCGAAGCGGGTTTCAATCCCTACATGGTGGAGATGGTCAACTTGCGCGAGCAATGCTCATGGGTGCACACCAATGACCCTGAGGGCGCCACGCGCAAAGCTGCCGAGTTAATTCGCATGGGAGTCGAGCGCGTGCGCATGGCTCACCCCATATACAAAGAAGAGCGCGAACCCGTGCGCGCTGCGCTTGTGATTGGTGGCGGTTTGAGCGGTATGACTACCGCCCTGGCGATTGCCGATTCGGGGTACGACGTCCACCTCATTGAACGGCAGGGGGAACTGGGAGGCAATCTCCATCATATTTACTACGTCGCCGAAGAAGAGAACCCGCAACGTCTGCTTAGAGATCTTGTTAACCGAACTGTCGGGCACGAAAAGATCCGCCACTACTTGAACAGCGTAGTTACAACTCATACAGGCAGCGTGGGAGATTTTCGGGCGCGGATTCAAACGAAAGTCCCTGATGGATCCTTGTCGGAGCATGAAATTCGCCACAGCGTTGTCATCGTCGCGACGGGGGGGAAGGAAGCTTCAGGGAAGCATTACCTCATGGGGCAGGATCCGCGCGTCATCCCACAATCTGAGCTCGAGGAGATTCTCACCCACCGCACGGAAAGGACATCACGGCTGCGATCGGTGGTCATGATCCAATGCGTCGAGGCGGATGACGGGGTTGAATATTGCTCGCGAATTTGCTGCACGAATACGATTAAGAATGCCCTGCGTCTTAAGATGCTCAACCCGGAGTGTCAGGTTGTAATCCTGTACAAGAACATTATCACCTACGGTTTCCGGGAAAAACACTACCTTGAGGCACGTCGAAAAGGCGTACTCTTCGTTCGCTACACTGAAGCAGAACCTCCACTTGTTTCCCTCGAACCTCGCGGCGCCAGCCAGGCCCTGGTGATCTCCATACACGAGCATATCTTCGGCAAGACGCTAATATTCGAACCAGACCTTCTCGCGCTGAGTATGCCCGTAATTCCTTCCCGAGGCTCACGAGAACTCGCCGAAATGCTCGGCGTCTCGTTATCGCTGGAGGGCTTCTTCCTTGAAACCCATCTCAAGATGCGCCCGATGGAGTTTCACGATGATGGCATCTATCTTTGCGGAATGGCGCATTACCCGAAGTTTATCGAGGAAAGCATCACGCATGCGCTTGCTTGTGCTGGTCGAGCGTTGACCATTCTCAGCCGTCCGATCCTCCACCTGGGCGGTGTGGTCGCCGAAGTCGACAATACGAAATGCACCGGATGCCTCACGTGCGTCCGAACCTGTCCTTTCGGCATTCCAGAAATGCGATACGATCTGTGTGGAGTCGGCGAATTGGGTGGTGCAGCGTGGATCGACCCCGCTCGGTGCCAGGGCTGCGGCACCTGTACTGCAGAGTGCCCGGCACGTGCCATTCAACTGCATCATTACCACGATGACCAGATCCAGATTGGCTTGGGTCGTTGGCAAGTCCCTGCTGCATTGTCCGGAGATTAGGTGTTCCCGTCGATGGCTGTAATCGAAGTCACCTACATTGTCTACCTGGATGAAGAGCTTTGCGATGGCTGTCGAATCTGCCTGCCCGCATGTAACTTTAAGGGACTGATCTCCATCCCCGGGGAACGCATGCCGATGGTCGACCCGTGGTCATGTACCGGTTGTGGCACATGTGTAGCCACTTGCCCACAAGGCGCACTCACATTGGGCCCTAAAGAAGAACGATGAGCAAAAACGAGACATTCACCCCTGAAATCACACTCTTCACCTGCATTTACTGCGGGTATATGGCCGCCGATACCGCGGGGGCGCTGCGCCAGGAATACCCGGCCGACGTCAAGATCGTGCGCTTGCCTTGCACCGGGAAGATAGACATGCAATACATGCTCGACGCCTTCGATGAGGGTGCCGACGGCGTAATGATCATCGCCTGCAGCTTAGGTAACTGTCATCACGAACGCGGCAACGAACGAGCGCGCGCTCGAGTTCAACGGATTCAGACAATATTAAAGAATGTCGGGCTTGAACCGGAACGCGTGGAGATCCATTACGTCTCCGGCGGGATGGGCGCCACTTTTGCCGAGTATGTCCATGAAATGACCCATCGCCTGCAAGAGCTCGGCCCCAACCCAATCAAAGGTGATATCCAGCTTTCCACCACAGAACAGACATCGAAAACAGTCTAATAATCGGTCTCTCTGCCGATAATCATCAAGCTGAGGCTGGTCACACGGCCGGCTTCTTCCAGGCTTTCCACGAATATGTTATTCAATTGATCCGCCGCGGTATGAGATGTGGATTCCCACCCTCATACCCCTCCAAGCTGTAGACGAGGAAGGGGTAGTATTTTTGGGGTTTAGTTCCCACTCAGTTTTACGTGCACATCGGTAAAGAAGAGTTTTACAATGGATGCCAAAAGGTATCGCATCCTGTTTATCGTCCCCGGTCTCAGCGTCGGTGGGCTGGAAGTGTCTCTTGAACCTCTCGTGGGAAAAGGCGATAATGATTGTGGGAGGGATTAAAAATGACTGGCTCATCGTATAAAAACAAATTGAAGAAACTGGTCGAAGATGTGCGCGCGAAAGAACAGACCCTCTGGGATTCACTCAGCGACGAGGAGCGCAACGCCGCTGGGGAAATCGATCGCTGGGCGCCGAAAGACCACCTGGCACACACCACTTTCTGGACAGCGCGGCTGGTCACGCAGTTACAGGCTGCAACCGGTGGCGAGCCTCCCCAAAAACTCGAGGACTTTCAGAAGACGAATGAGGAAGTTTACGAAGACAATAAAGACCGCTGTTGGGAGGATGTCCTCGCCTGGGCGACAGAGGTTAGCCGCCATTTCCACACAGCGCTGGATGCCTTCTCAGAGGAGATGCTGGCAGATACTCCGATGTCGGAAGGCACAGGTGGTCGACCTTTATGGCAGAATGTAGCCTTCACCGGCGTGTACCACCCCATGCACCACATAGCCGATATTCATCTCGAGCGCGGGGATTTTCAAGGTGCTCAAGCGGTGCAGGAGCGCGTTGCCGAGGGGTTGGCCACGCTGGACGATGGCGATGCCTGGCAGGGAAGGACGCAGTACAACCTGGCCTGCTTCTATGCACTTCACGACAAACCCCAGCAGGCGCTTGCTCAACTCAAGATAGCCTTTAAACGTGTGCCCAACCTACTTGAGTGGTCGAAGCAGGACAACGACCTCGACTCGCTGCGTGAATTGCCTGAGTTTCAGGCTATGTTAGGCGAGGGTTGAACATGACTCACTCTTGCCATTTATGACCCCACCATGATCGAGATCATTGCTTTCGACGCCGATGACACACTTTGGGAAAACGAATCGCTCTACCATAGGGGGAAGAGTGAATTAGCGCAGATCCTCTCACCTTATCGGGAAACGGACTGGGTGAACCGTAAACTCGACGAGATCGAGGTTTCCAATATGCAGGTCTATGGGTACGGGATCAAGAGCTTTACGCTCTCGATGATCGAGACCGCGGCTAAAGCCGTAGACAGAAAGATCGAAGCTCACACAATCTCTGCGATTCTTGAGATCGCTAAAAAGATGTTATCCGCCGAAGTGGAGCTTCTCGATCACACAGAGCAAGCGCTGGTGAAATTATCCTCGGACTACGATCTGATGCTGGTGACCAAGGGAGACCTGTTCGAACAACAAAGGAAAATCTCCCGCTCGGGTATAGATCATTTCTTTCGGGTGATTGAGATTGTGGCAGAGAAAACGCCCGCAAGATACCTCGATATTCTAAAAAAGCACCATATCGAGGTTGAACGATTCTTAATGGTGGGAAATTTACTGCGCTCTGACATCTTACCCATCGCTGCCATCGGCGGCAGGGCGGTCTATATACCTAACGAGAATACCTGGTTTCATGAAGTACCTGAACAAGAGGATGTCGAAGGTGTGGAATATGACGAACTCGAGCATCTCGGCCAATTGCCCGAGTATATGGCGGCGCTCGAACGCGCCCGGGGCTGACCCGAGACCACCATCCAGGATCCAAGCGTGGACATAAAACCGGAGGGTCATGCACATAAGCGATAGGAAACATCAGCGCCAATCTTCTAACTCTCAATCCGAACAAACGAGGTGCACTATGCCATTCATCGATCTGGACCCAATAGAAGAGAAAGAGATCGTACCGGGGTATCGGGCTGTGTTCGTTCACTCTGATAATATGACCTTGGCCTATTGGACGATTGAAGCCGGCGCCGACCTCCCCGAACACAGCCACCCGCATGAACAGGTCTCAACTGTCCTCGAAGGAACCTTCGAATTAACATTAGAAGGGGAGACGAAACAGCTCGAACCGGGTGCCGTCGCCGTGATCCCTTCGAACGCTGTTCATGCAGGGACAGCGATCACGGATTGCCGCATCCTTGATGTTTTCCACCCTGTTCGTGAGGAGTGTGAATGCTCCCCGCCGCAAGCGACGGGGCTTCTAGGGGCTTGCACCCATGCACATCATTCCATGTGTAAATAGTTTGGTTCTCTCTTATGCGTGGTTCAAATTTTACAGGCTGGCCTATCCAGCCCAACCAGATATTTGAAATTGTTAAAGAGCCGCTTTGGGCAA
>SDBU01003491.1_pt1 | contig 19946 bp, 32 predicted proteins | sample 2277071 | NCBI WGS metagenome assembly SDBU01 (sample SAMN10397929, study PRJNA504765) | marine sediment metagenome | isolation source: marine sediment core GS08_GC12, 126 cmbsf | place: Arctic Ocean: Gakkel Ridge, Loki's castle | collected 2008
TGCAGCTGCTTGTGTAGCTTCTTACTACGAACGAAAAATAATAAAACTAATGCATACTTTAGACCAGTTGAGAAGGGAAAAATGACTGACTTGGAAAGGCTGGAGATAGTAGTAGAAGAGGCAATCAAGCTAAGGAAGTTGTTTGAGTTAAGGCTTCAAATATTAAGGGATCGACTCAAATGAATTGTCCCCTATTCTGGATACTAAAGCCCGAAGACCAAGTTAAGCTGATGAAATATCAATGGGATAACTACGGGGAAAAACTGGATATACCTACTCCACCGGGAACATCCAGGGGCGTGTGTCTAGCTGCCGAAACAGAGAATATCGATGAGATTGACCGGCTTATGAGGCAGGCGCCAAGTAACTCTAGAGGTAAAGATGGAAATTAAATTCCGAAGAGATACCAGTTTCAGGAAGCAGTTCTTTGTACCTGATAGCTTTGCTCACCCGGCCAAGATGGATGCTCAACTTCTACTATGGATAGTCGGCAAGTATACTGACGAGGGAGAGACTATCCTTGACCCGATGGCCGGCTCTGGGACTATGATGTTGGCTTGCACGATGGGTAGGGATGTGGTGCTGGTCGAATTGGAAGAGAAGTTCTGCAAGATGATGGCTGATAATTGGGAGAAGGTGAGGATGAGGCCACAGCTAGGCTCTCAGATGGGTAACTGCCAGATAATACAGGGTGATGCCAGACAGCTTGAGGGATTAGTTGATAAGGTAATCACTTCCCCGCCTTATGCTGAAGTAAACCAAATGCCTAGAGACAATCCTGACCCGACTGCAGATAAAAATGCGAGAGCGAATATAGGGAAAGCCTATTCTGATAACCCAAATAATCTAGGCAATCTCCCCTATGGTCAGATAGATAAGATAGTTACTAGCCCACCTTACTCGGATGAGCCTACTATTTCGGAAAGCTACCTAAAGATAAGGCGTGAGATAGGTAGAGATACCAGCAAACCATCACAGCAGTACCGCAAATATGACAGCATAATCACCAGCCCACCGTATGAGGGGACTGTCGTGCCTTATGAGGATGATGCTGGTAAAAAGAGGACTGAACGAGCTAACAAGCGGGGATTTAATACCAAGAATAGTGGGATTATGAGGGCAATTAAAGCTGGTGGTGCTTATAAAGGATTTAGTCAAGGATATTCAAATAGTGGAAGTCAAATAGGCAACCTCAAAAGCGACTCCTACCTGGAAGCCATGCTCCAGGTCTATGCTCAATGCTATAAAGTCCTGAAGCCCAGGGGCTTAATGATACTGGTTACCAAGAACTTCCTGAGAGAGCAGAAGGAGATACGACTAGATACCGGTACAATTAAACTATGTGAGCAGGTTGGCTTCAAGTTCCTTGAGAGGCATTATCGGAAGCTACCCTCTCAGTCCTTCTGGCGTGTTATTTACGCTAAGAAGTATCCTGATGCTCCTGTATTAGACAAAGAAGATGTGCTGGTTTTTAGAAAATGATCGAAAAAGACTGGTATTCGCCTGGGGAGATTCGCTTTAAGCGCGATGAAATTCTATGGGTGCTTCAATATATCGAACTCATAGAGAAAGGAACTTGGCCCCCAGATTTTAAGCATACTGGGTATACTGGAGGAAAGAGGGGGAGACGATTCGGGTCCGCATATTTTGAAGTCCCGGTTACGATAAGCGCTGAAGTTAATCGCAGGTTAAAGATTACAAGGCAAGACGGTAAGATATTATTCTGGCAAGTACAAGCAGGGATAATTACATTTGAAGATTTAGAGAGTGAGGCGCAATGTGCCCTGAATTTTATGTCTTTGTGGGATTTTAGAAAGAGGCCAGCCTATGGTGTATGGCGACAAAACTGGAGATATTATCAGAGCAAAATTAAGAGGAAAACTCTTAAATGAAAAAATACTTTCAAAATAAACTAAAAAGAAGGGGGTGAAATGATTATTAGAATATGCTCATGGTGTAGAGACGGTCATTCATGGTGGAAATTCTGGGTTGGATTCATGGGCTTTAAGTGGTGGGGATGGAGGCAATGGGGTAGGACGGACGGTATCTGCAAGGCCTGTGCTGATAAGATTCGATATAAAAAAGGAGGGGATGGTGAAAGTATATGTAGTAACAAGTGGAAGTTATAGTGATTATAGAATTGAGGAGATTTTCAAAAAGAAGGTAGATGCCGAAGCCTTAGCCTCAGTTTTGTCGGATGGGAACGGAGTTGATGAATGGGAAGTAAACACACGAAGAGTAGTGCCTCTTTGGAGTATATGGATGAAGAGGAATGGTGATTTAGATGAAGAATATGGTGGGCCGCATGTTAATACAGGTTGTGGGGAAGATATCTATACTTATGAGGATGGCTCGGGTGAGTTTAGTATTTTGGCAGATACCCTAGAAAGAGCCATTAAGGTAGCGAATGAACGTAGGGCGATAATTTTAAGCCATAACTTGTGGGGCGACAATGAAAAGATTAAGGAATTATTTTTACCCGGCAATGAAGTAGAGAGAGTTCGGGAAGGCTAACTCACTGACTTAGGCACAAAATGAATTCAGAAGCTAAAAGGGAGGATATAAAGACTTTCAGGCACAAACTTGACAAGGTGTGATAAGATTATAATTAGCAGAATGGTAGCAGAGAGAGCCTCGGATTAGTCCCCGGGGCTTTTCTCATTGGCAAATAAAGGGACAAGTAGATGGCAACTAACGGGAAGAATGGCAGACCTAAATTAATAATAGATTATGAGATAGTTGAAAAACTCGCTCTTATTCAATGCACTGAAGCAGAGATATCAGAGTTTCTTGGTATTTCGGTCAGGACATTGCAACGCAATAGGAGCTTTTGTCGTATATATAAAAAGGGTCTTGAGGATGGCCATTCATCATTACGGAGATTACAGTGGAAGGCAGCAGAGGGCGAGTATCTTACGAAACGTATTATCTATACTAACAAAGATGGCTCAACTAGGGAAGAGGAGATATTTGCTTCACCCAATCCAACAATGTTGATTTGGTTAGGCAAACAGTATTTAGGACAGGTAGATAAGACCGAGATAGCCAATCCTACGGGAGAAAGTTTTAGAGTTGAGCACGATGCTAAGGGAAAACTCATTAGCGCAATCAATCGCCTTGCTGTCAGAGCAGGAGAGGCAAAAGACGCTCCAAAGCTTGAGTCAGAAGGAAGCTAAGGCTCTTATATATGACTGGGGCTTCTGGGCTCGGCCTAAGCAACTACCCCCTGAATGGGACTGGTATGTTTGGCTACTCCTGAGTGGTAGAGGCTTTGGTAAAACAAGGGTAGGCTCTGAGCTTGTTATCAGCTGGGCAAGAGATGGCTTCAGCCCGATAGCTTTAGTGGCGGCAAAGGCCTCAGATGCCAGGGATACTATGATAGAGGCCGGTGATTCTTCTATATTGAAAGTATCATCCCCTTGGTTTATGCCTCACTATGAGCCCTCTAAACGAAGATTAACCTGGCCTAATGGTGTGGTTGCTATTGCCTACTCAGGGGAAGAACCTGACCAGCTTCGTGGTATGCAGCATCAGAAGGCATGGGCAGATGAGTTGGCTAAATATAAATATCCTCAGGATACCTGGGACCAACTAATGTATGGATTGCGGGCAGGAGATAAGCCCCAGGCAGTAGTCACCACCACACCAAGACCTATCAAGGTCATCAAAGATTTGGTTAAGGATTCAAGGACGGCGGTTACCTTGGGACACACGCTAGAGAATAAGGATAACTTGGCACCGGACTTCCTGAAATATATCTTGAGTAGATATGAAGGAACTAGACTAGGAAGGCAGGAGTTGGCCGCAGAGGTATTGGATGATAACCCTAATGCACTATGGCAGCGTGGGCAGATAGACGAGCTGAGAGTAACACAACATCCTGACCTAGTTCGGATCGTTGTAGCCATAGACCCTGCAGCGTCTACTGGGGAGGAGAGCTCTGATACAGGCATTATAGTAGCAGGCATCGCTCCATACATGGGAACGCTCCATGGCTACATACTGGATGACCTCACAATCAAGGGAACGCCCGACCAATGGGCGACTGCAGCAGTGACAGGCTACTATCGAGCGAAGGCAGATAAGATAGTAGGCGAGGTCAACAACGGTGGCAACATGGTAGAGCATACTGTGAAGACGGTCGACAAGTCAGTCCCTTTCAAGAGCGTCCATGCCAGCCGAGGCAAGTATATCAGAGCTGAGCCAGTGTCTGCACTATACGAGCAAGGGCGGATTCATCATGTAGGATTCTTTCCTGACCTCGAAGACCAGCTCTGCGAATGGGTGCCAGGTGATACATCGCCAGACAGGCTTGACGCCTTAGTCTGGGCATTAACCGAACTGATGCTGGAGGAGGGGGAGCCGGAGGAGACCACAGTGGTATACGACTCCATGGCAGGGGTCAATATGGATTTATAAGGAGCAGAAATGAATGGAAAGGCCATAGTTTATTTATGGACTAGGGATGGCAATTTCCCTGTTAATGAAGAGACCGAGGATTATATTGTTAGCCAAATAAAGGCAATCAGTCAATCTGAGACACAAATATTTAGCGATGTTAGTCGGGCTGAAATGGCATCGCGTATTATCAATAGATTGAGCACCTGTTCACAATGAGGTAACTTATGGCCGAATCAGTTGCAGACAAAAAGCTCAGAGAATTAGCTCCAATGGATGAGCTCGGGATGCTTATCCGAGAAGCCACGCAGTCGGTTGAAGACCAGTTGGCCATTGAGGATGAAGGATGGATTAACCTCGGTAGCCAGACCAGTGATGTCATCTCCGGTGCCGCTCGGATTGCCAACCTGAAATTGTCCAGGCTCTATGCCGTGAAAGACCCACTCGGAAAACAGTCTATCCGACTCTGGACCGATTATACATTCGGTACTGGCATGGTCTGGGACATGGAAGACGAGGGAGCTAAGAAGGTTCTCGAAGCTTTCTGGAATGCCCCTGAGAATAAGCCGGTATTATCTAACCGGGGACAGCGCAAGTCATCGGATAAACTACTCATCGATGGCGAGGTGTTTTTTGCGATTTTCCTCGGCTCTGGTGGTAAGGCGACTATTCGTTTTGTCGACCCACTTGAAATTACCGAGATAATAACCAGCCCTGAAGATGTTGATGAGGTACTCTATTATAAGAGGGTCTGGCTGGACCCACAAGGGACTGCCCATGAGACCATATTCCGTAGCTCTTCCAATAAGAAGAAAGTGGCTGGCAAGGACTCGGCTGGAAATACTGTAACCGCAACTGATGATGGGATTATCTATCATCTCACATATAACACCACTACGCAGCGAGGTAATCCTTTATTGCTGCCGGCGCTTGATTGGATTAAACAGTACCGACGATTCCTGGCTTCTCGGATAGCGGTTATGCTAGCTTTAGCTCGGTTTGCCTGGAGGACTAAAGTCAAGGGTGGTCAGGCGGCTGTTGATTCCATAAAAGCCCAGACGAATGAGAAGGAAATAGCGGCTGGTTCTCAGTTATTGGAGAACCTCGGGTCCGATACCACGCCGATAAAGACGGAATCGGGAGCAGCTTCAGCTTATCAGGATGGCCGTATGGTCAAACTCCAGGTGTGTGCTGCAGTCGGTATCCCGGAACAGTATTACGGCGATATCTCTATTGGTAACTTGGCCACGGCCAAGACGGTTGAGCTGCCGATGTTAAAGATGTTTCAATCATATCAGGCTATCTGGGATGGTGCCTATCAGGACATTGACGAAATAGTTCTGGCACATAATGGAGTAGCTCCTGATAAATGGTATGTTGACAGAGACTTCCCTGAGATATCCGAGGAGGATGTGGAGGCGGTCGCCAATGCAATAATGAATACGGTTGCTACCTTCCCTGAATTTGCTGAATCTCATGATGTCCAGCAGATTGCCTTATTGAATATTGGGGTTGATGACCCTGCAGAGGCCATCGAGGCCCTTACCCAGGAAGCGAAGAAGAATCCAAGCATTAAGCTACTCAAGGCCGTAAAGGCTTTTCGAGAATCTATAGAAAATAAGGAGTAAAAGGAGCATGGTGAATATAAAACGGGGAAGAATAACTTTTGAGAATATTTGCTTACGATGCAGGGCCGATTGCCCTAACAAAGGCACTAAATACAATCCAGTTGGGGATACCTCGGACAAGTGCTTTAAGACAGACCTTAACCGCTTTTTATGTTGGAGTAGCACGCAGTAAAAAGAAGGAGCAGTAAGAATGCGAATCAAAGAAGAAATCTATGAGGCGGCGTGGGCTAAAAGAAGATTAGCTACTGCTGGGTTTGTAGTTCAATTAGGTGAAGATATGGAAGCAGCAAGGGCTTTACCTTTAGGGCAACAAACAAAGGCTGCCATACTTGCCGCTGACCGATATGATGATGCCTGTAAGCCAGCAGTGGAAGAATGGCAGTGTGATTTGGTGATAAGTAACAACGGGAATCACTAAAGGAGCGTGGGATGGTTGAAGAGGTATTGACTTGGCTTTTAATAGTTGTAATGATAGCCGGGTTGGTATTTGTTCTAATATTAGCAAGGGCTATCTAAAAAACAATAGGATAAAAAGGAGTGAGTAAAAATGAGCGACAGGTTTACAGTAGCAAAGGAAATGGCGGAAAAGAATGGGTACAACTGGGATGGCTTGGATGAGGTCATGCGGAATGCCTATCTTCACAATGCAGACCTGGTAATTGCCGAGAGGGAAGCGGTACCAGTGGTTGTTGATGGCGTTAAGGTCGTAGTGGTATGCAAAATCTGCCAAGACAAGGCTTTTATTGGTAGCAAGCCCTGCCCTGAATGCAATCCAGTCGGGCTGTCGGTGGATAAGGTTCATCCTCATATGGCAGCGGTGGAAGAGACAGGGAAACCAGACCCTTCTGAGGAAGAGTTAAAAGCACTAGCCAGAAAAGAAGCCGAGGAAGCGAAAGCAAAGGCGCAGTTGGAAGGGGTCGGGAAGCCCCGGGCATTGAAGCCGAGCGAATATATCTGCTCTAAGTGTAGTCAACCACCTGACATTGAGATTATTCACCGAGCTAATTCAGGGATAGGAAAGAAGCACCAGGAGTTTAAGGCGTAAGATGTCGACAGTTCTGCAGGAGCTTGAACAGATTATTGAACTGCTTGAGGCAGAGATTCCGGCCAATCCAGAGAGCCCAAAGAATAAGCGGCTTCGGCGCCGGATGGAGAGGGCACTGGCTAAGTATTTCAAGACCCTTGGAGATGCCTTCCCTTACGCTAAATTGGCGAGCATATATAACAGCAATGTTAAGGAGAGCCTTGGGTCAGATACTCGGGGCATCCTTGACCCACTCCTAGCCGCTTTCGATGAGACGATAGAGGTGGAATTATCAGGGCAGTTGGCTGAGATATATACCTCCGGTCAAGCTGAGATGATAACCTGGGGGAAAACTAAAGGTGGTATACCTATTGCTTACGAGGGGCCACCGATTAGCCAAGCCGTTGACTGGGCAGCCACGCGAGGCGCTCGTCTGGTCACAGAAATGGATACGACAACGAAGGATAGGCTAGCCAGGGTTATCGCCGATGGGATTCAGAATAAGCGCGGCATCCCTGATCTATCCAGGGAAATCCGAAGCACTTTTGACGATATGTCCAAATTTCGAAGCGAACTTATTGCAAGGACGGAAACAGCCGAAGCTCTCAGTACAGCATCACTCGATAACATGAAGGGCATGGGCATCGATGGGAAGGAGTGGGTGACTGTCGGCGATAGTGATGTTTCTGATGAGTGCCTAGCTAACGAAGGTCAGGGTGTCATTCCCAGGGATAAGGCATTCACCAGTGGTGTCATGGCTCCGCCTCAGCACCCGAATTGTCGGTGTGCGGTAAGCCCTGCGAGGTTGAATAGATGACAGAGAAAGACCTAGAACTCAAGAAGGAACTTGAGAAGATAGACTGGCATCTTGACTACGGAAGTGTTAAGATACAGATACGCAATGGCAAGCCATCTTTAATAACTATTGAGAGGACGGTAAAGCTGGATTAAAGGAGGAACCTTAAATGAGCCAGGATGATGTTATAGTTGAGATGCTATCAGAACACAGGGCAGGTTCTAAATTGAAGCGTATATCAATAGCTCATAGTAAAGGCTCGCCCCTTTCTGGAATAAAGTTTATATTTGAGGGCAAGGAAAATGAGGAAAAAGTTATAATGGTATGGGGTAAGGACTTAGGTGTGGGATTTGGTACAATGAGTATCTAAAACTAAGTAGAATTATGCTGGTAGTATAAGCGGGTCTACATTATAGTCGTAAGACAGATGCGGGGATTCCCACACCGCCCAGCATAAAAAAGAATAATTAGCCTAAAAGGAGGAACCTTTATGAACGAAAACGAACCTGTGATTCATAGCCATATTACAGACTTATTGCCAGACGAACATCCACTAGCATATAAAAGCGTTTTTTGTGATATTTGCTTGGATATGCTTCATGCAGCTAACAATGAGTGTATGAGTACCTGGGTGGAATCTGGGAAGGGTAATTTCTGCCTACTTTGTTTTACAAAGATGCTGGCAAGATGTAACTCAATTGAGGCATTTGATAATGATGTAGGCCTTCCCTAATCTGAAAATCAAACAATAATATAACCTAGCTGAACGGAAGAACCGACAGGCTTTGAGTGTAATGCTCATCGTTTGTCGGTTCTTTTTTTTATTTGAGGTAAATCATGCCCAATTGTACAGACTTAATGTTAACAATCACCAATTACGGTGAGGTGGTGGATGGTTGCGAGTTTATTATTGAGACGTGTTATCTATTGGGAATGCCACAGGATGCATGGATAGAAGAATACATCCATAAGCATATTGAGTTCTACGTATGGGTGAGGTGAATCATGCCCTATGATGCGTTATCCGATTTACCAGATGCCGTTAAGAAGTTACCGAAGCATGCTCAGGAGATATACCTGAGCGCTTTTAATAATGCCTTCGAGCAGTATAACGGAGACGAGGCCAAGTCTGCAGCTACTGCCTGGGCAGCCGTTAAAACTAAATACGAACAGGATGCCAATGGCAACTGGAAAGCTAAGGAGGCGAGAATGTTAAGCGATAAAGAGAAGCAGAGTATGCTTCAAGCGGCACTGGTGGCGGAATATGGCCTGAAGGTCGAGATTCCAAAACCTCAGAGCCTTACCATTGAGGAGGTATTTTCGGACAGGCTTATCTATAATATCGATGGCCAGCTTTATGAGGCACCTTATGAATTGGTTAATAATGAGCCGAAGTTCGGAGACCCGAAGAAGGTTACCAGCACCAAGATATTCACTAGGGAATCCCTGCAGGAGGCCTATTCGGAAATAATCCAAGAAGCTGGCAAGCGGAATGCCTTGAAGGATGCGGACAGGGTGAAGAAGATTTTGGCACTTTGCCAGGAGCTACTATCTAACGACGAAGCAGACGAGAAGAAGGTTAATGCTGCATCGAAGGAAGCGGCCAAGGTTCTGACTTGGATAAAGACCTTGGAGGCCGAGAAGACCGAGGATGGGGTCCAATTCCCTGCCACAGCTTATGCTTATGTTCCTGAAGCTGACACGCCATCTGGCTGGAAGCTGCGGATGTGGGGAGACTCTGATAAAAAGGTTACCCGGGCCCAGCTTGGGAGGGCTGCTGCTTCATTTAGTCCTGGCGGATTCAGGGGACAGAAGGTGGCGATCCCTGAGGCGGACTTGGCTGCAGTTAAAAGGAAAATTCGGGTGGAGTATCGCAAGCTCGATGTCGGTGAGGATGATATTCCTCGGTGGGTGAAGGAAACCATGTCACGGGAAGAGATAATAAACTTTGTTCCTTTTACGGAAGCGACTGACCTTTCAGATAAAGGAATCGCCAATGTAATTGTAATTAAGCCAGGTTTTAATGCTGACAAGTCGAGATACTATCCTACGGAAATGCTTAAAAGAGACTATAAGGTATTTGAGGGGCAGAAGATGCATGCTGACCACCCAACCGAAGAGGAAGACAAAGCCCTTCCTGAAAGGTCAGTGAAATCAGGGGGTTGGGTATCTTCACTTCATAATGTAATCTGTGATGAAAATGGAGTTATCACTGGAAAGGCTAACATCATTGAAGATTGGATGATGAGGAAGTTAGCGAACTTGCGAGATAAGAAGATGTTACATGAAATGGGCATTTCTATCAATGCAATAGGGCGCGCTTCTAAAGCTACTATCGAAGGTGTAGAGACTTTGGTGATTGAAGAACTCACAGGTTGCAGGTCGGTCGATTTTGTGACCGAACCTGGAGCTGGCGGAATCGTCACATTTTATGAATCTGACAGGAGTAGAGATGTAGATTTGGTCGAACTGTCAGAACTAAAGGAGCGGAGGCCAGACTTAATCAAAGCAATAGAGTCTGGAGTCAGGAACGAAATAGCCAAGGAGGTAAAAACAGCCATGGAACACGAAGAGGAGATAAAAGGCAAGGACGAGACAATCGAAGCTCTTACCAAAGAGCGCGATGAGCTCAAGGAAGCAGCCGAGAAGGCAATACAGGAGAAAGCACAAGCCGATGCGCAAGCCGCTATAAAAGAGGCAGTCGATAAGGCGGAGCTTCCCCAGGCTTCCAAGGATGTTCTCCTGGCCAGGTTCGAGAGTGCCGTGACGGCAGAAGGGATAGAGGAAGCGATTAAGTCAGAGATTGATTATATCGCCAAACTGTCCGAAGCCGGCAAGGTGAAGAACTTTGGCCCAAGTCAGCCCGAGAAGGAAGCGGCCACGAAGGCTCTCAGGGAATCCTTCAAAGCATCTCACCCGGAATGGTCTGACGAGCAGGTGGAGACTGCAGTAACCGGCAGGTAGCCGAATCGGAAAAGGAGCGGAAATATTAACTGGAGGTAAAATAAAATGGGTCCAGCTTTTGGAGCTTATCCGGTAGCCGATGCTTTGGTGGCCGGAGACGAAATTTCGTCTACTTATGAAGGTAGGCATATCACTGTATTGGACAGTGATATAACCGGGCACGCCAATCCTGATGCGGACGGTTTTATCAATAAGGGATTGCCCTTGATGGTGGGTGATAAGATAGTAGGCATTCCCTTTATTGATGCCGAGGCCGCAACTGATAGGATTCCTGTAGATACGGAAGGAATCTGGATTGTAGATGTTCTTGCCCAGAACGATGCGGGAGGCAGTGCTGTTGCAGGTGGTGACGAGCTCTATATAAACCTGACTACAGGTGTTGTTTCCAAGATAAACAATACGGCGGTCAACCGACCCTTCGGCTACGCTCTAGGGATAATAACCGGAGGTCTTACTGAAACCATTGCCGTCAAGGTTCACTTCGATCCATCACTCGACACTCAAGACCGAATGTATAAGACTGTTACTAGCGGAGGCTTTGGTAGGCGATTGACTGGTCTGCTGGAAGCAGGTGCGTCAGAAGGTGTCGGATTCTACTACGATGCTCAGATTGATGGCCAACAGAACGGAGGCATCTATGGGTGGGGATTCTGGATAGAGCCCCAGGCCGGATGGATTGGGAGTGCACACCTATTAGTCGGGCTGGATGTTGGTATGTATGCCGATGACCTTGCCGACCCAACCTTGACCACTGTGTACGGCTTCCAGTACATGAGCGATTGGAAGATAGCCCCGGCGCATATGGGCGTTATCAGGGTCAATATCAACCAAGGTCGTGTTGCCAATCCTATGGAGTACATATGGGCATTTGCTAATCCTGAGTCATGTGGATTCATAGCAGCGGTTACTGAGAATGACCCCCCAGTGGGTTACGTGCCTTGGGCAAATATAGTTGGTTACGGTACCGTCTATATCAGACTCTATGTCGACACCGATTAGGCAATCGGGAAGTAAATAAGTGAAAAAAAGGAGTAAAAAGAGAATGCGTAAACTTAATTTGAAGGACTACTCAGTCAAAATGAAGGCCCCCGACCCAAAGAAGCCCGAGGGAGTAATTGCCTTCGAACTTCCTTATCCTGTCAAGGACTCCATACTCAATATAATGTTTCGCAAGGAACTGCAACTGTCTGGTGCTGAATTGGTCAAGCAAAATGTGCTGGCTATGAAGCTAGAGGCTTGCAAGGATGATGAAATCCTATTAGAAGAGGAAGAGTACAAAAGGTTAAAAAATGCCTTCGATAAATGTATGGGGTTCACACGGGCTGATGTAGAACTCGTGATACGCATTAATGAGGCTGAAGAGGTGGAGGTGGAACAAAAATAAACGCAGGAGGTTTCAATCATGGAACTCATGGAAGTAATGCAGGATTGGGAAAAATACGCAGTCCTGAATGAAGTCCGAAAGCCGGAAGGCTATGAGATGAGGCTGGCGGAGACCATTAACCTCATCAATAACACGAAAGGTCTACCCACCCATCGTTGGGAATATCTTATTAAGGAGGCCCTGACGACCTCGGACTTTCCTTTGCTGTTCGGTGATACCTTAGACCGGCAGCTCCTGGCTAACTATAAGGCAGCGCCAGCCGTCTGGAAGGCGTTTACCAAGATGTCGACCAACAGAGATTTTCGGGAGGCAAGTCGGCATCAAATGACTGGTGGAGACAACTATCTCGACCAGGTTGGTGAAAAGGGCGAATACTTGGCAAGTCCACGAACTGAGGCCGAATACAACATCTCCCTCCTAAAATATGGCCGGCAGTTTGATATCTCATGGGAGGCCATCATCAATGATGACCTGGGCGCCCTGAAAGATACTCCGGAGCGGTTTGCTATGGCAGCCGTGAGAACTGAACACCGATTGGTCACCGCTCAGTATTACCATAATGTGGTACTGGCTACGGCTGGACGGGGCAACTTATCGGTCAATCCTCTGACCATAGCTAACCTGGAGACAGGGATAGAATGGTTCGGGGCCCGGACCGATGTCAATGGCGAAGCGATTCCTACCCGTCCGAAGTATCTGGTAGTACCCCCGGCTCTTGAAATGACAGCACGTCAGATTCTTACTTCAGCAACTAAGATGTGGTTGGATTACACCACCAGGGTAGCCGGTCCGATAAACTACCCGATGCCCACTACCAATGTTGTTTCCCAGATGGGGATTGAGCTGCTTATTGACCCATATATCACCATACTGGGGGCAGTCGGCACGCCGTTATCCTCGGTGGCTAGTTGGTTCCTATTCACCGACCCTAAGGAGCTGGCGGTTCTGGAAGCCGCTCATCTACGCGGGCACGAAAGGCCAGAAATTGCCATGAAGGCAAGTGACAAGGTTACCGTTGGCGGAGCAGCCATCAACCCGATGTCAGGGGACTTTGCCACAGACAACATCTTCTACCGGGTCCGTCTACCCTTCGGGGTGACTACCCTGGACTGGAGAGGCTTCTACTTTGGAGGCCACCTAGACTAAAAGGAGCAAGGGAAATAATACTACTTGCCGGGGCGAGGAGGGTATGCTCCTTTCCTCCGGACCCCGGCAGAGCTAGGGAGGTGAATATGAACCCAAAAACAGACTTCGGCTGGGATAAATTAAATATTACCACCGACACGCTGGTCAAGACAGGTCAAGGCATCCTTCACTCAATAGTCCTTAACGGAGTCACCACGGTCGGAGATGTAGCAATCTACGATGGAATAGATAACACCGGGCAGCTTATAGCCACGCTTAATGTGAGGTCAGCGGTATCGGTATCATTCCAGGGGTTGACGTTCCTGTATGATTGCAAAATAGACACCGGTATCTTTGTTGATATTAACAGTTCCACTTTTGTCGGCAATCTCACAGCTACCTTTATTTAGAGGGACAATCATGCCAGACAGAGAACCCTATAATTTAAAGTATTGCAAAGCGGTCAACTGCCACTGGAGGCACGGTAATAAATGTGGTGAAGCATCATGCCTTCGCAATGGGAATGAGAAGAGGGCGATGTATTTCACGATTCACGGCCACCTAGTCGAAGGAGACGTGCCAGAATAATGACTAACCCGAGACTTTGGCCAGTTGGAAGCGCTGATAACAGGTTTGTCGGAGTCGGGCTTGCATCGACACCGGTCTTGGCTGCTAATCCGTCAAGAGCAGATGCGGACTTCGTTAATGATGGGGCAACCGTCATCTACTTGGCCAGGGGAAATGCTGCAGTCCTCGGGTCAGGGATAAGGCTCAATCCGAGGGGAGGCTCTTATCACATCGGAACGAATAATCTTTTCCTCGGGGAGATTTATGGTATCTCAACCGATGAATGTAACCTGACTGTCAGTGAGGGAAGTAAATAATGGGCGATGGCGTTCATAATCCCTATGATGACACTGAATTACTAGCCGATATCGCTACTCTTCAGGCATCGGTTGGTGACTTGGATGCTGATGTCGTTTTACTCCAAGCTGATGTGGATGCCGTCGCAACGCTGGTCGAAGCTGAAGCCATCCTTGAGGAGACTGGCGGAGAACTTACTACAGACGGCACCGAGCAGAATGTCTATATCAATAATGCTCCAGCCGGTGTTTATGAGCCGAGGCGGTTAATAATAGACTTTGCCAATCAGACGGTCACTGAGACAATCCGTATCCTGGTCTATTATCGGATAGCTCCGGTAGGGCCGTGGGTGATTGATGATAGAGAGACGATTGTTGGCATTCCTGTCAATGCTGATATTTCGATAGAACTAAGACCGACGAGATACGGTGTCCGTGTAACCATGGAGAAGACAGCTGGTACTAATCGTGCTTATGATTGGGAAGTGTTCTATGAGGTATAAATGACAATCCTGTATGATAATTTAGGCTATAATCGGCGGATGCTTCTTGACCTTCCTTTCAGGGAAGGGGTTGGGGTTATTACTCAAGATGTGGCCAAGCCTCATCATGTCATCGATATGGTTAATACACCCACCTGGGTGGCTCTCGATAGCGGTAAAATGGCCATCAATCTCAATGGTACGAATGAGTATCTGGAATGCCAGGGTGCTGTATGCACCGACCTTGACTTCACAAGTGGCGATTATAGTGTGGGTGGCTGGATAAACTGGACAGTCAATGAGTTCTCTCAGATTATTATTGCCCGCTATGAGTTGAGTGTCAGCGGGTGGGAAGTCTATCTTACTGATGGAGCTCTTGGTTATATTCTAACCTTGAGACACCACCATGCAGCCGGCGCAACAACCAGGACGGCTGCTTATTCACTGGGGTGGACTCCTGAAACCTTGTGGCATTTTGGGATTAGCAGGATTGGGGATATAGCTTACTTTTACAGGAATGGCGAGCCGGTTGAAAATCCTGACCCAGATGTTTTAATAGACCCTGAGACATGCGCTGAGGACTTGGTTATTGGCACTCGGTACGCTAAGAATGCCAACTTCTACAAAGGACCGTTTCCGCGGCTTGTTGTCGCCGGCGAAGCCCTATCGGAAAACGATTGGAGAGCCATGTATCGGCAGCAGAGGGATTACGCATGACCATAGCGACAGAAGAGAGGCTTCTTAAAATAATAGAGCGCCAAATAGACATGCTTGGTAATGCCGGACTTGGCAGAGCATATACGGCAACCCTCCGAGTCTCACCTGATGGAAGTGGGGCTGATGGGTTGTCCTGGCGGACGGCTTATACCAATCCAGCCGATGCCTTTGATGCTTGCTCTTCGGATGCCAATGCTCTGACGTTAATTCTGGTTGCTCCGGCGACTTATGACTTCAATCTACCCGGAGAACCAACTTGGACTCAAAATATAGTGGTTCAAGGAAGCCATCGGGACTTCGTTATATTTACAAATACCCATGTAACTGCCAGTTGTGTTCTCAGGCTTGAGGGATTGGCGGCCGTATTCGATGTTACCATTACCCATATCGCAGCCGATAATGGCCTGCTACTGTGGGCTGATGGAGCCAGGGCAAAATATCTCCGGTTAGTTTCAACCGCCTTGACTGGTCCGGGAGTCTCACTCTGGTTGAACGGCGACGACGGTAAAGCCACTGATATTGATATCCTGGGTAATGCTGCCCAGACAATTGGTATAAATGTCCTCGGAGCCCGGACTCATTACGAGAATCTCCATATTGATGATTGCGCCACTGGTATCTGGGTTCATAATGCCGGAGCTGATAGCAACCTCTTTGATAACATATTTATTCATGGTTGTGCTCTCGGAATCGACATTGACTCTGGAAATGAGAATCACTTCAAAGATATTCTCTTCCTGGAAAATACCAGAGATGTCGATGATGAAGTGGGTGACTCACAGTGGGTTAATATTCACGGCCGATTCGATATAGAGATCCTTCCTGATAACTTCACTGGCATCACGGTCAACACAGGAGCAGCCAATACTTACGGAGCTGACACCGAACTCCTATCGGCAGTTAGCAGGGATAACCCTTTCAGGATAGTTGGTGTTAGCGTGGAACCGTCAACAAGCGAATGGTATAAACTGCGACTCAGTGCTGATAGTGGGGCTTCTTTCTTTGATGAGATTCAGTTCGATGGCACCAAGAGACAGGGTGAGGCGGCTCCGTCCGGAACCGAGCATATCTTTAATCGGGGAACTCGGATATCAGGCAGTGCCAAAGATGTCTCTGGCGGGGATAATGTCAAAGTCTGGTTAGAAATACAGGAGATTTAATGTATCAAGTATCCAGAGAGGGAGAGAATCCATGCCAGAACACAAAGACAAACTGGGTATCACGGATAAACTACACATTGTCCTGACTGGCCCGGATGGTAAAGTCAAGGACGAAAGGGGAGGTCAAGATGAAGCAGAGTAAGGACCAAAACTTCCACAGCGAACTGGGGCTTAAAGGGGAATGTCTCGTTCAGTTATTCGGACCCGACGGTGAACTGAAAGAGGAAAGGTTAATCAAGAACACCGTTACTGAGCTTATGGATGCTCAGGCAGCTGACCAGATGAGTGACCAAGGACAGGCTGCCATAGGCTATATGGCAGTAGGAACTGGCTCCGGACAAACTTCGGTCAGCACAGGGTTAGCTGTATCATTAGACCGGAACGCCCTCACTTCCACTACGCAGGGTGCGGCGGGGGATGATAATGATGTTATATATGTCGGCACCTGGGCGGCTGGTGATGGAACTGGAGCGATAACTGAGGCAGGTGTAATACAGGCTGACAACAATACCACACTGATGACTTATGCCGATTTCGCGGTGGTGAATAAACTTGCGGCCGATTCCTTAGTAATAACTTGGACAGTGACATTTGGAGCTTCATAGTAGGGGAGACTGATAGTGGCTAATAGTCCTGCGATAGTTTATCCAAGCGGAATCAAAGCAAATAAAGAAAAACTCCATGTCCTCTTTTCTGTCAATGAGCAGATGCAAGTGAGGCGTAATCAGGAGTGGCAGAGAGCCAAAGACAATCCTGATGAATATATCAAAAGTGGTAAATGGCGTAAATATGTCAGGAACTATCAGAAACTAATCCAGCCATTCCATTTGGAGCAACTCAATCTCCAAGAGATTATCAGGGCTAAACATATTAGTCTTGCTGAACGGAAACAATTAGATGTTGCCCAAGCAAAGGATTTTTACCATACTTACTTCGGGAATGCACAGGAACTAGGAGTCGACTCTATACCCAGAGGTGTGGTAGTTCCTATCCTGGACATCTTTAAGGTAACTGACCTGAGTAAATTTTTGGTAGGTGAAGTGCCACCTGACCCACTTGAGGACTGGACACCCCCGAACTATACCACAGTAGATACAAATAGTCGTCTTACTGTTGCTGCCAACCACATTACTGCTACTGGTTTAGTGCGTGGTGATGATAGTATAGTTTATAAAACTGGTAAGAGTTTTGGCGCAACCTTTCTCCATTATTTCGAAGCCATAGTAGATTCTGCTACCAACACCAATGACTACTACTTCCCTTGGGCAATTACCGATACTATTACCCCTTCTTATGGATATGACCCAATACTTTTAGTGGCGGCAGCCTATGATGGCGCAAATGTAGACTGGCTTATAAGGGTAAATGATGGGGTGGTAGAGGGTTTTGGTTTCTTTACCAATAAGCCTGTAGGAAATTATTATTACATTAAAGTAGACAAAAATGTTATTGATACGGACATCTTTTGGTTCGATGACTTTATTGACGGGAACCAAGTCGGCACTGCTTCTGTGGCGAATGGAGCAACAACCTATGACGTTATAGACAATTCATGGCCTAGAGATGGTGTGGGTGCAGGGGGTTTAACAGGTGATGTTTACAATCAGGATTTGAATGAGGCTGGCGCCGCTCTTACCAAAAGCCTGTCAGATACCGTGGCCATCGCTGACTCAATAGTAAAGGCTCCGAGCCTTGTTAAAGCCGATAGTATCTCGATTGCCGATTCTATATCCAAGGAAGCACAATTAGCCAAAGCCGATACCATAGCCTTAGCCGAGTCCTTAATTAAAGACGTGGGGTTATTCAAAACTGATTCCGTGACCATAGTCGAAAGCTTGAGCAAGCTCATGGGCATATTTGAAGCTGACAATGTTGCCCTGGCTGATGCTTTGATTAAAACCGTAGGGCTGGTTGAAGCAGATAGTATTGCTATCGTGGACTCGGTAGTCAAGTCTATTGAGATAGTTAAGATTGAAAACATCGCTGTTATTGATGCCATCGCGAAGGATGTGGGCATTTCCCTTACTGATTTAGTAGCGGTCATGGACGCTATCGCGAAAGAAGTCGATATATCCTTTGCCGATACTGTAGTCATTTCGGATATTTATTTTATATCGAAGAGCCTAGCTATAAAGAGATTGGTGGTATCCAGAATGGGCAAAGCTCGGCTAAATGTCTCCAGAATGGACTTAAACCGATTACCCCATGGGAGGTTATCATGACCGCAACTTATGATATTACGACTGATGTGGGAAGAGTAAGGCGAATCTCCGGTGACAAAGATTTGACCGATGTTATCTGTACGGATGAGGAAATCACCTATTTTCTCACACTCGGTTCGGTAAATATGGCGGCGGCCATGGTGTTAGAAGCGTGGGCGGCGACTTACACAGCTAGTGCTGGTAGTGAGAAGATAGGTGACTATGCCTACACCCAAAAGATAATTGATAACATGCTTAAACTAGCAGCGCGCCTTCGAGAGACAGAAGAAGCAATACCTTATCTCACATGGGCTGAGATGGACCTGACAGGAGGTAGCTCAATCACGGTGGAGGAGGACTAATGGCCTTTGAGGATTTATTAATTCATACTTGTACCACTCAGCGATTCACTGAGGGAGATCCTGATTCATATGGTAATCCTGTCCTGACTTGGGCTGACTACTTAACAGACCAAGTGTGCCGTCTAACCACAGCTAAGGGCAGGGAGATTAAGGTCGGTGCTGAACTTGTCGTTGCTGATTATAAGCTCTTTGTTGGGGATATCGATATCGTAGAGCAAGACCGGGTGGTTATAGATACACTGACATATGAAGTTTTGTTGGTTGAGGAGTTTGCTAATTTCTCAACTGACCATCATAGGCAAGTATGGTTGAGGATTAGTCGATGAAGATAACAACCGAGTGGAAGACAAATGTGAAGACAAAAGAAGTTCAGGATAAGGTCAAGGAGGCATCTCGACTCGGTATGAGAGATACTGTGGTTGCTATTCACGGCGATGCTATCAAGAATGCAAAAGCTGTTAAGTTCTGGAAGACAGGCCATAATGCTCGCTCTATAGCTAGTGAAGTATCTGGAATGGGAGTCGTACAGCTCGGCGAAGATGCTCAACCAGAACGAGTCGTAGATGATAGCAAGATAGAAGGCGCTGTTTACTCTACAAGTGGCTATGGTGGTTTTGGGGAAACTGGAACTGTCAAGATGGCAGCCCGACCCTATTTCAAGCCAGCTCTAGATAGGAATATCAAGAACTTGCCCAAGAATATAAAGGCGGAGTTGGAATAATGGCCATAGCAGATGTAAATGCTATAATTCAGAGTTATCTGTTGACCTCAGCACCTTTAGTTGCTCTGGTTAATTCCAGGATATATTGCCCGCGCCTACCAGAGAACGCTACTTTACCAGC
>SDBU01003492.1_pt1 | contig 19933 bp, 15 predicted proteins | sample 2277071 | NCBI WGS metagenome assembly SDBU01 (sample SAMN10397929, study PRJNA504765) | marine sediment metagenome | isolation source: marine sediment core GS08_GC12, 126 cmbsf | place: Arctic Ocean: Gakkel Ridge, Loki's castle | collected 2008
GCTGACCTATCTTGCGAAAATCGCTATCCGTAGCAGATCCCAGAGCATCGAAGGGGTCTTTGAATAACGGAATGTTGAATTGCTGATGACATTATATGGAACATAAACCTCCCGTATTGAATAGCCTGCTTTTTTCACACGGTACAGGAGCTCGACATCGAACTCGAAACCAGAAGATATGAAGTCACAATCGATCTTTTCAAAGACATCTCTTTTTAGGAACTTAGCCCCGGCTTGAGTGTCTTTCAAGCTTAGGCCCAAAAAGATGTTGACAAGAGAGTTCCATATCCTTCCTGCGACCTTCCTGAAAGCATCCTCCCCGACCTCAGAAAATGACCGGCCCATCCATTTGGAGGCTATAACACATCCGGTGTCCTCATCAAATGCCTCAATGAGCTTTTTGACCTCCTTTGGATCGAAGCTCCCATCAGCGTCTAGGAAGCCGATGATATTCCCGCTCGATCTTTTAAGGCCCTTGACTATCGCCGATCCCTTGCCACTGGTAGTAGCTGCCTCAATGAGTTCCACCGTAGGATATCCCCTGACGATCGAGGCTGTTGAGTCTGTAGATCCGTCTGAGACGACTATGACCTGTTGACCACCGAAGTGCTCAAGGAGTGCATCAAGCATCGCACTAATCCGCTTCTCCTCATTGTATGCTGGAACCACTATAGTCACATCAGCCATCGCCTAGCCACCCCCGTTTGTGAAAGAAGAGCCTCATCTGATTTATTATAAGGGAGATATCACCTTTTAGAAGCCGAGAAATGATAAATGACGGCCTGAAGTAGAATCTCGCGAATGCCTTATCTGTGAATTCCTTGAGTTGATAGAGCCGTTCTGAATCCCCAACCCCCAGGGGAAAATTTCCATCATTGATCTCCTTTGACATGTCATAACATTCTGTGCCGGGATATGGCCTGCAAAGGAAGAAGCTCGCATAATCTGGATTTAGGGTTATCGCAAGATCCACCGTCCGCTCCCAATCCTTTGGCTCATCCCCTGGAAACCCGTACATGAAAAAGCACAATGAATCGATGCCTGCCTTCTTTGTCGCCTTGATACCAGTGTGTATCTTATCAAGATCTATGTTCTTTCCAATAGAATCGAGCATCTTCTGATCAGCGCTTTCGACCCCGTACATTATCATCGAACAACCGGCTTTTTTCATCGCTTTTAGCATTTCATCATCGACAGTATCGAGTCTCGTTTGACATACCCATCTAAGCTTGAGCTCCTCCTTTACCATCCAATCACAAAGTGCGATCGTATAGTCTCTGTCCAGAGTGAATTCAAGGTCAACGAAGTTGATGTTCCGCACATCATATTCTGTGACAAGTCTCATGATGTCCCTTTTTGAGTTCTCAAGGCTCTTCCTGCGATATCCTCCGAACATGGTCTTCAGGCAATAGTTGCACTTGAAGGGGCATCCTCTAGACGTTTCAATGACAGCAAATCTATACCCGATCATATCGAAATTGTAAACTTCCATTGGAAGGTCGGAAAAGTCAGGGGAGGGTAGAGAATCAAGTTCAACAGGGTCCGCATGAGGGTTCGTTTTCAGGGCCCCTGTATCGTCTATCCACGCCAATGACAGGGACTCATGCAGATCCTTTGCCTTACATGCCGCAACTATTGCGTTCTCTGGCTCATCGATGATCGCAGCATCAGCACCAGTCATCTCTAGCATTATCTTTGTCCTCACTGAACCATGAGAGCCAACAAGGATTATTTTTATGTCCTTATCATTCGCTCTGATGCTCGCACAAGTCTCAACCGCGGGTTTAAGGTCGAGGTGGGGGCATTCCCAGCGATCATATGACGAGGTCGATACGAATACTATCCTTTTCCCCCTGGCACGCTCACCGCAATGAGCAGGCTTTAACCTTTCAGCGTTCGCATCCAAAAGGGTCGCTTCGATACCGCATGATTTCAGCATGGCTTTGGCGTATGCCAGAGAAATGGGTTGCCATATCTTGTTGACTCCTGAAAATATTCCCTCTGTGACGGTCGGGTAATCATAATACAGGTTCAAAAGCAGCACATCCGATGACATCAGGTTTATATGTAGATACAAGAAAATAAATTGGTTCACATTCATGAAAGATAGTCATAGGAATATCGTGTGGATATCCATTATCCTCATCTTGGCCCTTGGACTTCGCATCCATTATTTCCAGGGGTGGGGCCTGGGAGATGATGCCAATTACTTCTCAGCGATACATACGATAGATTGGCTGGGGCGGGTCCCCCTTGAAGAAAGCGGATATTATTATAGAGTGTCCTTCTGGGCTCCGCTTCTTATCCTACACAAGACCATCGGCCTTTCAGAACCTGCATTTGTGAGTCCCATCCTATTTGCTGACATGGTCACCATAGGCCTTGTTTTTTTAGTGGGTACGACCTTGGGGGGCAGGCGTGTGGGATTGCTGTCATCCATCCTTTTGGCTGTCTCCCCCTTTGATGTAGCCTTCGGCACATCGTTTTCCATAGACCACATACAATCCATGTTCTTTTGCATAACCATCTTGGCATACCTGCATTGGGTTAGGGGAGAAAATGCCTGGCGCAACGGTTCGATCATATGCATTTCCATCCTGGGGGCCTATTTCGTCACTCCCAAAGGCCTCATGATAATACCGATCCTTGTCATAATTGGGGGGTTCAATGCTTCAAGGAAAATTGGCCACATCAAGGAACATGTGATCCTTTTTGTTGTGATAGGATGCCTTCTGGCATCGACCATGATAGCTGACTATATGTTGACAGGCGATTTTGTCGGGTATTTTTCAGGAGAGAAAAAGATGACCATGAAGATACCCCTCAATTGGAGGACGCTCACAGAATATCCGAGTATCATGTTCACAGACAAGCCTTTTGGAGTGAGGCTCTTTGGCTTGCATTTCTGGATTCTGATACCATTCATGGCCTATTCGATGACCTCATATAGGAGGGTCAAACGCATCTTTCCGCTGCTTGCCTGGTTCTGGGCTATATTGGGATTTACATGGCTCTTTCCCCCCCACGCTGTCCTTGACGGTTTTGACCTGAACAGCTTTTACACATTCCAGAACTTCCGCTATCTTGGCCCTTTGCTCCCTCCTTCATGCATACTCATCGCCTTTTGGACATGCAAGCTCACCAGGGGCAGAGACCTTATGTTCATCATCCTAGCCTTGAGCATAGCATCTGTCAGCCTATACCATACCACGCTTACCGCCGGCTTTGCCTCAGATGCACAATCTGATCAGAGATATGCTAGGCAATTTCTAAGAGAACACGATGCAGAACACATTTACTGCGACCTTGCCATGAAGATGGGCGTCGAGAGGCTGGTTTATCATTTTGAGCATCCACAAAAGACCGTGGAGATAAAACCGGGGATGAGATTAAAGGAAATTAAAGAGGGAATAGTCATCACAGGAGGTTCTAGGAACCCATTTTATGGCTGCAATGAATGTATCTATATCATGGGAGATAGGAAGCCACCAGAGCATTGGACCCTGATCGCCCACTTGCCCAAAAAGAAAGCTGATTATCGACCAGAGGACTTGAGGATATGGAGGGTCGATTAATCCTTTATTTTAATTGAGTCCTCCAATCTTTTACTAGGCCAAATGGAAGAGGAGAAACTAGCCACTGAGCCAGAGTACTCAGATGGCGAAAAAGCAGGCATTGAGGATATGACATCTGATGAGACACAGACCACAGGCAATAATGATGAGGGGCATATACCCTCCAAGACCGTTAAGGAAGGATCTGATAGCCACATCGATGTGTCTGAGCCAGCGAAAAAGATAAATGCCGAAAAGAGAGCTTCTGAGATCCATGACAAGGTCAGGCAGCTGCTATCCTCGGACTCATACTCTTTGTCATAATAGGCCCATCATTGATATTCGCCTCTGAGATGGAGACTGAAGGAGAAATAGATTCAGTCGCGGTGTTCTCACCAAACCTTAAAAGTGCAGAGGGCTATGTCTACCTTTGGGGAGATGCACAGCAGAATATGCCAATGAGATGTCCATTGCTTGTGAGGGAGAAGTGCGTATTTTATGAGTATTCTAAGCTCAAGCTATCGGTGATAGAGGATGTTGTCTGCGGAGATGCATCAGAGGGTAAGAATATCAAAAGGATCCAAAAGGTCCAGGATAGGTGCTTGGACTCAAATGAAGTGGATTGTCAACAGTGTTGGAAGGCCAAGATATCAAAATGGAATGTCTTTGAGACACATAAACAGAGCCGGCAATTCAAAATGGGAGTCAATATCATCGAACCAAAAGATGCAGTCTTCAAGTACCCGAGGGTATATGAGGACAAGGAATTCGAGATAAAAGGTGAGAGATTCAGAGAGATAGTAGAGTATATTGACATAGGAAAGGACATCCTCGTTGTCGGAGACGCAAAATATGGAGTCATTAAATCCGGCACGCCATTCATAATATCGACAAGAGATTATGAAAGCACAATAGGTGCGATAGCAGAGGAAGGAAGCGATGACACAGCCCTCAGGATGCAGGTCTTGGCTGTCATCTGCATGTTCATAGGGCTGTTGATAATTGTGATCCTGATCAATGCCCTCGTTGATGCTTTCGGCTCCATCCCACATCTTGTAGATGCGTTTATTGGCCTCTCCAGGCTTCGTGGTCCGTTCATACCTGCATTCTGCATCGCTTGGACCATTATGGCAGCAGGTGGGCTCTTTGTTTCTGCAATTGCGTTCAGATCATATTCAAACAATCTGCCTGAAGCTATGGCTTCCGCATCGATCTTGGGATATATCTGCCTTATCGCTGCTGGATCTGTGACAGAAGCTAGGAGGCTTGGAGGAATGCCAAGGGCACAAAAACCAATAAATGTCGTTAAAGATGAAAAGATAGCTATGAGAGACAAAAAAATAGAGACTCAAAAACAACAGATGAAAATGCCTACACATGTTTCATCTATAAAGTCATTGATAGCCCCCTCAGCCCAGGAGGTCAAATCCCAAACCGTCACGACACCAGAACAAAATGGAGGCACAGACGAGTTTGGTATAGAAAAGTCTCCAGAAAGGCTTGGAGACAGGCCAAAGCCAGGAGGAGAACGCATAAGTTTGATGTATATCGAGTATGAAAAGACACAATCAAAGAGTGCAGCCCTTATCAAGTCATACTTTGAGAAAAAGGGGTATTATATCGATCTTATCACAGGGGTCGCAGATGCCCTTCAGACCATCACACAAAGAAAATATGATATCATCATCTGTGACAATGAGACTTCAGAGATAGGTCAGGACATAACCTGTGCCACAATAAAGAGGATGGATCCAAGACAGAGGGTCATCATGTACTCATCTCGCGCCGATCTTTTGACCCATGAGCAGATGAGCGTGATAAACGCTGATGCATACATCCCAAAAAAGGATATCGAGGTCCTCGTTGCGAGCGTTAGGGACCTGACATTGGATTAGATCGCCAAGGTCCTTGTGCTGATCTGCCCCAACTGTGGAACCAGATTCAGGATAGATATCGAATTCTAGGCCATATACTGAGTTTAGGGACATGCTTTGAAATACTTATAGTTGTCTCATAAAATTAATATAATGGTATTTGAACAGATCCTGTCGCCCCGGCTATTAAGGACAAAACCCCACTACGCCATGGCAGCAGGATTCTTTTTTGTCATGATGGGATACTTGTCTTCTCTTTTTATCTTCTCGTCGGAGATCAGCATCGTGATGGTCGCCATGGCATCTCTTTTCATGCTGCCATATGCTGTAAAGATCTTTGAATTTGAGGAGCTCCATATAGACCTTGAGGATACGGCTCCTGGCGAGCTCGATAAATGGGTGAAAAAGTGCTTGAGGGACGGATTCAGTCCCCAACAGATAAAGGACAATTTTATAAGGGACAATCTCGATAAAACCAGCGACCTCATAGAATACTTCGGCATAGTGGATGAGAACTACATCAACCATATGTCATCATCCAACATCATCTCCCGCCATAGACAGACCATTCTGTTCTATGCCTTTCTTTTCTTCGGCTCCACACTTGCGTTCATGTTACTTTATGGGTCTCTCAGTCAGGAGTCTGTAACTATGGTGTTTGAAAAACAATCGCAACTAATAAGACCTGCCAATTCCGTAATTGAGTGGTCTTTTTCAGACCTGAGCTTGATAGTTGTAAATAATTCCAAGATAGTCCTCATATGCGCCCTATTGTCGCTCTTTTACGGGTCTGGTGCCCTTTTCATCCTCAACTACAATGCATCGATCGCAGGAGTCATGTACGGGGGATTCATAAGGGCATGGCTATGGGGGACCGAACACTCATATTCCAACCTTCTCATTTTCCTTCCCCATACGACACTTGAGATCCTCGGATACCTCTTGGCAGCCATCGCAGGGGGGATACTGTCAAAGGCTACTATGGGGAGACAGCAGGGTTCTGTGAGCATCTGGCTGCGGGATGGTTTGATACTCCTGGGTCTTTCATTCATCCTGATATTCATTGCAGGGTTTGTCGAGATAGGAGTCCTGAATCAGGGATATTGAAGGATTAAACAGATTGCGAAAGCTTTTTACACATATTCTTCCCATATTATTATACATTGGATTACAGAAAGTTCCTTCTGAAAGGTATCCTTGGCATTGTCGTCATAACTTCCGTATTTCTTGTAATATCCACGGGTCCTGAGGATCTCGCTCCTATGTACACAGGGGAGGACCCATATGAGGAATACACCTCATCTTCAAACCCAATGACTACAACAACAATCTACAATCCACCAACAACATCATACCAAGGACCGACGACGACATCAGTCTACAACCCCCCGACAGGCCATGAATGCTACACATCGGACGGTTCATCAACGGTGACATGTTCTGACGACCAAGAATGCTGCGACGGCATCTGCTATGATCAAGACTCAGAAGAATGCCTAGACATATAAGTGACATGACCATATTATCTCATGGCATCCCATGACCATGGCAGGTTGACATACATTGATGCCCTAAGAGGGGCTGCCATAATCTACATGATAGGCTTTGAGATGTTCAACTTCTTTTCAAAGACAAATACCTACACAGACCCGCCTTACTTTATCCCACAGATAAACTCATTGACATTGCTTGGCCCACCCATCCTCTTTTGCTTTGTTTCTGGGATCAGCGTATACCTTTTAACGAAGAAATTACAGACGACCGATATGCGGCCTTTGCAGATAGCGGCAAATGTAATTGGCAGGTACATAAGATACATCCCCATCTCATTGGCACTCACATGGCTTATGTGGGATCTTGACACATTCTTCAGGTGGAATGAAGCCATACAGGGCATAGCGACCGCTGCCATCGCAACATCCATATTGATCATTATCTTCTCAGACAGGCTTGCTGCCTTTGTCATCCTCATCCCCACATTATCATTTGCCAGACATTATCTTTTGACAAATCACTGGATGGATCCAACATATACATTTTGGGGCCTTATTGCCAATGTCACATACATGGGCTGGTTCTCGCTTATGAACCTGATCCCCATGTTCTTGGGGGGGATAATCGCACACAGGCTCCTAACAGATGGAGGTGTACGACAGGTCATCATCTTTGGACTTGCCAAACTGGCATCAGCCACCATTTTGCATACCTCATTCGGCCCTATTGACTATTATCGTCGTTCCGTGGCATTCAGCTTCTATGCGATCGGAGCTGCTACGTGCATCCTCCTGTTCATATATTGGCTTGTGGAGGGCAAAGGACGGTTCAGGTGGCTCAGAGTATGGGGCAGGGCGAGCCTACTCGTATATGTTGGTAATTATGCCATCTTGGGTAAGGGACTTGAGATCTTCGGTCTCGCATACACCATGAGTGATTCTTATTCCTGGGTTTTAACTATTGTCATCATGTCAGGCGTTAACATGCTCCTTTTGGCAAGGGAGAAGGTGTCCGCCCCCAGAGGGATCTGGGGATGAAGGTTCTGATATCGGCGATCCTCATCTGGCTTATCGGTTCATATGTCGCTGTCAGATACGGCTTGGGTATAGGAGATGAATACCTGCCGGTCCTCACATCCATAATGTTCCTCTATGGAGTTATTTTGGGACTGATCCACCAAAGCATAAGAAAAAAGGGCATCTATTGGACCAGAAGGTCCATATCACAAGTTGCGGCTTTAGTTGCATGCCTTTTCATCCTTTCAGCTGCCACATATCTCATCCTTCCCTTCAGGTACACTTTATCGATAAAAAATGAAAAGGGTGATGGAGTCGCATCCAAGATCAGGATAATAGGCTCGGACGGAGAGATTGCTTTTGCTGGATACACAAATCTTGTGAATATATCCCTTTGGAAGGGAACATATTCCGTCGAGATCGAATCCCAGGGATATGTGAGACAAAGCCTTTTGGTGAACAATCCTCTTAGCCTCAGCAGGAATCAGGATATCACAAGAACGGTCATCTTGGAGACCAAATTGATATTGCTCTCTGAATTCTCATTTTTTGACCCTACACAAACAATCCAGATAGAACCAAGGATCAGTGTCATTGGGCGCAATATACTCGGCGATTACGTTTCAGAAGTACTTTCAAAAGACGACAAGCTATTGTATGGAGTCTATGACATATCCATTGCCGATGAGCACTTCGCAGGCGATGCAACAATAATTGGTGATGCTGCTTTCTTTGAGGGAAAGAATGTGACAGAACTGGCCCTTAAGCCAAATGAGCGCTATCAGAGGATTAGCAGATATGAAGTAGGTCTCATGTTGAACTATCTCGCAGACTTCATGGACCTTTCCGTTTTGGGATTCATAAACGAGACAGAAAAGGGACTGCCCAGGCAATTCTACCTGTACAAGAAGGATGAGATGGTCTCTCTTGGCAAACTCCTTTTCATATATTGCCAGCATATGGCATATGAGGAAGAGGGCACAGAGAACAGAACCTACTTTATGCCCCATAGTGAAAGATACTTCCTTGAGCAGGGTGTCAGGGATCCCACAGAGTGCTACAGGATAGGTCTTGACGGGGGGATCCCAGAGAGTATCGGCAATAAGAAAATATCAGAGCACATATACAATGAGCTTGTCGGCCCCGGCCGTTTCGATCATGAGCCAAGGGAGCTGAACCAGGTCTTTCGAGGAGTCGATGTGGCATTCACATTCGATATCGAAAGCGGCAGATACGTTTTCGCAAGATCTGATATCGCCATCAGCCCATGTGAGAACGAAAACTACTCATCGGGACTTGCAAATGATGAGATAGTGTGCGATGATCCCGCATATGTTGCGTGGATGAGTCCCATAGGGGGGAATGTCACATACACCCAATACAGCTATCCTCAAGTGTCTGGGATACTCGGCTATCGTGAGATACTGAGCTTCATGGAAAGATATGGGATACCCACCACCAACTATATCGTGAAAAAGGACATCCTCGCCTTTGAGAAGCTTGAACCAGACCTCATCGAAAGAACCAGAATGCTGATTGACAAAGGAGTTTATGAAGTCGGAGCCCATTCCAGATACCACACGAACCTTGGACTTGTCACAGAGGAGATCGCAAGAAGGGATGTCATAGAGTCTAGGAAGTTCCTCACAGACTACTTTGACACCGATGTCCCAGGATTTCGGGCCCCATATCAGAGTCTGGTAGGAAATGACAATGACAAGCACATCAAAGCCTTGGAAGACGGGAGATACGAATACTACTCCCAAGTTGTCCAGTACTTTGGAAAGCATGAGGATTCAGACATCGTCCATAGAAAGTATAATGCCCAACTTTCAAACCCATACTCGTCCTTTCAGGCCCCCCACGAGTTTCTGGCTCTCATGCATCGGGCCCCGTATGTCATAACCCTCGACCATCCATGGAACATCCCATATCAGGAGGGATTGATGCTCTATGAAGACCCAAACATAAAATACAACCTCAGAGCGGTCGTGCTCACTGCCATAAACAATGGTGGTGTAATGAGCAAGGTCAAGGATGTGAGGATGAACATGCCCGACGGACCGTCAGATGCATGGTGGGGAAAATGAGGGCAAATAACTAAGAGTACATATAGAGGTTCTTATCTGTCAAATGATCCTATGGAACGTATCTTTCCCTGATGGATTGTTAGTGAATCGTATCTTGATCGATCTAATTGCATCATCAGCCTTTTTCCTAATCCCTTTATGCTCAATTTCCTCAATGATGATCGAACTGTTGTAACACTCACAGAATCCCCAACAAGGGATTCCATAACCAGGTGTATCAAGGGGTCGAGCAAAGCGAGACCCCTTAATAGAGGTGCGCGTTAACGCGACCCAGGCTTCGCCTGGGAGCGTCCCGGATTGAAAAACAATCCAGGGCCGAGCAACCGGTTAGCGGGGAAAGAGATTTAGAACCCAACTTTTCAAAAAAGTTGGATCAAAACACTAAAGGAATCCCCTGTGAGTGGATTCCATAACATAAGAAGAAGCGTGGGGGTCTGGGGGGCGGCAGCCACCCAGAGGTGGGCGATGCCAAAACAATCTGTTAAATCCAGGTATGCCATGGGGACCGAAGGTCCCCAGTCGCATGGGTGCAGGTTAACTGGGCAACCAGTTAGCGGGGGGAGAGATTATCCCCTTTAGTTCAAATCCTTGACATAATATTGTTTAATGATAGTCATAGACCATATATAAACCTTATCTTCATGTATATACTGAGGATTATCCAAGAAAATGGTCAAGATACAAGAAGTCAAAGGAAGATACTTCATCACGATCCCAGAACAAAAAGCCCGTAGATGGAACATCACCAAAGGCATGGAAGTAGACTGGGACTTCAACGAAAGGGGGAATTTAGAACTTTGTAAGATATCTAAGGAATAATACTACATTTTAAGGTATAAAACAACATATATATAAACCATAAACCTATAACAGATTGGTCCATTTCGTAATAAACGGTGAAAAATGGCAAAAGCGGAATTCAGTGTCCTTGAAGGAAGTTCTCTAATCGGGAAAACAATTGGAGAAGTTGAAGACAAGTTTAAAATTAGGGTTGATCATATCCACAATCCTACATTTTCGAAAGAATCAAAATTGAGTGCAACAAAGGACAGAGTCATTAATGAGCGTCTTATTCTAAAGGTTGAGGGTTCTTGGGAGAGTGTGGGACAAATCACACGGGCCTCTGTTGAGTAAATAATATAATGAAGGTAATATTGCTTACCACAGTTTTCCATAGAGACGATACTAAAGAAAAGGAAAACTCAAAACGATTAAGATATGAGCTGACCGATCCATTATTTGCTGAAAAAATTAAAAGTACTGGATTTGATGTAGAATCTATTGAACCATATTATCTTGGTAGGGGAATGAGAGAGGTAAGTGGTGGTGTGAGTAAAGATTTTTGTGATATGGTGAAAAAGGGGCGAGCTATTAGAGAAAAATTATCAGGATTAATCGATGAATCTGATTTAAGCAATACAATTATATTGTTCATGGATGGAGATGGACAAATCCCTGTTGAAGTCGTTCCAAAAATGCTTGAAATATTAAAAACTAATGAAGTTGTGATGGCTTGTCGAGGGGATAATAAAGGAATTCATAAAACTAGAGCAGATATCGAACAATTTGAATTTTTTATTTTATCTGAAAAATATAAAATCAAATTATATGACGGACAGTGTGGATGTTGGGGATTCCAGGGGGCCCTTCTTGATAAATTTGCCTTAACCGCAAATGCATTTGATATCGAATTGAATATCCTAATTAATTCACTTGAAAATGGAATAAGCCCATCTTTCTTAAAAATCAATTTAGGAGAGGAGATACCATCAGATTCCACATACACAATTGGAGATAGTGATGAAGAAAAAATGATCTATATCGCTAGGAGATTGATGTGGGATAAAGATTTCATAATTGGCAAATTAAAAGAATATGAAGAAAGAGAAAATACTATAGATGAAAGATATAAAGAATTGGTCCTGAAAATGGATTGGCCATTAATAAATGAATCTCAAAAAAACCTAATAAAACCTTTAAATTCAACTCTTCCCTACAAACACCGTCCGATATGCTATGAATGTGATAAAGAATGCCATATAATGGAAAGTATTGAGAAATAATATCATCTATCAATAGTTATCTTATGCTATCCCGTCCCTAACTTGCCTTTAGGTCTGGTGGTTTGGGTGTTTCTGTGGCTATGAGTCTGAGTCTGTATAGGAGTTTGACTTGTCGGCCTTTGCTTATGGGTTTGCTATTGTAGACTTCAGATGCTTTGTATTCTACAAAGTCGGTTATTGCTTTTTTGTTCTTGGGGTGTATTTTCGTGTCATCCCGTATCTTCTTTTTGTAGTTGTGTATCTGTTGATTCCAGTTGTATAGGCTTAGTTCCTTGGCCATTGTTGGTTTTCTCCCAAGGATTTGAAGTAAGGGAGCGTCATCCCTTGTGCCAAAGGTAGTTATATACTCCTTAGCGATTCTAACTAAGCTCTGAGAGCGGGGGGAGAGATTTGAACTCCCGTTCTTCGGTCTGCAGCCGAACGCCTAACCAGACTTGGCCACCCCCGCATTTTTTGTGAATTTAATAATTTTAATATTTTTTGTTTTCCCTTATCGCCTGGGGTCCTAGGGGCAGCATGCCCCTAGAGATGAACAGTCATAACCAGACTTGGCCACCCCCGCAACAATGGATAAAATACAGGAGAATAGAAGTTAAAAACAATGTGAAGAATGATACCAAGTCCTCTTTGGCGCCTCATCGGATAATGTAGGAGAATTGTGTTGGGATGAACTTGAAATCATATTCTGGGGCCTCTCAGGCTTCAGCATTGCACGTGAACGTTCCACCAGATAAGACGGAAACCAAAAAGTTATCGCCAGTGCATCCGTTAAATTCCATAGATAGAAAGGTCTAGGAGATCAGTAGCAGATTATATCATAGTCACTAGATTGGCTTAGAAGGCCTAAAACGGGTAAATACATTAGTTTCACGCATTTTTATTGGCATTTTCGCATAATACATTATCCTCTTGGAAGGCAAGGTTGGTTTGGTGCATTTTGACTACTGAAACGCTCAAATTTCCTTGATTCATATATCCAGGGTGATAGCACTATCATGGTGAAACAGAAATGGCAAAGAAAGATAAGAAGGTCGAAGAAGAAGTGAAAGCTGTTGAAGAAGAAGTCCCAGAACAAGAAGAGATCGTTAGTGAGGAGGGAGAACTCACAGAAGAAGATGAGGATGCAGGTTTCGCATTCCCCATGGCACCCATCGTTAGGATGATGAAGTCCGAGATGGACAATGACAAGATGATAAGGCGCAAGGTGAAAGAGGGGATGAATATCTGGCTTGAAAGCCTATGCAAGAAGGTCGCAAGAACAATGAACCAAAGCGATTATACGATGGTCGAAATAGACGATTTCAAGACCGCCATCGAGCCCTATGAGATGATAGATGACGTCGAAAAGGAAAGGGAACGCATAGTTGCGACAATGGAAAAGATCAAACAAGACTGTGACAGCCTCATAATGGATGTCAATAGGAAGTTCCTTAGCCCTTAATGGGGCTTATCCCCCCATTTCACGGTTGACTTGTATCATGTTCCGTATTATTTGCAGCAATTTTGCCTCATCCGGGTCATTGCGACTTTTTGAGACCTCCTTCAGCTGGGATGCATACGCTGCTCTCAAGGATTCTGTGGCTTCGTGATTCCTGCCCAATAACATTAGCGTCTCCCCCTTGCCTAGAAGCGCCTCTTCTTTGAAGCTTGTATCACCATAATCTGTGAGGAATCTGTCATAGGTTTTAACAGCCTTTTCATACCTATCTTTTTGTTCAGGTGAGCCGTTTGTCCATATACGTTCTGCAGTTTCCTGATAAGATCCTGCTTTCAGATATGTCGCATAAGCCTTTTGGTCTTTAGTATTATCAGGTGAGCTGATCACACGGTCATAAGTGGCTATCGAGGCATTAGCTGTATTCATGGCTAGATCATGATCCAGGGTACTGTCCATTATCGCCGAACCTTGTTGAACAGCTGCTAGCCGCATCTCCGTAGAAAGGGTCTTTGATATCGCAGCTGCCTTTGCTGCCTCAATCTCATCAGCTGTCGGAGCCTTTGGCGTGGGGGTTGCAGGTTTTGGCTTCGTGTCAGGATGAGGTTCCCGAGTTGTGCCAGATAGCTCAAGGGAATGGTGAAATGTCCGCCCAGACATATGTATTGGAGATTTGCTCAATCCTTCTCCGCGATCGCTGAGCACCATATGCATAGTCCCATCAGCTTCTCTTTGAAGTATGCCTAGACCGCCATATGGTTCCTGCCGGAACCTGAAATTCATCGTATTTGGAGAATCCATGACTCCTTCACCATCCTTAAATGGAAGGATCGGATTCTTGGTTGATTTTGCGCCTGCACCTGAGATAAAGAATCCATCAATGACTCTGCCTTCAGGGTCCACATTGATCTCAAACCGGGAGATCGCTCCTGTGTTCGACCTGAAGACACTTGTATTGAGTTGTTGTCTCCACTCTTTCTTTTGGGTCTCCACCATGGTCATTGCATCAGCAGGATCAGTATGGACCATCGAAGGGACTGCAGGGGGTTCTGACTTTTCTTTTCCTGTATCACGTTTGGTCATTGAGCATCCAGCATATGCGGCTGCGGTTATCACAGCTACGACTATGCCAGTTTTGATCCAACCTCCTGAAGAGGACCTGCCCCCCTCTGGAGGCATTGTATCGGGAATATGAGGTTCCTGGCTTTGTTGCGAAGGCACTCTAACATTAGATCTCATCTTATTTGTGCTTGGCCCTTGCAGGCTGCCCTCCCATCATCAGTATCGCATTGGACATGAGCTCCCGAACCGTGTCGGATTGAGTTATCGGAAGGTCTCTTTGGAATGAGTCCGCCCATTTTTGCTTGGCAATTTCCCAGTGCTCCTTCCCACGTTCTTTGTATCCGGTCCTTAATGTCTCATCCGTCTCTTGGTCAGCCTTCTTTGTCAACAATATCGCGACCCGATTATTCACTCCTACAGAACCGGTAGTGCCTGGATTCGCCCTTGGTTGGCCATTTGCGTTAACATCACCAGTGTGATTTTCCACGTATGCTGTGAACCTACTGATCGCTTGCCTTGTCTGGAAGGTTTTTCCTAAAAAGTAAGTAGCGTTATTGACAGCACCGAACCAACCTGGTTCAAGGTTCACATTCCTTTGTGCCTTCTCAAATAGGTTTGCCATCTCACGCTCTTCAGGGGACAATCGTGAGTATGCCTCAGGGGTGGGGGTGTTAAGGGTTCCCCATGCCGCTGGAGCATATCTCGTCCCAGCCTCAAGGGCCTTCCTTTTCAGTGCCCGTATATTATATGTATCGTGATTGAATGTCTCCTTGACCCATGGCCTTTCCTGAGCCTCTACAAGTTTCACAGTCATCGCGTGCAGGATATGCCTTTTCGCATGCGGGTCAAGAACAGTTACAGCTTTCTCGTAGCTTTCCATCGCAGGTGGTGAGAACAAGCCTACATTGTCACGCTTGTAAGACCAACCTGCCTGCCTTAAGAATCTGAACCATGACCTGTCACCATTATTGACATATACATCGGCCTTTCCGTAGTCCACAGTCCGCTCATAATGATCTAGGACATATGCTTTGTCTGACCTTCCCATAGCATTCGTAGTCATCTGAGCCAATGCCTGCTGGTTTGCGTCATCTTCGCGAAAATCTGTTACTACTGTATTCATCGCTTGGATCTTTTCTGCGCGAGGGAGCGCATCGAGCCTATCTGCTAGCGTATCGTCATTTTGCATTCTTGTTCGGATTATCTGACTGTCAACCAGAGGCCTAAGGAGATTGTTTCGCTGGGTGGCCACTGCCTTTCCACCCCTTTCAGCCCATTTTTCAGCAAGTTCCAATCTCTCGTCAAACTTAACTGCTGCTAGTGTTCCAACTGTAATGACCGCAGTTAGAGGGATTGTGATCGGCGCCGCTGCCATAGCCGCAGCGCCCACTGTTGCCGCCGCTGTTGTAGCTGTTGTCGCTGTGACACCAGATATCAAAGCAGCTGTTGCCGTGCCTGTGACTGCCGTCCCAGCTACCGCTGATGTTGCAGACACCTGGAAGATACGCCCCCTGTTCCTTATCGATGCCAACCTTGAAAAATTAGATATCTGTGAGTTGAGGGTCGCTATCCCGATTATGGATTCTGGATTCTCACGTTCATCGAACTCCTTGTTCACATGTGTGAAACGGTCACTCACCCAGTGAGATATTTTACTTCCATTCCAGAAGTGTCGAGCAGGGTTGAGAGAATGTCCTGGGCCTTCCCCCCGGGATCTTAGCCATGCAGCAGTGAAGTCATCAAGAGATGACTGATAACTCTTCCTCAACTGGCCCCTTGATCCGATAGTATTGTCTGCGAGTTCCTTTTTCATCCAGCCCCTAGTGTTCAAAGTCACTACCTGGAGATCCATCTCTGGTTTAGTGGTTTGTAGCTCTTTGGAGATGCTGTACGCTGAGTCCAAGGATTTTATCGCATCTGCTGTCTCTCCCCCATTGGATTGAAGCAATGCATCAGAATAGGATGCCATGTAGTCTGCGAGCTTTTCCCTGTTCCTATCGGTGTCTTCGATGCCCATGAATTTCGCAGTCCCGGAAAGGGAGTTCTTTCGTATATTCTTGAGCTCATCAACGACCGCAGTTATGGGCTCTCCAGACTGTAGTTTTCTCATGGCTTCATGATCATTTGTCAGACCTTCACCCTGCATTATCTGCCGCATCCTAGACGTATCGGTGCCTCCGATGTGCTGATACATCTGCGCTCTCCTGAATGCGCCATTGTTCCTTGCCATCTGTAGCATATACTCGCGTGAGAACGGATCTTGAGTGAGTATTGTAATTGCCTCCTGCTCATTGCCCCATGCACCTCCATCAACAGCCACTCCACGATAGACAGTTGTGTCAGTATATTCATTGCGGCTTCTCGGGGAGACTACCAGGGTTTCAGCTTCTGCCTTTGAGACCTCATGAAGCGATATCCTACGTCCTCCCTCGGAACTAAGCCTCGTCATAGACTGAAAGAGCACTTTTGGTTTGATCTTGTCTGGTTTTGCACCTTCCACACCGTGAGTATTGGTGTCCTTGATCTGATCACCTATACTCCTATACTTTGCATGGGTCACCTGCAGGAAGATGTAAAAGTGCAGGACTGCTTCTTGCCTATTGGGTATCTGTTCCAATAGTGCCGAACTTAGCCTCTCATATTCAGGGTTTTTGAATAGATCTTCATCCAGGGACCTAAGGACTCCATTTCTCTGAGTCTCTGTCTCTTTTCCAAAGACCAATTCATTGCCAACAGGAGCATAAGGGTTTCCAAGTTCATTTCTCAATGACTTTAGCCGGTCCCCATATGATGCCCGAAGTCCCGCAGATATCTCATGGGTATTCGGTTCCCGACCATGGATCTTTGAGTACTCATAATCCTCTATTGGGATGGACTTTCCAAATAACCGAGTCAGACGCATGATACCGTAATCCATCTCATCATCTTCTGAGGTTCCTGGTGGGGCGGATTTTCTGATGGCCTCTGTTATAGCTTTCCGCTTGTAGGTCCAGGTCCTGCTCGTACCGGGGTCATTGAATGTCTCTGATTTGTTGGATTGTGCTATCGAGAGTTTCATGAGCTCTTGTTGATCCTGGACATATAGCCTTTGGACATTCATGAGCGTGTGATACATTATCTCCGGATTGACTTCTGGTTCATTGACCATCTTACCGATGAACTCCAATTGATCTCCTGTGAAGTCAGAGGTCATAAGGTCATCGAATACAGTCATCCTCCACTCAGGCTGCTCCCTGCCATCAGGGCTTGAAGTCTTTCTCCAGTCTGTTGAGCATAATGCCTTTGAGACCCTTCCTTCTTGGCCTGGACCTGCCGATGGAGAAGGTGGTATGTCGTGGAGTAGAGCATATGCATATTTCCTTATACGCGAGGCTTCCTCTGGAGTGGCTTGCCTGTCATCGACGACTATATTCTCATCTGTCATCCTTGAAAGCTCGAATTGCTCTTTGTGCAATAGCTGGAAGTCGGTCTCGTCAGCTGACCTGACCCGTTCTTTGGTTTGCGGATCTACTGTCCAAAAGCCGTTCCTGGTCCTTAGGTTCCCGTCATGGCCCAACTTTCCTGAATGCCTTGCGATATTGTAGATCGTGATGTATCTGGCCCGGTCCACCATGAAATCGAACTTGTTCTTTGCGAGTCTCCGAGTGAGATCATGCTCCATCGCCGCCTTGACGGATTCGTCCTCAGTGCCCCGTGTAAATTGCTGGTGAATGTCAGCTCGCCGTTCAGCGACAAGATTGGGGTCTGCAAGCCCCACAACAAGGTTCCTGCGATGAACTTCTTCAGCAAGGTCCTCTTCATTCTTGTACTGCCTTGTAGCATTGTCTATGAGCCTTTCGGTCTCTGCGTCATTGAGCTTGTCGGTCGCCTGTTGGCTTGTGAGATCACCACCGAGTATTGCCCTTCTGCGTATGGCTTGGGATGCTAGCTCGCGATCAGTCCCTGCAAACCCTGTCCTGAGTGCTTGAGCAGTCGTTCCTTGCCTTGTGGCTTCATTTGTGATGACAGCATCTAGGTGTATCGAGTTGGATGAGTTGTAATGGTCCGGCTCCTTGCCAGTTGCCTGCCTGACAATATCCTTGCCTATGCGGTCGTATTCAGTAGTAAATACAGCTTTGGCGCCGCCGACTTCTGTATTGGCGATTATTATCCGCCTTGCCAGTTCCGCAGGGTTTGCCCCTCCAAAGTCAGCCATCAATTGGGCTCCTTGGGTCCCAAGAGACCTTGCTCCGAGATTGATTATCCGAGTAATATTATTGGGATTGGTTTGATCGTAATGGTCAGTTTGGGTCCCTGTGGCATCTGTCAAAAGCCTTGCCCCGACCCTGTCGACCTCCATTTCGAACTGGCGTTCAGCTTCAGGGGATATTACCCTTTTCAAAAGTATCCTTCTTGCCAGAACCTGGTCGGGCGTGCCATCTATGTCCTCTTGATCCTCAGGCATCTTGGAGCGGAAATCTATCCTGATTTCGTCTGCTGTTTTTCCGAGCTTTGTTGCTTCATCAGCTATTATCGCGTCATTGTGCGCCCTGTTGGTTGGTTGATATGTTGCCCCGACTATTGGAGTGGCGATTGAACCGATTTGATCATTAAGTTTCTTTTTTACGAGACCGTCGACTGTTCGTGCCCCTTGTGTACCAGAGGTTGCGATCCTCTTAAGCTCCTCTTCACCGACCTTTTCTTTGAGCCAATCATTGTGGTCAAGGCTGTCCCATACGGGCCTGCTTGTTTGTTCAGCTGCTCCGTCTTTTTGGCCGTTTAAGATGTCAACATCGAGATGATCAAGATGCTTGACGCCTCTTGCTCTTGATGCAGCCAGGATATCCACACCCATGCCCGAATGTTCGGATAGGGGGGTATGTGTCATCCATTCATCTACTTTCATCCCATATCCTGGCAGAGGCTCGTCTTTTATGAATCCTAGAGTATACTGGACCTCTGCATCAAGCAGAGTGGGCGCGCCATCAACTACCATGTCTTTTAAAGCTGAATCTCTGTTGCGCCTCATGACAGATATCTTCCTGCCCTCTCCGTCCACAGCATGGAGGTTTCCTAGAGGCCTGCCGAAAGAGTCTGTTTTCCACTCATTGTTGATCCTGTGTCCGATACCATTGCTCCTTTGGAACTCGCTCGCCCCTCCATCCTCGACCTTGGTCTTAAATGTCGGCTCTGGACCCTCGTGCTCCCTTAGAACCAGCCAAGAATCGTCTGTGACTCTGTCATAGAAGTCGTATTGCCACTCACTCAAGCCTTCACCACTAGCAGCTCTCTTAAGTTGGTGGGGATTCTGCCATCCCTTGAGGAGTGTGAGGAGCCTCTTTTCGAAATCTGTGAATCCAGGCTGA
>SDBU01003493.1_pt1 | contig 19932 bp, 18 predicted proteins | sample 2277071 | NCBI WGS metagenome assembly SDBU01 (sample SAMN10397929, study PRJNA504765) | marine sediment metagenome | isolation source: marine sediment core GS08_GC12, 126 cmbsf | place: Arctic Ocean: Gakkel Ridge, Loki's castle | collected 2008
CCTTTTGATGGGCTATCAGTCATAACCAAAACAGGGGGATTTGGAGAAGAGCAGATATTGATAAATGCGGTAGAATATTTAAGAAATAGAACGCTATATTAGGGATAACAAGTCTCTACTTAGACAAAATTACAAAAACTCTATCCTACTGCGGTCTTTCTCACCTCCACTAGGGTCATTCATGAGCTTCCTTTACGGTAGTCAGCAAAAGGAGCATAGCTACCACATTTTAACTTCCCGTTTCGACGCTTTTTGGCTTACTTGTCTTATGACAATACGTCCGGCCCCAATCCTGCCTGGAAATATAGAATATCACTTCTAATAATAAATCGGCTATTTGATTCTATTGGGGTTATGTATTAAGATAGGCGGAAATGAGAAAGCAATCTCCATTCTTTTACGGTTGGATCATTGTGGCGGTATCCTTTCTTTCTATGGTTCTGGCCTACGGTGCGCGCAATTCGTTCTCGGTCTTCTACGTAGCAATCCTGGATGAATTCGGATGGAGTCGGGCTGGCACTGCCGGGATTTTCTCTGTCAACGTAGTTGCATATGGAGTGGCCGCTCCTTTTGTTGGAGCACTGGTTGATAGATTCGGACCCCGAAAGATTATGCTAATCGGTGCAATGGTCTTGGCGTCAGCCATGGTCCTGTGTAGCACAGTGAATACCATATGGCATCTTTATCTCTTATTTGGCGTGACCGGCGGTATCGGCACGAGTTTGATGGGATATCCGGCCAATGCTGCCGTAATGCCTCACTGGTTCGTGAAGCGTAGAGGAATGGTTTTTGGCATATTCACTTCAGGATTCGGGGTATCTTTCCTTGTGGTTCCCCTGGCCCAGTACCTTATCGTCAAACTTGGCTGGCGTCTATCCTTTGTTTTGCTGGGCGTTTTGATAGCACTCGTTGCCGTGCCGCTTATTGGGCTGTTGTCGCGCCATAAACCCCAACATATGGGTCTTTTTCCGGACGGGATTCATCCTGCTGCGCACAAACCAAAGACAGCTCGTGGTTGGATGAAAGGATCGGTGGTAGTGGACAAAGAGTGGGCAGATACCAGTTGGAGTCTAGGAAGGGCAATACGCACCCATCGTTTCTGGCTTATGTTTCTGGTAAGTTTCTGCATTTTCGGATTCCTAGAAAACCTGATAGTAGTCCACCAGGTTGCCTTGATGAGAGATATTGGATTCAGCCGGAATCTTATCATCTCAATAGTTGCTTTATTGGGAATGATGATGGCTGTAGGTAATCTGGGCGGATTCCTTTCGGATAGAATCGGCAGAGAGAAGGTATTCAATCTGGGATGCTTTATATCGATTCTGGGTGTATTCGCGCTCTTGCTCATGCAGAAGAATTCTTACGGCTGGATGGGCTATTTGTATGCAGTATCCTTCGGTTCAGGAATGGGAATGCTTGGACCCGTCTTTGGAGCAGCACTAGCTGACATGTTTCAAGGAGAGGATTTCGGTCGTATCAACGGGCTCACGGTCCTGGGTTTCGGATTAGGAGGCATTGTAGGACCTTGGTTTGGTGGACTTGTCTTTGATACCACGAGAAGCTACTCTGTAGCGTTAGTCGTGACCATTCTAGCTGCTTCTTTGGCTATCACCTTTTTCTCGATTGCAGCTCCCGGAAAAATCAGACAGATGAGATGAGCGAGAAACATTGCTCGGAGAGGGTGTTAAGCCAGGTTAGACCCTCTACAATTTCAAGACACCTTTCGGTATTTTCCTTGCCTGCCTGCTCAAAATATTCAACTCGACGGATCATTTGAACCTCCTTGTTGCTCACCCTTGCTTCTTCCTGAAGCTAGACAATAGATAGTTTAATTATACACAAATTATGATCATTGTTAAATTTAAAAAGGACATACGGTACACCAATCATCGGGGATGAACTTAGCTAAATCTCAACTCTTGTCAATCTTCTGTTAAGTTATTTATGAAAAACTCTTGAAGGAACTGCGCAACTGCAACTTGCGCCTTTAGTAGAATTGAGATATAATGGGTCAAGAGAAGGATTTGTCAGAGTGGTGAAACTGGCAGATACGCTGGACTCAAAATTCAAGAAAGCCAAATTCCAAAAGTAGGTCTAGAAACGGAAAACCCACACCACCTAGGTCTTTTAAGTGATTCTCCTTCCTCACCAATCCGTAAGAATTTGTATGACTCTGTACCTCACATGGACACTATTTGCAGACCAAGTGGTAGTAGAAGAAAAGAACAAGGAAACACCGAGCTTTGTGACTACGACTTGGAGAGCATTACCAGATATGCGCCTGTAGCTCAGGTGGATAGAGCAGCGGTTTCCTAAACCGCGGGCCGCGGGTTCGAGTCCTGCCAGGCGCACCAGCTATGTCTTTACTAGAAAGCATTTAGAGATTCACCTCTTTGGCGGTTTTTTAGGTTTTTCCCTTTTGTGACCAATTTGTGACCACCCAATTCTTCTCTTGCACGCTATTTCCCTCAATCCATTTCTCAATTTTCTTTGGGTCAAACCGAACAAGCCTTCCCACTTTTGCATGGTAATCCTCCTCCCTTTTCCCCTCCCGGAATCTCTTGTTCCAGGACAATACCACCTCACTCAGGGGGTCAATTCTAAATGCCCATCTATGCGATAGACGATACTCTCAAAGTTTGCCTTTAGCATTGCCACTTTATCAGAAAAGAATGTGTTGATTAAGTCACCTTCATACCTGGAAGACGAGTCGTCCAAGCCGTTGCTTTTTGTCAAAAGATCTTCCTGTTTTGAAAAAAAGGTATTAAATCACTGATTTTCTCAGGGTCCGGGCTATAAAAAGATAAATCTGGTTCAGTATAACCTAGAACCAGGGTTAGATCATATCGAGGTAAATAGTAGTTCATTTTGCTCACCTGAGGTTTATTTTCTTTGAAGTAGTGATCTTCTCTTTTAAAAGCATTACACCAAATCTATCTTGAAAATAGCCGTCATTATTCAATAGAAGACGCGGACGAGACAGAGAGTTTTAAACACGAGTTATGTCTTTTGGTTATCCTGGTGCAAGATGGATGGAACCAAAACTTGGGAAAAAGCAAATTTCATGTATAATTGAATTAGGCGAAATATGGGACAAAAGGGTTGAGGAGGCAATAGACAATTGAAGACAGCTGAAGCTCTCGAAGCAATAACCGACCGAGGGCAGTTTGAATGTTTGGTAATTTCTGTGTTGCGTAAGGAGAACAAAGACTACGCACACATTTTGCAGACCGGAGTTAATGCTGCTGGTGAACCAGTAAGATCACCAGTAGATGGATTTTGCCGGGTTTTGGGAAGTGCACCCGCTCACTTCTTGATGGTACAAGTTACTTCGACGGAGAGAGAATTTCTTGAGAGAAAGTGGCTGTATGATAGTACGGTTGCTAAAGAACGCAGCCCAGTGTCGACAAATAGTGATGGCGATTTAGTGAAAACGGGACGCCTAGCACAGAAAATCAGAAGAGACTTCCCCCATGCAGAGTTTACCGTCATTTTAGGTACAAATCAACGTATCGATGCGGACTTCCAAGTGAAAGTGCATAAGAAGGCAGAAGACTTTAATGTCGACTGCGACATTTGGGATCAGTCTCGCTTGGCTGATTTTCTAGATAATAGTCCTGAAGGCCACTGGCTCCGGAAGAAGTATTTTGATATTGAGGCCGAGATGCTATCGGAATCCCTTTTGCGTAGCCTTTGCAAGCGTAGCTTAGTACTGTACGAAAAGCAATTATTTCTGACAAATCCCGATAACTGGGTCTCGCGCGGGATTGACGACCGTGTCTATGAGGGGATATGTAGCAATACATACACAATTGAGTTTCTCGTTGGTGAATCTGGTCTCGGTAAGACTGTTGCGGCTTGCCGAGCACTGCAGAAACACTTAGCATCGGGTGGATACGGTTTGTGGGCACCTGCTGAATTAGTTAAAGAGTGCATGTCTCTAGAAAATGCGCTTGACAGCCTCCTGCTAAGCCTTCATCCGGGCTTGCTATCTAACCCCGGGAAGGATGCGTTACTTTTTGTTCAAGAACATTCACAGTTTCTCATTGTTGTAGATGATATTAATCGAATTGAGGATCCTACAAAACTCGTACGTAAGCTCCTAACCTGGTCAAAACCACAACGGTCACACACACCCGATCTACAATCGCCATTTCCATCGACTCTTGTGGTGTGTCCTGTATGGCCTCACCTCTTGGAGCTTACAAATCATGATGTCAACGAGACACCCTGGGCACATACTGTCTCCATAGGGCCGATGACTGCAGCAGAGGGAGCACTGGCTGTTCGCGCCACTGCCCAACAGGCCCAAATAGAAATCACAAATACACAAGCGAATGCTCTAGCCAAGAAAATGGAGAACGATCCTATTCTTATAGGTTTGTTCGGTTCGCTTTTGTGCAAGAATAAACCATGTGACTTCAATACGTTGGTCAAAGATGTTATGGAAAAGTTCATAAGGTCCAATGTCGAGGAGGTCGCTTTCGCTCCTAATGCCCTCCACTTATGGACCGACTATCGTGACGCTTTGTCTACCATAAGCTCTCATATGCTACGAAAGCGGCGGCTCCATCCGTTTTGGAAGGAAGTTAAAAGCTGGTTAAAAAGGAGTCCAGACATATTGAAGGCATTGCGGGAACTGATTCAACACGGTAAACTCTGCCGATTAACGTCTCAAGAACAATTCGTTTTCCGCCACGATCGGATCCAAGAGACTCTACTAATAGAAGGTATGGCTGCAATGCTCGCAAACACTGTTTCAGGCCTTGACATATTTGGAGAGCCGTTCTATGCGGAAATAATTGGGCGAGCTCTCGTGGCCTCGCCGCAAAATCGGGAGTTCCTAAAAAAAATGGGCGACCGATTTCCTTTGGTACTAATCGAGGCGATCCGATACTTTGGAACTCCCACCTGTGACTACCACCACACAATTATCGAAGAGGCGAAAGAATGGGCGGAAACCAGTGTGGCAATCGGCTCTACTCTAGACACAGTTCTCAATGCAGTCTGCTGGAGCTTAGTAGAAACGGATTCTCCCGCAGTGCTTGAAATAACTGAGAGATTTCCCAAGAAACCACTTGTTCTTCTAGCCCGTCTCCGCAATGGCTGCGCTAAAAGTGGCGCTCTCTACTGTACCGGTCGACATGGTCTTGCGCCGTCAATTAGCGATAGCCTACGTGATCAAATATTAGAGCAGGCAAAATGGCGCCACAGAGAAAAGTTATTGAGAGAGTTAAAGCAGCTATTAAAATGTCGTGCTAGTACCGACGAAGTACGAGAAGGTGCTTTGGCACTGGCGGGTTTTTTAGGTTTCACTGATTTACAAGATGATATCAGAACGTGTTGGAAACTTGTGACAGACAAGACACGAGTTCTTCCCGAAGCGATTTGGGCCGCCATTCATTGCTGCGGCGCTGAACCTAACAAGCTTTTGGACCCACTAATGGTATATTGGGCTGAACTTTCTGACGAGAGAGCCTCCGGCGGCATGTCTCCAAAAGGACGCATCGCGAACGCACTTTGTTTTGCGCTGGCGCGTGGCGTCCGTGAGGACGTTATGAATTACCTCATCGCTGAATGCGATGTACATGATTCATTGCGCGAGCCCATCACATTTATGTGTGACCGTATTGATGCTCCTGTCGCCATAGAATTTATTGTACGAACTGCGGCTGACATTGAACGAAGTATGGCCGGTACCGACAAGTTCTCACCTTGGGCGATAACGCTCGCCGACAACTGGAATTTTTCCCTGCCAGGTCGCCGTAGGCTATCGCAAGTCTCTATGGCTCGGTTGAAGGCTTTGTGGCAAGATCCGAAAAACGACGAACCTGTGAAACGGCAAGCCTTTAGGCTATGGCTCACAGGGGTCGAATGGAAACAAATTGGCATCCTGAGGGCAATTTCGACCAATTCACCCCTTTACCGTAGCGCGCTATGGAAACGCGCACAACTCGGCGACCATAGCGTCGTACCGGATCTACTACCGCTTCTGTCGACCGAAACTCATTGGTTCATGGTTGCTCACCACGTATGGTGCAATGAACTCATGGTTAAGGCGCAACACCATTTGGAAGCGTTTAAGGATAACATCCCGGCCAATTTCTTAGGAGGTTGGCTGAATGCCCACTGTAACCTTTCAAGATTGCTCATAATGATTCCTGTGAAGAATGCAGAGACGCTGCTGGACAAGTCCTGGGGGCATCTTGGCTATAGCCCTTTGTTCATACAGACGGCTCTGTATGTAGGTACATCCAGATGTCTGGAGCTTGCTGCTTCCAGCATTAGTCGATGTCCAAGCGATATTCCAGTGTTCAAGGGTCTCGGTTTTCGCTTCGGTTTTATGGAGAGCGAAAGACAGAAGTATTTGATTCCGCGTCACTTGGAGAATCTGCTGCCATATCTCGACCGTCTAGGTGAACAGGAGCTATGGGGCTTGGTGGAAGTTTGCCAGCGCATCGGGATTCCTAAATGGAGCCAACAACACATTTCTGATCGGCTTAGTGAAAAGGACCGGAAACGCTATCATCCTTCTGATGATGACCTACTCCAAAATCTAGATGAATTTGTAGCGGACAAACACGGTGTGTGGCGCCTTAAGCACTGGCTGGAAGAATTCGATAAGCGGCATGATCCAAGGGATCGAGTTCTAGGCATTATGAACCGCTGGCTTGCGTCCCATCCTACTGTGCAAGCTCTCAAGATAGCAGCCGCATGCGTACAAACCATAGGTGCCCGTAGGGATTTGTCTATCTTGGAGGAATACACGGTTGAGGGTCCACCCGGTGAGATTGTCAAAATAAAAGAGAATGCCAAATTTTTCGTTCAAAGACGCACATTAGATTAGTGAAACCGCTGACACATGGCTAACCCGCACATCGGCTAAGACGAGCTTTGTGGCTCACTTCGTTTGCCCAGGTCTTTGATCTGTAGAAACCTCTTTTATGCCGGGAACGAAATAAGTGATAATACGAAGTTCGTATATCCTCCAACTTAACAAAAAGCGAATTTCCTATATATTGAATTAGACGGAAGAAAACTATTATGAAGGAAGCAGTAATTTACCAAACTGAAGCTGAGTTTCGACAGTGGTTTGAGCAAAACCGTGAGAAAGTAGGTGTTAAAAAAATAATTCTCTCCCAAAGATCATGCCCGGATTACGTGGTGAAAATGCAGGACGGTGCCATAGCGAAGATAGAGGCTGAACTCTTCGCAATCAACTTCAAGTACCATAGGCATGATCCCACCAAAGTAGATTATATTCTTGCGTGTTATTCCAAAACAGATCAAGTAGAGGGAGTCCCTGTCATAGCTATAAATAAACTATGGATCTACGAAGCGGAGCCGGTGTCACCTTTGCCTCCTGACGAACCACTTTCGAGAGATGAAGGTAGATTGCTGAGTGCTATCCACTTATCAGGTGGGATCTCTGTTTCAGCGTTTTCCTCAGGAGAACTTTCAGGAGATCAGCAGATCTTCATGCGTGTGCCGCCGAAGGTAATTGACTCTTTCCCGCGGGGAAAGATAGAAGACAATATCTTCAACATTATTTCACCAAGAGCGAAGAAATATTTGAAGAAGTATAAGCACATCCTCATTGGGGCAGGTCTTTCAGAGAAGGGGTGTGAACTCATCGAGTTGCTTACTCGGCGTGGGCTGATTAGGGCAAGACCCATCGCTTTTATTAGCAGTGCATATGATGGTGTGATTATTGACCATGATGGTTGGGTTCCAACGGAATTGTATGCCACCCCATCTGCATGGAAATACCAGAAGGACACAATTATGAAGTACTTTCAACAGAAAATAGGGACAGCGACCATTATTATTGACGGATTGAAGCGCTGCATCTAGACCCTTGACGCGCCACGAGCATTGAGAGCGGTAGCACTGGGTGTTCCTTATCATGTTACTCAGAGGAGAAATTATTAGCAACGTTTTTTTGAAGACAAGAATACCTTCAGGCAATATCTGGGGTAGTGCTTGGGATTATGCTCGAAGAAACTTCTTGAAGATGCAGGTATGTTGTCCTATGAGTAAGAATCAATGAGAAGACTTAAGATGATAAAATGAATTACAATATTAATGAAATACTAAGACAAGGTGAGTCTCAAACCACCGAGTTCAAAAAATCATTGAGTCTTAAAAAGAAGGCCTTTGAATCCTTATGTGGCATGATAAACTCTGATTATGCAAAAGGGCTAGTAATATTTGGAATTAGCCCAACGAAAGATATAATTGGAATTGAACCGGGGAATTTGGATTCGGCACAAAAATCACTAACACAGCATATAAGGCAAAAATTTGAACCGCCATTAATGTGTAGTATTGAAGTAATTTCTGTTCAAGATAAATTTTTGATGATTATTTCTGCAAAAAGATCACCTCAAGTTCCTTATCATGAATATGATTGGAGGGCGTTCATCAGAGAAGGTACTTCAACTAGAAAATTAACATTAACTGAAAAAGAGAATTTACAGAGATTTAGAAACCGTGAACAACATAATGGCCCTTGGCAATGTGATAAGTGTAGTGCAATTGTAAATATGTTATCACAAATTGTTGTAACAGATCGTGGTGTTCACAAATCATTTAAGTGTCATTGCGGTGGCGAGTTCTGGCCATTTATTGAATCTAACAAGGCAGCCTGATAGCACTGAGCCCGTTCTTTGCCTGCGGGAGTTCTTATGACTAATTACCGGAATCTAATAGATACCCAAACACATGGTCCAAGGTATGACGTTACGCCATTATTTGCAGATTACAATGCATTTACCCAGCTCGTGTCTGACTTGCTGCATCCATTCAAGGGAGACCAATTTGATTGCGCAGTTGGAATTGATGCACTTGGATTCATCCTCGGTACTGCAGTGGCGATTCATTCAAAGAAAGCCTTTGTCCCTATTCGCAAAGGCGGGAAATTACCTGTCGTGAGTGATGCGATAGGATTTGTTGACTACACAGGCCAGGCGAAATCTCTCGAATTGCGTAAAGGTGCGATTACACCTGGAACGAGAGTTCTTCTTGTGGATGAGTGGGTCGAAACGGGATCCCAGGTGAAGGCTGCAGTTGAATTGATAGAGAGGCAAAGGGCTGAAATTGTAGGAATAGTAACGATCAATATGGATGATAATGATGCCACAAGGAAGTTGAGGCAACATTACAAATGCTACTCTGCGTTAAAGATTGAATAGACATGTGGTGGAAATCAGCCTAACTTTTTGACGGAGCGGACACTACCAGCTGTGTGAAGATTATGGAAGGAAGTTCTATGTACCTGCTCAGCTCGCGGCCGTTAGCTGAAGCAAGAGTATTAATTGAAGAGTGGCGTAAGGAGTACAACCAGCTAAGGCCGCATAGTGCTCTAAATTACCGGCCACCTGCTCCCCGGGCCATCGTTCCGATGACTCTAACTTAATCAGTGGTACTATTTTTAATGGGGGCAGGTAAATATGTGAAATGCAGTAATGTGGAAATTTTAGTTTAGAAGAATATGGTAAATTTCACATTTTCACATAGAAAGTAATAGCCCCTATATTGGCTGAGGATAAGGCAACCACACTGTCAAAAGCAAGACAGGTTCAAACTCTCATATGTAAATGATTACTTCAAGTAAATACTGGTTTTTTTCTGTAGGAAGCTACAATTCTTTTTGCGATCCCCAATATCTCTTTCGGGTTCCCACCGCAACCACCGAAGGTGTAATCCACTTGACAATTCTTGATCTTTTCCGGATTTTCAAAACAGGTACATTGATAATCCTTCACCTCTTCTAGTAAGGTTGCCAAATTATCCGTTCTAACATCTCCTATGGTATGAACTGTGGGCTCTTTAAGCATAAACCACTTACAGGCTAGTCCAGTATTTTGGTCAGCCACAACATTGCCAATGTAATCAATATGAAGACCAGTCAAAACCGCAGGGCAAATCGGTCTTTTATAGTTGGGCCAAAGGATCTCATCAACTGCATGTTTGAGATATTGAGTCTGTTCAGGGGAGAGTGCCAATTCTCGATAAACCTTTGGAATGTTTGCGTTTCCAGAAAACTCTAATTCACCTATGGAGGGGAAAATATTGTGTTTTTTGGCGATCCTAACGACATTTGGTATTGCTGATAAACTGAGTTTGGTTGGTACTATTGAGAAGGCCAGATCTGTAGTATTGTTCTTGTTTCGTTGAGCATAACCAGCATTTAGAAGGTGCTCCATTGCTTGATAAATTCGTTTGGCCATACCCCGTTTTCCTAAGATCTTATCAAAAACTTGCTCGTCAAATGTGTCAAGCTTAACAACTAAAGAAACACTATGTGTATGGAAAAATTTTGCCATCTCTTCGTCAATTAGTGTAGCATTAGTAAAGATTGAAGTATCTATACCTGCATCACTCGAATACTCAATTAGCTCGAAGAGCTTCGTATCCTCCGTTGGCTCACCCAAGCCACAGACATATAACCATTTCAGCCCAAGTTTTTTGGCTTCTTTCATGAGTTTGATAGTTTCAACTGAAGTGAGCTCACGGGAATCAAATCGTCCTACACGTGGTTTAGAATCGCAATAGATACAGGAACACTGAGTACACTTTGCAGTCAATTCTAGGTCAATTGTTGGCAATTTCTTTTCCACCCAATCATTGATACAATCCTCAAGAACTCGCCTGCTCCAAGGGTAGTAGACAATCGATGGCTTCTCTTTTTGTATAACATGGCTTTTTCCTGTAAACAATTCAATCACCTTCTTTCTTTTTCTTGTTTTTTTTCAGTTCTTTGCATTCTTCGTGCATAAAATCCTTGAGGCAATCTATTATTAGCTCTCTTTCCCTAGTATCTTCTCGACGTATCTCAAACACATAGCGATAGCTTTGTTCCGGAAGATCCGAGGGCATCTTGATGAAGAATCTCGCGTCATCCTGATTTGGGTCATGGATAATAACCGTTGATAGAAAGCAATGTCTATGAACGTGATAAGCTGAAACTTTACTCAGATCAATTTCCTCTCTTTCTTGTCCTGCCCTCACAGACAATTTCTTCTTGAGAGAGGAAAGTTCTTTTTCTGCACCCACCTTTTCCGTGTCATCGGGAAGGAAATAGTGGTATTCCCTTCCAGCTAGCAAATTGCCGTAGATTATTTTTAACGCCTTTTCTTTTAGGTCCAATTTCAGACTTCGACTGAAAACCCAGACCTCCTCTTTCACTAATGCCTCAGATTCCATCATTTCATCGACCTTGACCAGAGATGGGAACTTTTCTTCACGCAACTGTTTCATCTCATTGTTTAACTCCCGGAGAGCATCGGTAAGTCCTTCGATTTTTTTTGTATTATGGAAAAGTTCCCTCGTGGGAGCTATTCTCGTGCTTATGAAAACCACAACTACGATCATGGAGAAAATAAACAACGCTCTCTTTAGCCACTCGACCCAAGACAAATCCAATGGTAAAAGGAACTGGAGAACGATGAATCCTGCCAGGAAAAAGAAAGCGATCAGTTCAGCTATCCAGAGCCTCTCCCTATTATGATTTTCCATATTTATTCCTCGAATATCTTTCTAGAGAAGAACCCTAGAGCACAACCAAACCATTTCTAGTTAACAATGTTTCGTGGTTTACCTTTAGTAAAGCTCTCTATATTATCGATGCACATATTGACTTGGCGAATTTTTGATTCCTTTGTATTATATGCAACGTGTGGAGTTAAGACAACATTATCTAACCGCAATAACTCCTTCGGCAACTCAGGTTCACCACCTTCAGCTGCTATATCCAGCCCTGCTCCTAAAATTCTATTGTTCTTCAAGGCAGCAATCAAGGCTGACAAGTTAATTACGTCCCACGTGGCTGAGACTATAACGACTGTTGGCTTTACGAAGTCATATTCTTTTTCTCCAACGAGATCACGAGAAGTCGAATTCAAATCACAATTTATGCTTATAACATCAGCTTCTTTCAAAAGTTCCTGAAGGCCTACTTCCTTAATATTTGGCAAGTTTTTCGGGGTACGATTATGGGTTATCACTTTCATGTCAAACGCCCTTTGGCCAATCTCAGCCATCCTCCTGCCAATTCTTCCTAAACCGATGACTCCGAGAATGCTATTCTTTAATTCTAAACCTCGTATTTGTCCTTGTTCCCATCCTCCTTCCCGGACGATACGGGTACCTACCGCTATTTTTCTAAGAACAATCAACACTAAACCCCACAGATGCTCAGCCACAGCCTCCGTGGCATAGGTTGGTATATTAGCTATCGATATCCCAAGAGAACGGGCTCCTTCTATATCAATCCAACTATAGCCAGTAGACATTAAAGCCAATAGCGAATTAGATTTCATGTATTTCAAAAAACCCTTTGGGTCAATCCAATCAATTACGACCACGTCCGCATTTCTTACTCTCTCTATGCATTGTTTTTGCGTAAGACTATCATAGATTTGGACTCTTCCAAGCTTGCCTAGTCTCTGTTCTTGACCATCTGTCATTTCAATTCTTTCTAAGACTGCAATATTCATATTTTTACCCTCCCAAAATAGTTTTTGGATATATACTGTGTACCCATGGAAAAACTCAAAACTTATCCGCTGAAATTGCGTAATAATCATGGTCAACAGTACAACTATTGCAATTCAAACAACCTTGGTTTTCAAAAGGATCAATTTGATATTTTAGCATAAATTCTGAAGATAGTCTACTGGTTTCGGTTAATAATCTTGGATCAGCGGGAGGACGTATTTCAAATGCTGAACCGTCCCAAGGTTTAAAAGGAAGTAAACACGGTTGAACTCCATGTTTAGCCAGCTCCTCTGCCCCTTTAGTAGTAGATTCTGGACTTTCAAGCCCTACAATAAGACAACTTCCTACCTTGTTTGAACCTAGCTTTCCTAACACATAATCAAATGCTTCAAAATACCGTTTTTTGGAAACCTTGAATTTTCCTGGACAAATCTCTTTTCTTAAATCATCATCCCAAATCTCGATATTAAATCCAAAACTTGTAGCTCCTGCATCTATCAACATCTGAATATGACTATTAGAATCAGGTGGGACCATTTCTATCCAAACAGGAATATAGGGTACTCTCTTCCTAATTTCTCTCAAACAATTTTCAAAATAAATTGCACCTTCATCTGTAGATAGCCTAGTACCTCCACCCAGACAAACTTGATAATTTGGGTCTTCTTTATATGCTTCCTGTACGACCTCACCAATTTCGATCGGTTGGCCGACCTTCCATTTCTTACCCGTCCCACAAAATCTACATTCTTCCCCAATCGCGAAATAGCTACATCCTTGGTATTCTTGATGAATATAATGTAGACCCTCATGCAAAAAAACTTCAGACATGGGGACACTAGTGCTTGTAGCCTTTCGATACCATTTAGGCATTGGAAGTGGATTTATATTGAAGCAGAATTCATTATTCCGATAAAGTTTCCAAATCTTATTTTCTCTTTTGACTGTATAAGGCGATATTGCATCAAATTTGTGAATGATAGTAGCCAACACAGCTACTTCGTTATTCAAAAGAACATGTATTCCTACATTTCCCGTCTTAAAATCTCGATACGGATTTTGAAACGCGTACAATTCTTTGATGTCCTTATTGGGTTTTATCCCCCAACAGAGAATCTCCCCCTTAACCCGCAAAATTTGATTCATTTTTCTATTTAACCCTTAATCCGCTGAGAGTCTTCATAGTCCACTATGCTTCGAGATAATATTCTTCTATGCACCTAGCACTTAACAAAATGTCCCGGTAACACTTCATGATACTTCAAGAGCAGATTATCAACAGCTTCTCGTACATGATCCCCTTGCTTGACTCTTGTTTTTCTAGATAATATTCTCAGAGCCTCCGATTGGTTGTTCTTAAAGCTGATAAGTTCTTTTTGTTTTTTCGTTCGAGGTCTTTATTTGCAACTTTCTACCTCATTATTGCAACAACAAGCTTAATATTGCTAATATATAATAATATCTTATTCTTGCAGTGTCAACCCCCGATAATTGAATTTGTTAGAGATTAAAAGTGGACTTTAACCTGCCCTCGTTAATTGTACCACTTCCTAAGTTAGAGTCAACGAAATGATGGCCTTGGACCGAGGTGTTTACTTGTTCAAAGCACTGAGTTGCGATCGGAGCTACTGACGTTACTGAGATTACTGAGGTTTTGTGCAACGTGCGTGAGGGAGGTTTCCTATTTGAAGGTCGGACTGCGATACTGACAGAACAACAGTATGATCTCGCGTTACTTCTAATTTGAGGATGAAAGAAGTTGGTACCTTTTTCTATTCAATGGTCTGTTGTGGAGGAGTGGGCCCTGCTTAGGATGAAGTTTGAATATTATATGCAAGGATTTCAATATCCTCTTCTGCATTCAGAAAAAAAGTTCGAACAATGTCCCGCCAGGCGCACCAACAATCTCTTTATTGGAAAGGGTGTCAGCTTACACTCCTTTGGTCACTTTTTAGGTTTCCCCAATTTGTGACCATCCTCTTACACAAAATATCCAAAGCTGCCTTTTTGTGTTCTGGAGAAAGATGAGCATATCTCAGGGTCATCTCAAAACTCTTGTGGCCTAAAAGCTCCTGGACGGTTCTCAGGTCCACTCCCGCCATAACGAGATGAGAAGCAAATGTATGCCGCAGGTCATGAAATCTAAAATCAACCATTCCGGCTCTCTTCCTTGCCCCTTCAAAAGCTTTTCTGACATTACCATACCGCTCGCCATTCTTCTTACAAAAAACCCAGGGACTATCAGGGAGTTTTTTTACCGCCAGTAAAGTTCTATAGACAATATCATTCATCGGTATTTCCCGGCTCTCACCATTCTTGGTGTCCAATATTGCGATTATTCGGTTTCGGAAATCCACATCCTTCCACCTTAGGCTCAATATTTCTTCCTTCCGCATCCCTGTATTTAATGCTATTATCACTATGGGCTTTAGATGCTCGGCACAGGCATCATGAAGTTTTCTTATTTCTTTCTCATCTAGATATCTAAGTCGTGTATTTCTCTCTCGCAGAAGTTTAACTTTCTTCCCTGGACTCTTTTGCACTATTCCCCATTCGATAGCTTTAGTAAAGATATGCTTAAGGCAGGCTACTTCTCTATTCACAGTTGCATTGCTTACTTGACCCTGGCGTCTTCTCTTGTATTTCTCCATATCAAGAGGAGTTATTTCATGTAAGTATTTTCCTGTAAAGAATGGCTTAAGATTATTAATGCTAGTCACATCTCTTCTGCTTGACTTCTTGTTTGGCTTGGAATAGTTCTCAAGATAAAGGTCAGTCATTTTTTCAAACTTGATCTTCTCACACCTTTCAACCTCAAGAAATCTGTTTTCGGCAACCTGAACCATTCTCTTCTTCAATACTACTTCAGCTTGCCGCTTACTAGGTCCAATCTTCTCTCTTCTTCGCTTACAACCGGCGTAGTAATCTATGTACCAGGTTGTTCCTCTTCTATAGACACCCATCTTTCCCTCTTATGTGTTTGACCGAAAACATCAGTTTAAGTGTGCAGTTTCATAAATACTGTAACGTATCTGCTGCACGTCGTTGTGAGGAGCAGCAGCGACGAAGCAATCTCGTTTTCATCACTCGCAGTCAATAGTCCACTTTTCCAACAAAGGATTCAACCATGAACTTCCTAATCTCCTTCTCCGAATAGCCCCTCTCGTTTCTAAGATAGTGAGCTAGCTTTCGAAGAGCTTCTTTTTTCCTATTTACTTTTACATGAGATTTGTCTGTACCTCTCACAGAAACCGATCGTTGTTTTTCCAATGTGTACATGAGTTCCTCCCTACCAATTCTTCTCTTCTACGGTCTTTTCCTCTATCCATTTTTCAATTCTCTTCGGGTCAAACCGAACAAGCCTTCCCACCTTGACATAAGGAATCCTCTTCTGATTAATCCAGGAATAGAGCGTAAAAACGCTCAATCCTGTTGATTCTGAGAGTTGTTTCACATTTATAAGGAGTTTGTTCATTCCTTTTCCTTTCAGCCAATGTCAGAGCCTTTTGCAAGCTCTTGGGGTTGACAATGGCGAATATTTGTATAAACTAGATTATGAATAAGTAACGCTGTTTATTCTTTATACCGATTACTTATATTATATACTAAATATTTATATTGTCAAGGGCTGCCATGAATATCAATAAAAAAAACGCCGGAAGAAGAATTAAAAAAATCAGAGTTATTGATCTAGATTTGAATCAGAAGGAATTCGCGAAAAAGCTAGGCATCACTCAACCAATGGTAAGCAAGTATGAGAAGGGAGATATTATTCCTCCAGCTCAGATTCTTCTGACGATTGCTAAACTAGGGAAGACAACTGTAGAGGGAATCTTGGAGGGTGAAGGGTAGGGGGAAGTAATGTCAACATTCACGGCCAAAGGCAAACTCCTTATACCCGATATTGCAGCGGAATAGGCATGTATCATATTCGGGTGTATTCTTCAATATACAGAATTCTGTATATTACTGTGTTATGTGTCTTCTAATGCGCTATTTTCATTAGCCTGCTTCAATAGCACTAAAGGATATGAAGATGGATGAAACAGAAAATGTATCAAAAAATACTCCAAAGCATTTGATATTAGAGGATAGAGTTTATCACCTATCGGTATCTCTCGCAGAAAATAGTGCCCGGGCTTTCCACCGTGGATTGGTTGATTTTCGAGTTGAAGGCACTAATCCACTAACCCCTTCCGATAAATGGCGAACGCTTTTAGGGATAAGTGAAGAGCTTTATGATGATTATCCCAGTTTTAGAATACAAATACCTTGGGAATGGATTCTTTTTAGGTTTCTATGCCATCACGTCCGTACAAATTCAATCCATGTTTTGAAGGGATCAGGTGGTCAAGTTCTTATGACTACCACTTTTCAGACATATCTAGGTTCTGTTAATGCGGATAGACAAGCAGATGAAATGTTGAGGACAGTTTTGTCGTCATGGGTGCGAACCTTTCCTGAAGAACCTGTCGAGATAGGAGACCTTTTTGTTTCTACAGATATAACGTTAGACACGTTAAAGCGATCTATCAACTCATTAAAACTTCAAGAGCAAATAGAAGAAGTTTCCGAAAACACTTACACCGTTAAACCTTCCATATTCAGCCAATTTTCAACAAGAAGTGCTCCGATTTCATTCGACAGAAGAAGCAACCGCTATTATCAAGAGATTTTAATCCAAGCCGATGAACCATTCTGTTTTATTATAATGCCCTTCAGAGAGAAGGAATTTCAGCAGTCCACTTATTTTGATGTCATCAAACCATTTATTGAAGATCAGTTCAAGATTTCGTGTTATCGAGTTGATGAAGATGATCTCCCAGACCGAATTGATAATAAAATATATTCATACATACTTAAAGCAGCATTTGTAGTTGCAGAAGTCACTACAAGAAATCCAAATGTATTATACGAGCTTGGTTTAGCTCATATGCTTGAAAAAGACTGTATCATACTTACACAGGCACCTCATTCTGAAGTTCCATTCGACATAAATAGGATAAGCGCTGAGCCTTATGAGAATGAAGACGAATTAAGGTCATATTTGAGGAGATTAATTTCAGCTTTGGGTTTTAAAATACTTCGCTAAGCTATTGGCATAACAGACAATTACCACAGAACAAGGCTAATCAGCCGACGCAAACAACCATGTGGCTGATTAGCAGTGTTAGGCAAATATAGTAAGAATACTAAGGTAACTAATGTCACAAAAATATGCACATATTACTCCATCTGTCATCAAATGGGCGAGAGACACGGCGTATCTAAGCGAAAGAGTCGCTGCTAAGAAAATTAGAAGACCAGAAGCAGATATTATAGCCTGGGAGAATGGCGGAAAACTTCCAACATTTGCCCAATTAAGGAATGCGAGTGAGGTATACAAAAGACCTTTATCTGTTTTTTATCTTCCTGAACCCCCAAGAGATTTCCAAACGCTTAGAGACTTTCGCTATATAGAAGGTCAATCTCCAGATTTATACACACCTGAATTAGCATATATGATCAGAGAAACCCAAGAGAGACAAGCGATTATAAGTGAGGTTCTTGGAGAAACTGGGGATGAACCACTTGGATTTATAGGCAGAGCTTCGCTTAATATGAGTATTGAGGAACTATCTGTGAATATTAGAAAAGCTCTCGGAATCGAAGACAATTTGCAGGAATTTGATTCTCGTGCTTCTGCTTTAAAGTGGTGGATAGACAAGGCGGAAGAATTGGGAGTTTATGTTTTCCAAGCTGGAAACATGAAAGGAAAGAAAGTATATCCGGAGGAAGCACGTGGTTTTGCCATTTCTGATGAATATGCTCCTTTTATTTTTGTGAATGCCCAAGATAGCAAAGCTGCTAGAATCTTTACGTTGATGCATGAATTAACACATTTATGGTTGAATGAGTCTGGCATTTCCAATATTGGATTTCGCAATTACGAAATGAGAGTATTTGATCAAATTGAGATATATTGTAATCAAACAGCAGCAGAAGTGCTCGTTCCCAGAAAATTGGTTTTGAAGATAATTTCAGGTATAGATCTCCTTTTAAATTTAGAAGGAAATATAAGAATGCTCTCGGACAAGTTCAAAATAAGTGTTTTTGTTGTAACTCGTCGTTTGTTTGATTTAGGAAAAATTGATTCCAGTGATTACTGCCAACTTACTGATTTCTTTTACGAAGAATGGAAAAAATATAAAAAGGAAAAGAAAAAGAAAGTGGACGAGATTGGTGGGCCTTCACCGCATTTGATGAAAGTCCTTAATAATGGCAGGGCATATACTAGAAAAGTCTTAAGTCTCTATCAATCTGGTGAATTTTCACTAAATCAAGCTATTTCCTTGCTAAATGCTAAAGTAAATTATTTAGATAAAATAGCATCATATGCACAATTTCCATTAAGGGGATCGTTGACGTGATATATAGTCTGGACACGAATGTATTAATTCAGTCATGGAATGGTTGCTATTCTCCTGAGTTTTGCAAGGACTATTGGATATGCTTAGATGAATTAATTAATCGAGGTACCATTTTTATTGCGGAAGAAGTATATAGAGAATTAAAAAAACAAGATGATAATCTATTTAATTGGGCTAAAATTAGAAAGGATAGATTTGTAAGAGAAATCAACGAGTCTGTTGAAGAAAGTCTATCAAGAATATATAGACATGAACCGAATAGACGACTAGTAGATTCTATTAAAAGTCGTTCTACTGCTGACCCCTGGGTTATTGCGCATGCAATTACTGAAAATGCTACAGTTGTAACAAAAGAGAATTTCGAAAGCGATACCACAAAACGAATAAAAATACCTAATGTATGTGAATTTATGGGCGTTCCTTGGATGAATGATTTTCAATTCATAAATGAAGTACAAATCTATTTTTCTGCGCAATTTCGATAATAACAAAATCAATTTGCCTAATCATACGTTTAACCTGGCTAAACCGCTGTGCTCCAAGTCAATTAAGATGGTAAATGTGAAAGCCTTGTGCCTTATACCAGTTTTAAGTAAGCGGTTCAACAGTTTAGCATGACGTTACCTGCATAATTGCATAGATTGGCCTTAAGAACGAAAGTGCATTGCGAAAAAGGTGATCCATATATGAATGCCACGGATTTAGCTTTTATCACCAACGAAGAACAGCAAAATCTTAAAGCGAGATTTCGTGTCCTAATAAAAGATACAAAATTGTTTGACTGTCTTGTCGGGTATTTCTATACAAGTGGTTTTCATGCCGTTTATAAATCATTAGAAAATACAGAAAGAATTAGAATTCTGATTGGCATAAGCACAAACCAACCAACCTATGATTTGTTAACAACAGCAAGCCAGAATTTTCAACAATCAATGCAATTTTCTCATGCAGAAACAAAGCAGGAATATTCAGGGCTTGTCGAAAAGGAGATGGAGGATTCAGAGGATAAACGGGAAGTCGA
>SDBU01003495.1_pt1 | contig 19927 bp, 16 predicted proteins | sample 2277071 | NCBI WGS metagenome assembly SDBU01 (sample SAMN10397929, study PRJNA504765) | marine sediment metagenome | isolation source: marine sediment core GS08_GC12, 126 cmbsf | place: Arctic Ocean: Gakkel Ridge, Loki's castle | collected 2008
GCTTTGGCATGAAAAAGTCATATGTTGAGATAGAAGCTTAGGTTGCATAATCAAGTTTTTTTTGTTTTTTCTTCTAATTGAAGTTCTCTATATTAAAAATCTAGTTTAAAGGACTGAGCAATATAGATATTATTAAAAATATTTATATATTTTTTTTGTATAAAAGAATTCTCAAAAATATGAGCTTTAATATAAGCTAGATTTTATTAATTAAATATTTAAGGGTTTATATATGGCAAAAAAGTCAAAATCAAAAAAAGTTGAAGAAGAACCGCAGCTGAAAAAAATGCTTCTTTGGATAATGGAAAAAAGAATCTATTTTTTCTCTCTTTTAGCAAGCGTTGTATTCCTAAATATTATTCTATATAAGCTAAAGCCTTTTTTTAAGAAAAAGTCTATTGACAGCTCGATGCTAGTTGAAAAAACCTATAGCAGCTGGAAAGATTCTTCATATAATGATAGAGATAAGCTCTCTCAGTTAAAAGCTTATATAAAAAAACATCCGAACTTAAAACCTAAATATGAAGGGCTTATCGTTCAAAATCTTTTAATTAATGAAAAGTTTTTAAAAGAGGACGAGAGTTTAGCTTCTAGCGCTTTAGATAGAACAAAAGATGAACTTCCTTTTTATTATGAGTTTGCAAAGGTGGCTCTTTTAATAAACAAAGAAGATTATGTAAAAGCGCTTGACAGTTCAAAAGAATTAAAAGCTAATATGCTATGCGATCTATCCTTTCTACAAAGTGAAACCCTTCCGGCAGGAGCTGTTTTATATTCATTTAATCTGCTTAGAATTGCACTTTTAGAGGCTAAATTAAATAATGAAAAAGAAGAGATGATAGCTTGGCAGGAGTTAGAGGATTATTTGAAAATGGGATCTGAAAAGGATTTGAATGAGAATATCAAGCTAGCAGCTAAAGCTTTAAATCAGATATTTAATGAAAATGAAATTAAGCTGAGAGATTATATCCTATATAGGAAAAGCTCTCTCAGCTCAGTTGAATCTTAAAGTACTATTCTTCTTCAGAAGGTTCATCCTCTTCTTCTGACGATTGATCAGAGTCAGAGAGGTTCTCTTCTAAATTTGGTCCTGAATGGAGCTCTTCTGAATGCTCTTCATCTCCATGAAGTTCTCTTGTAGTTGTATGAAACGAGTAGCCCGCTAAAAGGCCTATTTCTGCAAATAGGATAAGCGGAACAAATACAGCAAGAACGATTCTAACAACACCTATTATAATAATAGTTGTTTTGGGAGCAGTAGCTTGAAATTTTAATAACTTTTTCAAGAATTTACCAACCTGAACAGGCAAGGCAATACCGATTATTGCTAAAAGACCGGCAAGGATTAAGCTCCAATTAGGGCCTGTAAAAAACCCGAAAACACTAGAAATAGTAGCAATAATAAGAGCTAGAATCAAAAATACTTCATTCGTATATTTACGAGCAAACTTTTCGATCTCTTCTACTGATACTCCCTCTTTAATTTTTTCTGTTACTTTTTTAGCCATATGACTCCTATGTTTTTAATCCTCTTTTAGAGGGCTTATAAATATTTTATGGCTAAGTGGCTATAAAATATCTCTTCTTTTAATCCTAATTAAAATATTTAATACAATTTTTTGCAATATATACATCTTTCTTTGTAATTTTTTCTCAGATCATATAAAATAAAGGGCTATTTTTAAAAAAAACAAAAAGAAATGATTACAGAGAAACTGTTAAATAAGATTTTTACATATTTTATTTTACTTTTAGTGATTTTGTCTGCATTAATGTTTTTTATTTTTGCACGTCCCTCGAAGTTAGAGAGTGCAAGCTACATAAAAAGAGGGGAGAAAAAAGAGGTTTCCTTAGATATTGTGTCAAAAGCTCTTTTTTTAGAACCTTTTAAATTTGATGTGTCAATTAATTCTATAAAAGATGAGATAGACGTTCAAGTTGCAGCGAAAAGGCCAGACTCCAAGTCTAGGGAAGAAAAATTTGAGATAAAACTCAAAAAATCATCAAAAATTTTAAAAGTTATTGAAGGTGAAAAGTTTTTTGTAAAGATAGATAAGAGTGGGAGCTTTGAATTCTCTGATGTAAAAACTCCTTTGGTAATATTTTTAAAATCTATAGATAAAAATAGTGTAAAAGTTGTAATGGAAACAGATTTAGAAGATTTTATGGAAGCTGCGCAAAGTAAAACAAATTTTTTTACTCTGAAGACAACAGATTTTGTTAATACAAAAGATGTTGATGCAAGAGATGATTTAAAGCTTTTAGCTTCTTCTAAGTGGTTTTCTAAAGATGAACTTCAAAAATTTTATAAAACTAAAAATGGTATAGAGCCTAAGGAGCGGTTAGAAATTGATGGAAAAATAGTTCATTTAAATCATGATGATGTATTAATATTTAAAGATGGCATCTGGCAATGCCCGATATCTTTAGAAAACACTCAAAGCTATACTATTGCGAAAATAAAATCTATAGATAGCAAAATGCTTGAAATTGATGCGTGGGATGAAAATAGCAATAAATATATATTTGCTGTGCCGAGCATAGTAAAACAAGGGTTCTCTATAAGAGCAGATCAGTTTGTAACTGCTATCAGAAAAAGAACTATTACGCATCTTAGTTGTCAAATCGAAAAGCAGAGAGTGATTTTAAAAGAAAAAGATATCCTTATAAAAAAAGAAGGGCGCTGGAGGCTTTTAAAAAAGGATATTGATTTTGATGAAATAAAAAACGAAGAGCTTTTTTACTTTGATAAGGTTGTGAGTAAAAATAATAAAAACTTTTTTGTTGGATATTTATTTAATCCGATGAGAACTAACTATTTAAAAATTGAAGCACCAATCTTATCTTCTGTGAATCAAAGGATTAATAAAAAGAGAGCAGTTCGATGATTAAAAAAATATATATCTTTCTAATTCTAATAACTTTTAGCGTATTTGCAAACGAGACCTTTGAGCTTGAAAAAGAGGTAAAAAAAGTAAATGAAGAGTTAATACATCTCAAAAAAATACTTAAAATAAATTTAGAAAATGCTAATGAACTTTATTCAAAAGAAGCTAATGAAGAAGAATATTTGAATTTACTATCTGAAGTTAAAGAGATCAGAAAAAAGATCAGAGAGTTAGAAGATAATTTTAGAAAAGAAGCAGTAGATAGCTCTATGAAAACAGACGAAGGCTATGCTTTTTGGGATCAGGCAGAGAGCTCTATATCTCAACTTATTATGGAATATGGTTCAGGAGACTATCTATATGTAATACCGCAAGAGATTGCAAATCTTAAAATTAATCTATTTTCTACTATTCCAATACCAAAAAATTCATGGGACGATCTTTTAAGAATAATACTTACACAAAATGGAATTGGAATAAAAAAATTAAATTCATATCTCAGACAGCTCTATATCTTAAAGCATGATCAGTGCAATGTTGATGCGATTGTTACAAAGGTAGAAGATTTAGATTTATTAGATGTAGCAGCAACAGTTTGCTATATTTTTTCACCGAAAATCGAGCAGATAAATTCTGTACAAAATTTTTTAGAAAGATTTTCCGATTTAAAACAAACAAGTGTGCATACAATAAAATCAAATGTGATTGTTATTGGATCGAATCAGACTTTAAGAAGGCTTGTTAACTTATATGATGCTGTTTTTAAAAATAGCGATGGAAAGATTATAAAAGTTGTTAACCTGAATAAAGTTGAACCTCAAGATGCAGAAAAAATTTTAACAGCATTTTTCACACAATCTCAAAAAACAAGACCATCTTTTTATCAGGGAGCTACAGATGAATTATCTGTTGTAGTTCAAGGCAATAATTTAGTTCTTATTGGAGAGGTGGATTTAGTTGATAGAGCTGAAAAAATCATTTTAGATCTAGAAAAGCAATTAGATGATCCTGGTGAAATGGTAATTTATTGGTATACATGTAAGCATTCAGATCCAAATGAGATAGCTGAGGTTTTAGAAAAAGTTTATGGATCGATAACGAATGCTAAACTGGAAACAAAAGAAAAGGAAAAGAAATTAACAAATATTACTCAAAGGTTACCGGCTTCTTCGTTGACGAATCCAAATCAACAAACGAGAGTTTCCTCTGTAAAAGAAAAGGATTTAGCTTTAGCAAACTCAAATTTTGTAGTAGACGCTAAGAGTGGTGCTATTTTGATGGTTGTTAAAAAAGAGGATTTAAAAAAGGTTAAAGCTCTTTTAGAAAAATTAGATACACCTAAAAAAATGGTGCAAATAGATGTTCTATTAGTAGAAAGAAAGATAAGAGATCGCAGGCAGACTGGGATCAATCTATTAAAAATAGGTTCTCCTGATACAAAAAAAGATCACACAGAATTAAATTTTAATTCTGCAAATAAAAAAGGCGTATTAGATTTTATAATATCTCGAGTAAAAGGACCATTGCCTTCATTTGATATTGCGCTTAGTTTTTTAATGGCTAAAGAAGATATGAAAATTGTGGACTGTCCATCTATTTTAGCAATAAATCAAACAGAAGCTTTGATATCAATTGTTGATGAGATTTCAATTAACAATGGCGCTGTAAGAGTTGATTCAAAAGATGGCCCTAAAGAGGAAAAATCTTATTCAAGAGCAGAATATGGAACCACCATAGCCATTACTCCGACGATACATCTCTCTGAAGACCTTGAAAAAGAGGAAAAGGGTTTTGTAACGCTTCGAACAAATGTCTCTTTTCAAACAACAAACTCAACGGAGAATGATAGGCCTAATATTACGAAAAGAAATATCGAAAATGAAGTGAGAGTCGCTGATGGTGAAACGATAATTTTAGGGGGGCTGCGTAGAAAGATAGATGAAAACGATTCTGAAAAAATACCATTTTTAGGAGAAATCCCGGGAATTGGCAAGCTATTTGGTACAACAAAACAAAAACACACATCATCTGAGATGTTTATTTTTATTACTCCACATATAATTAAAGATTCAAAGCTTGATTTAGCCAAGCAAAGAGAAAACTATATGCAAAAAAGACAAGGAGATATTGACGAGTTTTTAGAAAAACTAACAGTAGCTAAAAAAAATGAGAAGAAAAAACTTTTTGAAAAAAGCTTAGAACTTTTTTTTGACAGATGAAAAACAACATTAACCTTCAAGATTTTGAATTTATAAAAAATAAGGTAAAAAAGATTCCATATCTTTTTGCTAAAAAAAATAATTTAATAGCTATTGATGAAAAAAATGAAAAAATTATTGTAGCTATTAGCGATATATATAATTTGGAAGCTCTCTCAGAGCTTTACCTGATGTTTAATAAAGAGATAGAATCTACAGTATACCCTAAAAACGAGATAGAAAAAGCAATCGAGATTTGCTATCACCAAATTAAAAAAATAGTTCATAGAGAAGATGAAGATGAAAAAAATGAAAATTTTGAAGGATACGATCTTTTAGAGGTTTCTTCAGATAACGAAGTTGTAAATATTTTAAATACAATTATTTTAGAAGCGATAACTCAAAAATCTTCCGATATTCATCTTGAGCCTGAAAAAAATATTTTAAAAATAAGATATAGAATCGATGGGGTTTTACAAAAAAGAGATTATATAACATCTCACTTGGTTTCTCAAATTATTACCAGAATAAAAGTTATGGCAGCTTTGGACATCGCAGAGAAAAGGCTTCCTCAAGATGGAAGAATAAAACTTATGATTAACAAAAGAGAGATAGATTTTCGTGTCTCTACAATTCCAACAGTATATGGCGAGAGGTTAGTTTTAAGAATTCTAGATAAAAGCAATATAGTCTTGGGGCTAGATATGATTGGGATGGAGAAAGTTTTACTTAAAAATTTTAAAAATTCTATAGCACATCCTGAAGGAATTGTTTTAGTAACAGGGCCAACCGGAAGTGGAAAAACAACAACATTATATAGTTCGATAAATGAACTGAATAATTCAAGTTTGAATATTATGACTATTGAAGATCCTGTTGAATATAAACTAACAGATATTGCTCAAATAGCTGTAAACCCAAAAATTGATCTGACCTTTGAAAAGGGCCTGCGGCACATTTTAAGACAAGATCCGGATATTATAATGATAGGAGAGATAAGAGATTATCTAACGGCTGAAATAGCGATACAAGCATCTCTAACCGGACATTTAGTTTTGTCTACACTTCATACAAACGATGCTCCATCTGCAATCATTCGTTTAGCTGATATGAAAATCGAACCTTATCTTTTATCTTCAACAATAATAGCTGTTTTATCTCAAAGGCTTGTTAGAACAATCTGCAGCTCTTGCAAAGAAGAGTATAAGCCTTTGAATATTGAGCTTGAAGAGCTTGGAATCAAAGAAAAGACACTTTATCGGGGAAAGGGATGCAGTGATTGTTTTAACACAGGCTATATGGGTAGATGTGGAATTTATGAGCTTATGGTTTTGGATGATAAAATAAAAAATCAAATTGTAAAAAATGTAGATGTAAACAAGATAAAAGCAAACTTAAAAAGTGATTATAAAACTCTTCGGCAAAATGGAATAGAGCTCATAAAAAAAGGGATAACAACAACTTTTGAAGTAATAAGAGTAACAAAAAATATTTGAGGTTTTTTTTATGGCTTTATATGAATATTTTGCTCTTTCAAAAAGTGGTAAAAAAATAAAAAAAGTAATTAGCGCAACATCTTTTATGGAGGCTAAATCCATATTAGAGTTGCAAAAAATTGCAGCTTATAAAATATCAAAAATCTCTGGAAAAAAAATATTTCTTTCAAAAAAAGAGGTTTTATATTTTTTTGAGCAGCTCAAAAACATGCTTTTAGCCGGCCTTGCCTTATATGAATCTTTACTAATCTTAGCTGAAAAAGAAGAAAAGAAAAAAATAAAACTATTGATTTTGGATTTAAGCGAAAACATTAAGATGGGTCTTTTTTTATCTGATGCTATGAAAAAACATCCAAAAACATTTGATACAATTAGTATATCGATGATTGAAACAGCTCAAAAAACAGGGGCTTTATCGGAGAGTTTAAATGAAATTATAAAAATATTAACAAGTTCAATGAATCTGAAAACACGTCTAATTTCAGCGTTTACTTATCCGGCGGTACTCTTAACTTTTTGTATGGTAGTTTTAAATTTTCTGCTTTTTATTACGATTCCTTCTCTATCCGATCTGTTTGAAGACAGGAAACTACATCCTTTTACAAAAATGGTTTTTGCGATCAGTAAATTTGCTGTAAATAGTAAATTTTTTATTTTTTTAGCGGTGGTAGGAATAATTTGTGTTTTTTTATTGATGTATTTTTATAAACCTTTTAGAAAAAAAATTATTGAAAAACTTTTAAATCTTCCTATATTAAAATCTTTTTTAATAAAAGTTGCTCTCATTCGATTTTCGATCTCTTTTTCAAATCTTTTAAAAGGCGGGCAGAGTTATGTGAATGCTATAACGCTGGCAATAAATATTTTAAAACATCAAACCTTAGAAAATGAATTTTTACCAATAAAAGATAAACTCATCGAAGGGGAAAAATTATCAACTCTTCTAAAAGATAGTGAAAATATTCCTCCGATGGTATCTAAAATGATATCTATTGCTGAAGAGACATCTGAAATGCCAAAAATGCTATCAAATATTGCTAAAATTTATGAAGAAGAAGTTGATAGATTTTTATCTAAAATATCTAGCATTGTGCAACCAGTTTTGCTAGTAATACTAGGGTTAATTATCGGTTTTGTGGTTCTTTCAATTTTGATACCACTTACCGATGTAAGTTCATTTATAGGAGAATAATTTATGAGAAAAAAAAGATATATGTCTCTTTTGGAGATCATGATCGTTATCTTGCTAATTGGGATAATTACCTCAGTTGTAGGATTTAATGTAAAAGGGAGTTTAGAGAAGGGCAAAGTCTTTAAAACTGAGCAAGCGATAGTTCAGATTAAAGATCTACTTCTTTTGGAAGTAGCCGGTGGATCTGCTATAGAACTGGTAGTAGCTAGCCCAGTAGAGTATTTAAGAAGATCTGGAGTTCCCAAAGAACCAAAAAAATTTATTCTAGATGGTTGGGGAGAGACTCTAACGGTTGAGGCAACATATAGCAATACGGATATCAAAGTGTCATCTAATAAACTGAATAATTACTATATTAGAACAAACAAAAACAACCCCGATGTAGTGGAGAGCGAAGATGATCAAGATGCGCCTAAATATTAAAAAGCCTTTCACGCTTTTAGAGATAATGGTGGGAGTGTTCTTGATAGGGATAATTGCATCTGTTATTGGGTTAAATTTAAATAAAGCTTTATATAAGCATAGATATGAAAATAACAAAAAAAAAATTGATAGTTATATTGAGTTTTGTAAAAAAATGGCATTTTCGAATCAAGCAGATATCTATATGCAACTATCTCAAGATGAAAAGAAAATTGAAATGGAGATTGGAACAAGCTCGGATATGGGTTTTTTTAAAAACATTAAAAAGACTCATGATAGTTTTAATAATATGAGTTTTAAGCTCAATGATGTAGCGTTAGATAATTTGGAAATTGTTTTTACATCGAATGGTGATATTTTAACAAAAGGCAGTTTAAAATTTATAGATATCAAAAAAAAATTTAAAGATTTCATAGCAAAGGGAATATAGATGCTTGCTAGAAAAGTTTTTTTTCTTTTATTCTATAAAAAAAGTATTTGAGGATTTTAATATGAAAAAAATATTTGTTTGTTTCTTTATTCTTTTAATGAATTTTGGGTTTTGTCAAAACCAAAACTTTTCATCAAATCAAATTCAGTTAAAACAAAGAGAACCTAACTGGTCAAATGAGACTACGGGGGTGCATCAGAATGGAACGCCTGAGGTAACTGTTTTTTATGAGCCTACAGATGATGGAAAGAGAGCTGTTAAGCAAATGACATTTTATGAAACTGGCGTTTTAAAACAAGAAGTTGATCTTATAGAAATTAGTGAAACCGATCCAGGATATGAGATTTTTAAATCTACTATAGTTCCTGCCGGTCCATGTATAGATTTTAATCCGGATAGATCAATTGTAAAAATTTCAAATTATGAAAATGGTCTTTTACACGGAGAGGTACAAGTTTTTTATTCTCAAAATAAAATGATGTCAAGAATGTCTTATAAAAATGGCAAAGCACATGGAAAATTTGAGAGTAATTATGAAGATGGAAATATTAAAGCTAAAGGGGAGTTTGTAGAGGGAAATTTAGAGGGTGAATACATTCAATATTATTCAAATAGTAATAAAGCATCTTATTTGAAATATAGAAACGGAAAGTTAAACGGTCTTTGTAAAACTTGGTATGAAAGTGGCGCATTAGAATCGGAAAAAAGATTTGTAGGCGATGTTTTACACTCAGATGGCAAAAACCCAGCAACTATTGTATATAATGAAAAGCATGCGATTATTGAAGCTTTAGATTATCTAGAGGGCTTAGCGCAAGGAGCTCACATAAAATATCATCCAAATGGCAAAGAAAGTTATAGAGCAAATTACAAAGATGGAAAAAAAGAGGGAACAGAATATTTTTTCTCAGAAAATAAAGATCTTTTGGGGTCGGGACAATTTAAAGAAGGAAAGCCAATTTTAAAACATTGGAAAAACCATGGAAATGGCAAACTTTTTTTTGTAGCTAACTTTGATGAAGACGGCAATCTTTTAAAGGCTGTAAAAGAGTATGATGAGAATGAAAAATTATCAAGAATACATTTTGCTAAAAAGAATGAGCTACACGGAAAATACCAAGAATTTTTTGCAAATGGAGAGATCAAAATTGAATCCAATTTCAATGAGGGAAAACTAGATGGTGAGCAAAAAGAATTTTTTGAAAATTCTCAAATAAAAGTTCACTCATTTTTCGAGAATGGAAAAAGAGACAAAGAGTATCTTCAGTGGTATGAAAATGGTATTTTGGCAAAAAAAATAAATTTCAAAGAAGATAAAACTAATGGATCTGTAGCTGAATGGTATGAAAATGGAAAACCTAAATTGGAAGCGTTTTTTGTTTTAGACAAACCTCATAAAGTTCATAGACAGTGGTATGAAAACGGAAATTTAAAAACTCAATTAGAGTACATTGATGGTAAAAGAGAAGGTAAACATTTTGAGTATTTTGAAAACTCTGATCTGATTTTATCAGCTAAATATGTAAATGATGAGTTAGATGGTGAATTTTTATCTTACTATGCCAAGGCAAAGCTAAGAGAAAGGCTATTTTTTAAAAACGGCAAAAAAGAGAAACAAGCCACATGGTTTCATGAAAACTCTCAAATAAACAAAATAGCAACATTTAAAGAAGATAAATTAACAGGTGAGATGAAAAGCTATTTTGAAGATGGATCTTTAGAATTTGTAAAAAAATTTGATAACGGAAATCCTATAGGAGAGCATATCGAATATTTTCAAAAAGACAAATGCGAAAATTATGATAAACGAATTGCTAAAATTTTTACGTTTGATAAAGACGGTAATATGCACTTAAAACAGCAAACTTTTTATCCAAATGGAAATAAAGAGGCTATAGTAAATTATTTTCACGGGGAATTTCATGAAAACAAGCACTTATACGATATTGATGGAAATATTCTAGAAAAAGCTTTTTATGATAAAGGATCATTGGAGGATGAATATTTTCAAAAAACACAAACTTCTGAGAATATCTATACATTCGAAAAAAACAGAAAAAATGGACCTTCAAAAATTTATAGATTCACTGAAAAAGAGAAAGAAAAGTATTTAGCATTTGAAGTTGATTATAAAAATGATGATCTTCATGGACTTGCTAATGAGTATAATGAAAAAAATGAAAAAGTTGCATCTTATAACTACAAGGGGGGAAAACTTTTCGGCAATAGTTTTATATATTTTCCAAGTGGCATTGTTGCCATGAAAGTAGACTATATAGATGATCTAAAAAATGGGCTTTCTATTTGGTATTATCCAGATGGCAAGGAGCATAAAAAAGTAAACTTTGTAAGCAATTTAAAGCAGGGCAAAGAAGAAATTTTTCATAAAAATTCACAAATATCTGCTATTAATTTTTATAAAGATGATTTGCTAGACGGCAAATGTTTATTTTACAATGACAAGGGGAAAATGGTTTTTATGGGAGAGTATAAAAACGGTAAAAAACATGGAATAGTAAATAAATATTATGACGATGGTTCTATTTGTTTAGAACAGAGCTTTTTTGATGATAAGCTCCATGGCGCAAAGAAAAAGCATGAAAAAGATGGAAATATTGTTATTTCTAACTATGACAAAGGGAAATGTTTAGATTGACAAAGGAAAATAGATGATAAAGTTTTTAGCTTCATTTTTAATAATAGGTAGTTTTTTATTTTCTCAAGGATATTCTTTAGAAAAAAATATTGACAAGGATTCTTTTAGGTTATTTGCCGGTAATTCAAATCCGGATTTAGCAGGGGAGGTTGCTAATATTTTGGGAGTTGATATTAATGAAGCTGAAGTTGGAAAGTTTCATGATGGCGAGGTAAAAATAAAAATAAATGATAATGTTAAAGGAAAAGATATATATATTCTTCAATCTATTTGCACGACTAAAGATGCTTCTGTAAATGATAATTTAATGGAGCTATATTTATTGATTCGGGCTTGCAAAAGATCCTCTGCAAAAAGAGTAATTGCTGTTATTCCATATCTTGGATATGCGAGGCAAGATAGAAAATATTCTGAGATCTGTCCGATCTCTGCATCTGATATTGCGATGCTTTTAGAAACTGCCGGTGCAGATCATATTATTTCTTTAGATATGCACTCTGCTCAAATTCAAGGGTTTTATCATAGTGCTATAGTAGATAATCTAATGACCAATTTTCTGGTTGTTCCATATTTTGTAAGAAAAGATATCTCTAAAATAGTAGTTGTAGCTTCTCATTCTGAAGCTATTTCAAGATCTTTAAAATTCATAGATGGTTTGAATCGTTACAATATAGATTCAAGATTGGTTGTTTGTACGACACTTCCTCAAAAGAAAAGCACCTCTGAAATGTTTTTAATAGGCGATGTAAAAGGTTCAGATGTTTTGATAGTAAATGATATGTGCGATACAGCAAAATCTGTAGTTGCAACCGCTAAAGAATTAAAATTAAGAGGAGCTAATAAAATCTATGCTTACTCTACACATGGAATCTTTTCACACGATGCTATCGATAAAATTAAAAATTCAGATATTGATGAGATGATAATCACAGATACGATTCCTCTAAAGCAAGATATTCCAGACAATATTACTCAAATTTCTATTGCTCCTTTAATTGCAGCTGCTATAAAAAGAACTCAAAAGGGAGAACCCTTATCAAATTTATTTAAATATTAAGGGCGCTAAAATGAAAAAATTATATAGATCTAGAACCAATAGAAAAATAGCAGGTGTTTGCGGCGGTTTTGGAGAATATTGGAACATAGATCCAACAATCTTAAGAATAATTGTAGTAGTGCTTTTTTTTCTCACAGCCATTATTCCTATTTTGGTAGCTTATTTTATTGCAATTTTACTGATTCCATTAAAGCCGAAAACTAAAAAATGAGAAAATTATATAGATCAAGATCAAATAAAAAGGTAGCCGGAGTTTTAGGTGGGCTTGGTAATTATTTTAATATAGATCCAACAATTATTAGACTCCTGTTTTTAGCTGTTTTTTTTATAACAGCTATTTTCCCTCTTTCAATCGTTTATATAATAGCAGCTATTGTTATACCTGTAGAGCTGACCTTACGCAAATACAAGAAATATAAAAGATTATATAGATCTAGAAAATATAAATTTATAGCAGGGGTCTTGGCTGGGATTGCTATGTACTTTAAGATAGATTCAACAATAGTGAGGCTCATTTTTATTGTTATAATGATAATAACTGGTTTTGTTCCTATGATATTTGCGTACATTATAGCTTGGATTATTATGCCAGAAAAACCTAGAAAGAATATAGAAATTGAAATAAATGAATAATTTTTTGTTTAAGAGGTCATTTTCATGAATGTAAACTACGAAGGGGCTAACTTTAAATGTGGAATCAATTCTTCGATTGAGAGGCATTTGATAAAAAAATCAATTAAAACAAGAATCGCTAAATTATTAGGCAAAACCTATCAAAAGGATTTTTATCTGGATTTTGCATCAAAAATTCTTTTTAAAAAAAAATCTTCTATTATTGTAGATGTTGGCTCAAACATTGGAACAACAGTTCTTCCTTTAGCAATTAAATATCCAAAAGCTAAATTTTACTCAATTGAACCGCATCCTCTGCCTGCATCTAGATTTATTACAAATTGCGAAATTAACAAAGTTAATAATGTTACATTGATTTCAGCAGCTATTGGAGATAATAGTGAATTGGTTTACATACATACATGTCCAAATAATAGTGGAGGACATAGGCTAACGGGATTCAAAGGCAGAGAAGATGTTGAGAAAATACCGTGTTTTGGCCCTATTGCAGTTCCTTTAAAGCCATTAGAAGAGATCTTTGATAAGTTTAAGATAAAGAAATGTGATTTATTGAAAATTGATACCGAAGGTTATGAATTTCATGTACTGAAATCTTTAAAAAACTATCTTCAAAAAAAATATGTTAAATATATAGTTGCGGAATATGGACCGGAGGGTATGCGAAAAATTAAAAAATCTGGATGGAATTTGATTTCATTAATGCTTAAAAACGGATATCAATGCAAAATATTTGGATCAGATAAATTAATAGCTTCTGAAAAAGATGTTCCTAAATTAGCTGATTTTACAGTTACAGATCTTTTGTTTTTTTAATTAATAGCTAAAGTTTAGAGAGAAGTGTAGCAAGCTATCGTTAGTGCCGTATTCAGGGTCTTGAACGCCTTTAATTCCCCAATCTAATCTAGCTATAAAGTAGGGGCTAATTTCATATCGAAGAGCTGGGCCATAACCAATTAAGTGTCTATTTTTCTCTTCAAAAAGAAGCGTTTCATAAATAGATGCGAGGCCATAGTCAAAAAATAAAATGAATTGAAGGTTATCATTTATTTTTTTATTAGGAATTAAAGAGATGTTTTGAGTTCTAATCTCAGCATTTACGATCAAACCAACATCAGCTAAAAGCTCATTTTCAAAATACCCTCTAACGGAATTATACCCACCAATAGCCAGGGCTTCAGAAGATAGTAAATTAGAATTAGATATTTGGCCTCTGAGTTTTAGAGATATAAAAAAATCATTCGGAAGTTTGAAAAGATTAGAAAAACATGCCCTTGAATATATGTAGTTATTTTGAGCAAACCTTCTATATTGATCATATTTCTGAGTTTCTTGATCCGGCAGTAAATTTCCTAAAGAGAAAAACTGCTCGAAGATAAATTTTGTTTGATAAAACTTATTTTCAAAGCCAAGAGAGTAAGATAACATTGCTTGAGAAACATTAATAGTGGGGTCAAAAGATGTTACTATATTTGAATAAGGAAGGTTGGTATTTGCTCTTTTAAAATCAAATCCTAAAATCAGGTCTTGAGAGATGTTTTTAATTAATGGCAAACAAATATCGTATCTAAAAGAGGTATCTATTCTAAAGCGATCATCTATAGTTAAAGAGGGAAGAGTTGGATCTGGCTCAAATTTAGAAAAACTGCCATACATAGTTAAAACATTCTCCCAGGGAAGATAAAAAATAGCTTGAGCTGTATGATCTTGAAATTCTCTCGTGTCATAAGAGGTTGTGAATTGATAAGATAAAACACTATCTACCAAAAATGCTCTATTTAAATTAAAGCCGGTATAAGAGCGGTTTCGTCCGATTGCATTGATTCCAGTGTCATCTGTTCCAACGTAAAATCTAAAAGGAAATTGATCTTTGGTTATAAGTTCGACATCGTAGTTATTTCTTCCTTTAGGTTGAAGAACTAGATTAACATTTCTAAAAGGGTTTAAGTTAATAAAGTTTAAATGCCCTTGAAGCTTTTGCTGATTTATAAAGTCTCCAGTTTTTGTTTTGAGTCTTTTTTTGAGAAGATCTGAGTTAGTGTATTTGTTATTTGCAACAATTACATCTGCTATCTTTTTTTGAGTGTTTGTATTTGTATCAGAAGATAGATTATCTAACTTAAAACTAGATATGCTAGAAGATACTTGATTATTAAAGGGATCAAAATAAAAAAGTTTATTTATCTCTACTGATTTTTGAAATATTTCATCTTCAAAAAGCTTTAAATTTGATTTTTCAATCCTTGAACTATTTTGGGCTTCAATATTGAGCTCTTTCATGGAATTGTGATCAAGAGATGTTAAAAAAGAATTGCTTGGAGTTAATTTTAAACTTGCAAAAGTATAAATTTCATTAGGATCTATTTCTATTTTTTCGAAAATACTTTCAGTATCAATGTTTTTATGTGTTTTAGAAGTTTTTTGATGGTCCTTTTGATTTATGTTAATAAATGCAGCTTTATCGAGATTTATTTTATTTATATCAAGAGATCTAAGAGAATTTTTGTTTAAGCTAGAGAAAAAACCACCACTATGATTTTTAACGGTTACATGTCCTCTTGTAAGGATATACAAAACTATAACTACTATAAAGACTATAGTAAGGTAGACATATTTTCTTTTCATAAGATCGCAAAATTTATATAATCTACAATATTACATTTACTGATGTATTTTTTTATAGTAATTATAATTAAATTCCAAGGGATTTTTTTTAAGAAGTTTAAAAAAGGTATATATTTTATTTTTAAATATCTGAAATGTTTTATTTAATTTGAATCTAAATTATTCGATTAACTTTTGCATGCATATTCCAAAAGAAAACAAGAGCCATACTTTCTTTTATTTAAGAGATCGAGATTTTCAATCACAGGATCTCTTTTGGAATAAGTTGGTTCTTCTAAAAAAATTAGGCTATCTGAAGTTAATAAATTTTGGGTTTTTAATAAAGATAATAGAGAGCTGATGTAAGAGGGTTTTTGTTTATATATTATAAATGGAGGATCTACCGTGATAATATCATAAGGGCCTTCTAAGGCTTTAACAGCTTGCATGGCATCTTTCTGAACTATTTTTGTTTGGTCTTCAACTAATAGTGCTTTGATGTTTTTTTTAATTATTTGACAAGACTTAAAATTATTATCGATAAAAGTAGCTTTTCTAGCTCCTCTAGATAGAGCTTCCAACCCGAGAGCTCCAGATCCTGAGAAAACATCTAAAAAATTAGCATTTTCAATAAAATTTTGAGAGATATTAAAAATGGAATCTCTAACTAAAGAAGTAGCTGGTCTAATATCTTTAGTGGTAAGAAGTTTTTTTCCTTTAAATTTACCGGCTATTATTCTTAAGTTCATCTAAAAGCTGGCTCTATTTCAAATGGTTCTAGATGATGCTTTGCTTCTTTTAAGTGATTTGGGTTGCTATCTGCTAAAAACTCTTCATAGCACTTAGAAGCTTTTTTAACAGCTAACTCTTTTTGAAGAATTTTTCCACCTTGTTTGGCTTGATCAAAACATATATGTTTTTTTAAGTTGAAAAAGTTATCTTTTCCTTTTCCTTGAATAAATATTGTAAAATCTGTGAGTTTATCAGTTGTTCCGAGTATTACATATGGCTCATTCATATATAAATTAGGGGATTGATCTGAGAAGGGATATAGTTTTATGTTAGCTGAGCGTTCTAAACAAATAGCGTTAGAAACGATATCTTTTGCGATTGGATATCTAATTGATTTGAGTAATTTTTGCAGTTTTCTTTTTATTCCTCTATTTGTTGAAGAAGGAATAAGTTTACCTTTATTAAAGAAGCTAAAAAGCTCTAAGATTGACAAGTTTTTGTCATTTTCTAGCCCTAGAGTGTAAAGAGAGAGATTTCCTCCATTTAACCTTGTCCAATCATTAAAAATCCTATAGTTTTTAAATTTGTTTAGCCCATCACCATTTGAAAGGAGAATTGCAATATTAACTTCATCATTTTTAACATTTGAATTTAAAATTTTAAAAAGTGGGATAGAAAAATTTGTAGAAGAAAAAAAACTACCGATATTTTGTTTTCTTAAAAACGATTTTGCTCTAGATATAGACACATTCTCATCAGGGCTTAGGTTGTGATCTGACAAAACATCTAGTTTGGTATCGAAAGCTAAGATATTAAAACTATCATCTTTTTCTAACAAAGGAAGACTTGATGTAATTGCATGACGTGTAGATGTGAGTCTATCTTTTTGAATAGAGTTAGATCTATCTACCAAGAAAAAAACATTTTGTTTCAATCTTTTTAACTTCATGGATTGTTTAGGAAGAAGAGTAATCGCAAAAATAAAGCCTTTTTCATTTAAATTTGGAGCAAATGAGACATCGATATCAAAAAAATCTTTATAAGAGAGGGTTGTTAAATCAGAGAGCTCAGGCATATGGATTAAGGAAAAGTTATATGGAAAGAGCTTTATTTTTTTTTGTTTAAGTTTTGTTAAGGCATCTAAATTGTTTTCCTCTCTGCTAGCAAAATTTGCAAACTGAAATTTTGATTTATCTTTTTCATTTAAAGGGAAATTTAAGTAGGGCTTTAATTTTGTGTTTTTTTCTACTTCTGGAAAAGAGATAGCAAGAGTAGTAGTTTCATTTGTTATCTCATCTTCACTTTTATAAGAATCTTTTATTTGAAGAGCTATTGCTAATAAAAAGTTTTCATTATCGATACCAGGTAAGATGCTTTTCTTTTCAACTAATTCATAAAACTCTTTTTTAGTTAACTTAGTAGGGGTGAATGAAAACCTCATGAATGCAAGAGAATCTTTTTTTAGATTAAATTCATTTTTCAGAAGAGTATTCGATTCATTTACTGGAAGTTGATTTTTTTTACATTTTATTTGAGATAAAATATTATTTTGTTTTTTTTGCAAAACAATATTTAGAATTTGATTTATATTTTTTTTGCTATTATAAGCAGCTGTTTTATTAGAAAACATAATGTTTTTAGACGCTAGATAAGATTTAATCTCCAAATGATTAATAGAAGCAATAGCTACCACATGGATAGCTATTGAAATAAAAACAGAAATTTTTAAAAAGAGATTGTTTTTATTTTTCTTCAAAAGGGTATTCCTCTATTAATTTTAGGTATCTATTCACTCTATCTTCTAAATATTTTGTGCAAATGAGTTCATTTTCTTGCAGACGTTTTAGCTGAAGTTTTGCTTTATCAATTCTTTTTGGATCATTTTCTAAGAATCCTAAACAAATATTTTTTTCAGCTTCAACTTCTAACATATACGCACTATATAGTTTCTCTTTATCCTTAAGGACCTCTCTCATAGCTTGATAGTCTTGAGAGATAACATCCTCTGTAGAGGTGAAATTTTCTTTAAGTCTTCCTAATAAAAACAATCTTTTTTCAAATCTTTCGTTATTTTCCATATAACAAACAACATCTACATAATCAAGAGCTGCTTCTAAATGTGTTGGCTCGTTTTCAAATATTTTTTGAAAACTAACTGTTTTTAAAGTGCTTATGATTTTTTCAATCTCTTTATTAGAAACTACAAAATCTTCTTTTGCAACATTTGAGAGCAATAATCTTGACAAGTGTAATAAGGATTGAGATTTAAATCTATTCTCTTTTTTGAAGATTGGAATAAATTCTTCATATAAACCAATTGCTTTTTCTTTGAAATTTTGTTTTTCATAGATTTTGGCTAGCTCAAAAATTGTTTGTTCTGGAGATTTGAAAGAATTCTCAGGATAAAAACGATAATTTTGAATTAGCTTTTCTAAAAGAGTAGCTGCATCGATTAGATTATTTTGAAGAGTATTTAAATAGGCGAGTTTAATAGAGAACTCTTCAAAATTCTCTTCATCATCATTATCTAATAGATCTCTATAAATATCAGAAGCATTTTCTGAGAAAGAAACCATTTTTCTATTAGCAAAAAGAGAGTTCTTGTAGTTTTCAGATAAATAACTACTAACCTTGTTAGATAAAAAATCACTTAGCCATATAAGATTATTTCTATTTATCTTACCTTTAGCAATAGAATAGGCATTAAAAAGGTTAAAGGCAGCTTTTTCCAAATGCTCATCATCTATAACATCATCTCTTTTTGCGAGCTCTAAATGGCTGTTGAAAAGGTTAATATAAGTTGTGAATTTATGCTTTGAATCTTTAGAGAGATCAAGTGAAATATTTGCAAAACTAATAAATTCATCTAGATCATTTATTGTATTTCTTATGCAAAATCCAACAAGCAGGTTAATTTCTGATAATTCATCGTTTGAAAAATAAGATTTTTGATCATCTGCTAAGAAAGTTTTTAAAATAGTTAAACTATCCTCAAAATTTTCTAAATCAAAATAAGTTTTAGCTAGTGAGAAATTAAACTCTAAAATCTCACCCTTTTCAAATAGCTCTTTATTTTCTAAAAGATCTTCAATTTCATTTACTAAAGCTTGTCTAATTAAGATTAATTTACTTTCAGATGATTCGTTTTGTAGATCTTGTATGGTGGCGTTAACAATATATTGAAGAGATGTTTTGATAAGGTCTTTGTTTTCTGAAATTGTAATAAGCTCTTTGAATGTATCTTTACTCTTTTTTGTGTTGTTAGTTAAAAAAAGTAAATTAGCGTATTCAAATAAAAAATTTTCAAGGTTTTTTGCTTCTTCAAAATCTTGTGAAATTATATTTTCAAAAATTTTAAGGGACTGGGTATATTTTTCATTATTTTTACTCAGCATTGCTTTTGCAAATAAACTCTCAAAAAGTTTTTCGTCATCTGGGTATTTTAAAACGAACTGGTCAAAGGATCTATTGAAAATATCAAAATCATTTAAATGAAAAGCACTTTGCATCAGCATGATATGTGTTAACTTTGTCTCTTGAGGTTCTAGATCGAGACTCAATGCTTTTTCTAAATGAAGTAATGAATTTTCATAATCTTCTTGATTGAAATAAGAGCGTCCA
>SDBU01003496.1_pt1 | contig 19927 bp, 18 predicted proteins | sample 2277071 | NCBI WGS metagenome assembly SDBU01 (sample SAMN10397929, study PRJNA504765) | marine sediment metagenome | isolation source: marine sediment core GS08_GC12, 126 cmbsf | place: Arctic Ocean: Gakkel Ridge, Loki's castle | collected 2008
TAGACGCATGGAGATTCATCACAATGCTGACAACTCACCGAAAAGGATACCGGCCCTTTTTCCTCCATCCTAAGTCTAGGCAAAGGTCGAGGTGATTCCCTTTTGAATGCCTTGATTAAGTCCTTCGATTGCGAATGTTGTAGTTGGCAATACACCTCACAGAGGTGGCAGCCAATGCAGGCCTCTTCCTTAATGTAAATTCTTCTCATGTAGATAAACCTTCTTTTTGTGGCGGTAGGCGGTAAGCGGTTACCGTATACCATCTTACCACACCTTCCCTGACATGTCAATACCCTTTTTGAGCAATTTCATCGATTTTTGGCAGCAACAAGCATTTAACGTAGCCGCCGCGGGCTGATTACTAACGCAATCCACCGCTCGGGACGCAGGTTACATTGGGCTATCTTTCTATCATAGCCATGAGAGATGGTAATTAGCGGAAGGAAGTAGTTGCAAGACGGTGACTGATTACATTAGCTTGGACAGGTTCTTAGTACTTATCTTTTGAATCGGTTGCTGCTTCACTGTGACTGTATCTTCCAGGTCATGCAGGTAACCGCACTGGATACACTGCTCATACAGGCCCCACTGGTCAAGATCGAGCGCTAAATCTCCCTTGCACCGTGGGCAACTCTTCAATCTCAACCTCGGCCTTACTAATTTCAACATCCCTGAGTTAGCCTCTTCACGCCCGGTTAAATTCCCTAAGCCAAATCTTCCTGTGCCTATTCCCCCTTACTGCGCAATGCTCCTATTTTTCCTCGATTTGCTTCACATTGGTTGTCTAAAACTATAGCTAACCCTGCATCATGTAGCACAGCATCAATAGTAGCATAAGTAGTGCTGTTTGTCAATAGATGTGCCATAAAATTGCCAGTAGTCTTATACGTAGCACTGTAAAAGAGGGCCACATGGTTAAGGTCGTGGACAAGCCTCGCAAAAGTGCCCTGTAGATAGTTGGCTTTGAAGACGGGAACATAAGCAAGACCGTGCACTTCCCGGATACAAGGCGAGAGTTACTGGAAGGAGAATGGGATAAACCCCGTTAGGAATTATAACGGGGCTAACGGGGTAAAGGGGGTGAGGTAGATAAATAATCCTCTTTTCTTGACGGCTACTTGTGCAGGCGGTAGAATGATACAAACTGGCAGTGCCACGAACTTTTATAATGCTTCTGGGTTATAAGGAGGGAATACATGATTGAGCGAGTTCATAAACATATTATTGCAGAACTACAACAGAACACACGCACGGACACAATTTTCATCATCACGGCGATTCTTCTTAACCTGTTAGCTCTCGGTATTAATTCGGCTGTCGCTTCCAACTCAGATCGAGATGCTACTACATGGATAGTGTTTTTCACTTTTGTGGCTCTGGTGATAGTGGTCAATTTCGTCGTCGAAATCGGGTTGATAAAAGGAAGGCAGACAAGAATAAAACTGATAAATGGGCTGCTGAAGATGTACAAAGACCAGGGTGTGGAAGGGTATTACGATGCCTCTCTTTTGAGGAATTATACTACTAGGTACAACCTCTTCATGCTCGTCGTCATTTTCACGGGGCTGATAGCTATTGTTGTGCCGCTTGTTTTGCTTTTTTAATCGGATAGCAGAACCTCGTTCTTTTTAATAAATTATGCGTGCGTGCATGACACAGGCTTTGCGGATTAAAGATGAAAGAAGGCTCAGCACCTATCCGGCAGCAATACCTCAGGATTAAGCGAAAGTATCCCGAAGCGATTGTCTTCTTCCGCCTGGGAGACTTCTATGAGACTTTTGATGACGATGCCAAGATTGTTTCCCGGGAGCTAGAGATTGTCCTTACCTCCAGGGAGATGGGGAAGGGGCATCGGGTGCCTCTGGCTGGTATACCTTACCATGCTCTGGATAACTATCTGGCTAGATTAATCAACCGTGGTCATAAGGTAGCCATCTGTGAGCAGGTAACCAGGCCGGGTGAAACTAAAGGCTTAGTCCAGCGTGAGGTTGTCCGTCTGGTAACACCGGGCACAGTGGTTGAGCCTAGCCTTCTTGACAGCAAGACCAATAATTATCTAGTGAGTCTGGTTTTGGGGGAGGGGGTAATGGGGTTGGCTTATATTGACATAACAACCAGCGAATTTGCCACTACCCAGATTGGTTTAGAGCGAGCCACTACCGAACTGGAACGACTTAGACCCTCCGAGATTATTACCGCCAATAGTGCGGAGTTATCTGAACTATCCTTAGCTGCTCCAGTAACTCGCCTTGATGACTATTGGTTTGAGCTTGAAGTCACCCGGCAAACACTGCTTGACCATTTCGGTGTAGCTACTCTTGATGGCTATGGTTGTGGTCATCTACCTCTGGCGGTGCAGGCGGCGGGCGCTATTGTTCACTATCTTGGAGAAACGCAGAAAGGAGCTATGGGGCAACTGACGCGGCTAGCTACCTACTCGGCTGAGTCATTCATGGCTCTGGATGAGCAGACTCAAAGAAACCTTGAGCTATTCCACGGTGGTCGCTCGGGAGCTATTAGTAACTCACTCTTGTCAGTTATTGATATAACCAGGACAGCTATGGGAGGTAGGTTGTTACGGCGGTGGCTGGGGCAGCCCCTTTTTGATATAGTAGAGCTGGTGAAGAGGCAGGATGCTATTGACTGGTTTTTCAGTAACACCCTGGCCCGAAGCCGGACTATTGCTTCAATGGGTGAGGTGGCTGACTTGGAGCGGCTAATTAATCGGGTGCGAGGTAATCTGGCTGCCCCTCGCGAGCTGGTAACACTGCGTCGCAGCCTGGAGGCAATACCTAAGTTGAGAGAGTGCCTTGATGGTGGTGGTAGCCCGATAAACTGGCTGAGGGATGAGTTGAAGCCATGCCCCGAATTTACCACCTTGATTGCTGAGGCTGTAGTTGACCAGCCGCCGGCTGGTTTAGATGAGGGTGGTGTCATCAGGCCGGGATTTTCTCAGGACCTGGATAGCCTGCGCCTGATGTCTAAAAATGCCAAACAGTATCTGGCTAACCTGGAACGACAGGAGCGGGAGCGAACCGGGATTAAATCGCTGAAAGTAGGCTACAACAGGGTCTTTGGCTACTATATTGAAGTATCCAAATCCAACCTGGGTCAGGTACCTCAGGACTATATCAGAAAGCAGACACTGGTTGGGGGGGAGCGATATTTCACCCCGGAGCTAAAAGAATACGAGTCACTGATACTTAATGCCCAGGAGAGGATTGCTGAGCTTGAGTCCAGCCTGTTTCACCAGATATGCCATCAGGTAGGAGCCGCCAGCGAACAAATTCTGGCGGTGGCCAATGCCATAGCTAACGTAGATGTCTTCTCCAGCCTGGCTGAGGTAGCCGTGCGTTATAGTTATGTCCGACCCAGGCTAACCACCGATAACGAGATAATCATTAACCAGGGACGTCACCCGGTGGTGGAAGGGAGCCTGGTTGATACCAGCTTTGTCCCCAATGACACCCATTTATCCAATGAGGATGCTCAGCTTATTATTCTCACTGGGCCCAATATGTCAGGCAAGTCGACCTATCTAAGACAGGTAGCCTTGATTATTCTTTTAGCCCAGATTGGCAGCTTTGTCCCCGCCACCTCAGCCACTATTGGCCTGGTCGACCGCATCTTTACCCGCATTGGTGCTAGAGAGGACATAGCTGCCGGTCAGTCAACCTTTATGGTGGAGATGGTGGAGACGGCTAATATCCTCAATAATGCCACCCCGCGCTCGCTGATTATACTTGACGAGATTGGGCGGGGTACCAGCACCTACGACGGACTGTCTATTGCCCAGGCTGTGGCCGAGTATATCCATAACTACCCCAAGCTGGGGGCGAAGACCATATTTGCTACTCACTATCATGAGTTGGTCGAGTTAGCCAGTTTCCTGCCGCGGGTGAAAAACTTTAATGTGGCCGTTAGCGAGGAGGGCGGGGAGGTCGTCTTTTTATACAAGATTTTACCCGGCGGCGTTGATAAGAGCTATGGTATTCATGTGGCCAAGCTAGCCGGATTACCCAGGTCAGTGGTGCACCGCTCCCGGGAGGTATTAGAGGAACTGGAGACGGATAGCCGGGCGGCGGCTAAACCCTCACCCAAACACCGCAAAGAGGCAGCCGCTCAGCAGCTATCATTCTTGGGGCAAAAATCACCGTTAGCCGACGAGCTTGAGAAGCTGGACATTGACTCCCTTACTCCACTAGAAGCTCTCACCAAGCTCTACGAACTACAGAAGAAGGCGAGGGAGGGGTAGGGGGAATTGCTTGAATGATAATAGTTTTTACTCACTAGGAGCTGGTTTCTGGGAAACCTTTGTCAGCAGCGATTCTCTTTTCATCGAGTTTCTCTAACTCAGCTTGTATTCGCCACACCTTTAATTTCTTGGAAATTAGCTCTTGTTCAATCTTATCCTTGCCAGTTTTTTCCACTTTTTGTATATGTAAATGAGCCCCGAATTTCTCCAATCTATCTTTTGCTGCTAGCACCTTACTCCACCAATCCTCTGGATTCTTCATAAAACGGAAATAAGTTGGTGGAAATACTGATAAAAGAGTCATCAAAAGGATAACCAAAAGATTATTGAAAACTGGTCCCGTCCACGTCGGTCTATTCATACCGCCAAAGTGAAATGTGCGTATAAGTGTATTGCCAGTTTGTTCTTTCTCTGTTACTTTACTGGCTACTGATAGAAGATTCGGGTGAACCATTTCGCTAAGCATTCCATAGAAAGCATACTCAGGGCAATCTATCTCTAGTTCGTCAAGAAAAGTTTTCACGATAGAAGCCTTATATTCCTTAAAATATTCTACCCACCGAAACGCGTATTTAGAATCTTTACTAAATAGTCTAAAAAGCATCATACATTCTATAGCATCGCGCATAGGCATAATAGCTTGTTCAGGGAGACCATTTAGAAGCATTAGCCTTGAAGACTCATAATCGTTAAACATTCGAACTAGTACAAACATAAGTGAACTTCTTTCATCGTCTTTATAATTAGATTGCCATTTGCTCGTAACTTCATCAAGAGGCTCCAAAAATAGTTCCATCATTTCCTCAAATAAAGCCACTTGCTTATCAAAGTATTTATAAGAATGAATTTGAAGTGACAATTCGTAATGTTTAACCTCATCGTAATTCTTTCCCATGACTGTTCTAATCCTCCTCTCTAGTTATTAGTCAAACCTCTTTCAGCATTCTACCACTACATTACAGCCCATGTGAATACCATCATTTCACACAGGGGTCAAAGGGGCGTTAGCCCCTTCAAAAATCCCCTCTCCGTTGAAATACATAAACCCATGTCTGGGGTGTCTAAGAGGGGCGACAGCCGCTCTTTTTAATTATCTTCCCCCTCCCTTATCAAGGGAGGGGGATAAAGGGGGAGGGTTGCCAAATAGATATTAAGGGGGTGAGGTAGATAAGTAATATAACTAATCTCCGAATACCTATTGACATTGGGCAATTTGCAGCCTACAATAGGCAACATACAAGGAGGTAATAACAATGAAAAGGCCCGACCTGATAGTTCTGATAGCTGTCTGGGAGTTCCTGAGCGCGTTCGGGGTGCTTATCGGCATAGGCGCTCTGGCTTCTGCTTTCTTCTTTACCGCCCCCTGGATGACGATGGGAGAGTGGAATGGGTGGAATGGGCAAATGTGGGGGGCACCTGATGCCAGTGGTTTCGTTATCTTTGGTCTGAGCGTTATCTTACTGATAATGGTAGCTTATTTCATACTAGCCTTAATGGGTGGCATAGGGTTACTAAAGGGAAAAGAGTGGGGGCGTATTCTGACCATTGTTCATTCTGCACTCAGCTTGTTCTGGATGCCGATTGGTACTGTCATCGGAATACTTGTCCTGATTTACCTCACGAAGACGGAAGTACGGGAGTATTTCACTGGTGGCGGTGAAGGATAGTAGCGATATGGTCTACCTGCTTAGTGGCAGAGCCTAACAGGGTAAAGGGGGACGGAGTTGCCACAAGAACCTAAAGGGAGTGAGGTCAAGAAAATTCCTATTAAAACCCGTGCCAGTGTGTGAAAGCATCCAGCGGTACGCGGTGCCGTGGATAGCTGTTAACTAAAGCCTCAGGGTCGGGGTAGCCAATGGCTATTCCCATGGCGATAAGCTTGGATTCGGGAATACCAAGCAGCTCTCTCAACATATCGGGCCAGTACACCGCTCTTCCCATAATACAAGTAACTAGACCATAGGTTAGAGCAGCCAGGCAGATGGTCTGGGTCATTATACCTAAAGAGAAGATTGCCCGGGGGCAGAGCACCCTTTCCGTGTAGAGGATGATTCCGTTGGGGGCGTCGTGGAAGTGTCCCATCTTCCTCCAATATTCAATCCTTTTTTCGTCTGCGTTTTCCATTCCCGGAGGAAACTGGTGAATGTCAATGCTATGGTTTAGCTCTATCTCCCGCTGGCGGTAGGGTTCGGGCCAATCGGCGGGTGGGATGTCTGAATTTCTCTTGGCTAGTGTTTTGACCTTCTCCCTAAGGCGAGCCTTGACCTCCTCCATTACCTCGCCCCCCAATATAGCAAATTCCCAGGGTTGCGTATTGCTGGATGAGGGTGCCCAGCGGCAGGTTTCCAACAATTCTTCTAAAACCATTCTGGGCACGGGGTCGGGTTTGAAACTGCGAATTGACCTCCGGCTGCGGATTGCCTCGATAACTTCCATCACATCCTCCTTTCCGAAGAAATTCTACTATGAAAAACAAATGGCATCAATACTATATCTCCGATGGTATAGGTGTTGGATTTTTTGTATTGCCTGGCTCAGTGTGGCAAAATCGTAAATCCTAAAAGTGGGGCTTACACAGAATCTCTCTAACCTTGAGGTCGAAAAAGTTGTGTGTGTTGACTGGTCGCAGCACTATGGCAGTATCGGCGCCTCGGCCAGTGCCGGCGATAGCAATAACCTCCTCATCGGTGCGCGCCAGCCCACTATCAGCCGTCATCAGGGTTATCTCGCAGGCAACCTTCATTCCCTCACCAAAGATACGTAGCGCATCGGAAATTATCTCCCCTAGGAGATACATATTGTGTTTGTTGCGCATGGCACGGCTGATTCCGCTAAAGGCATGGGCAGCAGTCAGTATTGCTCCACCTTTACTCTCAACTAGTTTCCTGTTCTCATCGGTGAATTCTTGGGTGTTGGGGCCTTGGAAGCCGGTGACGTGACTCACCGCGATTACCTTGAATCTGGCGAAGGCATTCACAGCCTGTACTGCAGTATCGCCCCCTGTGGATGCTACCAGGATAGTTTTGATTCCTAACTCCTCTGCCCGCTGTCTAGCGATGTGGAACACTGCCTCTGTATTCTCACTACCAGGTTTATCAAAATAGACTGTTTTTACTTCCATTTCTTTTGCTCCTCTATTGTTGCTGAACATTTTACCATATTGCCTTGGTTGTGTGCAGTATGATATAGTTTTGGTAATGAATGCCGAGATTGAGTTTATCGCTTCGGGGGGTGTCACTTCACCTCGGGGTTTTCATGCCGGTGCTACCTACGCCGGGATAAAGAAGAAGGCTAAAGACAGCTTAGACCTGGGCATCCTATTCTCTGAAGTACCGAGTGTAGCGACGGCTTTATTTACCACTAACCGGATCAAGGCAGCACCGATAGTTTGGTGTCAGCAGCAGTTAAAATCGAGCAGAGCAGCGGCAGTAGTGGTCAATAGTGGCTGTGCCAATGCCTGTACCGGTGAGCAAGGTCTTGCTGATGTTACTGAGATAGCCGAGCTAACTGCTAAGAACATGGGGCTTTTTCCAAAGGATGTTTTGGTTGCCAGCACTGGGGTGATTGGTTACCCATTACCAATGAAGCTTGTAAGAGCTGGCCTAGACCAAATTGTCCTTTCTGCAGGCGGCGGTCATCAGTTGGCGAAGGCGATGATGACTACTGATACTGTTTCTAAGGAAACGGCAATAGCTGTCAGGACTGGCGAAGTTGAGTTTATCATTGGTGGAGTAGCTAAAGGTTCTGGGATGATGCATCCCGAGCTGGCGACTCTGCTTTGCTTCTTAACCACCGATGCCGCCGTGGACGTAGATTTTCTCAAGTCGGCACTGCAAAGGGCGGTAGATATTTCCTTTAACCTGGTTTCTATTGATAGCGATACCAGTACTAATGATATGGTGCTGATAATGGCTAATGGTCTAGCTGGCAATAAGCCTATTTTAGTAGATAGTCAGCTAGCTGATGTCTTTCAGCAAGCCCTTGACCAGGTCTGTGTCTATCTGGCTAAGTGTCTTGCCAGGGATGGCGAGGGGGCTAGCAAGCTTATTGAAGTTACTGTTAGTGGGGCACCTAGCGACGCTGAAGCTAGGTTGGCTGCCCGGACAGTGGTGAGTTCACCCTTGGTGAAGGCAGCGGTGCATGGTAGTGACCCTAATTGGGGACGGATTATGGCTGCGGTGGGGCGGAGTGGTGTGGAGGTGGTAGAATCAAAAACCGACCTTTATATCGGGCAAGTTTGTCTGGTAAAGGCGGGCAAACCTTTGCCGTTTAATCGGCGTAGTCTTAAGCGAATATTAAGTAGCAGCGAAGTGAGTTTCAGCTTGAATCTTAATTTGGGAAGTGGGCTGGCTACCGCCTGGGGTTGTGACCTTTCTGAGGAATATGTAACTATTAACAGCGAGTATATGACCTGATTGTTTAGGGGGTAGGAATTAAGTTGGATAAGGTGATTGTGGCTAAGATAGGTAGTGTTGCCTTTAGCCCTGAGGATACCTGTATTGGTGACATAGTTGCTCTGCAGAAGCAGGGTAGGCAGATGGTTGTCACCCACGGCGGCGGTAAGCTGATAACCAAGTGGCTGGAAAAACAGGGGGTAACCACCAGATTCATCCGTGGTGAGCGGGTAACTGACCAGGTGGTGCTTGAGGTGGTGATTGCCGTGCTTACTGGCCTGGTCAATAAGGAAATTGTGTCCAGTATTCAGAATCGTGGTGGGTGGGCAGTCGGCATTAGCGGTATTGACGGCGGTTTGATTCAAGCTAGTATTAAGAATACGGAGCTGGGCTATGTTGGCACTGTGACAAAGGTCAACACCGCACCGTTGGAACTACTCCTTAAGGCTGGCTATATCCCGGTGGTGTCTCCAATCAGTCTTCATCCTGTGCCAGAAGCACGTGAGATGGGACTCAATATTAACGCTGATGACGTGGCCGGTGAAATTGCTACCGCCATTGGCGCCGAAAAGCTTATCTTCTTAACCGATGTGGTTGGTGTCTGCGACCAATCAGGTAAGTTAATACCTCAGTTATCACCTGGTGAAGCTGAAGCTTTGGTAGCTTCAGGTGTGGCTTCAGGAGGGATGATTCCGAAGATTAGAGCCTGCCTGAGAGCTTTGTCCAATACTTTGACTACTTGTATTATTGATGGTAGGCAGTCGCATGCCTTGCTCAGGGAGGTTGAAGGTGGTAGCAGTGGCACCACGATACAGGCCACCGGTCAAAAGTAAAGAGAGTGTAAGAGAGGGGGATTAAGGGGGTGAGGTTGATAAACAATCTTACTAAAGGGGTGCTGAAGTGAGCCACTGGCAAGAACTTGAGCACAAATACTCTATGAACGCTGTAGAGCGCCTTCCGGTAACCCTGGTTAGGGGGCAAGGGGCAAGGGTGTGGGATGAAGACGGGCGTGAGTACCTGGACTTTGTTGCTGGCTGGGCGGTCAATAGCTTGGGACACTGTCACCCGGTGGTTGTCACCGCCATTATAGAACAAGCACAAACACTTATCCAGACTTCAAACCAGTTCTATACCATTCCTCAAATTCGATTGGCGGAGCTTTTGGTTCAGAATAGCTGCCTCGATAAGGTCTTTTTCTGTAATAGTGGGGCGGAGGCTAATGAGGGGGCGGTGAAGCTAGCCCGGCGGTATGGAAAGCGCTGCCTGGACGGAGCCTATGAGGTTATCACTGCACTGGGTTCCTTTCATGGCCGTACTTTAGCTATGGTGGCAGCTTCGGGACAGTTAAAATTTCAAAAACCATACGTTCCTTTGCCGACTGGTTTTGTGAATGTGGAGTATAATAGTATCGGGGCTATTGAGGCGGCTACCACCAGTCGGACCTGTGCTGTCATGTTAGAACCACTGCAGGGAGAAGGGGGGGTCAACCTGCCTGATGATAACTATTTAGCCTTGGTAAGAGCCTGGTGTGACCAGATGGGTATTTTACTTATTCTGGATGAAATTCAGACCGGGGTAGGTCGAACAGGAACACTTTTTGCCTATGAGCAATATGGCGTTGAACCTGATGTAATGACCCTGGCTAAGGGTTTAGCCAGTGGTATGCCAGTAGGGGCTATTCTAGCTAAGGATAGGGCCTCTGTTTTTACTCCCGGTGAGCATGGCTCTACCTTCGGTGGTAATCCTGTAGCCTGTGCTGCTGGTTATGCTACAATGAAATTTATTGTTGACAATGATGTTGCCGAGAATGCCAGGAGGGTAGGACAGTATCTTATTAGTGGGCTGGAACGATTAGGGCAGAAATTCCAGTTCATCACTGAGGTGCGAGGGCGTGGGCTCTTGGTAGCTCTGGAGTTTAACAGTGATATTGCTGGCTCAGTGGTGGGGGCTTGCCTTGGCCAGGGCTTACTGGTTAACCGAGTCAAGCCTAACGCCTTGCGCTTTATGCCTCCCCTTATTGTTGGTAAGGGTGAGGTTGATGAGGCATTAGACATTCTAGATAAGGTATTGTCCACCATTGTTAGCTAGATGTGGAGAGATAGGATATTGAGGTGGCAGTCAAGGTTAGTAAATTCAGCATAGCAATAATTTTAACTGTAGTCATATCATTGGCCATTGTAATACTGGTGCCCCCATCTTTAGTGGTGGGAGCAACCCTAATGGTGGGGGCAGGAGAGCTTCCGTTACCACAGAGTGATTTTTCGGTGGTACCTCAATCTGTAGTAGAGGATGCCACTAGATTGGCTAGCGAACTGTTTGGGGACCATCCAGAAAAGAATGACGAATTTGTCAATCAGCTAATGGCTACCTATTTAGCGGCTAAGGACAGAGATATTGTTGTCATCTTTAACTCAGGTGGGTGGGGATGGGCTGCCGTTGAGGAGACCCGTGAGGGGAAGAGCTTTATTAATGGTATTGAGGCTGAACTGGCTAGTATGGGCTATAGCTCATTGTTTTTGAACCATAAGCGGACAGCCAAAACTTTGGATTCAGGCATTAGTGAACTTATGCTAGCTGTCGAACTTTATCCGACGAAAGCTAAAGACCTAGCTGCTAGGATAGAATTTCTCTCTAACCACATACCAGGCATCAAGGTTATCTTGATTGGTGTCAGTAATGGTACACTTATTTGTGATGATGTGATGAATATTTTAGAGGATAACCCGCAGGTATATAGCATCCAGTTAGGTCCGCCTTCTTGGAGCGGTGCTACTTCGTCAGACAGGTCACTGGTGATGAGGAGCAATGGGGCAGTCCCGGATTCATTTAGTCAAGGGGACTTATTCGCTATTATAAGCGCTAACATAGAGGCCCTGTTTGGCATATCTCCAGAAGGTCCTGGTGATATATTGCTCTATATAGAAGCACCGGGACATGACTATAACTGGGAGTATCCTGAAGTTCGTTCTCAAATTATCAACTTTTTGGAACAAAACTTTGGGCTTAAATGATGATAAGACTTTGACTTAGGGAGGTTTAGTGTGTCGGATAAGGTAATGCTGGCTTACAGTGGTGGGTTGGATACATCGGTAGCTATCAAGTGGCTATCAGAGCGGTATGAACTGGATGTTATTGCGCTTACTATTGATGTCGGGAATGAGCGTGATTTTTCGGCTATCCAGCAAAAGGCGCTTAAGGCTGGCGCTGTGAAAGCACTGGTACAGGATGCCAAAGAGGTATTTGTTAACCACTTTATTTTTCCATTACTACAGGCAGACGCTATCTATGAGGGACAATACCCGTTGGCTACTGCTCTATCCCGGCCGCTAATGGCTAAATTACTGGTAGATGCCGCCGTGAAGGAGGGAGCTTCAGCGGTGGCTCATGGCTGCACCGGTAAGGGTAATGACCAGGTGAGGTTTGAAGTGAGTGTCGCTGCCCTGGCACCCGGTCTCAAGATTATCGCCCCCGCCCGGGAATGGGGTATGACCCGCGAAGAGACCATTGACTATGCCCGGCGCTACAGTATCCCGGTGCCGATTACCACCGCCAGCCCATATTCAATTGATGAGAATCTGTGGGGGAGGAGTATTGAGTGTGGGGTTCTGGAAGACCCGTGGAATGAGCCACCCGAAGAGGTGTTTACCTGGACAAAATCACCTGATAAAGCTCCTGATGAGCTAGCCTATGTTGAAATTGGGTTTGACAAGGGCATCCCGGTGACTATTAATGGTCAGGAGATGGATGGAGTCAGTTTAATTAGCCGATTAAATGAGTTGGCTGGTGAACATGGGGTAGGCAGGATTGACCACTTAGAGAATAGGCTGGTGGGAATAAAGTCGAGGGAGATTTACGAGGCACCGGCGGCGGTAGTGCTACTACAGGCACACCAAGCCTTGGAGGCGATTACCCTATCCAAAGACCAGCTACGTTTTAAGCAAAAGGTAGCTATGGAGTATGCCGACCTCATCTATAACGGTCTGTGGTTTACCTCACTCCGTCAGGATTTGGATGCCTATGTGCAAAGCTCACAGTGTTTTGTTACCGGAACGGTGCGACTCAAGCTATTTAAGGGAAGTTGCAGTCTGGTCGGGCGGAAATCACCTAAGTCGCTCTATAGCTTTGGTCTAGCCACCTATGATAAGGGTGACCAGTTTGACCAGAGTGCTTCCCCTGGTTTTATTCACATCTGGGGACTTCCGGTTAGAACTCAAGCTCAGGTGCAGCCGTTGGCACAAGCTGAGGAGACAAAAACGAATGAGGAAGATTATAAATGAGCCATATACGTGGTCGGTTTCACAAGGCAGCGGATAAGCTGGTAGTTGAATATACTACCTCTATCTCCTTTGATTGGCGGTTATATCCTTACGATATTGCTGGGAGTATTGCCCACGCCCGGATGCTGGCCAAGCAGGGCATAATCTCCGACAAAGAGGCGGAGACTATTACTAATGGGTTGGCATCTATCAGGGAGGAAATAGAGCAGGGTAAATTTGACTTTAGGCCAGAATTGGAAGATATCCATATGAGTATTGAAGCTCGGCTCATTGAGAAGGTAGGTGGGGTGGGGGGTAAGTTACATACAGCCCGCTCCAGGAATGACCAGGTGGCTCTGGATTTGCGGCTCTTTATTAAGGAGGCAATCACCGGGACTCTGGTCAAACTAAGGGAATTACAGCAGGCGCTGGTTAGTGTGGCTGAAGCCAACAAAGAAGTCATCATGCCGGGATATACCCATTTGCAGCCAGCACAGCCGGTACTACTGGCTCATCACTTTTTAGCCTATTTTGAGATGCTCCAGCGGGATATCGACCGATTTAGAGATTGTCTCAAGCGGGCTGATGTCATGCCCCTGGGTAGCGGGGCTATAGCCGGTGTAGCCTACGATATTGACCGCGAGTACTTAGCTCGGGAGCTTGGCTTTAGCCAGATAAGTCACAATAGTATGGATGCTGTTTCGGACAGGGATTTTGTGGTGGAGTATGAAGCAGTCGCCTGTCTTGCTATGATGCACCTCTCCCGACTGGCTGAGGAAGTTATTTTATGGTCTTCAGCCGAGTTTAATTTTGTTGGACTTGACGAGGCTTATGCCACTAGCAGCAGTATCATGCCCCAGAAGAAGAACCCTGATGTGGCTGAGCTGGTTCGGGGGAAGACGGGGAGGGTCTATGGCAGACTTATGGCTCTGCTGACTACGATGAAAGGCCTGCCTCTAGCCTATAATAGAGATATGCAGGAGGACAAAGAGGGCCTCTTTGATACTGTAGATACCCTGCTATCTAGCTTAACGGTATTTACTGGTATGATTAAGACCTTGCAAATTAAGGCTGAGAATACTGAGCAGGCGGTTAGGCAAGGTTATATTCTAGCCACTGACCTAGCTGACTATCTGGTCAAGAAGGGGGAGCCCTTCCGCACCGCCCACGATATAATAGGTAGGTTAGTGAGCTACGCTGTGGAAAAGGGTAAATCGTTTAGTGAATTTAGCCTTGATGAGTATCAAGACTTCTCTCCTTTGTTTGCTGAAGATGTTTATTCCATTACTATAGAGTCATCCATCGCTGCCAAGGATGTGATTGGTGGTACTGCTCCAAGGCAGGTGGAGCAGGCATTAGCCGTTGCCAGAGAAATAATTGCACAGGAAGAATGTTAGAGGGACAGAGCCCCTATAAACAGATTACCTTCCTCGTGGTGCGGAATGGCTTGAAGGAGAGTTGAAGAGAGGCGAAGCTTCTCTTATATAACTACTTCCCCTCCCTTATCAAAGGGAGGGGGATAAAGGGGAGGGTTACCTAATAAACTATGTAGTTTTAGCCACTTTATGCTGGCTGCGCAGGCATCTGGTGCACAGGTTGAGTCGTTTTGGTGTGCCATCTATAATGATGGTAACCGGGTGAATGTTGGGTACCCAGCGACGATTAGTATGGCGCTTAGAATGGCTTATGTTATGACCAAATTGAGGTGATTTTCCACAGAAATCGCACTTCAATATTTCTTCTCCTTTGACTATCAGATAGATTTATTATAAAATGCTGTTTAAATATTATCATAACCAAGCAAGCTTGGCAAGGACGGGAGAGAATGAGAGAGGTTAAGTCTGCCAGTGGGCAGGATTTAAGGGAAATATTTGCTACCGCTACTCTCTGGTTAGAGAAGAGTGCTGCCGATATTGATGCACTCAATGTCTTCCCGGTACCTGATGGTGATTGCGGGACTAATATGCTGCTTACCATGCGTTCCTCTATTGAGGAAGCCTATCGTGCCCCTGACCAGAGTGCTTCAGCGGTGGCTCAAGCTATGGCTAAAGGTGCACTGATGGGAGCACGGGGTAATAGTGGAGTAATCCTATCGCAGATTTGGCGTGGTCTGGCACAGGGCTTGGCAGAGAAGGATTCATTTACCGGTAGTGATCTGGCTGATGCCTTAACACAGGCATCAATGATGGCTTATAAAGCATTGAGCAATCCTGTGGAAGGAACTATTCTCACTGTGGTTAGGGAAGCTGCCTCAGCGGCTCAGGCGCAGGCTGCTAGTGGAGATGATGACCTAATATCAGTTTTGGAGGCTACGGTCAACGCTGCCAGTGAGTCGGTGGCTAATACCCCTAGTCTTCTTCCGGTGCTGAAAGAGGCTGGGGTGGTAGATGCTGGGGGTCAGGGGTTGTATACTATTCTGGATGGCGCCCTCCGCCACCTTAGAGGCGAGGTAGAGCAGATGCAGTTTCGCAAACCGCAGATAATTGTCACTGATATATCTGCCGCCAGGCTATCACAAATGGTAGCCACTGATGAAGAGATATATGGATACTGCACTGAGTTTATGCTTAAGGGAAAGGGACTTGACCCAGATAAGCTCAGAACAAAGCTGGAAAAGAAGGGGAAGTGTGTAATTGTAGTCGGTGATGAATCTACGGTTAGGGTTCATATCCATACCGAAAAACCGGGTAATGTTATTCGCTATGCTACCTCCTTAGGCACTATGCATCAGGTGAGTATCCGGAATATGGATGAGCAACACCAGGACTTTCTGGAGATGCAGAAGGAGAGGATGCCAGCGGTTGACATTGCTGTAATTGCCGTAGCTCCCGGGGAAGGGCTTACCGAGGTCTTTAAAAGCCTGGGGGCAGTTGTTGTCCCTGGTGGACAGACAATGAACCCCAGCACCGAGGATTTGCTCAAAGCTGTAGAGTTGGTAGTATCCGATAAGGTCATTATTCTGCCTAATAACAAGAATATTGTGCTTACCGCTAATCAAGTCCCTTCTCTGACTACCAAAGTTATTAAGGTGGTGCCTACGGAGACGATTCCGCAGGGGGTGGCGACACTATTAGCTTTTGACTATGAGGCTGACCTGGAGACAAATAGTCAGCTTATGGAGAAGGCAAAATCAACGGTAAGGTCTGTTGAGGTTACTCGGGCTGTTCGCTCCACTCAGCTAAATGGGTTAAAAATCAAGAAGAAGCAGGCTATTGGCTTACTGGATGGGGAGTTAATAGCTGTTGCTGATGATACCACCGGTGTTCTTAATGAGGTATTGGCTAGGCTAGATTTAGATAAAGCCGAGGTAATTACCATCTACCATGGTGCTGATACTAAGCCGGCTGAGGCAGAACAGGTTAGTGCCACTATTTGTCAACAACACCCTCAACTGCAGGTGGAGGTAGTTAATGGCGGTCAGCCTCATTATAACTTTATTGTTTCTGTAGAATAGTCAGAGTAGGCTTGTTTATGACGGTTAAGATTGTCACTGATAGCGTCGCTGATTTGCCATCTGAGGTGGCTAAGGAGCTGGGGATTACAGTAATTCCTCTAAATGTTCGCTTTGGTACCGAGGTCTACCGCGATGGCATTGACCTGACGGCTGAGCAGTTCTACGATAAGCTAAAGCATAGTGAAGTCTTACCGGTTACTTCAGTGCCAACGCCAGTGGCCTTCGCTGAGGTGTACGAGAAGCTGGCCGAAGAGACAGACGAAATCCTGTCTATTATTCTTACCTCCAAGCTCAGTGGTACCTATGAGGTGGCATTACAAAGTATAGGCTTAATGAAGCGGGAATGCCGCGTGGAAGTAGTTGATTCACAGTGGGCTGTTATGGCACAGGGGTTCATAGTTATTACTGCGACTAGAGCAGCTCAAGCTGGGGCTAGTCTTGATGAGGTGATAGATGTAACCCGAAGGACCATTCCTCGGGTAGATATGCTTGCCACCTTTGATACTCTGGATTATCTCAGGAGGGGCGGACGTATTGGCAGGGCCCAGGCTTTTATGGGGTCAATACTGAAGGTCAACCCCCTCATAACCTTGAGGGATGGTGTGGTTGAGCCGGCTGGTAGAACACGCTCTCGGGCTCAGGCGATAGAGCGTTTATATAACTTTGCGATGAGCTATTCCTTTATTGAGGAGATGGCAGTAGAGGATAGTGCCTGCCCTGATGAAGCGGAGGCGCTGGTTGAGCGGCTTAGCTCTAAATTTCCCAAAGAGCGTATCTATCGCTCAAGAGGGACTCCGGTAATCGGCACGCATACCGGTCCCGGTCTATTACTCGTCGCTATATTGGGTGATAGATAAAACTATTCACCAAGGCGGACGGAGACAGGGTCATGCTGACAAATGTTGAGCCTCTACGTAAAATTCTTGAGCTTGAGCGTAAAAAGGGTTATTTAGATTCAGCGGTAATCGGTGGTTTAGATAGATTCCTGCGCCGTTGGGCTGGCCAGACCATTGAGTCAATAACTAATCCTCAACTTCTAAACCGTTTTCATAAGCTTCACTTGCTTAACCCCGTCTATGCTTCTTGGACCAAGCAACAGCGTGAACAGTGGATAGATAGTGTGCTTGATTTTTTAGCTGAAGCAGAGCGCCGGGGGACGGAAAAAGGTAAAACCAAGCTGTCTGCGGTGGCTAGTAGACCATCTTCAAAGGTAAGAGGACAGACCACTGTGGTTAGCAAGTCCATTGATTCACCCATTACTGTGGTTAGAGGCATTAGCTCGAGTCTGGCTACCAAGTTTAACCGGTTGGGCGTGAAGACGGTTCGTGACCTGCTCTATTTCTTCCCCCGCCGTCACCTTGATTACAGCCAAGTCAAATCTATTTCGCAGCTTAGTGAGGGGGAGGAGCAGACCATAATAGCTAATGTGTGGCAGGCTCAGGTGACCATGCTGGGTGGTAGGCGTAGCACTGAAGCTATTGTGGGCGATGAGACAGGCAACGTCAGGGCGGTATGGTTCAATAACCCATACCTGGCTAAGCAGTTAGCTACTAATAAACAGGTAGTGCTCAGTGGCCGGGTAAGCTTGTTCAAAGAACGGCACGTGTTTGAATCTCCAGAGTGGGAGTTGCTAGAGGCTACAGAGTTAATTCACACCGGGCGCCTGGTACCCCTCTATCCCCTTACTCAGGGCTTGCGCCCTCGCCAGGTAAGAAAACTGATGAAAGAGGTTATAGACCAGTGGACGTGGCAGATAGAGGATTTTTTGCCGCCAGAGTTGAAAGAGAGGTGTAACCTGCTGGAACTACCTCAGGCTATAACCCAGTCTCACTACCCAGAAGATGAAGCCGTCAAGGATAGGGCCAGGGTTCGTCTGGCTTTTGATGAGCTCTTACTCCTCCAGCTGGGTGTGCTGAATAAAAAACGTGACTGGCAAGAGAGCCAGCCGGGTAACTCGTTTGGTACCGAGACAGCGGTGCTGGATACTTTCCTGAAGTCTCTACCCTTTGAGCTGACGGCAGCTCAGCAAAGAGTACTACGAGAGTTGCTGGCTGATTTACAGCAATCAAGACCGATGTCCCGGTTGCTCCAGGGAGAGGTAGGTAGTGGCAAGACAGTAGTGGCTACAGCGGCTTTGCTGACGGCGGCGGCTAATGGCTATCAGGGAGCGTTCATGGCGCCTACTGAGATTCTGGCTGAGCAGCATTTCTCAACTGTTTGTGGACTTTTATCCAGAGTGAGTCCTCAGGAGGATAGAGACTACCTGCGCAGTTATCCCGGGCTTTTACCCCGTCCCCTGAATGTGGCATTACTTATCGGCGATATTAACCAGGCTAGAAAGCAGGAACTCCACCGGTGTATCTCGGATGGGGGTGTGGATATTGTTATCGGCACCCATGCTCTTATCCAGAAGGGAGTGGAATTCCACCGATTGGGGTTAGTCGTCATCGATGAGCAGCACCGATTCGGGGTTGTTCAGCGTTCAGCACTCCGCCAGAAGGGTTTTAACCCTCATGTGCTGGTAATGACGGCGACACCTATCCCACGAACTTTAGCCCTAACGCTATACGGTGACCTTGACCTCTCGGTTATAGACCAGCTCCCTCCAGGGAGACAGGTAATAAGGACAAAGTGGCTTAAACCGGCGCAGAGGGAAAGTGCCTATTCGTTTATTCGCCGTCAGGTGGCTGATAGCCGTCAAGCTTTCATTATCTGCCCGTTGATTGAGGAGTCGGAGGTTATTGAAGCTAAGGCAGCGGTGGCGGAATATGAGCACTTATCCCGGGAAGTATTTCCCGACATGCACTTAGGCTTGCTTCATGGGCGTATGTCAGCCGTTGAGAAGAACGAGGTGATGCACCGCTTTCGCTCTGGTGAACTGGACATTCTGGTCTCAACCCCGGTAGTAGAGGTCGGGATAGATGTGCCTAATGCTACAGTGATGCTGGTAGAGAGTGCCGACCGCTTCGGGCTCTCGCAGCTACATCAGTTTCGTGGTCGGGTAGGGCGAGGGCAGGAGCAGAGCTACTGTATGCTGTTAGCCGAGCACCCTTCAGAGGTGGGTAGGGAGCGACTTGACATAATAGAGAAGATTCAGGATGGTTTTGAGTTAGCCGAAGAGGACTTGAAGCTGCGGGGTCCGGGGGAATTCTTCGGCACCAGGCAGAGTGGACTACCTGACCTCCGTATGGCCAAGCTCTCTGATGTAGGTCTACTGGAGCTGGCCCGCAGTGAAGCAATAAGACTTTTTGAAATAGACCCCGGTTTAGAGAAACCTGAGCACCGCCTCCTGGCTAAAGAGCTAGTCCGAGTCTGGCCAGAAGCTGGTGAGTGGAGCTAGGGATTAATCCTTCTTGGAGGATACGATTTCTCTTTTATGTAGGGGAGTAGGATATAATCGTGATGGTGTGTGTCCAGTTAGTTTATGCTCTTGGACATTATATTTTTTCTTAAGTTCTTCCCGAAGCTGAATCTCTTCATATGTAGTATAGAGTTTGCTTGATTTCATTATTCTTTGTCCTCTTTTTCCATCGGGATGGAGTGAGTACCGTGCATTAATCGTTCTTCA
>SDBU01003497.1_pt1 | contig 19926 bp, 18 predicted proteins | sample 2277071 | NCBI WGS metagenome assembly SDBU01 (sample SAMN10397929, study PRJNA504765) | marine sediment metagenome | isolation source: marine sediment core GS08_GC12, 126 cmbsf | place: Arctic Ocean: Gakkel Ridge, Loki's castle | collected 2008
AGCTCGATCTCCTTGAAAGGGATAACGACGTCCTCGCGCCGCGTCACCACGGCGCAATACGCCATCCCCCTCGACGTGAAGAGGACGCGGCACACCGCGTCACCGGGAAACCGGTCCACCTCGTTGACCGGCACGGCGTAAAGACGCACGAAGACGCCGCGCTCCCTCAAGACCTTGACCGCTGCGGGATCGAAATCGCCCCAATCCTGCCAGGCGGCGATCCGGCCCTTCATCTGGTGCGAGAACTCTTCCAGGTGTTCGTAGCGCTTGGCCGCGTCGATCGCGTGCAAGGCCGCCCGACGCCAATCAGCGGCCTCTTCGGCCGCCGGCTTGCGAACCCCCTTGCTGAAGACGTCCTCGGATAAAACGCGCAGCTCCTGGTCAAGAAGTTCCAGGTCGCGGCCGCAGGCCTCCACGTCCTTGCCGGCGGACAGGCGCTGGTGCTCGACGTGCACCACCCCCAGTGCGCGCAGGGCCGCGACGGTATCGGCCGCGTCCTTATGCTGGACGACGAGACTCACCTTTTTCATCGCGACGATCATGCCGCCACCTCATGCATCAGCGTCTCGATCTTGCGCTTGGCGATCTTGCTGCGGCCGACCGCATTGGCCATCTGGTCGCCGATATAGATCTTGATGACGCGTATAGCCTCCCGGGCCTCGGGGATCTTGATCTTCTCGAAGAGGTTGACGCGCTGCGTCGTCACGCGCAGCTCGTCGCGCAGGAGCCGGCCCGCCTCGTCCAGGATGCCGATCTCCTCGCGCAGCGCGGCGAGCTGGCGCAGCGCCTCAAGCCCGGCGTCCACCCAGAGGGGCGTCAAAAAAAGGTCGTAGGCCGCATCTTCGAACCGGGCGCCCTCAAAGACAGGCAGGTTGAGCCCGGCGACGTTGCGCGCCCCCTTGCTGACGTCGCGGGGCTTCAGCCACTCCCCCATCTTGTGGCGCGCGTCCGTCAGGAGCCCCGCCCACCTTTGGGCGGCCTGACGCTCCCGCTCCTGCCGCTGGCGCCGGTCCTGCAGGACCTCGTTCAGGCGGAGGATCTCTTTCTGGAGCTGCTGTTTCTTCAGCTGCAGCGTCGGCAGGTAACGCTGATACTGCTTCAGGGCGTCGCGCCGGCGCTTGAGCTCCCCCTTGGTCAGCTTGATCTTAGGCATCGCGGCCGTCTTCTGTTTCCCTGTCTTTCGCCGGGATCTTCCCCGGCCAGAACTTCTCGATCATCGACTTCTTGATCCCCGTCTCCTCCGGCGGAAAACACTCCGCCAGGATCTCCCAGCCGCGGTCCAGCGCCCGCTCGAGCGGGACGTTCACCTCGAGCGACATCATCTCCTTTTCAAAGAGACGGCCGTAACGAAGCAGCTTCCTGTCCCAGGCGCTCATCTGAAAGCCCATCGCCTGCTTCTCGAGCGTCTCGCGGTAGCTGGCGAAGAGCTGGATCATCGTGTCCATGATGGTGCGGTGGTCGTCGCGCGTCTTACCGTTCACCTGCTGCTTCAGGCGGCTCAGGGAACCGAACGGCTCGATGACCTTGTTCTTCAGGTAGAGCTGGCCCTCCGTGATGTAGCCGGTGTTGTCCGGCACCGGGTGCGTGACGTCGTCGCCCGGCATCGTCGTCGCAGCCAGGACCGTGATCGACCCGGCGGTCTCGAAGTCCACGGCCTTCTCGTAGCGCGCGGCGAGCTGGCTGTAGAGGTCACCGGGGTAACCGCGGTTGGACGGTACCTGCTCCATGGTGATCGCCACCTCTTTGAGGGCGTCGCAAAAATTCGTCATGTCGCTCAGGAGCACCAGGACGCGCTTGCCGCCGAGGGCGAACTGCTCGGCGGCGGCGAGGGCGAGGTCCGGCACCAGCAGGCACTCGACCGTCGGGTCGGCCGCGGTGTGGACGAAGAAGACGGCCCGCGACAGGGCGCCGTGCTCCTCGAGGATGTCGCGGAAGTATAGGTAGTCGTCGTACTTCAGGCCCATGCCGCCCAGGATGATGATGTCGACCTCCGCCTGGACGGCGATGCGCGCCAGGACGTCGTTGTAGGGCTCCCCGGCGATGGAGAAGATCGGCAGCTTCTGGGACTCGACGAGCGAGTTGAAGACGTCGATCATCGGGATGTTCGTGCGGATCATGCGGCGCGGGATGACGCGCCGGACCGGGTTGACGGGCGGCCCCGCGATCTCGACGAAGTTCTCGGTGAGCACCGGCCCGCCGTCCAGCGGCCGGCCGCTGCCGTTGAAGATGCGTCCCAAGAGGTCGCTGCCCGTGGCCACGCGCATCGGGTGCCCGAAAAAACGGACCCGGTCGCCCGTGGAGACGCCGCGGCTGCCCGCAAAGACCTGCAGGGAGACGCGCCGCCCCTCCAGGCGGATCACCTGGGCCAGGGAGGTCCCGTGGCGCGTCCGGACCTCGGCGATCTCGGAATAGCCCACCCCGTCGGCCTCGACGGTGATCACGTCGCCCGCGATCTGAACGATGTTCGTATAGACTTTACGCACCGTTGCCGCCCTTCGTCTGTCGCCGTTTTGACCGGATGAGGGCCTCGATCTCCTGCTGCGTCTTCTTGAACTCTTCGGTGTCTTCCTTCGTGGAGTTCCAGCCGCGAAAGCCCTGGCGCAGCTCGTGGAAAAAGTGCAGGGCCTCCTCCTTCGTCGGAAAATCGAAGGCCGGGATCAGGACGTTGTCGTGGATGAAGGTGTAGATGACCTGCTGGCGCTCGGCGGTCGTTGCCTCGTCCACCGGGTCGAAGGCGTTCTGCTGGAGATACACGAAGTCCAGGAACTCTCCCTTGAGATAATCGACGTAGTCTTTGAGGGACGTGCCCTCTTCGCCGATGACCTTCATCATCTGCGCGACGTCGTGGCTCTTCTGCAGGATCGCGTGGCCGGCCCGCTTCTTTTCTCCGTCGAGGAAACTCGGATACTTGCTCCAGCTGATCAAGGGGTCGATGGCGGGATACCGCCGGGCGTCCGAGCGCTCGCGCGAGAGGCCGTGGAAGGCGCCCACGACCTTGAGCGTCGCCTGCGTGACGGGCTCCTCGAAGTTGCCGCCCGCGGGGCTCACCGACCCGCCGATCGTGACCGAGCCCGTCGTACCGTCGTGCAGCCGGACCATGCCGGCGCGCTCGTAGAAGGAGGCGATGCGCGACTCGAGGTACGCCGGGAAGGCCTCCTCGCCGGGGATCTCCTCGAGCCGGCCGGACATCTCGCGCATGGCCTGGGCCCAGCGCGACGTGGAGTCCGCCAGGAGGAGGACGTTGAGCCCCATCTGCCGGTAATACTCGGCGATCGTCACGGCGGTGTAGACGCTCGACTCGCGCGCGGCGACGGGCATGGAGCTCGTGTTGCAGATGATGACCGTGCGGTCGGAGAGGGACCTGCCGGTGCGCGGGTCGGTCATCTCAGGGAATGTCTTCAGGGTCTCGACCACCTCGCCGGCGCGCTCCCCGCAGGCGGCGATGATGACGATATCGGCCTCGGCGTGGCGGCTCGTCAGCTGCTGCAGGACGGTCTTGCCCGCGCCGAAGGGGCCCGGGATGCAGTACGTCCCGCCGCGCGCGACCGGAAAGAACGAATCGATCGGGCGCATCTTGGTGACGAGCGGCTCCCCGGGCCTGAGCTTCTCGGCGTAGGCGCGGATCGGCATCTTCACCGGCCACTTCTGCCTGAGACAACACGGCACCTCGCGCCCCCTGGCGTCCTTGAGGCGCGCGACCTCGTCGGTGACGTGATAGGTGCCGGCCTCGGCGACCCACGCCACCTCCCAGCGGCCCGTCAGGCCAAAGGGGGCCATGATGGCGTGCTCAAAGATCTTCTCCGGCACGCTGCCGAGCTTCATGCCCGCGCGCGCCTTGTCCCCGGGCCTGACGCTGGGCGTGAATTCCCACTCGGCCTTATGTGATAAGGGCTCGATATAGACCCCGCGCTTTAAAAAGACGCCGCTGTGCTCGGCGAGCTCCGGCAGGGGGTTCTGCAGGCCGTCGAAGATCTGCCCCAGCAGGCCGGGCCCGAGCTCGACGGAGAGGAGCTCGTTCGTGAAGGTAACGGCGTCGCCGACCTTGAGCCGCACCGTGCTCTCGTACACCTGGGCCTCGGCCCTGTGGCCGCGCACGCGGATCACCTCGGCCTTGAGCCGGTCCTCACCGCAGTGGATATAGACCACCTCGTTCTGGACGACGAAATCATCGAAGGCGATCGCCGCCATGTTCCCGTTGATGGCCGTGACTTTCCCGGTTCTCTGTTGTGGCATCAGGTTCTCCGTGGGTCGTTGCCGTCAGAGGTCAAGTCCGCTCAGCGCCTTTTGTGTGTCGGCCTCCTCGATCCTCTGCCAGCGCTCGAGGATCAGGAGCTTCAATCCGTAGAGCGCGAGCGCCTCGGCATCAAGGTAATGGCCGAGGCCCCACGCCTCCAGCCGCTCCCACCGGGCCGCGTCGAGCATCCGCTCGGACTCCAGGATATCAGGGTGCCGGCTCGCGTTGACGGCCAGATGCGTGATGGCCGCCTCGGCCGACGCGTCGCCGCGCAGGTATTTCGTCGCGTCCTTGTGCTGGCGGCCGGCGCGGACCTTCGCGAGTTCGTTGCCGAGCATCCGCTCAAAAGACGCCCAGGCCTTGACCGCGCCGGGCCGGACCGCCTCATCGAGGGGTGCGCCCTGACGCATCGCCTCCAGAAGGGCGGACTCCTCGTCGCTGACGAGGCCGCGGCACGCCGCTTGAAAGGCCTCGAAAGAGACCGGCGGCTTGGCCCCGAAGTGCAGCATGGGCAGCGACGACAAGAGGTACGCGTAATAGCCGGCCATAAGACCTCAATCTTTCCCGTCGGACTCCGGCGTCAGCAACTCGGCCAGCCTGGGCCGCAGAGACTTCCCGAGGTACTCGGCGAGCGCCTTGTCCGAAAAATCAAAGTGCGACTTGCCCGCGTCAAAGCTGATGACAAAGCCGCCGCCGATGTCCTCGTCTTCCTTCAGGACGATATCTTTTTTGAGCTCTTTCTTCAGGTGGGCGAGAAACCCCTCCTCGAGTCTTTCGGCGTCGTGCTTGCTCAGGGAGACCTCGATACCGCCCCCTGAGACCTTCGCCTCCTTGACCAGATGCGTGATAAGCCCGGCCATCTCCTCGGCCGTCAGGGCCTTGCGCACCTCCTCGGCGATGAGCCGGTCGAGCGTGGCAATGATCTGCTGGCGCAGAAAGAGGAGCAGGTCGCGGCCCGCCTGCTGGAGGCCGGCGCGCGACGCCGCCTCCTCCTGCCTGATCTTCTCCTGGGCCTCTTCGCGCAGCCTCTGGGCCACGGTCCGGGCCTTCGCCAGCACCTCTTCGGCGCTCTCCTTGGCCGCCCGCTCTATATCCTCGGCCTTCTTCCGGCCCGCCTCCACGCCTTCCTTCTTGATCTTCTCGATAAGTGTCTTGAGCTCCTCAGGCATGACCGTCTCCTCAACCTTTCCTGCGCCCCATGTCTCTCTTTATGGAACGCGCCACCTTCAGCGGGGCCAGCGCCTGGACGACCGGCCGGCCCACGACGAGATAATTGCTGCCCGCGCGCACCGCCCGCCGGGGCGTGGCCACGCGCTTCTGGTCGCCCCGCGGCATCCCGCGGGGCCGGATACCCGGCGTGACGATGAGAAATCTTTTACCTAATACCTTGCGCAGCCGCGCGCACTCGTGCACGGAGGCCACGACCCCGTGGCACCCGGCCTCCTTGGCCAGCCGCGCCCGCCGGATGACCTCATCCTTCGTCTCCGGCGACGCCTGACTCGTCAACACCGTCACGGCGAGGATAGACGGCGACGGCCGGACGCGGCGCCCCCTCCTCCTCGGTATCTTCGCGGCCTCGACGGCGGCCCGGAGCATCTCGCGGCCACCCTGGGCGTGCACCGTCATCATGGCGATCCCCAGGTCCGCCGCCGCCCGCACGGCGTTCGCGACCGTATTCGGGATGTCGTGAAACTTGAGGTCGAGAAAGACCTCGCCGCCCTTGGCCCGGATATAACGGACGATCCGCGGCCCGCACAGCGTAAACAGCTGGCTGCCGACCTTGAAGAGCTTCACCTCAGGGACCAGCTGATCCACCAGCTTCGTCGCCCTCAGCCAACTCGGCACATCCAGCGCTATGATCAACTCCGGCTTCATCCACCCTCCAAACCTGAGACAAAGTGAGACAAAGGTCAGACCTTTTTGTCTCATTTTCGTGAGACTAATAGGTCAGACCTTTCTGTCTCATCTTTGAGCACGGAATTTGAGACAGATAGGTCCGACCTTTTTGTCTCATTTTTTGCTACCTGAGCGAACCGACTAACTCCTTTATATCGCGGATCTTATGCTCTTTGCAATAGGCTTCTATCCCGCGGGCGACCTCGGCCGAGGCGGCGGGGTTGACGAAATTGGCCGTGCCCACGGCGACGGCGCTGGCGCCGGCGATCAGGAACTCGATCGCGTCGCGCGCGGTCATGATGCCGCCCATGCCGATCACCGGGATCCTGACCTTGCGCGCGACCTCCCAGACCATGCGCAGGGCGATGGGCTTGATGGCCGGGCCGCTCAGGCCGCCGGTGACGTTGCCCAACACCGAACGCCTCGTCGTGACGTCGACGGCCATGCCGATGAGCGTGTTGATGAGGCTCAGCGCGTCCGCGCCGGCCTCCTCGGCCGCGACGGCGATCTCGGTGATGTCGCGCACATTCGGCGAGAGCTTGACGATGACGGGTTTGCGCGTCGCCCGGCGCGCCCGCGTCACCGTCTCACGGGTGAGCGCGGGGTCCTGCGCGATGAGCCTGTCTGGACACTCGATGTTCGGGCAGGAGATGTTCAACTCATAGGCGCTGACCGCCGCGCAGGCGTCCAGGCGCCCGATGACCTCGGCGTACTCCGCGCGGGTGTGGCCGCCGACGCTGACGATGACGGCCGTCGGAAAGTCCTTGTAGAACGGCACCTTCTCGGCGAGAAAGCGCTCCACGCCGTCGTTCTGGAGACCGATGGCGTTGAGCATCCCGCCGGTCGTCTCATAGACGCGGGGCGGCGCGTTGCCTTCCCACGGCTCCTTCGTGATCGTCTTGGTGATGACGGCCCCGAGGACGGCCGCGTCGGCATAATCACCGAATTCATCCCCGTAGCCAAAGGTGCCGGACGCGACGCACACCGGATTCTTGAGCATCAGGCTGCCGATCTTAACGGACAACTGCGGCTTCATCGTTCCTCTCGTTCCCACACGATATCGGCCGCGTCGAAGACCGGCCCGTCGCGGCAGATGCGCCGGTAGCCCGACACCGTGCGGATCACGCAGCCGAGGCACGCGCCCAGGCCGCAGCCCATGAACTCCTCCAAAGAGACGTACGCGCGGACACAGTGTGCGCGCGCCTCCGCGGCAACGGCCGCCAGCATCGGCTTGGGGCCGCACGCGCAGACCGCCGCGTCGCCGTCGACAACAGACAACTCCTTTTTAAGCAGGTCCGTGACAGGACCCTTCGCGCCCCTTGAGCCGTCGTCGGTCGCGACCCGCACCCGGCACCCCAGATCCTTAAAGCCCTTCTCCCCGACCAGGTGGCCCTTGGCCCTGGCCCCGATCAACACAAGGGGTTTTCCATGGACCATGGACCGCGGACCATGGACTAATCTTTTTGCCAAGAAATACAGCGGCGCGATGCCCATGCCGCCGGCGACGAGGATGATCTGCTTCGCGCGCGCGAGCGCCTTGACGTCAAAACCGCGGCCCAGGGGACCAAGGATATCGACGGCGCTGCCGGCCTGTTTTTCAGAAAGCAGCTGCGTCCCCTTGCCGACGACCTCATAGACGACCACTAAAAGAGACCGCGATCCCTTGCGGGAAGGGACGATATCGTGGATGGAGAGCGGCCGGCGCAGCAACGGGTCGCAGGAGTCCTCGACGCGCACGTGCACGAACTGGCCCGGAACGGATTTTGCGAACGGTCCTTTCGGCACCTCTAATTCAAGAAGGAAGCGTCTCTGGGCCAGGCGCCTCTGCCGCACGACCGAAATCCTCATACACCCCCCGTCCCGGCGGACAGCGACTCTTCTTTTTCCGCCGGCTTACGCCGGCCCTGGACGACCTCGCGGAAGAGCTTCATCCCCTCGGCGCGGTTCTCCTGCGAGACCTGCGTCTGGCGGACCGCCTCTTCCAGGGCCCTCTTGTCCAGCGCGTCGAACGACAGGAAGGTCGCCCTCACCGCCTCCTTATATATCTCGTAGGACCTGCGGAAGGCCGACGGCACCTTGAGATCGTTCAACTCATAATACAGGTCGTGCATATAGGTCTTGGCCAGGCCGAAGTCGTCCCTGGTGACCACGGAGAGGTCCGCGTACATCGTGTCGATGACGACAAACTTGGACGCGTAGCGCTGGGTAATCTCGCCGAAGGCCTGGTAGTACGCGAACTCCTCTTTGTCCAGGATCTCCTGGATCTCTTTGAGCGAGTACCACCGCGTCGCGTCGAAGACGCCCTTCTGCTCCTTCCTGTAGAGCGAGATCTCGTAGCCGCTCTGCTGCTTGCCGAGGTCGAACTTGACCTTCTCCACCTCTTTCAGAAAGGGGATCTGGCGCTGGGCGGAATCCTTTTCCATGTCCACGTGATCGACCTCCTCGACGAAGAAGCTCAGCCGCATCTCTTCGTCCCCCACCTTGACGGCAAAGAGATAACGCCAGCCGGACTTGCCGACCACCGTCCCCTCATAGACCTTGCCGTTTTTCAAAAAGATCTTGTCCGCGCGCGCGGGAGGCGCGGCGCCGAAAAGGATACCCGCACAGCAGATCAACAAGACCGTGATACGAAAACGTGTCTTCATCTCAGGGCCTCGACGGTTGAGGGACGATGGTACGCCTGCAGCGGTTTGACGTCCAATTCCTTTTTCAACAGCACCTCGATCCCCGTGACCGAGGCCTGCGCGCCCGAGACCGTCGTGATGCACGGCACGCCGTGCATGATGGCGGTCGAACGGATCACGATCTCGTCCGCGCGCGGGACGCGACCCGACGGGGTATTGATGATAAGGTGCACCCGGCCGTCCTTGATCCAGTCCAGGATGTTGGGCCGGCCCTCGCTCACCCGGCGCAGCACCTCGACGGTGAGTCCCGACTTTTTGAGGACGCGCGCCGTGCCCTTCGTCGCGATGAGGTCGAAGCCCAGGTCGATGAGGCGCTTGGCGACAAAGGTGATCGCCCGCTTGTCCTTGTCCCGGACGCTGACAAAGACCGTGCCCTTCAAGGGCAGGTTCTGTCCGGCGGCGAGCTGGCTCTTCATGTACGCGCGGCCGAAGTCGTCGTCGATCCCCATCACCTCGCCGGTGGACTTCATCTCCGGCCCGAGCATGATGTCGACGCCGGGGAAACGGTTGAAGGGGAAGACCGACTCCTTGACGCACGAGTACTCCGGGACACGCTCTTCGGTAAACCCCAGATCCTTGAGCTTGGCGCCCGCCATGACCTTGGCGGCGAGCTTGGCGAGCGGCACGCCGATCGCCTTGGAGACAAACGGGACCGTGCGCGAGGCGCGCGGGTTGACCTCGAGGACGTAGACGTTGTTGTCGCGCACCGCGTACTGCACGTTCATCAACCCGACGACGTTGAGCTCCCCAGCCAGGACCACGGTCGCCTTACGGATCTTGTCGATCGCCTCCTCGCCCAGGCTGTACGGCGGCAGGACCATCGCCGAGTCGCCGGAGTGGATCCCCGCCTCCTCGATGTGCTCGAGGATCCCGCCGATGACGAAGGTCTCGCCGTCCGCGATCATGTCGACGTCGACCTCGATGGCGTCCTCCAGGAACCTGTCGATCAAGATCGGGTGCTCGCCGGCCACGCGGCTCGCCTCATCCATGAAGCGCTCGAGCGTCTCCTCGTCGTAGACGATCTCCATCGCGCGGCCGCCCAGGACGTAGGACGGGCGCACCAGCACCGGATACCCGACGCGTCCGGCCACGGCCTTCGCCTCCTCGACGGTGCGGGCGGTGCCGTTGGACGGCTGCTTCAGCTTCAATTTATCCAGCAGCCTCTTGAACTTCTCCCGGTCCTCCGCGATGTCGATGGATTCGGGCGCCGTGCCGATGATGTTGACCCCGGCCTTCTTGAGCGCGAGCGTGAGGTTGAGCGGCGTCTGGCCGCCCAGCTGCACGATGACCCCCCACGGCCTCTCCTTGCGGACGATGTTCAGGATGTCCTCACGGGTCATGGGCTCAAAGTACAGCTTATCAGAAGTATCGTAATCCGTCGAGACCGTCTCGGGGTTGCAGTTGACCATGATCGTCTCGAAGCCCATCTCCTTGAGGGCGAAGGACGCGTGCACGCAACAGTAATCGAACTCGATCCCCTGGCCGATGCGGTTGGGCCCGCCGCCCAGGATCATCACCTTCTTCTTGTCGCTGGGGCGCGCCTCGTCCTCCGCCTCGTAGGTCGAGTAGAAGTAGGGCGTGGTGGCCTCGAACTCCGCCGCACACGTGTCGACGAGCTTGTAGGTCGTCTGGATGCCGTAGGACCGGCGCAGGGCCTCGACGTCCTCTTCCCCTGTGCCGAAGATGCCGCCGAGCTGTCTGTCGGAGAAACCCATGGACTTGGCCTCCCTCAGGAGGTCGGCAGAGAGGCGCTCTTTGAGCGCCCCCGTTGCGGCGGCCGTCTTTTTGAGCCCGTTCTCGAAGTCGATGATCTCCTTGATGTTCTCCAGGAACCACCGGTCTATCAGCGTGTATCGGTGGACCTGCTCGACGCTCAGGCCGAGGCGCAGCGCGTCGCCGATATAAAAGACGCGCTCGGCGTTGGGCACGCGCAGCTTCTTCTCGAGGAACTCCAGGAGGCCCTCGCGGGAGTCGAAATCTCTCTCGTCCAGGATGCCGTCCAGGCCGTGGTGCTTGATCTCGAGCGACCGCAGCCCCTTCTGGAGCGCCTCCTTGAAGGTTCGGCCGATGGCCATCGCCTCGCCGACGGACTTCATGGAGGTGCCCAGCTGCGGGTCGGCGCCCGGGAACTTCTCAAAGGTAAAGCGCGGGATCTTGACGACGCAGTAGTCGATCGCCGGCTCGAAGGAGGCCGGCGTCTCTTTCGTGATGTCGTTGGGGATCTCGTCGAGCGTGTAGCCGACGGCGAGCTTGGCCGCGATCTTGGCGATGGGGAAGCCCGTCGCCTTGGAGGCCAAGGCCGAGGAGCGCGAGACCCGCGGGTTGATCTCGATCATCACCATGCGGCCGTCCGCGGGGTTGATGGCGAACTGGACGTTGCAGCCGCCGGTGTCGACGCCGATCTCGCGGATCGCCCGGATGGCGGCGTCGCGCATCATCTGGTATTCGCGGTCCGTGAGCGTCTGCGCCGGCACGACGGTGATGGAGTCGCCCGTGTGGACGCCCATCGGGTCGAAATTCTCTATCGAGCAGATGATGACGACGTTGTCCTTGCGGTCGCGCATCACCTCGAGCTCGTACTCCTTCCATCCGAGGACCGACTCCTCGAGCAGGACCTCGTGGATCATGCTGTATTCCAGGCCCCGCGACGTCAGCTCTTCGAACTCCTGCATGTTGAAGGCCACCCCGCCGCCCGTGCCGCCGAGGGTGAAGCTCGGCCGGATCACGACGGGCAGGCCCAGGACCCCGACGGCCTTCTTCGCCTCTTTCATGGACTTGACGTTGATGCCGCGCGGCAGGTCGAGGCCGATCTTCTCCATGGCCTTCTTGAAAAGGTCGCGGTCTTCCGCTTTCTCGATCGCCTTGCGGTCCGCGCCGATCATCCTGACGCCGTAGCGCCTCAGCACCCCGCGCCTGGCCACGGCCACGGCGACGTTCAGGCCCGTCTGGCCGCCCATCGTCGGCAACAGCGCGTCCGGCCGCTCCTTGGCGATGATCTTCTCGACGATCTCGGGGATGACCGGCTCGATGTACGTCGCGTCCGCGAACTGCGGGTCGGTCATGATGGTCGCAGGGTTGGAGTTCAACAAAACGACCTTAAAACCTTCCTCCTTAAGCGCCTTGCACGCCTGCGTCCCCGAATAGTCGAACTCGCAGGCCTGGGAGATAATGATAGGCCCGGAGCCGATGATCAAGATCGACTTAATGTCCTTGCGTTTCGGCATAAAACTCCCATGAGACAAATAGGTCCGACCTTTCTGTCTCATTTTCGTGAGACAAATAGGTCCGACCTATTTGTCTCATCTGCCGGCCTTAGCTCCGCCGGCCTTTCTTGAACCGCCGCATCATGGCGGTGAAGCGGTCAAACAGGTACCCCGCGTCGTGCGGCCCGGGGCCGGCCTCCGGATGGTACTGGACGCTGAAGACCGGCAGCCGGGTGTGGCGCAGCCCCTCGGTCGTCCTGTCGTATAGGTTCACGTGTGTCATCCTGACGTTTTTATCTTTGATGGAATCCATATCCACGCAAAAGCCGTGGTTCTGCGCGGTGATCTCCACCTTGCGCGTCTCCAAGTCCATCACCGGGTGGTTGCCGCCGTGGTGGCCGAATTTTAACTTATAGGTGCTGGCGCCCAGCGCGTGGCCGACGAGCTGATGGCCGAGGCAGATGCCGAAGACCGGCACCTTGCCGAAAAGCTTCTTTATCTCGTCGATGATACGGGGCAACGCGCCCGGGTCGCCGGGTCCGTTCGAGAGAAAGACGCCGTGGGGCTTCATCTCCAGGATCTCCCTCGCCGGGGTCGCCGCCGGCACCACCTTGACGCTGCAGCCCGCCTTGTCCAGCAGGCGTAAGCTGTTGTACTTGATCCCGAAATCCATGGCGACGACGGAAAACACCTTCTTCTGCGGCCTCGAAGGCGCCTCGAGCGGCCACTCGTAGCCCTTGGCGCACGTCACGTCCCGCACGAGGTCGCGGCCGACCATCTGCGGCGTCTCCAAGACCTTCTTCAGGAGACTCTCTTTGTCAAAGTCCTTCGTCGAGAGGATACCCCGCATCGCGCCCGAGAGCCGGATGCGCCGCGTCAGCGCCCGCGTGTCCACGCCCTCGATCGCCACGACCTCGTTCTTGATAAGGTACTCGTCCAGCGGCAGGCTTGAGCGCCAGTTGGACGCGATGCGCGACAGCTCCTTGACCACAAACCCCTCGGCCCACGGCCTGGCCGACTCCACGTCCTCGGCGTTCGTCCCATAGTTGCCGATCAAGGGGTACGTCATCGTCACGATCTGCCCCTTATAGGAGGGGTCGGTCAGGATCTCCTGATACCCCGTCATCGAGGTATTGAAGATGACCTCCCCGGCCGCCTCGCCCTCCGCGCCGAAGCTCCTCCCCTCCAGCACAAACCCATCCTCCAGCATCAATATCGCTTTCTTCATCGTAAAGTGAGACTAGAGGCCTGGCTTATGTGTCTCATTTTTTGAGACAGAAAGGCCTGGCCTTTCTGTCTCATTTTGTGAGGTGCGTGAGGGCGGCCTTTACCTTCTCCGCAGCCGCTTCGGGGGTCTTGACCTGAGTGATCCCCGGGATCTTCCAGGAGCCCAGGCCGATGACCGGCTTGCCGGCATTCAGGGCAAAGGCGACCTCGGAGAGGGTGCCGTATTGGCCCGGCAGGGCCACGACCACGTCAGCGCACCCCACAACCAGGGTATTGCGCGTATTCCCCAGGCCTGTTGCTATCGGTATGTCAATGAAGGGGTTAGCGTCACTTTTCCTGTCTGACGGGAGGAGACCGATGGTCAGCCCGCCGCCGTCCCGGACGCCCTTGGAAACCGCCTTCATGGCTCCCCCTAGACCACCGCAGACAACAAAAACCCCCATTTTTGCCAATAAATAGCCCAATTTCGTGGCTTTTTCCTCCACTTCGCTCGAAATCCTGTGCCCGCCGACCACGGCGACAAAAATCTTGTCAGTACATATAGAGGTTCTTTTCAAATTCGACCTCTTTAGTGATAGGGTTCTGGATCCGGAACTTGACGGACCTGGCCTTCCTCACCAGCCTGGAGCCCTCCGTCAGCTTCAGGTGGGTCACGAAGAAGGACGAGATATCGAACTCCTTCTCCTGGCCGGGGGCGATATTTTTCAACTCCAGGGGAAAGACCATCTTCATGTCGTCGATGAAGAGGTCCAGGGCCAGCACGTCGATGGTCTTGGAGCCGAGGTTCTTGGCAACCAGGAGGATATGGGGATCGTCCCGGCGGGGCCGGGTGTAGTAGATATCCGTTATCTCGTACTGAAAGGGCTGCAGCCAGCTGAAGAAGATCTCGCTAAACGGCGATTTGTCGACGCAGTCAAAATCGATCTCCTTGACGGCCGCGTCCTTCTCGATATCGATGGCGTCCTTGTAAAACCCGCTGTAATCCCCCTGGGCCCCGAGATAATTAAGGAAGGCGTCCTTCTCCGTGCGCTCCTCGTGCACGGCCGGCGGCGCGACGTCCCACTGTGCAAAGACCTTGTAGCGGCCCGGCGGGATGCCGGTGACCTCATAGCGCACCTGTGCCAGGGTGACGTTGGCCGCGTCCACGATCGCGTAACGCATCGGCACGGGAAAGGTATAGCGGCCGTCGCGCTGCTCCTTGAGCAGATACACGTAGAGGCCGCCGCTCGCGTTGGCCGAGACGGACACCTTATACGGCATGTCCGGCAGCGTCACGACCCCGGCGATACGGCCGTCGCCCGACGGCATGGGCTCCCCCTTCTTGCGCGCCTCGATCATCGCCTCAAGCTCCGCCTTGCGCTCCTTCAGCATCTGCATATAGGACGCGTAGGCCTGCAGGGTCAGGGGGCTGCCGTCGATGTCCGGCAACTCCCTGATCTTCTCTTCAAAAGGGGGCTCGCCGGCCTTCAGGGCCCTGTCGCCTTCGACGAGGGAACGGATGCGCGAGGTGATGCTCTCGGTGGGCGGCCGCAACGGCAGCTGCGCCGGACCCGAGGCCTCTGCCGGCGCGAACATCTTCTTGAGATAAAAAGGTACGGCCGATAACTCCCGGGCGTAGATCTCTTCCTCCTCGATCTTGGCGATATCCTCGAGGAAGATCGTCGCCGTCACCGCCTCCGGGCCCTCGCCGCTCTTGAGGACGATGTAATCCGGGTTCTTCTCGACGATGCGTCCCACCATGACGCGGCCGTTCTTGAGGTACACGGCCTCGGCAAAGGCGGACGGACCGACGGCAAGAAAAACAGAGAGGACCAGACAGATGACGAGCGTTCTTCTTGGCACGCGGCTCACTCCTTGCGACATATCCCGTGCCCCCGGCAGGACTCGAACCTGCACCACTAGCTCCGGAGGCTAGTGCCCTATCCTTTGGGCTACGGGGGCGAAATTTTTTAAAAGAGGCTCATCTGCTGGTCGCCGGCGGCGGCCTCATCGGCGCCGAAGATGACGGCCTTGCCGTACTCACCGTCGAAGCCCGGCTCCACGGTGACGCGGCCCGCGCGCACGCGCGCGATGCCCTCGGCCACCTTCGGGTTCGCCAGACGGCTCAAGTCCTCCTGAGACACCTGCGTCAGGATGGCGAACTCCGTGCCGAAGCGCGCGATCATCTGGCGGAACTCCTTCTCGACGGCGACGCTCCCCTTGCCGACCCCCTTGGCGTCGGCGATGATCTCGTCGAGCGGGATCAGGCGCTTGTACGGGATCGCGTTCTCCGGCACGAAGCCCTCGTCGCGGTCCGCCAGCTGATGGACGCGGTTCATGACGCCGATGGTCAGGGGCCTGCCGCACTTAGGGCAGCGCCCCTTGTGCAGCGCGGACTCCTGCGGCGAAAACCGCACGCCGCACGTCCGGTGGCCGTCGAAGTGGTACTTGCCCTCTTGCGGAAAAAACTCGATGGTGTAGAGAAATTTCTTTTTATCCTTCATGCGCAACGCCTCGCGGATCTCGAAGTAGCTCATGGCGCACTCGAAGACGTTGCTCTCGCGGCCGATCTTCATCGGCGAGTGCGAATCGGAATTGGAGACAAGGCTGAAGCGGTCCAGCGCGCTCAGGCGCCAATTCATAGCAGGGTCCGAAGACAGCCCCGTCTCCAAAGCAAAGATCTTCGGCGTCTGTTTCCCGAAGCAGTCCTCGATCCGGTCAAACCCCGAGTTGGAGCCGAAGAGGCTGAACCACGGCGTCCAGATATGGCCGGGGATGACGATACAGTTGGCGTCGATGTCAAAGACGATCTTCGCCAGCTCCTCGGCATCGAGCCCCAGGATCGGCCGGCCGTCCGAGGCGAGGTTGCCGAGACGGCCCAGGGCCCGGTTGATCGCGTCCACGCTCTTGAACGACGGCGCCAGAATGACGGTATGGATGCGGTAGGTGCGGCCGTTTTTGGAGTAGATGCTCGATATCTCCGCCGAGAGGACGAAGTGCACGCCTTCGTGGACGAAGAGGCCCTCATCCGTCGGCTCCAGTTTCGACTTGAGCTCCTCCAGCCACAGGTGGTGGGTGAAGTCGCCCGTCCCCATGAGGCCGATGCCCTTGATCTTCGCCCACTCGGCGATGTGGGCCACGTCCATGTTCTTGCTCGTCGCCCGGCTGTACTTCGAGTGGATGTGCAAGTCCGCCACAAGCGCCATGCGCCCCTAACCTTTCTGGATCTCTTCCAAGACCTGCGTCACGTGCCCCCAGTGCGTGCCGCGCCAGTAGACCCGGCGGCAGGCAGGGCACTGATGAAATCGTTCCTGCGTCGTGAAGACGAACTCCGGCACGCGGTCCCTGACCGAATTCTTCTCGACCGCCTCAAGCGGCCTGTTGCACACGAGGCAGCGCGTGAACATCTTCGAGGCGTCCCAACACAGGCCCAGGCGCTGGCCCAGCTCGCGCAGCTGCGCCTTCACGTCGTCGGAGCCCAGGCAGACGATGGTGCCGGCGTGCCGCCGGCCGATGCGCCGGTTGCGCGTGACGAGCACGCGGTCCTCCGTGATCGCCGCCAGGACGCAGGCCGACGTGTTCACCGAAGGCTCATAGCGCGCGTCGTATCCCAGGATCCTCAGCCAGCGCGCCAGACGCCCGACCTCTCTTGTCAAAAGGAACTTCATGCCCTTTTGCCGTTACCGCGTTGAGCTCCGCGGGGCGAAACCCCGCACCCGTCCCGAACCGTTACGGGTTCGGGGCGGGTGTGTGGGTGAAGACCACGTGCCCGTCGCGGATCGTGTGGGTCACGCGCCCCTTGAGCGTGCGTCCGAGGAACGCGCTGTTGCGCGACTTGGACGCGAAATCCTCCCCCCGCACCGTCCAGGACGCCGCCGGGTCGACGACGGCGATATCCGCCGGCGCGCCGGCCTTCAGGTGGCCGCGGCCGCACCCCAGGATCCTCGCGGGGTTGGCGCAGAGCTTCTCCGCCAGCTGCGACCAGCTCAGGGTGCGCTTCTCGACGAGCTCCGTCACCGCCACGGCGAGCTGGGTCTCCAGCCCCACGACCCCGAAGGCCGCGCGGTCAAACTCGATCTCCTTCTCGTTCTCCGTGTGCGGGGCGTGGTCGGAGGCGATGCAGTCGATCGTGCCGTCCTTCAGGCCCCCGCGGATCGCCGCGACGTCCTCGACCGTGCGCAACGGCGGGTTGATCTTGAAGTTCGTGTCATAGTTGGCGAGGGCCTCCTCGCTCAACGAAAAGTAGTGCGGCGCTGTCTCGGCGGTGACGCGCATCTGCTTCTTCTTGGCCCGCCAGATGATGTCGACGGATTCGCGGCAGCTGACGTGCGCGATGTGGACCGGGCAGCCCGTCATCCCGCCGAGCTCGATATCGCGCTCGATCCGCTTGAACTCCGCCTCCCGGGGGATGCCGCGCAGGCCCAGGCACGTCGACATGTACCCCAGGTTCACGACCCCGCGGCCGGAGAGCGTCCTGTCTTCGCAGTGGCAGATGACGAGCAGCCCCGCCCCCTTGGCCTGCAGCAGGACATCCCTCATCACCTCGATGTCGTCCACGGACGCGCCGTCGTCGGTCAGGGCCACGATGCCGGCCTTCTTGAGCTCCTCGACCGCGACCGGCTCCTCACCGCGGCGCCCCCGCGTCATCGCCCCGCTGACCAGGACGCGCACGGCCGCCGTCTTCCTGACGATATCCGAGAGCCGGCGGACGTTCTCGACGCAGTCCATGGCCGGGTCGGTGTTGGGCATGGCCAGGAGCGTCGTCACGCCGCCGCAGAGCCCCGCCCGCGTGCCCGTCTCGACCGTCTCCTTGTCTTCCCGGCCCGGCTCACGCAGGTGCACGTGCATGTCGATGAGACCGGGTAGGACGATCTTCCCCGACGCCTCGATGACGGTATCCGCGTCCTTCTTGATCTCCTTGGCGCTCTCGGCCACGACGCCTTTATCGACGAAGATGTCGCGCACCTCGTCGGTGCCGTTCGCCGGGTCCACCACGCGCCCCTGCCGGATCAGTATTTTCATTTCTTCGACGCACCCTTCTGGTCGATATATTCGTTGGCCTGCGCCACCAGGAAGAGGACCGCCATGCGCACCGCGATGCCGTTCGTCACCTGCTCGAGAATCACGGAGTTGGCGCCGTCTGCCACGTCGCTGGCCATCTCGACGCCCCGGTTGATCGGCCCCGGGTGCATCACCAGGATCTTCTTCTTCGCCTTCTGAAGCCGCTCCACCGTGATGCCGTAGGTCTTGAAGTACTCCAGCTGTTTGGGGAAGGCGGCGCCCGTGTCGCGCTCAAACTGCATGCGCAGGACGTTGATCGCGTCCGCGCCTTCGAGCGCCTCCTCGATCTTGTGGGTCACGTGCACGCCCATGCGCTCGATCCCCGGCGGAATCAGGAGCGGCGGCGCGCAGACGGTCACCTGGGCGCCCATCCGGGTCAACCCCCAGATGTTCGAGCGCGCCACGCGCGAGTGCGCGATGTCGCCGACGATGCTCACGCGGATGCCGTCGAGGCGGCCGAGCTTCTCCTTAAGGGTAAACATGTCGAGGAGCGCCTGGGTCGGGTGCTCGTGCCAGCCGTCGCCGGCGTTGATGACGCTCGCCCGCATGTGACGCGCCAGCATCGCGGCCGCCCCCGAGCAGTTGTGGCGCACGATGATGATGTCCACCTTGAGCGCCTCGATGTTGCGGCCCGTGTCGAGGAGCGTCTCGCCCTTGCGAACGCTCGACTCCTCGGTCGCGATGTTGATGACGTCGGCCGAGAGCCTCTTGGCCGCGACCTCGAAGGAGACGCGCGTGCGCGTCGACGGCTCGTAAAAGAGGTTGACGATCGTCTTGCCGCGCAGGGCCGGCACCTTCTTCACCGTGCGGCCGATGACCTCCTTGAAGGACTCCGCCGTCGCGAGGATGATCTCCAGCTCCTCGCGCGTCAAGGGCTCTAAGCCCACCAGGTCCTTGCGTGTCCAGGCGCTCTTCGTCTTCATCAGCTCTTCTCTAAGACGACGACCTCGTCGACCCCCTCGCTCTCGGCCAGGCGGACCTCCACGGTCTCCTTGGTCGAGGTCGGGATGTTCTTGCCGACATAATCGGCGCGGATGGGCAGTTCCCGGTGCCCCCGGTCCACCAGGACCGCCAGCTGGATGAACTGCGGCCGGCCAAAGTCGATGATCTCGTCTAAGGCCGCGCGCACCGTGCGCCCCGTGTAGAGGACGTCGTCGACGAGGACGACCTTCTTGTCCTCGATGTCGAAGTCCATCTCGGTCTTGTGCACGACCGGCTGCTGCGCGATCGAGCTCAGGTCGTCGCGGTACAGGGTGATGTCGAGGATCCCCACCGGCGGCGTCGTGCCGTCGATCTCGCCGATCAAGCCCGCCAGGCGCTCGGCCAGGTACGCCCCGCGCGTGCGCACGCCGACGATGACCAGGTCCTTCGTCCCCTTGTTGTGCTCGATGACCTCGTGGGCGATGCGCTTAAGCGTCCGGCCCACGGCCTCGCTGTCCAAAATCTTCGCTTTTTCTTTCATAGGCTCCTTTACTGGCTCTTGCCTTCCCGCCAAAGGTCCCGTGGCGCCCTTGGGGCGACACGGGATAAAGATAACATCCTTATGGAACACCCCTGTCCGCCGACAGGCGGGCATTGAGTGACATCCCGCCGAAGCAGGGTATCCTGCGAAGGCGGGATGGAACACCCCTGTCCGCCGACA
>SDBU01003498.1_pt1 | contig 19925 bp, 24 predicted proteins | sample 2277071 | NCBI WGS metagenome assembly SDBU01 (sample SAMN10397929, study PRJNA504765) | marine sediment metagenome | isolation source: marine sediment core GS08_GC12, 126 cmbsf | place: Arctic Ocean: Gakkel Ridge, Loki's castle | collected 2008
CCAAACACTAGGCCGCTTCCATCTCTTTGCCAACCTCGAGGCGTCGTTTGATAGCGCCAGAAGCCAGCGCATTCTAGGCGAAGGCGGACTCACCTACAACTTTTAACTCCGATGTTTATCAATGAGGAATTCGTTCGGTTCGTCAACATCGACAAATTCTTCCTTGCAGTTCCTTAAGCTTTTTCGTTATATCTAAGGTATGGATGTTTCAGGCGTAGATAAAATTGGTTCCATCAAAGGTGTCGATAGAAAGACTCCTGTCCAAACAGCTCAAATCTGTGATGAGCTCAATCTCTCAGAGGCGGCCCAGATTGAAGCTGTGAAGTTGGAAGAGTGGGTCGAGCAGCTCAAGGCAATGCCGGATATTCGCCACGAGGCTCTGGAAAGAGCCACTTCTATTCGGGAGACTCCCGATATCCGAAAGGCTCTTGCTGAGAAACTACTCGCTGAGGGTTAGATGTTCCGAACATGTCTGTGACGTTGTAAAATTGCGAGAGCTGCCTCAAGATTTTCAGCGTTTTGTGTGGTCCATTCGCCCCTGCTAATTTTCTCAGCAATTTCGCTTTCAGTCTTAGCTCTTTCCTGTTCTGTCCGGGTCCTTTCTCTCTCCAGTTCACATTTGCCTGTTCTAGCCTAACCCTTTCTTTTGCTACCTCAACTTTGGCTTGTCTTGTTCTCTCTTTTTCTGCAGCTAACACCTCATCAACTTTTCGAGGGTTATTTGGAGGGATCTTTTTAGGGCTACAGGGGTAGATAATGCTACCTATCACCACCTCCTCCCATGAGAAGAACAAGAGTTCCGAATAAAGCGAAGTCTCCAAAGATGGCCATTCCTCCTGACCCATAGACAGAGATCAGCGCGATCCCAGCGATAATGCTTAGAACTAGAACTGTAATCGTGCCATAGATGATTGGTTTATGCCAGTTAGCACATCCATGTGCAGAGTTTTGTTCTACAGTAGTCATAAAAAGTGATATCTTTTTTGACTTTCAACTACCCAAGAGTAGGTAGAGTTCTCTTGTTTGAGGACGCATCGTTCAACTAGACACCCTGTACGGTCTAAATCCATGAGATAGAAAATCCCGTTCGGCTGATGGGCACAGCTTCCACTATTAATCACGAGAGGATAACCCTCTCGTATTTTATCAATGATATACGGAGAGTGGTCATGCCCGTGAAGATAGAGCTTTACTTGAGGAAAGCGACGAAGAATCTTTTGCAGCGCTGCGTTCCGTCTGAGATCATGCCTGGGACTGCCGCTGCCGAAGAGGGGAAAGTGGTTGCTGATCACCACTCCTTCATCCGTAGGAATCTGAGACAAGGCATCTTCCAATTTCTTCTCCATTTCTTTGGAGAAACGACCATAGGAGAAAATCAATGCTGTGGCGAGTGCGCAATCTAGACCGATCCACCACCATCCTTTGCCCAGCTTCTTCTTCACCACTCGGTGCTCTTGGAGCTCAGGCTCAGGAAAATAGCGGTAGAACCGTTTCCCCCGATCAGAGCCTCGTGTGTAGCAGTCGTGGTTGCCCGGGACCAGATGAACAGGCTGCTTGAACTCGGAGACAAAGGCAGCCGCTTTGGCAAACTCCTCATCGCGAGAGGTGGTCGCCACGTCTCCCGTGAGGAAGACAGTCTCAACATCCAGAGTTTCAAGAAGTTCGGGGATGTGTTTTAGGTGGGCTGTCTGGTAGGCCTTCTTTCTAAAGAGGATCAGATTGCAATTACCCAGCCATCTCTTAGAAAAAAATTGCCGTGGACTATAAGTCACTGAGGCAAAATGGGGATCGGAAAGGTGAACTAGACGAATAGGCTTCATAATTAGAAAGAAATCATAACAAACTTAAGCTAAGTTTTCACTGATTTTATAAACGCCTGGCTGTCAGGACTATGCAGGAGTCAAGCAAGTCTAACAATCCCAATAGAAATAAGTTGAAATAATAACAAAATTGTTATTAAATATAACTATAAGTGCTCTAGCATTTGCTCTGATGCCTATTAAGGGTCAGAGCCGCGGGGAGGGATGCGCTAGCGTTCGCTCCCCATCTTTTTACCCTTCGAATTTTTCCCAGGGAAAGACAATCCAGTCAGTGGTTTCAATGCCCCAATAGTCTGGATGAAATTGGCAGTGATCAGTATTAATAAAAACGGCTGCGATTTGGACGCTTTTGACATTGTACTCCTCCAGCAAAAGCTTTTTAACAGCTCCAATCGTTGTTCCACTATCTAATATATCGTCGACAATAAGTACCCTCTTCCCTTCGAGATAACATTTAGTAGGACGATTCCTAAGAAAAATGTCTCTCTGCTCCTTATTGGAGGTGTAGGAAGAGAGGGAGATGGTGAGAATATTTTTATTGTCCAGCTGCCTGGAAAAAAGAGCTGCGGGCACCATGCCGCCTACAGCAACGCCCAAAATCACATCGACTTTTGCAGGATCGATCTGTTTGCTGATCTCAGAAATGGTTTTATGCACCTCTTCCCATGAGGTTTTAACTAGCTTAGGTTGGGCAAGAGCTGGTGTCATTAGTGCTAAAATAAGTGTGAGAATAAGGGTGATTTTTTTTTGCATGGATCTTCTCCGGAGTAGTTTTTTTGTCAGGAATTTTGATTGAGGATGATATGAAAATCATGCCGACGTATCTTAATTCGATATTAAAAATAAATCAAGGGGATATTAGTTTTTCAAAATGTCTGAGGACTTTGGCGACGGTGAGAAACTTCTTCCAATAACGTAGTTTGAGCCCTCCACCGATGAGAATTGATGGTGGAGTCACCACTTTTCCCGGACCAAAACCGGGTCGCCAGAGACGGGAGTAGCTCTTCTTGGAAAAGATGCTTAAGGTGGGGATATTAAAATTGGAGGAGAGGTGACCGGTCCCAGAGTTATTCCCAATCATCGCTCCAGATTCATAAACGTAGGTTGCAAGTTCATCGATAGTCTGAAAGAGAGGGCAGTCAAAGGGTTTGGATTTATCCAGCCACTCCTCTCGCTCTTTGGGGCTGACAGCAAAGATAGGATCCCACCCTCGGTCTTTGAGCTTATGGGCGAGGGCTAGGAATTTCTCTGCTGGCCAGATTCGCTTATCTTCTACACACATGGGATGGATGATCACACGTTTGGGATAACGCTTGTGGATCAACCCTTCTGGGATGGTGATCCCATTGGTTTTCTCAAAATGAGGGAGATGTAATCTGTTACGGCAGAAGTGTGCTAGGTTGTCGACGATAGTCTTGCTTCTGTCAAATTGGCGCTCTTTGAGAACGGTGAGTTTATCATCCAAATGGGTAGCTGCGGCGATAATGGAGTGGTCTGCGGCGATAATTTGGTCAAAGGAGTCGAAGATGGTCTGATCTTGTGGAATAGGAAGAATGGTTTGGTGGGGAAACCACCGTTTGAGCTGACAGATGGGCGAGTTGAAGGTGGTCACGGAGTGACGCGAGCGCAAGAGATTGTGGGCCAGAGTCAAAAACATGAGTCCGTCCCCCAATCCACTTGCGCATACGATGGCGACTTTTCTCACTCTTTGTCTTCGGGCGCGTCTCCAATGAGCGCTTCAGAAATAACCACGATACCAGCCACAGAGGCGGCGTGCATGAGACTATTTTTGACCACTTTGACGGGGTCAGTGACTCCGGAAGCCTGAAGGTCTTCGACTTTTTCTGTCAGGACGTTGAAGCCGAAGCTCTCTTTGGCATTGCGGATTTCTGCAAGAATGACAGAACCATCATGGCCAGCGTTGATGGCCAGTTGACGAGCGGGTTCTTCACAAGCTTTAGCGACCAGCTGTGCGCCCAGCGCTTCATCTCCTTCGAGTTTGAGATGGCCGATGGAGCTAGAGGAGCGTAAGAGGGCGACGCCTCCTCCAATGACAATACCTTCTTCGAGCGCGGCTTGCGTGGAGTTGAGGCTGTCTTCGAAGAGTTGTTTTTTCTGCTTGAGTTCGGGTTCTGTCGCAGCGCCGACACGGATAACGGCTACGCCGCCTTGAAGTTTTGCTTTGCGCTCATCGAGCTTCTCTTTGTCATAGGAGCTGCTGACTGCCTGAGATTCGTTCGCTAGCTGATTGATACGGGCATTGATATCATTTTCGCTACCTTTTCCGCCAACAATGGTGCAGCTATCTTTGGTGATGAGCACGCGCTCAGCATGTCCGAGCTGTTCTACTGTAGCATCTTTGAGGTAGACGCCGGCATCTTCGGAGATAAGTGTTCCTCCTGTGAGAATGGCGATGTCTTGAAGCATGGCTTTGCGGCTATCACCAAATCCTGGGGCTTTGACAGCGGCGACTTTGAGGGTGCCGCGCAGCTTGTTGACGACCAGCGTGGCTAGAGCATCAGCCTCGATATCTTCGGCGATGAGGAGTAGTTCTTGTCCACTGCTTGAGGTGGCTTGTAAGATGGGCAGAAGTTCCTGAATGGTGGAGATCTTCTTGTCGAGGATCATGATGAGAGGGTTTTCCATCTCGATGGTCATCTTCTCTTGGTTGGTGCAGAGGTAAGCGCTGATATAGCCACGGTCAAATTGCATTCCCTCGACCATTTCGATTGCTGTTTCAGTTCCTTTGGCCTCTTCGATGGTTACAACCCCATCTTTTCCGACTTTCTCAATCGCCTGGGCAATAAAATCACCAATTTCCTGATCTCCAGAAGCAGAGACGGTGGCGATATCTTTGATGTTTTTGACTGGAACCGCGCTTTTTTCTAGATCTTTGACGATCTCGGCAACCGCTTTGTCGATACCACGCTTGAGTCCAATAGGGCTGGCTCCTGAGGCGATATATTTGCTTCCATGGCTGACTAATGCATCGAGAAGAAGGGTTCCCGTTGTTGTGCCGTCACCACACTTCTCTTTGAGTTTGGCGGCGACCTCTTGGGCCATGGCGACGCCCATGTTCTCATATTGGTCGGGAAGTTCGATCTCTTTGACAATGCTATTTCCATCATTGGTGATATTCGGAGCGCCCCAGCTTTTTTCCAGACCAACGTTGCGTCCCTTTGGTCCAAGGGTGGTTCTAACGGCATCGGTTAGCTGTTTGATTCCTTTAGCTAGTTTGTCCCGTGCTTCTTGTTCGTAGATCATCTCTTTTGCATTAGTCATGATCGTTACTCCTTTTGTAAAATAAATTTAAAAATCAAGACTAGATTGTAGCAGAGGGATTGATATTATGCTAGATCATCAAAATAATCTCACCCTTGGGAGGTGAGGTTTTCCACTTTTCGAGGAGTTCTGTCGCCGTTCCTTGCGCATATTCCTCAAACTTCTTGGTCAACTCTCGTGCTACAACGACTTTTCGATCAGGGGCTAGATCACCAAGCACCTTCAAGCTTTTAAGGATACGGTGAGGGGACTCAAAGCAGATGGTGGTTCCTGGATAGGCGAGGCTTTCTTCCAAGATTTTGGTCAGTTTGCCCTTTTTTCTGGGTAGGAAACCGACAAATTGAAAGCGGGTGGTATCGAGACCTGAAGCGACGAGCGCAACAATTGGAGAGCAAGGGCCGGGAATCGCGCAGACTTCAAGTGCTAACTCTCGACATTTTTTCACCAGGCGTCCACCTGGATCAGATATTCCTGGGGTGCCCGCATCGGATAGAAGACCGATCGTTATTCCAGACTTAAGATCTTTGATGATCTCTTCTTCTCGCTTGGCCTCGTTGAATTTGTGGTAGCTTTTGAGAGGCTTGCGAAGATCGTAGTGAGAGAGGAGTCTTCGACTGTGGCGTGTGTCTTCGCACAAAAGATAGTCGCATTCTTCGATCGTCTTGAGACCACGAACGGTGATGTCGGCGAGGTTTCCAATGGGAGTGGCTATAAGATAAAGCATATTAAACACGGGGGAAGGTGGCACCCAGATTCGAACTGGGGATAGAGGCTTTGCAGGCCCCGGCCTTACCACTTGGCTATGCCACCGAGAATTTATAACTTAGCAATCATGCTTGAAAAAGACAAGTCTTTCTCCCATCTGTGTCACGCAAGAATAAGATTTATTTAACCTGTTTTAATATAACTATTTGCATTATAATATGGTCTTTAACTTTAACTCAAAAAACATTTAATATGTCTGGTTTATCGATAGTTAGTTCGGGTGATGGTTGCGATTTGCCCGATGGCGTACTTAAGGATTATTTTGAGGCTCTTAGCACTTTGCCATCAGAGCTGAGAAGACTGGTCCTTGACCGAGAGCCATAGTCCGCGACCGTCCTCCTCTGACGAAAAGGGTCATTAGGAGGATCGATGCCACTGATCCCGCGATCTTTTCAATTGCTTGTAAAAAGTTCGGCAAACTGGATGAAGCGCTTTTTTGGGCGGTTGAGAAGGGATTGTCATGCCATGCGGGAAAACTGCTTGAATTAGGAGCAAATATTAGTGCGAAAAATGAACAGGGATGTACGGTTCTGAATTTGGCAGCAAAATATGGGCATGTAAATCTCATTGTGATGCTCATGATTTGGGGAGCTGATCCCCAAGTTCCAGATAACTCAGGATATACACCCTTACATTGGGCTGCGCATAACAACGATTTACAAGTTGCTAAACGGCTGGTTGAGAATATGATGGAGATGAATGTGCCCGATATAAATGGACAGTCCACTCCACTGGGCTGCAATGCGGGGGAATAGGGGGGTATTTGAGCTTTTATTAAAGAATGGTGGGGATGTATGGCGGAAAGATGATAGAGGTGAAACATCGCTTGGTATTTTGCACCGCCTGGGTTGTGCCAAGGTTGATAGAAAGGCCGGTAGGATTTACTGGAACTCTTAAAATAGAGAGAGGTTTCTCTTTTGGAATTCTAAATAATCGGTTACAATCCGACCATGAAACCGATCTCTTTCACTTCGATCTCAAAGTTATTAAATCAAGCGCTCTCTTCAAAAATAATCATAATCGGCGCGGCGATTGATAGTCGCCAAGTCAATCCCGGCGATCTCTTCTTCGCTCTTCCGGGCGAACAGGTTGATGGCCATGATTTTCTCCAGCAGGCGGCTGCGAACGGTGCGGTAGCCGCGGTTGTAAAAGCGGACTATCAGGGAGAGACTTTTGGGCTCGAACTCTTGCGTGTGGTCGATGTGCGCGGTGCGCTCCAGCAGCTAGCTCGGCTGATGTTGGAGCAGCGGAGCTCAAAGGTGGTCGCTATTACAGGTTCTATCGGAAAGACGACGACCAAAGAGTTTTTAGCCACCCTTTTGGGTGGTTCGTTTCGGGTTTTCGCCAGCCCGAGGAGTTATAATACCCAACTCACCGTTCCCTTAAGTATTTTGATGGCAGATGGAGATGAGGATATCCTTATTTTGGAGATGGGGATGACTCATGTGGGTCAGATTGAGAAGTTGGTCTCGATCGCACCTCCAGATATCGCTCTTCTGACAAAGGTAGCCATTCAACATACCTGCAATTTTCTGGATGGCATTTCTGGGATTGCTCGAGAAAAGGGGATGATCTTCTCCAATCCGAAGACTTTTTTGGGTATTGTGGATCACGAGGTGCACCATCTTGATGAGATCGTCAAAGTAGGCAACTGTTCCAAGAGGAGTTTTTCGATGGTCTCGAAGGAAGCGGATGACTACCTAGAGCTGATTCCCGGTGGGGTGAGGGTCTTTGTCAAAGGGGAGGATCCGATGGATATTCTCCTCAATCTGCCAATGAAAGAGCTTTACCACAACTTTCTTGCTGCGGTCGTAGTGGCGCGATCTCTTGAACTCCCCTGGTCGGTGATTCAAGAGCGAGCCAAGCTGCTCAAGCTTCCACCGATGCGGTTTGAGCAGATAGAAAAGCAGGGAATTCTTTTCATCAACGATGCCTACAATGCCAATCCCGATGCAATGAAAGCAGCTATTGAGAATCTTCCAAAGCCCCAATCTGGAAAGAAGCGCATCGGTGTTTTGGGGGAGATGGATGCACTGGGAATGTATTCCGAAGGTGGGCATACTCTCGTCGCAGAGGTAGCGCTGGAATATCTCGATCAGTTGATCTGCTTGGGATCCCGTTGTGAGGTGATGCAGAGGATTTGGCATCGAGAGAAAAAGCCTGTGGTGCTTTGCCAAAGCCGGGAAGAGGTAGAAGAGCAGCTGCAAAAATGTGTGGAACCCGGGGACGTGGTTCTGCTGAAAGGGTGTCGAGCGTGTGGCTTGGATAGAGTAATCGATAAGTTTTAAAAATGCTGCTTATTTTCCTTCATTTTCTAAAAAACAGTTTCGGTTTAAAAATTCCCTCGGTTTTCGAATACTATTCGACCCGAATGACCCTCGCCGCTATCACCGCTCTTCTTGTGACGGTGGTTTGTGGCAAACCGTTCATCAAAAAGCTCTATGAGTGGAAAATAGGCGACCGTGTCCGGAGTGAGGATTGTCCTCTTCTAGGAGAGTTGCACCGCGACAAGAATGACACGCCGACAATGGGAGGGGTTCTGATTCTCTTCTCCTTGCTGGTCTCGCTCTTTCTTTGGATGGATCTTCGAAGTTCCTTCACGCTACTTCTTTTTTACACGACTGTCTCTGTCGGAGCCTTAGGCGCCTATGATGATTATCTCAAGCTGCGTCAACGCAACACCAAAGGGATTTCGACAAAGAAAAAGTTTCTGATTCAAGCAGTCATCTCGTTTTTTATCGCTCTCTATCTTCTCTGGCCTACAGCTACCGAAGCGCTCCACTTCAAAGGGTGGTTTTCTCCTCCTCTGGCGAAAGAGGAGATGTCGCTTCATATTTTGACGGCCAAGGAGTACATCTCTTTTCTTTTCGTCCCTTTTTTTAAGGAACCTCTTCTCCATCTCCATGGCTTTGCTCTGATAGGCATGGCTCTTCTGATTATTTTCGTGATCACCGGCACCTCCAATGCCGTGAACTTGAGCGATGGACTGGACGGCCTGGCTACAGGAATGGTTCTTTTGGCTGCCGCGGCCTTTGCGCTGATTGCCTTTATCTCTAATAATGTCGACCTGGCTCGCTATCTCCATATTCTCTACATCGAGGGGAGTGGGGAGATTGCGATCTTTCTCTCGGCGCTTGCGGGCGCCTGTCTGGGCTTTTTGTGGTACAACGGCTATCCCGCCCAGGTCTTTATGGGAGATACAGGATCGCTGACATTGGGAGCGATCTTGGGGGTTTCAGCAGTGCTCCTCAAGCGAGAGATCTTGTTGGTGGTGATTGGCGGACTCTTTGTGGTAGAAGCACTCTCAGTGATATTACAAGTAGGCAGCTATCGGCTGCGCAACAAAAAGCGAGTCTTTCTCTGCGCTCCTCTCCATCACCACTACGAATACAAGGGTTGGCCGGAGTCCAAAGTGGTGCTGAGGTTCTGGATCGTCGGCCTTCTTCTGGCCATTATCGGGATTGCAACTCTCAAATTTCAATAATGCAGACTAATAATAAAAAGGTTCTGGTTTTGGGCTTAGGCAAAAGTGGACAGAGCGTCGCGGCCTACTTGACTCGAACAGGTGCCGAGGTGATCGGTGTGGATCGCCGCGCAGCAGAGCTGCGACCTCATCTCTCCTTTTCTGTCCATGAGGATGTTGTTTGTGATGGGATTGATTGGGTGGTCAAATCGCCTGGCATCCCTGCCGAACATCCATGGGTTTTGGAAGCCCAAGAGCGAGGGCTCGAGGTCATGGGAGAGATGGCTCTCGCCTGCCGATTGCTTCAAGCGAGATCAAAGACCCTGCTGGCTATCACAGGGTCCAACGGAAAGACCACCACCACGCTACTCACGACCCATTTTTTACGCCATCTGGGCAAGAAAGCGATCGCTGTTGGCAACATCGGAACACCGTTGATCTCAATGATTGACCATGATGCCGAGATTTTTGTGGTTGAGCTCAGCTCTTTTCAGCTCGAAGATCTCGCTCTTCCCGTTTTTGATGCCGCTATTATTTTAAATATCACCCCCAATCATCTCGACCGGTACCCCTCTTTTGAGGCCTATGCAACAGCGAAATTGCGTTTGCAGCACTGTCTGAAGCCAGAAGGGAGGCTCTATGTTTCATGGGAAACGCTAGAGAAATTTCGTCCCTTACTAAAGGAAAAGGTTGAAACCATTTTTCCTCTGGTTTATAGAGAGAGGAAATCTCGATTGCCATCGCACGAGTTTGAGAATATTCGAGGTGCTTATACTCTCTGCCAGAAGTTTGGAATTAGCGAGCCACTCGTATGGGAGGCTCTTCGAACTTTTCAGAGACCGCCGCACCGACTGGAATTTGTTCGTTGTCTGAGGGGAGTTACCTTTGTCAACGACAGCAAAGCCACGAGTGTCGATGCTTTGCGAAAAGCGATAGAGGCTCAAAGCAGTCAGGTGATTTTGATCGCCGGCGGAGTGGATAAAGGGGGCTCTTATAGTGAACTGGCGTCGGCCATTCGAGAAAAGGTGCGCCATGTCCTTACCATTGGTGAGGCGGCGGAGAGGATAAAAAGGGAGCTATCGCCCATGGTGAGTGTTGAGCGGGTCAAATCATTGAAGAGCGCGACGACGCGAGCCTATGAGATAGCAAATAAGGGAGAGATTGTTCTCTTTTCTCCAGGTTGTTCGAGTTTTGATATGTTTCAAAATTTCGAACATCGCGGAGAGATCTTCAAGGGGATAGTGGATTTATTAGGAGAGGGAAAGGTATGAGTCGCAGAGATACTATCATCATTGCAGTTTTGGTGAACGCGGGACTTTTGATGGTTCTATTCGCGACAGCGATGCGTTCAGATGGATCTAAGAGTTTGGAAATTGCCGATGCAACGCCAGCTGTTCAAGAGGTTATGGCATCGCCATCCCTCCAATCCCAAGAGGATATTCTAGCAAGCTATGCTTCGCCCCCAACGCTCTGTAATCCCAGTGAGGAGATCGTGTTGGAAGAGGAATTTGCCCTCACACTGCCCCCGACATCGGTGGAGAAAGTGGTCAAAGTTGAGCCTTCTCCGCAGCCTGCACAACCCAGAGTGGCCCCTTCATTTCAAGGTTCTGTTGTCAATGTGACCGTCAAGAAAGGAGATGCTCTCGAGAAGATAGCCCGAGCCAACAATACCTCTGTTGCGGCGATCATGGATGCCAACAAACTCAATTCATCCCAGTTGAAAATTGGGCAGGTCCTACGCGTGCCCGTAGGCAGCGGAACGGTTAAACAAGTGAGGGCTTCTGTATCCGAAGAGTTTTACATCGTCAAGGATGGAGATAGTCCTTGGCTCATTGCCTCAAAAAATAGCGTTCGCCTCGATGAACTACTGCGCTTGAATGGTCTGGATGACCATAGAGCTCGCCGTTTACGCCCTGGCGATCGCCTTCGAATTAGATAAGTAATGCGTTTGCTGCTTCTGATCTGTTTTGCCTTGATCTTCTCGATAGGGCTGATGATGGTATTTAATACCAGTTCAGCAGAGATTTTAGATCGTTCGCTCGATCGCGACATTCACTCGGCTCTCTATAAACAGATCGCCTATGGGTGTGTCGGTTTTTTGATCGCCATTTTGGTCTGGCGTGTTGGGTACGAAGACCTTCTAAAGTTGAGTCTCCCGCTTTTTTGTGTAGGCATCCTCTTGCTAGCGCTCGTCTTTGTCCCCGGCATTGGTCAAGTGCGTAATGGGGCACACCGCTGGATAAAAATCGGGACTTTCACTTTGCAGCCCTCTGAGTTTGTCAAGCTTCTCTCTCTCATGGTCTTTGTCGACGCCATTTTGAAGCAGAAAGGGAAGCAGATCTCACTTTTTGTCTTTGCAAAAATTGGGATTATCCTGGCTGTTCCGGTCTTCCTCGTCCTGATCGAGCCAGACAACGGCACCGCTGCTGTGATGGGCGTCTCACTTCTGCCTCTTTTTTTCATCAGCAACATCCCAATCAAATTTTGGGTTCTGCCGGTGGCTATCCTTCTCGTGATAGGCTCTTTTGCCGCCTACAACGTTCCCTACGTGCGTGGCCGCCTCGAAGTCTACCTCAACCCTTCCTTAGACCTGAAAGGCAAGGGCCATCAACCCCACCAAGCTAAGATAGCGGCAGGATCAGGAAAGCTCTTTGGAAGAGGACCCGGTGGCAGTTATCAGAAGCTGACCTATCTCCCAGAAGCTCAAAATGACTATATTATCGCTATCTTTGCAGAAGAATTTGGCTATATTGGTATGATCATTTTGATCGCTCTCTATATGTGCTTTGCCGCTGCAGGCTTTTCGATTGCGATGCATTGTAAAAGTTTAGAAGGGCGCTATCTTGCTTCAGGGATCACTTTCCTGATCTCACTCCAAGCCTTTTTGAACTTGGGCATCGTTTCGGGCTTGCTCCCTAGCAAAGGGGTCAATCTGCCCTTTTTCAGCCAGGGCGGAAGTTCTTTAATTGCCAATATCATTGGACTTACACTGTTATTAAATATCGAATGGAAAAGAAAAAAATCATCTTCAGTGCCGGAGGGACAGGAGGGCACCTCTTTCCTGCGCAAACCGTTGCAAACCAATTAGCCGAATCGTGCGAGAGTCTCTTTGTTGGAGGCAAACTTTCGCAAAATCGGTTTTTTGATCGTGACGTTTTTTCCTATGAGGAGATTCCTTGTGCGACCTTCTCTTTTTCGAGGCCGTGGCAACTGTTGCGAGCCGCAGTATCGATCTTTAGAGGCGTGAGACAGAGCCGAAAAATTCTCCGTGAGTTTAAACCTGATCTAGTTGTTGGCTTTGGAAGCTTCTACACCCTCCCGATGTTGATTGCAGCTACCCTGGCTAAGATACCGCTGATCTTACACGAACAAAATGCCATCGTCGGCAAGGTCAACCGGTTTTTCTCCAGATTTGCAATTCTTACGGCGATCACCTTTCCCGAATCAGCGGCTAGCATCAGCGGCAAAGTGGTCGAAGCACTCTATCCCTTGCGAAAGAAAAACGAAGCGATTAATCCATGGGACTACTTTCAGCTCGATCCAAACAAAAGGACTCTCCTCGTTTTTGGAGGCTCGCAAGGAGCTAGAGCCCTCAATGACCTCTTTTTGGAGAGTATTGAAAAGATCCAGACCCCTTTTCAGGTACTTCACCTTGCTGGTAAGGCTGACTGTTTTGAAAAGGCGCAGACTTTCTATCACAGCCTAAACGTTCCTCATACTCTCAAAGAGTTTGATCCAAAGATTGACCTCGCTCTGCAAATTGCCGACCTTGCTATCACTCGTGCCGGCGCAGGAACTATTGCCGAGCTTATCGACTCCGAGACACCCGCCATCTTGATTCCCTTCCCATACGCTGCTGAAAATCACCAAGTCGACAATAGCAACCACTTTGTCGATCAAGTGGGTGGTGGGGTGATCCGTCTCGAAAAAGAGCTCACGGGCCAAAAATTAGCCAACACGATCAATACATTAATTCAAGGTGATCTTAATATTCAAAAAGAGCGCATCAAAAAATATAAGAGAGAGAGATCGGTCAAAGAGCTCTCTCAGATAATCCTGGAGACCTTATGAGTAAAGAACACTACCATTTTATTGGCATCGGAGGGATCGGGATGAGTGCCCTTGTGCGCATTCTCCTCGACAAAAAGATCGCTGTCTCGGGCAGCGATCTCTCTACAAGCACCAACGTCCAAACATTGATCGAAAGAGGGGCGAAAGTCAGTGTTGGCCACTCAGAAAGCGCTATTCCCCCGCAAGCGACCGTTGTCTATAGCACTGCTGTCAAAAAAGAGAACCCCGAGTATCAGGCTGCCTTGAAAAAAGGGTGTCAGCTTCTCCATCGCTCAGAGTTGCTCGCTCAGCTGATGGAAGGATACAAAACCATCGCGATAGCGGGCACACACGGGAAAACAACCAGTTCAGCGCTGCTCACTACGGTACTTCTTGAGGCCAAAATGGATCCCACCTTTGCTCTCGGTGGAGTGGTCGATGGGTTTAATGGCAGACTGGGAAAGAGCGATCTCTTTGTTGCCGAAGCGGATGAAAGCGATGGCTCATTCCTGAACTACCATCCTTTTGGAGCGATCGTGACCAACCTCGAACCGGAACATATGGAGTACTATAAAAGTGAAGCAAACCTCCAAAAGGCCTTTCAGACCTTTCTTTCTCAAGTGGACTCCTCTGATCATCTCTTTTGCTGTCGAGAAGAGATGGGTTTCGGTCCTGAGAAGGGGATTTCCTATGGATTTGGTGAAGAGAATGACCTTCAAATCCTTGACTTTCATCAAGAAGGGTGGAAGAGCCGCTTCTCCATCACTTTTGAAGGCCGACACTACCGAGATATTGAGCTGGCTCTATTAGGCAAACACAATGTCTTAAATGCTACGGCTGTTTTCGGGCTCTCGCTTCGCCTCGGAGTTCCTGAAGAGGTGATTCGGCGCGCACTTTGTCACTTTCCCGGTGTGGCTAGACGGTGTCAGAAGCGAGGAACTGTTCGAGAGGTCTTGCAGCTCGATGACTATGCACACCATCCCACCGAAATAGCGCACACCCTTCGTTCAGTTAGAAAAGCGATCGGAGAACGGCGGTTTGTCGTCCTCTTTCAGCCCCACCGCTACACCCGCACCCAAGATCACTTCCAAGCTTACTGCCGCTCCTTTGATTTTGCCGATCACCTCTTTGTCACCGATATCTATGCAGCCGGCGAAAAACCGATTGCCAGTGTTACTCCAGAAGCTCTCATCGAAGAGATTCAGCGAGTCTCGACTGTTCCGATCGATTATCTGCCTCGGCAGCAGTGTGCAGCAGCTCTAGAGGAGTTTTTGCGCCCTCATGATGTCCTGATTACATTGGGAGCGGGGGACATTACCCATCTTCACACTGACCTTTTCAAAGAAAAACCGCCCAAAAAATTCACCGTTGGCCTGATCTTCGGAGGGCTTTCCGCTGAGCACGAGATTTCCATAAAATCGGCCCGCTTTGTCAATGACTCCCTCAATCGTGAGCTCTATGATGTCCACCACTTTGGCATCGACAAAGCCGGTAACTGGATAACCGGTGATGAGGCAACGCACCATTTAAAAAATAGCACCCATGTTAACAGTGAAAAAGCTCAGCCTTTGCTCTCCAAGGAGGTTGTCGAAGAGCTCGATAAGTGTAATCTCTTCTTCCCTGTTCTCCACGGTCCCTATGGCGAAGATGGGACCATCCAAGGCTTTATTGAGATGGTTGGTAAGCCCTATGCTGGCCCTAGTTATCGGTGCGCTGCCATCTGCATGGACAAAGTGTTGACCAAGCAGCTCGCTCTAGCATCCGGCGTGCCCACACTGCCTTTTGTCTCCTTCGGCTACTTCCAATGGCTCGAGGAGCAAAAAGAGATCGTCGAGAAGATCGAAAAAGAGCTCCGCTATCCCGTCTTTGTTAAGCCAGTCCATGTCGGCTCAAGCATAGGGATCAGCAAAGTGCATGAGAAAAAATCATTGGAAGAAGCCATCGACTACGCCTTCCGCTTCGACACCATCCTCATGGTCGAAGAGGGGAAAGAGCAGTGTCGAGAGCTGGAGTTTGCGGTGATTGGCAATCAGCATGGAGAAATTTCCGTGCCCATCCCGGGCGAAAAGCTCACCGATGGAGCCTTTGTCGATTATGAGAAAAAATATGGGAAAAACGCCGTGAAAACCACCCTTCATCCCGACCTCTCTCCCGAGGTTTTAAAAGAGGGACAAGAGCTAGCACGCAAGGCCTATACCTCTACAGGCAATAGTGGGATGACCCGTGTTGACTTCCTACTCGATCCTGATGAACGGTGGTGGTTTTTTGAGATGAATCCGATTCCGGGATTGCAGCCCCTCAGTCTCTTCCCCAAGATTTGGGCACGAGAGAATCTCCCTGCGCAGGAGCTGATGGATCGTTTGATTATTCTCGGCTTACATCGCACCCGCGAACAAAACCGCCACCTAATACCAATTTAAGACAATATGCTAGGGATTCCACCAGGACCTCGTCTGAGTATACGAAGATCGATCCTGATCATTGTTCTCTCGACTTTCGCTGTATTTGGTTCAGCCCTCTCTTTTCTCCATGGATACCGTTTTCTTGAGAAACTTCACGCCGAAAGCGATCACTACACCATCAAAGCTGTGGCTCAATCCTGCCCAGAATACGAAGCCCTGCCCACGGCCTTCTTTGCTGAGACCCTTGGACTCTCTACCGATCACAAGATCAACCTCTACCATTTCAATGTAGAGCAAGCCCAAAAACGGCTTCTAGCAACCCATGTGGTCCAAGAGATCTCTATCGAGACCGTCAAGCCCCACACCTTGCTGATTGATTACACCATTCGTCATCCTGTGGCATACATCGGTGATTTCGCCAACACCGCTATCGATGAAGAGGGAGTGCTCTTTCCGGCAACTCCCTACCATACGGCCAAAACGATTCCAGAGATCTACTTTGGTGAGAGGAGTTTTCGCGAGGATGAGCAGATTTGGGGGGCCAAGGTGGATTCTGAAAGAGTGGCCCTTGCTTTGGACCTCTTGTCTCTCTTTGAGCCTCGAGAACTCGTTCGCCTCGACCTCTCCCATCTCGATGAGCTCTCTCTTGGTAAAAGAGAGCTCGTCCTCCAGCTGAAAGATCAGACTCTTCTTCGTCTGACACCCAAAAGATACCAGAAAGAGCTCGCAAACTATCGAGCTCTATCCAAGGCCTTCTTGCATAAAGAATCAAAGCCTACTACTATCGATCTCCGTGTCCCACAAGTGGCCTATTTGCGTGAATAAGAAAGGATTTGTTCAGATCTATTGGACCTGCGGCAGTATTGGAGAGGCTCGCGAGATAGCGTGCTATCTCGTGGAAAATCACCTCGTCGCCTGTGCCAACATCATTCCAAATGTGGAGTCGGTCTATCTCTGGAAAGAGAAGCTCGAAAGCGGCGCAGAGGTCAAAGTCATCTTCAAAACCCGAGAAGAAAAGTTTGAAGCTGTCAAAGAGACTATTCTGCAGAGATGCTCATACGATGTGCCCGAAATACTCCAAGTCCCGATCACTGATGGACATCAACCCTATCTTGATTGGGTAGCTTCGCAGATGCCTAAGCCTTGATCGAATTTCAGATCTCAGCGAGCTTGTAAAGCTTGTACCTTGGGAAATAAGATGCTGTTCTCCATATGGACGTGCCGGTGGAGATTACCCTCTAATTCCTTGAGGCTTGTAAGCATCACCAGGAAGGAATTACAGGCGTCTTGTGGAACTGCGTAGCCATTGGTTAGACTGCTGAGTCTCTCGAGGTATTTTTCTACATGTTCGTGGTCATTGATAAGTGAAGCGATGGGTTGATCAAGAGACGAGGGGCTAGAGGAGGTTTCCATGGATTTGATTTTGGGAAACACCTCTACCTCTTCAACCTCTAGGTGCGTGAGCAGATCTTTATGCAACTCTGCAAAGGTTGTCTGTACTTCTAGAAGTTCGGGGTGAGACTTTCCATGTGCTTTTACAACTTTATCAATCAAGCTGGCGAGGCGTGGAAGCTCTTGTTTGAGGTGGATGTGGTAGGTCTTCTCAATATGGTCTATCACTTCGCAAGCAGAGGCATGGGACCAGTCCCTCTCGGTTATAGGCTTTTGTGCTTCAGCGTGCAGAGCCGAGATAACAGCGTCTGCGTCGACCCTTTTGGCTTGGCAAGTTTCTAGTAAGGTCTGTTGGCCTTTGCAGCAGTAGTCTATGTTGTAGGTTTCAAAGACGCGGGCGAAATTGGGGTTTTTCGCGACAAGTGCGCCCACTTGCTCTCGTAAAAAGGGATCTTGCATAAGTTAATTTCCTCGGTGCACATTTGCTGAGATTTTTGGAGTAAAAAAAGAGCAGATGATAAGTAAAAAAGTATAAGAAAGTAGTCTCATAAGACTTTGTCCTTGGATGAGAGAAAAGTTACTGAATTTTGCTTTTATTGTCTATCGAGTGCACGACAATATTCGATTCGATCAGCATTTCGGTAAACAGAGTCGTTCTGGAGGTATCAGGTTGATTAAAAGCGGAGAGTATGAAATACTGCCCGTCGAACTTAAACAGGTGTATTATGGAAGAGTTTGTTGCTTACCTCGTGAAAAATCTAGTATCAAATCCCGATGAGGTAAAGGTCTCCTTGAGAGAGGAAGAGGGTAGAATTGAGATCGATATTCGTGTCGCGCATGAAGATATCGGTAAAGTTATCGGTCGTGGAGGAAATACGGTGAATGCTCTTAGGACTATCACTCGGGTTATAGCCGCCAGACTCGGAAAAAGAGTTCATCTAGAACTTCTTCAAGAGGAAGAGGAATCCTGCTTGAAACAAACCAACCCAGCGTGATAAATATCAAATAATAGCTTTGGGGGAATATGGAAGCTCAAGTCGAAGAAAAAGGGGATGTGATTGTCGTCCGTGTCGAAGGACGACTGGATGCCGCCTCCTCTCCTCAACTAGAAAAACAGATTAACTCCATTATTGAGGCAGGACATTTCAAGCTTTTGCTCAATTTTTCTGGAGTTGACTATCTAAGCAGCGCAGGGATGCGTCTGATGCTTTCTGCTTCGAAGAAACTAAAAAGTCTTGAAGGTAGACTCATTGCCTGCAGCCTCAATGAAGAGGTGATGGATGTGATCAAAATGGCGGGTTTTAACCAAGTGATCGAGATCTACCCCAACGAAGAAGAAAGTTTCGCTCATATGTAGAGGATTCTTGTGGGTACAGAAGCGACTTCCGATACTGTGTTAGGGGGTATCCGACCACTAGAAGCAAAACTCTTCAACTCCCTTAAAACCAAGTCTAAAAAAGTCATTCTACTAGCAGGTCCTACGGCTTGTGGTAAGAGCGAGTTCTCGATCGAGATTGCTAAAGCTGTGGGAGGCGAGATCGTCTCCGCTGACTCGATGCAGGTCTATCGGGGTATGGATATTGGGACAGCCAAAGTCTCGCAAGGGGATCAAGCACGAGTTCCTCACCATCTGATCGATATTCGCCATCTGCAAGAGAGCTTCAATGTCGTCGATTTTTACTACGAAGCCCGTCGCGCTTGTGATTCGATACTTGCTCGTGATCGTGTGCCGATTATTGTCGGAGGGTCGGGATTTTATTTCCGCACGCTCCTCTATGGCCCACCCTTAGGCCCTCCCTCTATTCCAGAAATGCGAGAGGCCATCGAAGAGGAGATGCATCGGCTTGGTGCGGAGAGGATGTACGATAAACTCAAAGAGTTGGATCCGGACTATGCGGCTACTATCACCAAAAACGACAGACAAAAGATCATTCGAGCTCTTGAGATTGTGACGCTAACTGGCGACAAGGTCAGCAATCACCAGTGGAAACGGGAACAGATTATTCCAGACTACAAGTTTTACTGTTGGTTTCTCTATCGTCCACGGAAACTGCTCTACACACGGATCGACGAGCGGTGCGAGCGGATGCTTGATTCAGGGCTGTTGGACGAAGTCAGGACCCTAGAAAAACAAGGATTACGTACCAACCCCTCTGCTTCGCAAGCCATTGGCTATCGCCAGTGCTTGGAGTATCTCGATACCCCTCAGACAGGCGAAGACTATAAACAGTTTGTTCAAGATTTTAAGACCGCCTCTCGCCACTATGCCAAGCGGCAGTTCACCTGGTTTCGGAAGGAGTCCCTCTTTCGCTGGCTGAATATCGAAGTGCACGACTTTGAAATTTCAGCTGATCTAATCATTCAGGATTTTCTTTCCTCTTAGATTTAATCAACTATAAAAGTCGAGCTTGCGTTAAAATAAAGACTGTATTAATTTCTGCCATTCTTCTATATATTTAACCTTTAATATTTTACCAGAGGTTTTCGCCCATGTCTGCTGGTGTTGGTGCGCTCAGTTCAAGTAGTTCTGCAAGCTGTTTGGGGATTTATCGCAATAGCTATACGAAAAGAGCGGAAGATACCGCCTCTGATAAATTAAAGCGCCAGACAGCTCATGCTGTTAACCAACCTAACGATAGAAAGACATATTTTGCAATTGCTCATAAAGTTGAGGCGAGCGCCCCTGGCAACAGCAAAGCATCGAAAAATCTTTTTTTTGAATCACTATTATCGTAAACTCGCTCTCCTATG
>SDBU01003499.1_pt1 | contig 19925 bp, 35 predicted proteins | sample 2277071 | NCBI WGS metagenome assembly SDBU01 (sample SAMN10397929, study PRJNA504765) | marine sediment metagenome | isolation source: marine sediment core GS08_GC12, 126 cmbsf | place: Arctic Ocean: Gakkel Ridge, Loki's castle | collected 2008
TCCCCCTTTTTTTTCTTTCCCTACAAATCATACAAACTTCAGTATCAACAGGATTTCCACATTCCTTACATTTCCTAGTATGAATAAAATTTGTCATTTCCTTTCCAACCCCAATTTCTTTATATCTTTTCTTGCTTGAATAAATATCCATACTATTATAACACCCATTACAATCATAAAAATTAAATTAATATTCATTCTTCATCTCCTTAAATTTTTCAATTGAATCTGGATTAATACATTCAAGAAGAATTGGTATTGTTCCTCTAACTCTTTCATTTAAAACTAAAGTTTGTTTAGTTTCATTAAGATCCACAATTATTCCATTATAAAAAATCTTATCTAAATCTTTAAAATGGACTTTGAGATTATTTTCAAAAAAATAAATTAACTTCCTATACACCTTTTGTCCTTTTTCATTTATCATTTCAACTTTACGAAAAATTTCTTTTTAAACATTAGTAATCACTTTATTGTAGTGTTTATCTATTAATATAAAACCTCAATAAAATAGTAATGTTTATAAGTAAAGTTTTCTTGAGATGTTTAGATATAATATGGAAATTCACAGACATAATTACAAAGAAGAAGGAAATCACATGGTTTGCAATTGTGGAAAGAAATTTTTGAAATTGATAAAATCAGATAAAGAAGGAATAAGATATGGAATTACTCAAAGAGGAGTTAAGATGCAAGTTAGAGATGATAGAAGAAGATATTTCTTCCCAGATGAATGGACAAATTTCATAAATAAATTTAAAAATAAAGAACACAAATTTTTTTATTTAACACTATTACATACTGGTGCAAGAATAATGGAAGCTCTTAATTTAAGATATCAAGATATTAATGAAGAAAGAAGTACTGTTAATTTTAGTATTGTTAAGCAAAGAAAAGCAAAGAAGAATTTTTATGCTACTGGAAAATCGAGAGGTTTTTTTGTTGCAAGTAATTTTATAAAAGAATATAAAATATTCATTAGAGGAAGAACAATAAATCCAAAAGATTATATTTTTATTGATAATTCAAAACTTCCAAATAATTATGATCAATTAGATAATTCTGAAAGAAGGAAATATTATACTTCAAGGTTTGTTGCTTATTCTAATTTGTTGAAGCGAAAACTCATTTTAAGTGGTGTTGAGGATTATTATAACTTTTCACCACATAATATCCGAAAAACATACGGAATGTGGATGAGAACCTTTAATAAGGACATGATGGAGCTATGCTACAGGATGGGTCATGATATAAATACTTATATTGCTCACTATGGATCTTCATTAATATTTACGGATAATGAGGTTAGGAAGATTTCAAAGATAATGGGGGAAGTAAAATGAGGGCAAATAGAGAACTCCAGGGGGATTTTTATTTTAGTAATCGGAGATTTTAGGGGGTTTAAGAGGTGAACATAAAAAATAAATATATTTTTCCAGAAGAAGTAAGGCAACTTATTCAAAACTTGAAATTAAAAAAATATTTTGGTGTTATTAAATTAGTAGATATGATTTATAATAAAGGAATTAAAATTAATGAATCATACAATAAATTAAATACACCAAAAACTTTAAGGTCTTTCCAAAGAAATATTAAATCTGAATCAAATAGATTAATAACATTTCAAGATTTAAGAAGGGCTTATATTTTTGATCATCCACAATTATTAAAAAAGAAGGATAATATTAGAAAACCAATTTCAGCAAGATTAAGATGGATAATTCTTTGTAGAGATAATTTCAAGTGTAAAGCTTGTGGAATATCTTCAATTGATTCGGTTTTGCATATAGATCATATTTACCCTATTTCTCTTGGTGGAGAAACTATTGATGAGAATTTAAGATGTTTATGTGCTGAATGTAATATGGGTAAAAGTAATAAATTATTGGAGATTAATACACTTAAAACTAAACAAAATACAAACTTATATAAAGGAGTAAAACCTTAAATATTAATCTATTAGGATAATAGATAAACACTTATAAGGAGGTACAAAAATAATGGGATATGAAGAAGAAGAATTAGAAGATGAGGAAGAAGGAGTTGAAGAAAAACCTGTAAAGAAACCAGGAAAGAAAGGATCAAAGAAACCAGAACCAACAGAACAATATTTAGTTTTGAAAGAACTTCCAGTTCAAGAAGTTAGAAGTTACTTTGATGAAGAAACAAATACTACAACAAAAGTTTTAACTATTGAAGAAGCAATGACACAGATGACAAATGAATTCAAAAAGTTAACAGGAGGTTTGTAATGTTTGGGTTTAGTAAAACCTTTGCCATAGTAATATTTATTGCAGTTATTGTTTCGCTTGGCATGAGGGATTATATAATAGGTTTGCAAATCTTAGGTGGTTTTGCAATAGTAAAAATAATATGGAATGTATTAACAAAATAAAATGAAAGAAGAAACATACAGAGCAATAATGATGGTTTTGATGGTAATTGGGATTGTGTTATTCTTAGTTGCAATTATTTCTTTAGCAAAAAATGTTAATGAAATTAAAACAGATCCAATTTTATATGGAATGGAAAAACATAAATTTAGTTCATGTAGTTGTTGGTCGGATCAAGGCATGACTACTATTTCATTAAATGATTATAAGAAAGAAGGTTAAATAAATGAGGGGTGATTTTATATTGGTTCAGCTGAAATTGTTGATTTCTTAAAAACTTGTGAAAAACCTGTAACAAGAAAACAAATTGCAGATAGTCTTGAATGGAATCCAGAAAGAGTTTCACATAGATTAAAGATATTAGTTAAATTTAGTGAAGTTGATTTTATAGAATACTCTTCAGATAAAGCTTCAGAATTAACTGGATACAAAATTCAAAGAAGAACTAGATTCTTTTTCTTAGTTGATTAAAGATCTGTACTTGTTTTAACTGCTTCTTCCATTTTTTCTGGAAATGTTTTATAGTCTTTTGGTGGTTCTATTGGTTTGTTCTCATTTATTATAGGTTGGATTACAAACTTCCAAAGAACAAATCCACCTACTACTAATAGACCTATCAACACGTTGTTCATTTATTTACCTCTGTTTTAATTATTTTTTTCATTCTGACTATTATGAGTTAAATTGTGGCGGTGCGTTTTTTTTTAAATTTTCTAAACCTTGTTTTCGGATTTTGTAAATATCAAGTCCATTATCTCGTAATGTTCTTATGTACTGTGACACGTTAGACTTACCCATTCCTTCTAGTCTAGCAATCTCTGTTGTAGAAGTAATACCTTGTTTGTAATAATTGAGAACCATCTTTTGATTGGGTGTTGCATTAAACATTATCAAATCATCACCACTCAAAGTATTAATACTATCTCTCTCCTCTGCTTTTTCTAACATCTTTTGAATTTGTTGATTTAGTTCTGATTTAAACTTCCAACTCATTTCTTCATAAGCTTCAACAAATTCTTTTGGAGGTATTGGAACTCCAATAACATCCACTTCATCTATTAGTCCACTTCCATCATTTGAAGGATAAGTAAAATTATGATAGAACATCTTATCCATTCTCATATTGTATTGTAAGATTAATGGTTTGATTATACAAACTTTTTCTGTTTTCAAAATAGTTCTTGTTTCAAATTGATAGTGTAAAAGCTTTCTAACTGAAGCGTCAATGAATGCTGTTGTTGGAACTGTAAATATAACAAGTTGTTCAAGGTTACGGAATGTTTGAACTAACCAACCTATTGCTTTATTCTGTAATGACTGGTGAGTTTTATGTGAAGCAGAAGTTCCCATTTCATCCCAAAGATTTCCTTCCTTCTTTGTTAGTGTTGGGTCATTCATCCTTTTCAAAAAATCTTTTCCTTTGAAGAACCAATGATTTCTCATATATTCAACTGTTGGTTTTTTTCCATGCATATAAATATAAATCCAATACAATAAACTAACTCCTGCAAAACTTTTTCCACCTCCAGTTTGTCCAACTAATGCAACTAAACAATTCTTTCCAGAATCCAATCTCTCAACTAATGTAAGTATTATTATTCGTAAACCTTTAGGTAAGTGTTCAATTAATTCTGGAAATCTTTTTATCATTTATAACCTAATGATCTTTTACCAGAAAGCTCATTTTTTCTTTTGAATAACAAAATAAGTTCTTTAAACATTTTTCTATATAAGTCATCGTGGTAATTAATCCATTGTTGTTTTATAGTATCTCCAAGTGATGTTGATGGTAGTATATTCAATCTTTTAGTTTCTTCTATTAAATGAGGATTTTTTTCTTTCTCAAGATAACTTCCTAAATATATTTTTCCAGAACCATTAAATTCATTTTTAATTTCTTTCATTTGTTCATTGAACTTTTCATCAAAATAAAACTCTAACAAATCCCTAAGTGTCTTTACACATTGTTTATTTACTTCTCTTTGATCTGGAACATCAACCGTTATAACTTGACCTTGCATAACAGATTGTGTTTTGAATCCAGATCTAAGTTGTTTAGAAAGTTCTTTTCTACAAAAATCTATATGAGCAATTATTACTTCAGCTAAAGATTTCTTATCTTCTTTCTTATATGAACCAACACCTGAACTTTCCTCTTCCATTATCTTTTTAATGAATGTTACTAAATAAACATTATTGATTTGTTTTAGATATTTAGATAATGTTTTTATATATTAATTTTCTAATTAGTTAATGACTGAATTTAAATTTGTGGTGATTAAATAATGGTTTCTATTATTGACCAAATTCAACAAAGGAAAGGAGAACTTTCTTCTTTTGAAGAACAGCTAAGAGAACAAGAACAAATTATTTCTCAAAGAGAAGAACAACTTACAGGAGAAGAAAGAAGACTTATTGAAGAAACAGAAATTCTTCCATTAACAACAACAAGACAATTTCTTTTAGCTGGACAAGTTGGAGCTGGAAGAGTTGGGCAACGAGCAAAAGAAATTCGTAGAGAAAAAATATCTGTTAGAGAAAGCGGTCAAGCCAGACTTCAACGATTAAGAGAACAAATTGTTACTGCAAGAAAACAAATTGTTACAGAAAGAAAAAAGGCAGAACCATTCGCAGAAGAATTATCACAAGCAGAACAATTTCGAAGAGGACAACAAATAGCATTAGAAGGTGGTTCTGTATTTGCTCTTCAAACGGAAGCAGAAAGAAAAGGTTTTAGATCTGGACGTTCTGAAGTTTCATTTGGTGAACAACGATTAGCATTATTTAAAGTTGGAACTCCACTTTTTGAGAGTGGTTCTCTTGTAGGATTTGAAACAGAAAAACAAACTATTCCATTAGAGAGTTTAGAAATAGGAAAGTTAGAACGTCTTGAAAGAGCAGGAATATTAGAATTGTCATTTGAAGAAGCTCCAACACCAAGCGGAGAATTATTGTTCACACCGACACCAGAACCAGAACCTTCAAAATTTCAACAAGTGTTAAGTTTTACTTTTGGAACTGGTTTTGCTCAAGCAAAAGCAAGAAGTCTTGGTTTAGAAATGGGAACTCCAGAATTTGAAAAACAAGTAAGAAGTTTCCAAACAGGTTCAACTTTACAATCTGCGGTTTTTCTTTCTTTCGCAGGAATTAAAACACCTATCCCAAAAAAAATTGCATTAAGAGAAACAAGAGAAGCTTTTTTTACAGAATTTCAACAACCAATAATTACTCCTTCTGGAAAACGAGATGTAATTTCTAAATTTATAATTGAGACAGAATTAGCACCGCCAAGTATAATTAGAACAAGAGAAGGTGGATTAGTTTTTGGAAAAATTCAAGGGGCAAAGATTGAGAAAATAATTTCATTTCCTGCATTGGAAAAACAAGTTGTAACGACAATCACAACAAGAGGTTCGAGAATTGGAAAGTTAGATTTTTTGACAGGAATTTCGAGAAAAGCCGATGTTTCTGAAATAGGAAAAATACAAAAAACACAGGATTTTTTATTCCAAAGATTTGCAGAAGCAGAAACAGGATTACCAGTTTCAAAAGAATTTGTTCCAAGAATATTAGGTCGTGGTCGAGAGTTCGAGCTGGGGGAAATTCAATCATTTAAAGTTGCAAAAATAGATATTGGAAAGTCACCAACCAAATTTGAATTCTTTCCACGTGGAAAAGAAATTGTTAGAAAAAGGGGAACATTAAAAATTGGTGCGGAAGAAATAAGAATTAATAGATTACTTGGTATTGGTAGAGAAAGAGAATTTTCTGTTGGAAAATTAACAGGCAAATTTGAAACATTATCTGAATTTAAACAAATAGCAAAAACAGAACAATTTGATGTATTTGCTGGTAAATTAATTTTCAAAGATGTTGGAAAACCTTTTGCGAGAGCTTCTGGAATAACACCAGAACTTAAAGGAGTTATTTTTCGTTCAAGGAAAATAATTGATTTAAGTGAAAGTGATTTGGGAACTACAATTCTAAAATCTGTTGGTGGAAGAAAAACTCCATTAAGCACAACATTTGCAGAACAAATAAATATTCCATTAGTAATAAGTAAAAAACCAATTCCAAAAATTAAAAAGCCAAAGGTATCTTTAAAAAAGCAAGAACCTTCGCCTGTTGGTGGAATCGTTGGGTTATCTTCTGGGGCTATTGGTGGGCAACTTAGTGGGATTACTGGCGTCAATAGGGGGTTTGTTCTTGATTTTGGTCGTGGTTTTGAGAAAGGTTTGTTTCCATTTCAACAAAAAGAAATTGCAGGGGCACAAGCAAAAGATGGCTTCAAAACTGAAACAGGAAAGTTCGAACCAAAGATAGATATTTCTATAAAAGGATTGCAAAAATTTGATACAGGGTTACAGAAATTTGATACTGGTTTAAAGGTTGACACTAAGTTGGATTTGGGATTAAAGGTTAACACTAAATTATCTCTGGGTTTAAAATCTGAAACAAAACTTGGTCAAGATTTTCAAACAAAATTAATAAGCAGAACAAAACAACAACAGAAAATCCGACTAAAAGAAAGATTAGCAATGAGACAATTTCAAATAGAAGAATTTGGAAGACCGAGGGGGAGAATTCCATCAAGATCAAGAAGAAGAGTATCACCACTAAGACCTATTAAAAAAATAAAAATACCAAAAGCATTTGAGAAAAGGAAGAAGAAAGAAAGAATAGAAATTATAGAAAGACAAAAAAGAGTTAGAATCCGACCAAGTTTCACAGCAAGAATTCTGGGAATAAAAAAAGCAGCGAAATTGGATTTCGGATTTGTGAGTCCTTTCTCATTACGTGGCTTAGAAACTCAAATAGATTTTATCACAAAGAAAAAAGTTACAAAGAAAAAAGTTAAAATTAAGAAATTTTCCCAAGTTTAAAAAAAGAAAAGTTAAACATTAATGTTTATTAATTAACTTAACTAATTCTAAAATATGGAAGACCAAGCATTTGCTAGACAACAATTAACTGAACAAATAGCAAACGATCCAAACGCTGGAATTGCCGACGCAATGAGGGAAGAAAAGGCAACAAACATTCTTGCACAAATAGACCCTGGAAATTTATTAACTGATATTGAACATAGAATAAGGGGAGAGAAAAAAGATGGTTATGGGCAATGGTCAAAAGTTTCAAAATCAAGTGGTGAAGTTTCAGAAGAACTTGTATCAGATTATATTTCATATCTTGGAAGTGTATTAAATCAAAATACTTCAATGAGTAATTTCAAACCACAAGAAGTAAATAACTTAATGGAACTTATGACTGATTGGGTAAAGATGAATTTTGTTGTAAATGCTGAAAGATATGGTATTGAAGGAAATTATCCAGAGTACGATCGTATTGGACACATAGTTTTGAATTCATGTTTTACAGTATTTAAAAGAGCTTTGAATGGTTCTGAATCAAGAAAGATATTTAGAATGATGAAAATGAATGAAACAATAAATCCTACAAAAGAAAAAAAATTTACAGATTATTTTAAATTTTAAAATAACCTAAAGATTACAAGATGAAAATAGATAAAGAAAAATTTGATAAGTTGAAGCAATTAGACAGAATTGAATATAGGCAGAAGTTAAATGAAATAAAAGAAAAATATTCTTTCTCTTTTTCATACATTTTATTTTGGGGTATGTTTATTTGTGGTTTATTATTAATATTAGTTGGATTAAATATATATGAAGTTTCTTTATTTAATATTGATGGTGGAGTAAATGAAGGAGTTGAATGGGGATATGAAACTTTTGAATCATTATTTAATACTGGAATTATTGTTTTCAAATTAGCTTTATTGTTTTTATTAATTGAAATTTTTATGTTTATGATTTATGCAGTATTAGAACATAAAAAAATTGCTGAATTAAATGAAGAGTATTTTTTAGTAGAGGTTAAGAAGTAATGGTAAGTATTGGTGAGGTTACTGCTGGTGTAGTTCCTAGTGGAAGTGTTGTTGGTTTAATTTTAATTATGTTTGTAATTGGAATTATTTCTTTAGTATTTATAGGAGGATTAGGATTATTTATATGGAATAAAAAGAGGTGGAATCTTAAAGTTGAAATTAAATTACCAAGAAGTGATGGTAGATTAATTAATGGGGAATGGGGAAAGGGATATTTCAATTCAAGACAAGGTGTAGTTTACATTGTTAGACCTGGATTTTTTCAACCAAAGATTGCTTTAAAGATTTTTGATCCAAAAAGATATTTACAAGGTTCTGATTTACTTACAGTTATACAATTATCTCCAATAGATTATAGACCAGTTTTACCAAAGAGTTTCCAAAATTATGAAGTAAAATATACTGATGATAAAACTGGTGAAGTTACAATGGTCAAAGAATCAATAATGAATATGGAATGTGATACTGGTGCAAGTAAAGCATGGCAAACTGCATTTGATGCTGCTGCAAAGAAAGCTTATAGTTTACAATCTTTTATGAATCAATTCCAAACACCAATAGCAATTGCGATAGTTCTCGTCGCTGTTTTCGTGGGAATCGCGGCGTTGTGGACGCAGTTGCCTAAGTAAAATTTAAAATAAATAATAGGAGGTATAAAAATAAATGGCATTAATAAATTATGTAGAACCAATATCTATAGGTGAAATATTTGTTGGTATTGGAGCATTAGTTTTTATGTTAGTTTTCGCTTGGATAATATATAGAATATATAAAAGATGTATATTATGGTTAGATTCTCAATGTAATCGTGATGAAAAATATTCATTATTAGAAGAAGTTATGTTAGATAAAATGGCAAAAGAAAAAGGTATAGACTTAGATAAAGAATTGATGAAGAGGGATATGTTAAGAAAACCAGAATCTAAATCAATTAGGAAAAAGATTAAGGATAAAGTTTATGAAGATTTTTTTGGTAAAGAAGAACCTAAAACAAAGAAATAATTAATTTTTTATTTTATTTTTTATTATTTCTTTTTTAATAATTAACTTATAAAAATATTAAAAATAATATGACAAAAAGTTTATGGAAAAGGAATACAAGATATGAGAATGCAAGTTCAGAAAGAAAAAGTATATCTTCTTTACATAGGAAAATATACAAATTAAAACAATATATTTCTCAATTACATAAAGTTTTAACTGTTAGGAATGAAAAGATTAAAGAATTGAAATCAGAAATTTATAATTAGAAATGTTTATTAACTAACTAATCTACTAATATACTATGAAACAAATTAATGTTTACTTTGATGATTCTGAATATGAAAAATTGTTAAAAGAAAAAAAAGATTTAACTTGGCATGATTTTATTCTTAAATTAATAGAGATGAAAGGAGGTATAAAAAAATGAAAAAAGAATTAGAAAAGGAAACATCAAAACTTGAGATAATTGTTCCTAAGTTAAATCTAGGAATACTTAAAGTTAAAATAATTGGAAAGACACCATTGTTGATGGATAAATTTCCAGAGAGTGTAAGAGAACAAATTTTAGATAAACAAGTTGGAAAAACTAAAGGTAAAAAACAAATGAGGGATATGGATTGGGAATTTGAAAACGCTTTCCACAAACTTCCAAATGGTGATATGGGATTTCCAGCACAAGGATTTAAGTCAGCAATGATTGAATCAACATCTTTTGTAGGTTCAAGAGATTTCTCTAAGAAGTTATTAAAAGGAATTCAAATAATGAATAGTGAAGGAAATGATTTAATTAAGATTGTACATAAAAAACTTTCAAAATTAAAACATTATCCAAAAGCAGGAAATACAAAAATCTCTCCTATGTTAGAAAATTGGGAATGTGAATTGATTATACAATACGATCAGAACAATTTATCTCCAGAGGATTTAGTGAGCTTACTTAATTATTCAGGGTTTTACTACGGAATTGGTATTTGGTCTCCAAGAGCAAAGTGTGGTGGAAAATATGGAATGTATGAGGTTAAAGTAAAATGAAAAAGAAATTCAAATCAAGAAATGGATCACCATTCTTAAAAAAAGATACACAGAAAGTTGGAGAAGAACTTGAAAGTATAAAGTCAAAAGAAAATCTTACCCCGTTTAATATAGTAGAAAGAGCAAGAAATAAGAAATCTATTTTGAATAAGTATTTTGAATGGGATGATTCAGAAGCAGCAGAAAAATATAGATTACAACAAGCTAGAAATATTGTAAACCATGTTATTGAAATAGTTGTAATAAAAGGAAATAGAGTAGAAGAAAAAGCATACTTCAATGTTATTACTAAGAATAAAGAAAGTACTTATGTTTCTTTAACAGAAGTAATAAAAACACCAGAATACAAAAAACAATTACTTAGAGAAATGGAAACTACTATGGAAAACTTAATTAAAATTATTAAATTATTTTCCTCAATGGAATAGGAGTGAGGTGATGTGGGGTAAAGTTTAATTGAGTTAGGTTAAGTAAAGTATTGAAGTTACCCTTCTCTAAAAAAGGGGTTCATAGTCAATGGTGGAGTAAAGTAAAGTTTAGTGATGTAAGGTAAAGTTTAGTATTGGAGTTACCCTTCTCTAAAAAAGGGGTTCATAGTCAAGGTGAGGTAAGGTGACGTGCAGTGATGTGTTGTTTGGTACAGTGAAGTATTGGAGTTTCCATGTTCTCTTAAAAATATGGATTCATACTCAATTCATTTGAGAAAAAATAAGGTACTGTTAAGTAAATTGATGTTATGTATGTTAAGGTGCTGTGGTGTATTGTTTGGTATGGTGAGGTGATTTAAGGTAAGGTTTGGAATTAAAAAATGAACAAAAGAAAATGGAGAAAATATAAAAGGAATAGGAAAATGAAAGATAAATTATTTTGGATATTGATTATTAGTATTGGTTATTTATTAATCTCTTTCTTATTTTTTCCAATTCATTTTCAGAATATTAAAAATACTTTTTCACAAGCAGGTGGTAGAGTTGCAAGTTCTGAATCAATAGATATGGGAACTTCTTGTGATTTTAGAGGGGTAGAATTCTTTGGATATGATGTAAAGGATATGATTAAACTTGATTGTGAAAATGCTTGTGGTAGAGAAGATTTATCTTATTCGTCATATGGATGTCCAAAAAATAAATTTACATGTTATTGTAATTAATAATGAGAATAGAATACGTTTCACACAGTCTCGCAAACCGATTTGAAAATCACCTTGAAATAAATTGCCACTTAAAAAATTACCCAAAACTTCTTGAACCAATGATTCAACACGAATTAAAACACACTAGAGAAGCTTGGAGTATTAAAGATTTTAAATTAGATTTTGTTTCAAACAATAATTTAAATCATTGGGAATTATTGAAATTCATGTTAAAACATCCAAAGAGTTTTTATCAGTTACTTCCAGTAACATATTCAAAAGGAAAATTTCGTAGTTATGATATTAATCTTTTGGTAATGTTTTTAAGCATGATTCTCGTATTTACTTTAACAATATATTTTGGATTAAAATATCTATGAGTCACAATGAAAATTGCAAACAATTAAGAAATAAACATAAATGTTCTTATTGTAAAAAAAGTTTTATGATGGATTGGGCTTATCAAAATCATGTTAAAAATTGTGTATGGAAAGAAGAAAAATGAATTGCGTAATATGTAAAGAAAAGATAATTGAAAAGAAAGAAAGGTGGGTTAGACTAACTGACTTCAATAGAGGGCAACAAACTGGAGAAGTTAAATATCATTTAGAATGTTGGAGAGATAGATATAATATTAGTACTTCTATAAGAAAACAGAAGATGTATAAACAAGCACAAGAAGCAATTGGAAAAATTGCAAATGCATTTTCAAATAGAAATCCAAATCAAAAACAAGTTTATGAAATTCCTGCAGTTTAATTTTAGATAATGTTTTTATATATTAATTTTCTTAATTGGTAATGACTGAACTAACTTTAGAACAAAAAGAGAGATTTTTCAAGAATCAAAAAAAAGTTGGAAAGATAATAATTAACCATGTTAAGAAAAAGGGTTTAATTCTTTTTGGACAAAAAGCAACTAATAGACAACTTCCTGAAGACTTGAGAAAAGATACACAAGACTATGATATATTTTCACCAACACCTAAAAAGTCTGCAAAAAGGATTGAAAGAAAATTAGATAGAAAACTAGGGGGAAATTATTATGAAGTTAGAGAAGCAAAGCATGGTGGAACTCACAAAGTAATTTCAAGGATAGGAGATAAAGGAATTGTTGATGTCGGTAAACCAGATAGGAAAGTTCCAACCGTTACAAGAAAAGGTGTTAGGTTAGCCACATTAAAATTTCAACTACAACAAATAAGAAAATCATTAGCTGATCCACAATCTAAATTTAGACATGCAAAAGATAGAGAAGTTAGATCAAGAATAAAAATAGCAGAACAAAGAAAGAAAGAAAAAGAAGTAAAGAAAAAACCAGTGCCAAGAAATTTAAAATTTAAATTTCCTTCATTTAAAGTAAATACTCAAGTTAAATTATAAAATGTCTGAAAGAAAAATAAGAACATTAGCTGTAGATAAGAATTTCTTTAATGATATTTTTGAAAAAGAAAGAGTAAAAATGCAAGAGAAAATAGGTTTAGGTAATTTATCCCAAACTAATTTTTCTAAAATGATTAAAGGTTTAAAAATAAAACAACCTAAACAAAATTTATCTCAAGTAAATACTAATTTTAAAATAAAAAATGCTAAGAGATAAAAAAGGCGATTTGCCTGATATGTTAATTTTCCTTCTAACAAGTTTTATATTTGCTATAGGATTATTAATAATGGCTTTTGTTATTCCAGAGATTTCTGAAGGTATGAATACTGCTGGAATGAACAGTACATCTGAAGCAAGATTAGCAATTGATGAATTAACTGAACTTGGAGTAAATGGTATGCAGAAAGGTTTCTTATTCTTATTTGTAGGATTTATTATGGGATTAATGATTAGTTCTTTCTTAGTAAGAACACATCCAATATTCATATTCTTATATATTATTTTCTTAGGAATAACTTTGTTTTTAGGAACTTTCATTGGTAATGCATTTGAACAAGTTGCAACTTCAAGTGCTTTAGCAGATACTGCAGCTTCTCAAGGATTAATCACAATAGTAATGCAAAACATAGTTGGAATAACTTTAGCTGTTGGTGCTTTAAGTATGATAATTATATTTGCAAAATTCTCAAATATTGGAAGTGGAGGTAGTAGAAACCCATTATGAAATCAAAAATATTTATCTTAATGTTTTGCATGATCCTTTTAGTTGGAAATGTAAGTGCTATTGATTGGGATAATTCTTTAAGATATGAAGAGAATGATATGAAAGTTACAATAGAAAATTTTTGGGGGCTTCCATTCTTTGGAAGTGATATTGGAAGTTTAGAATTAAAATCTCATAAATTTGTGGATGAAAAATTAGAATTGGCGATTGGGGAGAAAATTATTTTATCCTATGAATTTACAAATTGGGAATTATATGAAGATGGTTTAGGTGAAGTAATTCTTACTGATTTGAAAACAGAAAAAATTATTGAAAGAGAATATAGTTTTGTTTATTGGGAAGAAAATAATTATTTTGTTGATGATTTTGATTGTAATAATCAAACTTCTAATGATTGTGAAAAAGTTGAAATAGAAAATGGAACTTGGTTAGATTATAATTCAAAAGATATTCCTGAAAAAGATATTAAAATTGGAGTGAAAATGTATGTTCATAAAGGAGATTGGATTGATGTTGTTTTAGAAGTAGCTGGAGAGAAATTAGAAAGACACGCAGAGTTTGTTCAAGTTACAGAAACTTATATTCCAGTCGATAAAACTGGAAATAATAATAATTTTAATATGACTATGAATTCATTGGAATTAGGATTTATTGATGATATAATGTTTGGAGCAGGGGATTCTGGAACAAGTACAACAAATTTTCAAATAACTATTTATCAAGATGGAATTCCTCTTGCACAAATGAGTGTGGAACAACAGCCATCAGTATTTACTTTTAATTTTTCAAAAGAGGATTATTCAACTCCAATACAAATTGGAGAATTTATAATTGGTTTAGAAAGATTAAGTGGAACTAGATCTGCAAGAGTATCAACAGGAAACAATTTTGCAGGAGAACTTTTTGAAATGACTAATCAACTTGTAGTAACAAATGAAGGGATAAACCCAAGAGAAATAAATTATACAAATTTAGAAATCGCTCCAACAGTAACTTTAGTTTCTCCAATAGATTTTTTTAATACTTCAAATCCATCAATAACTTTCAACGGAACTATTTCAGGTTTAGTACCAGACAACGTAACACTATTTATAAATGATATAGGAGTAGAAACAAATTCAACTGGAATTTTAGACCATTATCAATTCACTCAAATAATTGCAGAAGGAACCCACACTTGGAATTATCAAGCGTGTAGCGATGTGGGTTGTTCAAATGGAACTGCAAGAACTATTACAATAGATACTATAAAACCTTTAATAAATATAACTGATCCAGTAGGTCAAATAGAATCACATTCAATTGGTAATTCTTTATTATTAAATTGGACTATTAATGATACTAATTTAGATGCTTGTTGGTTTGATTATAATAGTATTAATACAACTGTAACTTGTAATGATAATACAACCACATTTAATTCTGTTGCTGGGCAACAAAATTTAACATTATATGCAAATGACACATCAAGTAATGAGAATTTTCAATTTACTTCATGGACTTATGCTTTTTTAGAAACTGGTGTTGATTTTAATGAAAGTACATTTGAAACAGATAGTCAAAATTTTAAATTAAATTTAACAACAGATATTGAGATATTATCTATATCTGCAATACTAACTTATAATGGAACTAATTTTTCTTCAACAGTTTCTTGTACTTCTGGGAATTGTACAATTTCTAATACAATAGACATTCCATTAGTTACTGGTGGAGAAACAGAAAATAAAACTTTCTTTTGGAATTTAGCAATATTTGATGGAATTGATTCTAGTTCAATTACAACTTCAACAAGATTACAAAATGTTACTAGAATTCATTTAGAATCTTGTAATGCAACTTTTCCAACACAATCATTAAACTTTACTGCACATGATGAACAAACATTAGATAGAATAAATCCATTTTCTTTTGATGGTTTTTTTGAATTTTGGACTGGTGGTGGAAGTGTTGTAAGGAATAATTCAATAGCTATAAATGCAACAAATGTAACTGTTTGTTTAAGTCCAAATGTAACAATAAAAACTGATGCAATAATAGATTATGATGCAAGTACATTAACAACTTATACAAATAGATTTTATTATTTTGACGATAAAGAAATAAATAATATTTCTCAAGATATTTTTATGTATTTATTGGAGTCAGCATCTTCAACAAGTTTTATATTAAAAGTTCAAGATGAAAGTTTACTTCCAGTTACTAGTGCAATAATTGAAATTCATAGATGGTATCCTGGAGAAGGTATATTTAGATTAGTTCAAATAGCAAAAACAGATAGTAATGGAAAATCCATTGGGTTCTTTGAAACTGAAACTGTTGATTATAAATTTATTATTAAAAAAGATGGAGTTATATTATTTGAAACTCCTGACGATGAAAGACAAAAAGTAGTTCCAGAAGTTTCACCATTTACTTTAACTTTTAATACAGGTGATCCTTTAGGTGAACCATGGAAGGGTCATGAAGATATTAGTAATTTAAATTCAACATTAGTTTGGGATGATACATCTGGTTTTGTTACTTATGTTTATATAGATAATTCTGGAGATCTTACTTTAGCTAGATTATTAGTTATTAAAGAATCATTAGTTAATTCAACAAATGATACTATTATTTGTAATGAAACTTCAGAATTATTCTCTGCAACATTAAGTTGTAATGTTGGAAATAATAGTGGTTTTTATGTTGCAAGTTCATTTATTAATAGGGGTTTTGGTGAAGGATTGGATAAACAATTTACATTCCAAATACAAACTTTATCTTCAGTTGTTGGATTACTAGGATTATTTTATGGGTGGTTTTTAGTTTTAATTGCTTCTTTTATGTTCAAGTTCAATGAAATTGCAGGTATTTGGGCAGTAACAATAACTGTATTCTTGATTAATTTAACTGGATTAATAAATTTTGGAGGTGTGTTTGTAACTGGAATAATTTCAGTTGCTTTAATATTAACATGGTTGATGGAAAGATGATGAATAACCTAAAGGTCATAAATAAAAAAGGATTTTTAACTAGGGATTTTTTAATTGCAGGTATTTTATTTAGTGGAATGGTTGCACTATTTGTTTTAATGATTGCAGGTATTGGAGACGAATATGATTCAACATTATTAACCAACGAAGATTTTGCAGCTAACTATGATACTCTTGTTGAACAAACAGAAAGAATTGAAACTGCCAGATCAGCGGCTTCGGCTGGAGAAGGACTTAGTTTCATCGGTACGTTCGATGTTGCCTTTCAATCCACTTTTACCGTAATACAAATGGTTTTCCAAACACTTAATTTATTTGGAGATATGAGTGGTAGCTTCGCAGGAGATTTTGGACTTGATGAAAAAGTTATTAGTTTAGATTTTATAATAGGATTATCAATACTAACAGTTATAATTGTGCTAATTTGGATTTCTAGTATAAGTAGGGGGAAATTATAATGGCAACTTTTGTTCCGACGTATTATCCCGTTCCAAACGCAACTGATACAAGAGATATGTTAAGTGTATTTCAATTCATATCTAATTCAGCAACTGATGGATTATTTTTTCCTGTTTGTATTCTTGTAATATGGACTGTCCAATTTATTGGGGTACTTGCAGAAGGGAGAAGAGCTTCAAGAGCATTTGTATTTGCAAGTTTCACTGCAACAATACTTTCAATCATATTAGGAATACTTGCAATGATGGCACAGAAATGGATTTACTTATTAATCTTAATGGTATCACTTGGAGCATTCTGGATTAAATTAGCTACTGCAAGAGAATAAAATGGTAAAAGAATATACTGTTAGGATTGGTGAGAAATTAAGAATGGTTTTAGATCAACAAAAAAAACAAATAGAAGAAGCTACTTATAATTGTGTCAACCCAAGCGATCTTGAAGCTGGTGAAATAATTGCTAGGAAATTTTTAAAAGAAATATAATATAATGTTTAATTAGATTTCATTAGGTTTTAATTATTAATGTTGTTATATTATTTTTTGTAATTAATTCTGATGATAATACTTGTAAGGGGGTTTTTTTTAGAATGGAATTAAGAAAGATAGATATGAAATCTAAGAAAGGTATTCAACTTTCACAAGCTTTTGGAGCAGTATTAACACTGGTTCTAGTAGCTGTCCTAGTTATTATAGCAATTTTCTTGTTTGTAACTTTGAGTGATAGCTTCACTGCTGACTCTGCACAAGCAAATGCTTCTGATGCAATGGTTACAGAATTTGCTAATTATACCTCTCTGATTGGTTTGGTAGGAACTATAATCTTCTTAGGTCTTGTAATTGGTGTTCTAGTAGCATCCTTTGCATTTGGCGGAAGGAGAGTTTAATTCCAACTAATTTAAAAGATGGTGAATAAAAAAGGAATTCAGTTAAGTCAAGCTTTTGGAGCAGTATTAACACTGGTTCTAGTAGCTGTTTTAGTTATTATAGCAATAGTAATATTTGTTAATTTATCTACAAGTTTTGCTGGAACATCAACAGTTTCTATCACAAATGAAACAGTTACTATGCCTGGTGTAGGTATAGTTGCAGTTGATAATGCAGATGCTTGTCAAATTAGTGATTTTAGTGCTGGTGTTGTTATTAACGCATCCGATTTCGGTGAGTTTACACAAAATAACACACTGATATTAGATACAGATTATGCAATATTTTCAGCTAATGCATCTATTGCTAATCTCACAGATTGGAATGTAAGTAAAATGAGTTATACTTATATATGGGGATCTGCAGCTTGTGACGCTAGTGAAGATATAGTTACAGAGTTTGCTAACTACACATCTTTAATAGGATTAGTTGGAACAATTATCTTCTTAGGATTAGTAATTGGAATCTTAGTGGTTGCTTTTGCTTTTGGAGGAAGAAGAGAAACGTAAAAATTTGATTTAAATTAGGATTGGGGGTAAAACCCCATTCCATTTTTTTATATTCATGGCATTCATAGTAAATTTAAAACCAATAAAAATTGGTAAACTTCAAAAGAAGTTACAAAAAGAAAGAGATAGACAAGCGAGAAATCTTGTTGTCTCTAAAAAAGTTAGAAAAGGGATTCAAGAAAATCCTATAAAAAGAAATCAATTTAGTATAGATTAAAATGGTAAAAATATCGTTCAAAGCAATTAAAGGAATGAAAGTTGGAGAAGTTAAGAAATTAACAAAGGACTTTAAGAAATTTAAAGTGCCTAATGTTCAGTTAGTTAGGGATTATGGAAAAAAAACAAAACTGTAAGGAGGTTAAAATATAATGGTAGTAAAAAATTCGGAAACAAAAAAAGCAGCTATGATGAAAGCAGCTTCATCTCGAAAGAAAGGATTTGAAGCAAGTGTTTTCAAAAAGAAAAAAGGATACGGAACTTCAGTAACAAGAAAATAAAATGACATTCAAAACAAATAAAAAGAATTTCACTACTGAAAAGCAGATTAAAAAATTATTAAAATCTGTTCCAAATTTAAAACATCAATTAAATAAGTTTACAAAAGTGTAAGGAGGAATAAATAATGGCTAAAAAGAAAGTTAGAAAAAAGAAATAATGGTATTTGGAAAAAAGAAATCTATAGAAGAATTGAAAAGAGAAATTGTTGGAGAAAGAAAGAAAATTTCTGGTGAAGATGTTTCTGCAAAAAGTAATGCAGAAAGAATAAAACTTAATAAAGAACTATTTGAATTACGAAATAGAAAATTAATTGCTGCTGGTGAAAAAGCTAAGAGGTTATCAAAAAGATTTGGACTTGGAGTTTTGAAAGCTGGACAAGAATCTTTTAAAAAAGCTGCACCAATAATTAAGAAACAAGCAAGATTAATTAGGGATCAACAACTTAGAGATGAAGCTATAGAAATAAAATTATCTAAAAAAACCAAAATAAAAAAACCAAAACAGAAGAAAAAATCTAAAAAAGTTAAATCTAAAAAAGTTAAAAAGAAGAAAAGTTTTACAATTTCTTTTAACTAAATTTTTAATAATGTTTTTATATAATGGTTTTCTAATTAGTTAATGATACTGAATAGTAAAAAATTATTATTTATATTTTTGATACTTATGTTACCAATGATTTCAGCAAACTCACCAAGTTTAATAGATGGAAATCAAAATCTTCCACAATTAAAAAACCCTAATTCTTTTATTGGTAACTTTGATTTTAATGGATTGTGTGAAAATGGTGGAGTTGAAATAAGAAGTGATGGAACAATTTGCGGACAAAGATTAGAAGTGTTTAATATAACAACAGTGAATATAGAAAAACAAAATGTAACTGTTTTAGAAAATTTTATTATTGAAGGAGATATTCTTTTAGAAAATATAATAACTTTTTTCTTTGGACAAACTATTGATAATATTGTTGATGGTTGGATTAGAATTACTGGAGGATTGAATGTCACT
>SDBU01003500.1_pt1 | contig 19920 bp, 30 predicted proteins | sample 2277071 | NCBI WGS metagenome assembly SDBU01 (sample SAMN10397929, study PRJNA504765) | marine sediment metagenome | isolation source: marine sediment core GS08_GC12, 126 cmbsf | place: Arctic Ocean: Gakkel Ridge, Loki's castle | collected 2008
TACAGCCCGACCGCCGGAGTGACGAGCGAAGTCTTTGACGCCGCAAGTCGCCACTACAATTTGAGCGCAACGGCGTTTACCACAACTGTCTCAGCGGGTCTTCATGATTTTTGTTGGTCTGTCGCTTCTCCAAATGGTGGAACTACAACGTGGGAATCGTTCACCCTGCCCAGCAGTGATATTCCCACTTTCTTTATATATGAATTACAATAAGGAGAACATTATGAGGCTATTACTAATTGCTTTGACTCTCATGGCGGGGCCGGTCCTCGCTAAAACTTTTTCAATAGGCAGACCTATCGACCCGGACCTCCTTAAGTCAGAGGCCAGGGCGGCAGGGTTTACTGATGCGGAACTCTCTCGAAGGGGCATACAGTGGACATTGCATTACGCCGATTCTGTTTTGCTCGATCCGGCTCCTTTGGTTGCGGCACACGACCACGAAGTAAAGGTCCGCGAAAAGGATGAACTAATGACTATCGTAATACGATTGAAGTTAGGAACGTCCACAAGAGAGGACGAAAGGAAAATACTTCTATATCTTCTGGAAGGTAGGGGCCTCGATTAATGCTCGACCCCACACGTCGCCTTGTGTCTTGGGATAAAAAAGAAATGGGAATTGGATTTTTTAAAACCGCCGCATCAGCTCTTTTTATTGCCGGTGTTGTGTGGGGAACTCTTAGAAATGTTCCCAAACAACAGAAGAAAAACACCGTCGCTATCGCGGAAAATAAAATGGGCGTTTCTCTCCTTAAAAAAGACGTAACCTATATCCGAAGCGGGATCAAGGACATAAAAGACCTTATGCTACACCGTAGAAATGGGGGCCGTCATGGTCAATAAAATAATTGCCTACTTTGTTAATTCGAAAATCGGGAAATATGTTAAAACCGCGCAAGATTATCTAAAAGGACATAAAACCAACGCCGTGGGTTTTGTGACCGTCGCCCAGGGTGCCCTTGGCGTATGGGAGGACTTAGCCGCGCTCCCCGATACGGCTTCCCTTATTGAGTTTGCTAAAAGCGTACAGGATAACCCCGATTGGAAAATGGTACTGGCCGGGTTCGCGCTTATGACGACTCGCGCCGCCATTAAGAAAATCGAAACCCCGAAAAAGGAATTTGATTCAATGGGGGGAGCCGCGCAGTAGAGGCGAAGCCCGAAGCCCCTACTGCTGAAGATCTAGAAATTATGGGACAAGCAATTTTTATCGGTATCGCCTTAGCCCTCGCCGCTACCTATATGCAGAAAGGCGGGCCGACCGGAGAAGCCAAGCCGTTAAATAAACGACGGGCTTTTGTTCTTAAGATTTGGGAAGCGGCGAATAATCTCTCGCAGGCCGCAGGCTGGCCTAGGGATTTAATTATCACCGTCGCCGGGCATGAGTCTAACTGGGGTCGCTCAGGTCTAACCCGCAAGGCCAATAATCTTTTCGGTTTTAAGTCCTCGCCTAATTGGATACGCGACGGGGGCGACACCGTAAAAATGCAGACCTGGGAAGTTATCGACGGGAAAAATATTCAGGTTATGGCGGATTTTCGGGCCTACCCTAGTTGGGAAGATTCGATCAAAGATTATATCCGCCTTGTTACCACACGATCCCGATACAAAGCGGCGGCGGCGGCGGCAAAGTCGGGCGATTTAAAAAAATATTTCATAGAAATTAAAAAAGGTGGATATGCCACAGACCCGAAATACCCTGATAAACTCGCAAGAGTCCTTGGGGAAGTTAAAGCGATTACTACTTAGTAAATCCGCGCTCGGGATCGGTCTGGACCCAGCGCGGGGTGTGGTACACGTTTATATTAAAACGGAAGCCGGGGAAACCCACGAAGAATACCCGCTTAAACCACAACACCAGATATATTTTCAAGCCCTTCGGGCCTTAGTGGAGAAATTTTTATGATGAAATATTTATTAGCCGCAGCCGTCGCCGTTTTTCCTTCTATTGCCTTTGGATCAGACCTTGGCGCGGGGGTGTGTGTAGCTTGTCCTGCCACAGATATTAGCGGAAAAGTATCTAAAACAGGCGATACAATGACGGGCCAGCTCACTCTTAGTGGTTCGACTTTAACCGTAACGGGTAACGCTTTTTCGGTTGGTATTTCGACGTTGATAGTATCAAACGGCAACGTCGGTATCGGGACAGATGTTCCTAGTGAAATGCTTCAAATTCAAGATGGGAATGTACTTATTAAAAGTGCAACAAGTGGAGCCATCACAGTTGATAGAGGAGCAGCATCTAACTTTGCTCTACTCAACCTGAAAACTAACGGCTTAGTACGTTGGGCAATCGGTATGAGAAACGATGCCACAGACGATCTTAGTTTCTTCGAGGAAGTAAATGGTGTAGCGCCTCTAAAGCTTCATCGAGCAGCTGGAGGATTAAGTTCATTCATTGGAAAAGTCGGCATCGGGACCGCAAACCCGGCCCAAAAGCTACACCTATCTAGCGGCACGATCCTAATTGACGGTGATTCGACGACGGCCTTCCAAATCGGGACCTCCTCGCTGATCGTGACAAGCGATGGGCAACTTGGGATTCTAAATGCCGCAGGTACCGGTCCTCAATATCGTCTGGATGTGGGGAATCTCAGTTACTTTGCTATTAATGGGAATTTCGCCCATATCATTCAACACAACTCAGCCGCATCTGAATTTTGGTCGATTGCCACTAGGAACGGCGGTGACTTGGATTTCGCCGTCACCACGACAGACCCGAGACCCACCAGCGGCACTATCGGCACCAGCGGCAACGCAATAAGTATTAAGACCAATAAAGACGTTCAATTTCTTGGAAATGTCGCCATTGGTAATTTTACTGCGGTAATTGATTTAGCAGTCGGTGATACGGATACGGGACTAAATCAAAATGGCGATGGCGTCTTGGATATTACGGCAAATGGAACAGTCGCGGCGAGTGCTAAAACCGACGGATCGAATATTAGATTTTTCATTCCAGGCGTTGACGACGACGCCGCCGAGAATCCGGTTTGCCGTTCCGCCGCCGGGGAACTATCGAGAGGGTCCGGCGGGTGCAACGTATCTTCTATCAGGTATAAACAAAATATCCGAGACTTGAACTACGGGCTAACGGAAGTCATGCGCCTTAGACCAATCGCCTATGAAAGAAAAACCAGCCCAGAGAGAACACAATTCGGATTATCCGCAGAAGCAGTTAAGAAAATATTTCCTGAAATAATTCATTATGAACCATACGACCCAACGCTTGTTCAAACATACGACTATCGAGGGATGCACGCGGTTTTGGTAAACGCAATCCAAGAACAGCAAAAACAAATCGAAGAATTTAAAAAAAGAATCGCGAATCTGGAAAGCTCCCCAACGCCTTAAATGAATACTCTGATAGAACGCATCCACACTGAGGAACACCGCAACGTCCTTGGTCGGCCTAAGAAATGGCAGGCCGTGGATTTTACCGGCATTTCATACGGGGCGGCGGTCTTGTTCCTGGCGACCAAGTACCGGCTTCCTAAATGGGTCAACCTCATGGGACTATCAATGCTTTATATTCACTCGCGCCGGTTCTTTTATGCGCCGCAAGAGCCTAGGGAAGTCGTATAATCCGATCATGGAGCGAATAAAACGAATTTCGATTTTTTCAAAAGGAAAAGCCGCCGTTATTCGGGGTCTATCCACTTTGATTCCGGTAAACTTAAAGCAATCTGGAAGCAAATCAAAAGGGCCTAGACCGATAGGAATGAACGCCGCCCGAATCCTCGCCGCCCTTAGCATTGCACTAATTATTTTACCCGTCGTCGGATGCAGACACCGAAAAACAAAACCCGGTCTTGACACTCCTACGGCGGACCCCTATCAGAAAGGCTACCAGGCAGGCATAACCGCCGGGCGATCCGCCTACATTAGCGAATACGGCGATATGATCCGCACCTGTGTTTCTAAGAACGCCGTGGAAGCTATCTATAACGCCTCGCAGAAAGTAAAGGCGGAGAACGCCCGGCTTAAAGGTCAACTTAAAGGTGGGATAAAATTTGCGAAGTCCTGTTTGGCCGAACAAGAGAGACTTAAAAACATCATTGCCGAAAAACAGCCTGCCACAATACCGACGTGCCCGAAGCAAGGAACAAAATCGAAATCAAAACTTAGGATAAATAAATGCGAACACTATGGATTGCGTTGTTGTTTATCGCCGCGCCAGTATCGGCAGAACTAAGTTTCACCGACCTGACGGATTTAATCGCAGAGAAAACCAAAGAGAGTAAAGGGGCCTATACCTTTACACTGGATTCTAAGCATGGCGGGGCCTTGTACCTCCCTATGTACACGCTTCACTCTAAGGATAAGGCCAGCGACTACCTGGAATTCGGGGTGGGCGGGCAACTGATCGAAGGCGGCATTAAGAAACCCTTTGTTAACATCGGAACGAATATCCCCGCGCTTTCTATGAGGGTATGGCGGTCGAAATGGCGGAAGGATCACGTTAGGACAACCAAACTTCCCCCTATATGGATCGGGCCGTTCCTACAGTTGCCGACTGGAGCCTTACAGTATTGGAAATTTAGAAATAACTTCGGCGTGATTGTTTCGATTGCGCTGGGTGCGCCCTGGAAATAATGGTCAACCAGTATTTAGAAACCGCTTTGTGGTCCTCCACCCAAGACGACGACACTAGTTTTGACGAAAATTTTAGCACCGACGACTTTTCCAAAGAGTCCTTGAAGAAAGCCGAGGACGATTGCAACAAATTTATAGAAGTAATAGAAGAAAAAGGCGTTGACCCTGACGAATACGACGACACAGACCTAGGCTATGACCTTTGGTTGACGCGCAACGGCCACGGCGCGGGCTTTTGGGACGGTGACTACCCCGAGCCTGACGCTACCATCCTCACAGAAGCCGCTAATTCCCTCGGTGAACAGCACGTTATCGAAGGCGACGACGGCAAATTATATTTAGAATAGCCGCCCAGCCACCCCCCCCGTCTCGAGCTCGTATCGCCGCCCCCAGCGATAAGCGATCGCCATCGCCATTTATGCCGGTATTTCCAGGTCCGGAAGCATCGCCGGGGCTGGCGATTGCGGCCACGCGGTCCGCATCGCTACTTTTGACGCGCCTCGAGGCAGCCCCCCAGGAGTGGCGATGTATGATATACTGCTCCTATGGCTCACCAGGACGTCCTAAGAGGCTATCCAGGCCGTAAGGGTGCGAGTGGTGTCCTACAGCGCATCTTGTCACTCATGCCGCCTCATAAGCGTTACATCGAACCATTCTTGGGGAGTGGTTTCGTTATGTCTCGGAAAATCCCCGCCGCGTCGACCATCGCCGCCGATGTCGATGGGGACGTCATGCGTTCTCACCGCCGGTTTCCAATCCCCGGAGTCCGATATATCACAAAAAATGTTGAACAGCTGCTTCCCTCGCTGAAATTGACGAGGGAGGATCTCGTTTACATGGACCCCCTTTATCATCCGTCTACGCGCACAAAAAAGAAAATATATCGGTATGAAATGGACGACGCGGCGCACCGATCGCTCCTATCGCTGTCTTTGACGTTGCCCGCGGCAGTTATGATTTCAGGGTATCGGTGCAAGTTATACGACGAGAAATTATCGGGATGGTATCGAGAGGACTTCCGCGCTGGCACTCGCGGCGGTCCTCGCATGGAATCAGTATGGTGTAATTTTAAACCCGGTCAGAGTTACCATGACACGCGCTTTGTAGGCGGCGGATTTCGGGAAAGGGAACGGATAAAGAGAAAGAGAATCCGATGGGCTAAGAAGTTCGCCCGATTGTCCGCGATCGAGCGCATCGTCATTTTCGACGCGCTGCAGGAAGTCCGGGGATATCGTACCGCCGTTAATGACGATCCCGCCGGCCACCACTGAAGCCGGCGGTGCGGTCCGCATCGCCAGATAAGGCGGTAGAGGCCTTCAGACCCCCCCGGGACTCCCGCCCCACTGTCTCTATAATATCCGTACTCTTGCGGGGTGTTGACAACACTGGCTACTGGCGGTATACTTTAGAGGTAGCCACGTTTGGCTACTAAATTAAGGGGGTACTAACAATGAGCCTGAATTGGGAATTGAAAAACATTAAGGACTACGAAAAAGTGTGCTGGCACCCGGCGACTGAGGCGGAACGAAAAAAGGAATGGACGCACGCCACCTTTCGGGAAGACCCGAAAACCAAAAAGCTGACGCGCTTGGACGGAGTGACGAACGCGATTATCTGGCGCACAATGTCAGTGGACATCGGCGACATAACGGAGAAAAACTACAGAGAGTTTTTTGTCCGGTCCAAGGTCTACTCCGCCCTCCACGGTGCGGACTGCCCCATGATGCGGCGGAAGGAAGGGACTAAGGATGATTGGGAGGGGGCGGACTTCACCTTGGAAGAAATTAAAAAACATATCGGCCTGCATACCAACGTAATAAATACGACGCGCAAGCAATGGATAAAGCGGGAAACGCGGTATGCCAGGCGGGAGTTCGACGAGAGAATACAAAGCAGTATTCGGCACGCGGAAGGCGCGGATATCCCCTCATGAAGATACGCGAGAGAATGGAACGCACCGCTTCGCTCCGCGCCTGGGCGCGAGCGTTGGGGCTCAGTCATGAGGGACTAAATAAAAAACTTAAGCGCGGCTTGGATAACGACACCCGCATCAAGGTATCGACGATCCATGCAATAGGAATAGGCATGGTGGCCCGCGCCTTCGACAATGTGACACGCAAAAATAAAGGGAGGTTGACAGCGAAAGCCGTAGATCGTAAACTATAGGCGTTGGTATCGTTTAACCCCGCAGGCTCCCGGCCCCAGGCCGGGAGCTTGCTTTTTTCCATTCCCTTTAGTAGTCTTAGGCAAGGTTAAGCCGTAAGGGAGATACCAAATGGAAAGTCTGGACCTCGCCGAAATCGCCAAAAAATTACCGCCCCACCTCCAAGGAAAATTGTGTCCCGAATTCGGGACCATAAACATTCCACAGCCGAACCCTCTGAATCCCCGCGAAGTAAATATCTCAATACAGCCCATGCCATGCGTCGGCGAAACTTGCGCCAAGTGGGACGGCTGTCAAGGAGAGCATAGCCCCGCCGCGATCCATAAGGAGGCGCAGGCCGCCTCTAAGAAAATCTCTTCTTTCATCGAAGAAAAAGTACTTCCCCTCGTAACTAAATTGTCCGAATCCCGGCTTTTGGCCGGGCTTTTTAAGTAGGAAAGCAGTCTTCATGCTGATTGAAGGCCGCTTTTCTCCCGCCTCTTCCCGGTCTATTCCGGGGCAAATTAACGAAAAAGCCGCGCTTTCACCCCTGAAATGAAAGTGCATAGCGGAAGAAAGAGCGCGGTCCCTCAAGTACTTGGGGGGCCGCGCCGGGGCTTAACCTGTTAAAACAAGGAGCGATTTATGAGTAAGCCATGTGAGAATTGCGAAGCCGAACGTTCGATAGCAGAAACGTATTGCATGGACGCTCGCGGCCATTGCCCGGACTGTAACAAACCCCTCGCTCCCAAAATTAAAGGAATTTTTCTTCGCGTCTCCACCAATCGCACGACATTGATTGAATTCCGCGCCGACAAATTCCCTGGCGATAAATTCGATCAGATATGGGAATCAATCGGTGATAACATGGCCGATGCTATTAGGAAAAGTTTACGCGAAGGAGTCGATCCGCCGCCATATGAAATCCAACTTCGCTCTATTCGATGAAAGCTAGAAAGGAACTCTGGTGGGTCCGGTTGGAACTGGAAACAAATATTTGGCTGCTTCCTTTCGGTGGTGATGTCGGCCTCGACCTTTCAATAGCCGATACGGACGATTACATGAGAGAGCAATTTTGGGCGATCCAAGAAGACCTCGCCCACGCAGTAGAGGAGAGAGTCTCTATGTTAAAAGAAATTGTAGCCGACTTCGTCCGCAGGGGTTTCATTTTTGTGATCCGCTGCCTATTGGACACAACATCTTGCCGGAATTGTCATGGCTCTTTGCACGACATCCTCGAATGTGATGAGTGGGGCGATGAAGAAGAGAAAGGATGCCAACACGAATGAGAGTCTCCCCCGGTGAGTAAAAATAAATCTCAGAGTGGCAGGCGATCCGGCAGAGCTAACCGGCGAAAGTGTCCCCACTGTAGGGGGCGCAAAACAATCGGGCATCCTAATCGTTCTTGGAGAGTCATTCCTTGCACGACTTGCCTCGGTACGGGATGGATCGAATGAGAGCCGGAGCCGTGGCCGGGGCCGGGGCCGGGATGGGCTTGTCAATACGTTCATATCTCAACGCTAGGAAAAAAATTGTGGAGGAATTTTATGGATTTTAGAAAAAGGCTGGGGGTGCCTCTCGCCTTATTCTTTTGTCGCGTTATGCATTGGATCGTGGCCGATAATTGCTGGCGGTGTCGCGGGGACATTACTGTGTTGTCGGACTCGTTGTTGGAACACTATTAAGAATGGTCTTTGCACTTTTTGTTTTAGTTTACGTTGTCGCCTTGGCTTTTATGGGGCACCTTTGGACTGCGCTTTATATCGCCGTTTTCCTTTGGGGGTGGCATATGGCTAACCTTAGAGAGAGTAAAAAAATCGTAGCCCGTACAGCATACGAACCTTTGTCCCGCGTCGAACTCCGCGTAATGATCCGAGAGGAACTGCGGGAACTTTTTAAAGAAAATCCTATTTACGATCCGCAGATATAAAGGGGGCGCATAATGGCAGTACTTACGACGCTGTATTTCGACACGATGCGGTGTGGGGAGTGTGAAGTCCATTTCGCTTTAGAGCGAGAACACCGCAACCAACTTATAAGAACCGGCGACGACTTCTATTGCCCAAATGGGCATTGTCGGGTTTTCCGTGAATCGGAGAACGCTCAACTTAAACGACAACTTAAGGTCGCTAAGAATAATCGGGATTTTGAAATGCGCCGGGCTGATACCGCAGAGCGCCGGGCTAGGGCGGCGCGGGGACAGGTGACTAAGATTAAGAATCGCGTTACGGCTGGCGTTTGTATTTCGTGTAAGCGAAATTTCGCTAATCTCCGCCAGCACATGGCGACTAAGCACTGTAAATAGATTGGCAACAATCCCCCCCGAAGTTCTTGCGGCTCCATATCTCCCGCTAAACGCGGCGCGATCCGTAAACCTCATGGGGTATTCGTCGGTTGTAAAGGATCATGGGCGACGGCGTGAAGGTAGGTTGACGGACGACACAGAGGCCGACCTGATTGCGGAGGTCTACAATAACGATGTTAAGTTCCGTATCTCGCCGCGCTTTAAAAAACCATTCGTTCGGGAGCCTAACCCTCGCGGAGCCATAACTCGATTCACAAACCAATCCCGCCGCCGCCTTCGGTTTTTAATCCGCAACACCGCCGATATGTGGAAGGTCTTCCTGACTCTCACATACCCAATGGCATATCCCGCAAGCGGCCCTGAAACTAAAAAACACCTCGCCGCCTTTTGCGCCTACTTGCGCCGTAAAAAAATCTCCTATATCTGGATTTTGGAATTTCAGAAACGAGCCGCGCCCCATTATCACTTTATTCTCTCGGGCTATATCGACAAGGAGGACGTTGCGCGACGTTGGTACGAAATAGTGGGATCGGAGGACCCCCGGCACTTGGAAGCGGGAACGAGAATTGAGGGCGTGAAAAATCCGGATGAAGTCGGGCTCTATATGTCGTCGTATATGTCTAAGCTTGACCAAAAGGCAGTGCCGCGTAATTTTCATAACGTCGGTAGGTTTTGGGGATCAACGCGCCTGCTTAAAAAAACCGTGTATCGGAAAAAAGGAATTTATAAAGATGCGGCGAAAGCTTTGCGTACTTATCGGCGATGGTTCCAGTCCCATACTAAACAGGATTTTAGTTTTAAGTGGAAGTGGAAGGGCTTCGGATTTGTTTTGATCGACGGCGCACGTTTATTTGAGTCGCGCCGTATAACCGCGCGGGTTGTTCCTGATGAAGAAATAGGGGAGGGTAAATTGCGGAGTGAGGGCCTTTTCCTCCGGTCGTTGGTTCGACAGTCAGTGATGATTGATGAAGGCCTCGATGTTTGGGAAGAATGGGATGGTAAACCGGATTTACGGCCGCACTTTTTAACGCATGAGGATAAAATGAGAGAGGCGGGACAATTCTTGCTCGATGGTGGTATTGAACTAGAGTATCCCGATCTACAAATGCCAAATGATAGAAAGTGCTGGGCGCGGGACCGTCTAGGGCTTAACTGTGAAGAGGATTCGACGGCGGTGTACCGCTTCGATGGAACGGAAAAAGAACTCTCGGTGTGCAAGGCGCATGAGGGAGAGATTCTAGTCGAAGGTGGCTGGAGTCTTGTTCAACGGTGGCGCGGCACTACGGACGGATTTGGTAAACCCTCTAGTGATGCCCCCGGCGTTGATCCTTGCCGCCGTTGTGTTAAGTATGACCCGCACGACCAACACGCACTTTGCCCAGGCGCACCCCATGACTGAAATGCTATCAAGTGATGTGGCAGCGCGGCGGCGAGTTAAACGGCTTCGGGTTCCAAAAGCGGCGGGTAAGATTCTTATTTGTGGCTGCGGGTTGTCGGAGGTTGCGATCCAGGGCGACGGTCCAACCAAGGGCGAGTGCCTTGTCTGCGGCTCTTTCGGATTTTTCCCAAGGCTTTATAATTGCCGTTTCGATACGGAGCGTACCGGCCAAAAGCGCGGCCGAAGAATTAGTTGACGTAACCGACCAAAGCGCTTACCCTATAACTATGCCCCGCCGGGGGTGTAGTTATTTTTTTCGAATCACAGGAGCAATAAATGCCAAATACGACCGCCGTAAAGAACGCCGCCAAAGAAGAATTGGAAGCTAAGCGCCTCGCCAAGGCCGCCGCCATGAAGAAAAAAGCTGTCGCAGACATCGAAGAAGCAAATTTGATTTTGGGAATCGTCGATGAAGTTCCCGAACCTTCCGAAGAACTCCCCGCCTTACCTTCAAAATTAGAGCGTATCCTAGAGGATCTAAATCTTGACGGGTCCTTCGAGGTTTCCCATGAAGTCGGTACTGAATCGCGCAAGGTCGGCCGGTGGCCGCTTTCTGATTGGCCGCAACGCATGGAGACAGTCGCGCATCAAAAGGGCGGCGGGACTTTTAAGATTCTTTTCCGCGATGAAGGCGGCGTTCATAAAGGCCAGGTCTTGCAGACTTACGATAAAGACACCTATTCCGAAGGTCTTAAACCCGCGGCGAACGGCGACGGCCAGCTATCCAAGGTACTCGAAGTGATGGACAAGCAGGGTGCCGCGCACCGGGCGGAAATGTCCGCGATGCAGGCCAATAACCAGGCCATGCTCTTAAAGATTATCGAAATTTCCGCCGGTAAGAAAGACGAGGGCAACACAACCAAGGACGTTATTGAAATGGCCAAAACGCTTCAAGACGCTAAGGGCCAGCCTAGGTCCGCGATTTCCGAAGTGCGCGAATTACTTGGTCTTATGAATGAGTTGCGTGGGGAAACCGAAGTGCAAGACGCTTCCCCAGTGGAACGCTTAATAGGAACAGCCCTCGGAATGGCGAAACCCCTTCTGGACGGGGTGGCGGCGAATCTCGCGGCAGGCGCGCCGAAAGGGGAAGGCAACCCCAACTTGGCAAGTCCGGCGGCTCCAAGTCCCGGCCCGGCTCCCGCGAAGGTCCTTCCCGAGATTGAAGGTCCTACATCGACCGCCGTCACCGCGTCCGTTTCTCCTGAAGTAAAAGCATACGCCGAGTCCTTAAAGGCGACGATTGAAAGCGAAATGAAACCGGGCGTTGCCGCTATGATGGCGACAAGTCAAATAGAAAATCCCGAGCAGGCGCAAGAATTGCTTGATTTCGCCCGTAAGTCCTCGGTAATTGAGGACGTTATAAAATACGATCCTGAACTTGAAGAACAGCGACCGTGGCTGGAACTTTTCTTTCAAACCATAACCGACGAACTAACGCGGCCTCCAGAAGAAGTTGAGCCGGTGGAGCCTGTGAAGGAAGGGGAACTTGCCGATTCCAGAACTTAGATTTTTAACTGGTACTTATAATGGCCTGGCTTCTAAGATTAACGCCATGCGGAGATTCTATCAGGAATCCCTAGCGCGGCATCCACAAGTAAGGACGGTCGCGGAAAGTGCCGCCGGGCGTGGGTCCAGACTCACGCAAGCCCGGCGGCTTTTTGAATTTGTACGCGCCCATGTAAATTACACGCCCGACTCAGTCGGTTATGAAGTGACCAAGGCCCCCTGGGTTATGATCGACGAAATTTCCTCTCGGGGTTTTACCGCTGGGGATTGCGACGACCAAGCTAGTCTTAACTACACACTTTTAAAAAACCTAGGCATCCCGGCGCAGTTTCGCGTGGGGTGGTACGGCAAGCCGCACCCCCAGCACATTTACGTTATTGCTCTACTTGACGGGCGATGGTATCCTTTCGACACTTGCTTTAGCACCTTCGGAGTGGAACAACCTTTTGCAAAGGTCTATGATGCGCCATGAGTAGTAATTTCTTAACCCTTGAAGGACCCCCAGGTCCCGCGCTTGGGCCGACCGGCCAGGCCCCTGACACTAATTTAGGTATTCATGTTAAGTCCCTGGCGCAGATTGCGGAGGAAGAGGCGGCGGCGGCTGAGTTAATAGCAACCGGGCGCGAACTTGATCCCGGCTGGACTCTAGCCAGGCGCGCACTTAATAAATATGACGGGCGGTCTTTTGGCGACCAATATACTTTTGTCGGTACACAAATTCAGGCCGCCCATGAGGAAGGCGGTTGCTTAAATGTTAGACCCGCCCCCGGTGAGCCGTGGAAGATGGCGGGTTTCTTTGATGCTGACGAGGGGATTGTGTGCTGGCCTCCCAAGTGGGTGAGGGACCCGGCGACTCGGGAGGATATGTATTTATTGGAGCCTATACGGGGCGAAAGAGGATCACCATTATTTTTTCAATCCGAGGAACGGCCCGGCTTAATTACTTCTTTATATCAGCCTAAGCAGTGGGAGCAGTTTCAAGCCCGACGCGCTTGGGAATCGTATGTAGACGCGCAAGAAAGAGAGGCGCACGAAAAGGGCCTTAGCCTAGATTTGCAAATGGATATGATTTCCCAAGGCTACGATCCCAATAACCCGCAAGACTTAGCCGGTTTTTGGGGTACGCTTAAGCGCATGGTTACGCCGCCGCGTAAATTTCGAAAATGGACCCGCCGCGCCTTCCAGCCTTCGGGAAAAGTTAAACGGGCCGTTACAAAGGGCTGGCGCAAGACCACGCGATTCGTTAAAAAGGGTGTCCGTTATATCGGCGCGGTAGTGCCTGGCGCATTTATGACCGCCCGCGCACGCAATAAAGCCTTTGGACTTAAAGGGCATGAGCGCGGACAATTTGAGATAGGGGGTAAAGTAGTGCGCGGCGTAATTGCGGCGGTTGCAGTTGTGGCAACCGGCGGCACAATTTTGGCGTTAAAAGCGCAGGCCGCAGGCGCGGCTGGCGCGGCGGGTACGGCTGGCGCGGCTGGCGCGGCTGGCACCACGACCTTTGCTACAGCGGCGGGAACGACCGTAATTCCTACCGTCACCCAAGGCGCGGTTGTCGGCACTACTTCCGCCGGGCTTCCAATATTCGCGGGTGGAACCGGCGGGCTTTCTGCTACTCTTGGAATGGGTACGGGATTAGTTACGCCTGCGTTAGCTCCCGTCGTCGCGCCTTCCGTTGGATTTATGGCCAAGATCGGCGCACTAGCCGGTACTCTTAAATCTAAAGCAATGGCGATTGGAAAAGTTGGAACAAATATATTGGCGGTTAAAAATGTCGCCGGTCAGTTGTTCGCTAAAGAAATCCCCATACAGATGATAGAGGAAGGCTACACCGTTCCCGATGATGGTTTTATTTATGATCCTTCCTTTGACCCCATGTATGAGGGCGGTTTCTTTGGCGGCTTTCCTCAGTACCCGGCGGGCCAGGAATCGGCCCTACTCCCCTGGGGGGATGAAGAAACCCCCGAGTCAGAATTTGAATCGGACGCGCCTTTAAAAGACGCTATTGCGGCGGCTGGAAAAGAGCCAGAAATAAAACCCCTTGCAGTAATGGGTGCCGCCATGTTATTGTTAGCCGTATCTAGGAGGAGTTAAAATGCACATTCAGCCTCAACCCGAAAATATGGATGGAATCCTAGACGTTATAAAAGACTTTGGGGCGACAGTTTTGACAACCACCCAAAGGATCACCGGCAGGACTCCCCTTACTAAACAGATTTCCAGCCTACGCGCCGGGAATACTAGAATTAAAGCCCTACGCCTTCGCGCCGATTCGGAAATGCGAACACAAGTCGCCAAGATTCGGGAGCGCGGAAGTATTGAAGCGCAAGATGCTTCTATCGACTTAAAGGTTATGGGTTCCGCCGCGATTCGCAAATCAAGCATAACCACCCAATACTACGCGCAGGCGATTTCCGCCGCCGTTACATTGGAGGCCTCGATCCTGGCCGGGGAATCGGGCTCAGGCCTGGCCACCCGCTACGCGGATTTCGAAATTAAGAAACGCCTGGCCGAAAAAGAAGGCGCAATAAACATTTCAATGTTTAATTCTTTTTTTAACAAAATTGCTTCTGTGTGGGCCGCAGTTGCGGATACGGAGATAAGCGTCATTAAGGAAGCGGCCAAAATACCGGGGCAAATTATCCGTGATGCTTCTGGGAAAATTGTTGGCATTACGAAAAAAGCCGCGCCTTATATGCAGTATCTTCCGTGGGTTGCCGGGGCCTTAGTCGCTTCCTACGTTTTGCAGGGGTTAAGATTTTTTCGCCCTTCTAGGTAATGAATAAAGAATCACAAATGCAAGAAGCTTTAGAATTGTTGGCGGTCCTTTCCGCTGCCTTGTTTCTTGCGACTAAAATTATGGGGATGGGTACGCGGCGCGGCCCGAGGCAATTTTTTCTATGATAAAAAATCCAAAAGAGATTTGGATGGCTGAAAGCTTTTTTAAGAGTAGCGACGCCGCCTGGTACGCAAAAATAATGCGTAAGAAGGGCTACAAGGTTAAAACTGAAATTCGCCATGGTCGGCATTTTGTTCATATTCTAGTATCTCCAAAGAAAAAATCTCGGAGAAACGCCCATATCTCAGGCGGTCGGTATATCGCCGGGACTCCTAAGAAAAGATTTCCAGGGCAAAGGGCGATCCCCGCCGGGCGTGGCCGCAAGGTCCAGAATACAGCCCGCAGACTTAACCCGCCAGGGTCGCGCAAGATCGGCGACCGCGTTACCAAGATTAAGACGACCAAGGGAACGTTTACCCCACCGGGGGAATGCCCGATTTACGGTCTTAAGGATGGATCAGTTTTTATTCGTGGATTTTTTACTAACCCGCCCCCAGGCTACGTTGAAGAAATATGGTATATGGCCGACGGTAAGGCTAAACGGGAGGGATACAAAAAACTAGGGATCCCTTGGAAGCATGACGTGAAAGCGAAAACGATTTTAGAGAAAACCCGAGGCGGCTTAATAATGCGCCGAGGTAAAAAACCCCTGTGGGGAATGAGGTAATAAAAACTTATGGCAAAAGGAATTATTCGGCTCCCCGTTGAACAGGGCTTACAGCAATTAAATTGGTATATCGGTCGCGCCGAAGTGGATGGCTCTAACGATACCAACCCGGTCGTACAGGTCCGAGTCAACAATGACGCGGATTTCGTGGCAAAAAGACTTTGGCTTTTTCAATGGCCGAGTGCAACGGCGGCTGGAACACTCCCCGCCGATACGTCGGTAATTTTCCGCGATGGTGGAACGAATCGCGGGCTGGCTTTGGCCGCAGGTTTTAATCGGTCAATCGCTCACGACCTTTCAGTTGCGCGGACGACCGCCGCTTATTTAGGTTTACCGTCGCCGTTTTTAATTCGGCGGAAAAATAACCTGTTCGTGGAATTGACAAGGCCTTCCGCCGCCGGTACCACATGGAAGGGGGATGTTTTCTGCGTCTTGGAAGGGTTTAAGATTTACCCAGGACACGCGGAAATGGTCGCTAAGACCATATCGCAGTACGCGATCCCGTACTCTCTTAATTCCAACGTGGAGATTGTCCAGCCCACGGCGGCGGCGGCAAATGCTCAGAATCAGCGGACCACGATCACGAATAACGGTGAGGGGCAATTCTTAGCGAAAAACTTCTTATTTCAGGCTATCGACGACGTTAACGCCGATGTTACCGACGCGATAAGGCCGCTTCTCGGTTTGCAGTTCACCGATACGACCTCGGGCAATAAAGAATGGGTCAATCAACAGGCCGCCAGCAGTAAGGCGACCCTGTGTCCCTCGGGCATTATTGATATGGCGGGGACCGGCCTTCCCTTTAATACGCCCAGGTATATCGACTCTAACGGCTCGATCCGCGTGGACTTGCTGTTTGACGATAGCGTGGCCTCTTTTGCGGCCTTGGCCGCAGTTGGGACTTGGCCGATAACGTTTACTTTCAATTTCGGCGGGGCCTTGCTCGTTAGGTAGTCCCAGGAGAAAAATTATGGCAGAAGCATATTTGATTAACGCACCCTCGCGCCGGGTCAAACCCAAAGGCAAGCGTTACAAAGGGAGACAGAACATGGCTGGAAGAAAAAAGCTGTACGGCGCGGCCAAGACCGCCCACGCAAAGCGCATTGCCAAGGGCCGACGCAAAAGGAAAAACCCTTGTCACACCGGCCCCAAGAAAAGGAACTACCGGGCCAACAAAAATAGGAACTGGGGCGGCGTTAAGTCTTACAAGCGCAAGTCCTCAGTTAAGCGGCACCGTCGGCGCACGAACCCCAACGGGTTTAAGCTGCCGACGCTTCGCGGCTATACGGCGGACGTTTACGATGCCGCACTCGCCGCCGGGACGCTCGGCTTGGTGATCGTGGCCTCACAGTGGGCCAACCAACAGGCCCAACGGACCTTCCCGCAGATGAGCGTGGGGGTTCCTAACATATTGCTAAAACTCGGCACCGCCGGGATAGTGATATGGGGTTCCCGCATGGCGATCCGGGCGCATGGACTTCGCCAGGTGGCCTTAGCAGGCGCGGCCTATCCGTTGGTTGTCGAAGCCGTGGCGCAGTTCGCCCCGGCACTCGCGGCCCAGGTTCCGCAGATCAGCGTGGCCACGATGCCGATGTTACCGGCACCGGCGGCACCGGGCGGCCGTACCATAGGGGCGGATTTTGACCTAGCCGCCGCGATGGATGGCTCACCGGGTTACGAGTCTGAGTTAGCCGCAGAGTTGGAACAGGAGTCCGACTACTCGGCGTATTAAGGTTTGTATAGGTCCCGATCCCTCTTAGCCGGGGTCGGGACCGAATAGAAACCTTACGGTTTCAAATTAAACTCCCGAAAAGGGAAAGAGTACGGAGAGAAGATGCCTAAGATTCAAGTGTTCACACGCCGCGACCTACAGAAGTTGTCGGTCGTCGGTTCGCAGATCGAAATTCTGGACTGGTGGTTGTACGACACCTTGACTTTCACCAACGGACAAACTTCAAAAAAGTTTTTCCAGCAGGCCGCCGGCGCCGGTGGCGCGACCCGCGAAACCACGAACATGGACATTCCGTCCCAGCTCCCCTCGGGACATAAGTTCGTGGCGCAGAAGATCGTTCTTTCGCTGTTCCCGGTGGGGGCGTTGACGGCCATAACGACCTTGACGGATATCAACAACATCGTAAAATCCGGTGTGGCGACCTTCCAGATCGGTTCGCGCAACTACATGGAAGTCCCGATCAACAACTTGATCGGTGGTTCCCTGTACGGGTTCTCGGGAAGCCTTGCGAATCAGTACGCGCAAGGGAAGTCCGTGGTTAACGGCGAGTTGGAGTACGCGCCTGTTATTCCGCAGAACTTCAACTTCTCGGTGTCGCTGGCTTGGGACACTGGCCCCGTAACCACGGCCAACGTGGCCTTGAAGATGCAACTCGTCGGAAAACTCTTACGCCCGGTCCAGGGATAAGGGTAGTCTTTCGTATAAGTGTCGGGGCCTCGCGGCCCCGGCACTCAATAGGGAGGATTACAAGATGCCAACACCTGAATTAATGGCCGCACTTTCAGCACACAAATGGGAGGACATAGCCCATATCGTGCCGCCGCCGGGCTTTGATTATATCGACCGCAACGCCGCCCGCGCCTTAGCTAGTGGTGGCGGACAGACACAACTTGAAAGAATTAATTTAAGCGGTGGCCGGGACGCTTGGATCGTGGCTTGCGGTTTGCAGGCTTCCAGCTTTGTAGGCTTTTTCTATACGTTTAAAATGAACGGGCAACCGCTACGCGATTATGTCCAAATTGAAGTTCCTTTAGGCCAGGCGGACAATCCAAAACCGGTTTTTCTAAAAATTAAGGCCAACTATACCTTGACCCTTCACGGCACTAATACGTCGGGGGGAAATGTCGCGCTACGCTGGCGGCTATTTGGTTGGTACTACCCAACGGCTAAATAAATTATGAAAGATAAAAATATGCTTCGGACCGTAGCCCTAACCGTCGCGCTTTCCATTATAGGCGCGATAGGTGCTAATTATTCCCGCGCCGTTATTATTGAGGGGTTTACTGAGTCAGGGAATTTTCGCTCGGTGTTAGTGTCCGACGACGGGCGTATGCTTATCGCGGCCAGTACCGGCGTATCGCAGGCGGTATTTTTCATTTCCAGCCAGCCTGTTAATTCCTTCCAGGCGACAACGCCCTGGATCGTGGCTTTTAATTCCACTCAGCCGGTCGAAGCCTTCCAAGGGACGGACCCCTGGTTTGTACAATTTATTTCCAGCCCGGCGGTTACGTCCTTTCAGGGAACGGACCCTTGGATAGTCCAGCAAGCAGGCCCTATAACGCTAGACGAGGTTTCCCAAGTGTCAACGGCGGCGACCTTAAGTAATACGAATTTCACCGTTAACGCCGTGGCCGTGGAAGTCCTCGCGGCGGATCAAACGCGGAAGTCTTCCTTAGTATGTAACGACTCCACGCTATCAGCGTTTTTTGGATTTACCGTGGGCGTTACCACAGCAAACGGGAAATTCCTACCGCCGGGGGCTTGTTACTCACCGGATAATCCTATCGCTTACGTCGGCGCATTGTGGATTAATACTACCGCCGCGGTGAAAATCGGAATTGTAGAAATCACACCATGAAAAATATTATTGCTTTAGTATTTCTTCTAGGGGCCTTCGACATTTCGGCCATGAGTATTAAACAATCGGAAGGGGTCACTAGCGCGGGTGGTGGAGAAGTAAATACCGCCAGTAATATCGGCGCGGGCGATGGGGTATTTAAACAGAAATCGGGAGTGGATTTAGAGTTTAAATCCCTCATAGGCGGCACTGGTGTAACCCTCACGCCGGGAACGGATGATATAACAATAGCGGCAAGCGGCGAAGCGAATACCGCCAGCAATGTTGGCACCGGCACTGGAACCTTTAAGCAGAAAGCGGGCTTGAATTTAGAATTTAAAACTCTCATAGGCGGCACTGGCGTAACCATTACGACGGGAACGGATGATGTAACAATAGTGGCAAGCGGCGAAGCGAATACCGCCAGCAATGTCGGCACCGGCACCGGAACCTTTAAGCAGAAGTCGGGCTCGGATTTAGAATTTAAAACTCTCATAGCTGGAAATAAAATCGCTATTACAACTGGTACGGACGACATTACTATTTCAATTAGCGGCGGCGGCCTGACAGTCTCTAGCCGAACAATAGTAGGTGCCGGTTCGACGACGAATGGTCTTTATGGCGTTTGCTTCACGACTGTCCAGGTAACAAATCTTGGAGGTGACGTTGTCGTCGGGTATAGCGGGGCAATGGAGAACAGCCTCATCGGAGGATCGTCCGGCTGGGTATTTCTGGTGGATGGTAACTACACAGATTCATACAGCCCGACCGCCGGAGTGACGAGCGAAGTCTTTGACGCCGCAAGTCGCCACTACAATTTGAGCGCAACGGCGTTTACCACAACTGTCTCAGCGGGT
>SDBU01003501.1_pt1 | contig 19920 bp, 14 predicted proteins | sample 2277071 | NCBI WGS metagenome assembly SDBU01 (sample SAMN10397929, study PRJNA504765) | marine sediment metagenome | isolation source: marine sediment core GS08_GC12, 126 cmbsf | place: Arctic Ocean: Gakkel Ridge, Loki's castle | collected 2008
GACCAGCCAGTGCTCATGAACGTCGTGGGCGAGGGGCCATATCGCGAGCAGCTCGAATCCATCGCGGAGCGCATCCGGTCCGCGGGCGCGCGATCGGAGGTGCGCTTTCCAGGCTGGCTTGACCAGGACGCCTTGCTGCCCATCTATGAGTCCGCGTCAGTTTTCATTCTTCCTTCCGCCGTGGAAGGCCACCCCAATGTCCTGTTGGAGGCCATGGCCATGGGCCTGCCCTCCGTTGTCTCCGACGCGCCCGGGCCGAAAGAGGTCGTGAACGATGGTTGCGAAGGACTCTTGGCGCCCCCGGGCGACGAGAGGGCAATTGCGCGCGCCGTCGTGCAGATTCTAAAGGACGAGCACACTTGGCGAGAAATGAGTCGTTGCGCTCGCCACAGAGCCGAGGAGTTTTCGTGGGACAGCGTCAGTGAAGCCTACGATGAGATTCTTGAGAGAGCGGCAACATCACTGACATTTCGACATGGAGAGAAGGGCGGAGAGAAAGGAGAAGGGAGAAGTGGCGAGACCTAAGGTGGTCCGAACTCACCGAGACCTTGAAGTGTACCGCCAAGCATTTAGTGCGGCAGAAAGTATCTTTGAACTCACGAAGACCTTTCCCAAAGAAGAGACATTCTCCCTTACCGGTGAAAATCCGGAGGTCTTACCGTTCCGTTGCAGCTAACGTTCACTCTGCATGGCGGAAGAGGAGGTATCCTGCAGCATTCGTGAACAAATTGAGCGACGCAGAAGAAGAAGCCGCAGAAACGCAGACCTGGATAGAGTTCGCAGTGAGCTGCAGACACCTTGATCGCAAACAAGCCCGCGTTGTGTACAGAAGCTGCGACCGAATAATAGGCAAGTTGGTGCAGATGATGCGCCGGCCTGATAAGTGGACATTGAAACGGCCTGAATGAAACAGTTAGAATGAAGTCGGTCATGAAATCGCTCAGTAGATTCGTCACGCCCTTCTCTTCTCTCTTCTCGGCCGATCAGGGCGGGACGTGGAAACAGAGGCTAACGCCGACATGCGTCATCTGATATTCATCTTCGCCGACCACTTCGAACCGTCGGGCCCGCGCGATGTCGATGCCTGGGCGAGAAGATACCCGCCTTTTGCCGCCAAGTACACCGACGTGGGCGGTCGTCGACCGAAGCACACCTGGTTCTACGATGGTGAGGACCCTGGAGTGCTCGACGTGTTGTCCAAGTTGTGTCGACGGGGACTCGGCGAGATAGAGGTGCATCTCCACCATTCAAACGACACGGCCGACGGACTTCGCGAGAAGCTGGAGAGCCGCAAGATGGTCTTTGGCGAGCACGGTGCGCTCGTGACATCAGGCCCGAGACCCATTCGCACCTTTGGCTTCATACACGGCAAATGGTCGCTCGACAACTCCCGGGGGGATGAGCACTGCGGGGTGAACAACGAACTCGTCGTGCTGCGCGAGGCCGGATGCTTCGCAGATTTCACCTTTCCGGCCTGGGGCCGAATGCAGCCGTCGAAATGCCGCAGCATCTATTACGCCACAGATGATCCCGAGCGACCCAAGTCTTACGATACCGGACCGGACGTGGAAGTCAACAGGCCGCCCTCAGGCGACCTGATGATCTTCCAGGGCCCTGGAGTTCTCAGTGGCATTCCCCCTTCGCTGGCCGGCCTTGGCCCGCTCGTGTGGCTCGCGGACCGTCTTCGGCTTACGTGCGCGGTGGACCGGCATCTTCCGCCGACGCCGCAGCGCATCCAGCGCTGGGTCAATGCGAACGTCCACGTCAAAGGCAGACCTGAATGGGTCTTCGTGAAGGTACACACCCACGGAGCCAGGCCGGAGAACTTCTCGGCTTACTTCAACACGCATGCCGACATGCTGCACGAAGTCCTGCAGAAGCGCTTCAACGACAGGAGGCGCTGGCGACTTCACTACGCCACGGCTCGCGAAGCGTACAACATCGTCAAAGCCGCCGAGGCGGGCAAGACCGGCAATCCAGAGAGATACCGCGATTTCATCATCCCGCCGTACCAGAATACACTGTAGAATTAGAACCACGGATGAACACGGATGGACACGGATGGACACGGATTGATTCGAAATACAGAATCAAGAATCAAGACTCCTATTGACCTTTGCATAAGAAATGGAAAGGATATATCACCACGAAGGGCACGAAGAACACCAAGAAAAGACAAGATTACCAAGCCTTTCCATCTCCGTCCTTCGTGTCCTTTACTACTCTGCGAAGCGGCGCTTCCTCCCTCCGTAGTCCGCCCAGGCGGACGGAGGACGGGTCGCTGCGAAGCACGAGCGTGAACTTCGTGGTTACCATTATTTATGCAAGGATGAATAAGAATGCCAGTTAGGCAATTCTCAAGTCATAGTTCGTGCCATTCGCGTAATTCGTGTCTCCAATGAATGAAACAAAATGTGCGGCATAGGCGGCTGGATTGGAACGAGGAACCCGGAGGCGCTGGAGCGCATGCGCTCGGCCCTGCACCATCGCGGGCCGGACGAGCGCGGACACTACGAAGACGACCAGGCCACCCTCATCCACGAGCGTCTCAGCATCATAGACCTCAAGGCCGGTCGCCAGCCCATCTCCAACGAGGACGGCCGCCTGTGGATCGTCTTCAACGGCGAGGTCTACAACTACCGCGAGCTTCGCGATGAGCTGGTCGGCCGCGGGCACAGATTCACCACTCATTCGGACACCGAGGTCATTGTCCATCTGTACGAGGAGATGGGCGAGCGATGCCCCGAACGGCTCATCGGCATGTTCGCCTTCGCCATATGGGATTCACGGGAGCGCACGCTCTTCCTGGCCCGCGACCGGCTCGGCATCAAGCCGCTCTTCTATTGCGAGGACCCCGGATCGTTCGTCTTCGCGTCGGAACTCAAGGCGATCCTTGCCCATGGCGCCCTGAGGCCGCAGATGGATGTCGAGGGGCTGGACCATTATCTGACCTTCATGTACGTGCCTGCGCCCCGAACCATTCTGAAGGGCGTGCGAAAGCTTCCGCCGGGGCATACGCTCACTCTGTCCGAGGGTTCGCAGCGAATCCGGCGCTACTGGAAACCACCCGAGCCGGACGACGTGCGGCCGTCCGGTTCGATCTCCGCTGCGGTCGATCAGCTCCGAGACCTGCTCCAAGAAGCCGTGCGCTGCCGGCTCATGAGCGAGGTCCCGCTCGGCGCCTATCTCTCCGGCGGGCTGGACAGCAGCTTGGTGGTCGCGCTGATGTCGGGCGCCTCGCCTGAGCCGGTCAACGCGTTCTCCGTCGGGTTCGAGGAGCGTGGATTCGATGAGCGCCCATATGCGCGGCTGATCGCCGACAGATTCAGCGCAAACCACAGGGAGCTGGTTGTCGGACATCACTCGGCCGATGAGCTTCCCGCGATCATTCGCGCCTTGGACGAGCCGGTGGCCGACTCCGCCGCCATCCCCACCTACTTCATGGCCCAACTCACGAAGCAGCACGTGACCGTCGTCTTGACCGGCGAGGGCGCGGACGAGCTGTTCGCCGGCTATTCGCACTACAGGATTCTGTGCTGGGCGGACAGACTCTCAGCCGTGAGTCCGGGCGCCCTGGCGCGATGGATGGGGCAGGCGCTGGGGCCGGGCGCGTTGGGGCGGGGCGCGGAGTATCTGGGTCGGCTGCGCGACAGGGCGGCGGCTTATCTCGCGCTGAAGTCGGTCTTCACCCCGGCGGAGAAGGCAGAACTCTACGCCGCAGATCTGCATCCGGCCTTACAGTCTGCGACGCCCCCGGACGAGATCGTTCGCGCTCATCTGAAGCCGGGCAACGGGCCGTACCTCAATCAGCTCCTTCGGTTCGACCTGTGCACGTGGCTCCCGGACGACCTGCTGGTCAAAGTTGACCGCATGACCATGGCCCACGCCGTGGAGGCGCGCGTTCCTTATCTGGACCATCGCGTCGTCGAGGCTGTCATGCGCATGCCGCCCTCCTGGAAGTTGGGGGCCGTCGCCGGAAAGCGGGTCCTCCGCCGCGTCGCGGGCGACGTGCTCCCGCGCCGCATTGCCAGAAGAAGGAAGACCGGCTTCGCCGTGCCTGTGGGCGAATGGGCGGCCGGCGAGATGCGTGATCTCGTCATGGATCTCCTGGGTCCTGAGGCGGTCCGTCGTCGAGGTCTCTTTGAGCCGAACGTCGTCAAGCGCCTTGTGCAGCGGCCATCGTACGGCATGTTTCAGCGCCGTCAGCTCTGGACCCTCATTTGCTTGGAGTTATGGTGCCGGGAGTTTCTGTAGACTAGAAACTACAGGCTGGACACTTGAGAAACGGACCACGCAGAGCCGAGCCTTGATGCCGCAACACCCACCACCGGACACCGACCACCCACCGCAAGAAACCACAAAGCGATCGTCGAATCCCGAATCTCATTCGCAAACCTCTGACCAGCGGCCACAGATCCCCGACAGGATTCTCCTCACCGGTCGTCCGGGCGTGGGGAAGACGACCGTGGTGCTGAGGACGGTTGAGCGACTGCAGACCGTGGCGGGCGGGTTCTATACGGAAGAGATGCGCGAGGCGGGTCGGCGCGTGGGGTTTCGGGTGCGGGATATCGTCAGCGGAGAACAGGCGGTTCTGTCACACGTGGATGTTTCGAGCCGTCATCGGGTCGGCAAATATGGCGTGGACGTGGAGACGTTCGAGCGCGTGGGCGTCGCCGCGCTGGAGCAAGCCTTTGAACGGAAAGGGTGCATCGTCATCGATGAAGTCGGCAAGATGGAACTGTGCTCACACAGGTTTCGCGATGTCGTCGAGAAGGCGCTGGCGGCGCCGCAGCCTCTACTGGCAACCGTTCCGGCGTACCGCCTCCCGTTCACTGATGCCTTGAAACGCCGGTCGGAGACGGACGTGATTGAGATCACTCGGTCCAACCGCGAAACGCTCCCCGACGTGCTGGCCGCTCGACTCAACCGCGCTCTCATAAACTTCCCACGTTGACATCCGGGCGCGTCCCGCTACAATGCCGTTGCCTTGGTAGAGGAGAGTGCGAGGCCGGATTCGTTAGGGCTTGTGACCTGATATACGTGGAGAAATCATGACGATCGCGGAGACTGCGTCACAGGAGTTGGCGATACTTGGCGGGCCCAAGGCCGTGACCATCGAGGACGAGGACGTCCTGCGCTGGCCCATCATCACGGAAGAAGACGAGCAGGCCGTGCTGGACGTGCTGCGCAGGGGCGCGATGAGCGGCGTGGACGTGACCCGGCAGTTTGAGAAGGAATACGCGGAATGGCACGGGACGAAGTATGCTTTGGGCTTCAGCTCCGGCACTGCGGCCCTGCACACGGCCATGTGGGCCTGCGGAGTGCGGCGGGGCGACGAGGTCATCGCGCCGGCCATGACATATTGGGCCACCTGCTTGCCCGCGTTGAACCTGGGGGCTACCGTGGTCTTCGCCGACGCGCTCCCGGACACGTTGTGCATCGACCCGGACGACATCGAGCATCGCATCACTAAGCGGACCAAGGCCATCATCCCAGTGCACTATGCCGGCTATCCGGCGGACATGGACCCGATCATGGATATCGCCGAACGCCACGGCATCAAGGTGATCGAGGACGTGTCCCACGCCCACGGCGGCCTGTATAAGGGCCGCCTTGTGGGCACCATGGGTTACGTGGCGTGTTTCAGCATTATGTCCGGCAAGTCCCTGGCCGTGGGGGAGGCCGGGATATACGTCACCAACGACCGTGAGATATATGAAAGAGGACTTGCGTTCGGTCATTACAGTCGCCACGACGAACTCACCATTCCGGAGTTGGCCGAGAACAAGGGCCTGCCTTTCGGCGGGTTCAAGTATCGCATGCACCAGCTTTCTTCGGCTGTTGGACGAGTGCAGCTCGCACACTATCGCGAGCGCATGGAGGAGATACAGCGCGCCATGAATTTGTTCTGGGACCTGCTTGAGGGCGTCCCGGGCATCAAGGCGCATCGGCCGCCAAAGGACAGCGGCTCCACCATGGGCGGTTGGTACGCGGCCAAAGGGCTGTACCGGCCGGAGGAGGTCGGGGGGTTGCCTGTGAGCCGGTTCGCTGAAGCAGTGCGGGCCGAGGGATCCGTCTGCGACTCCGGTGTGAACATTCCGCTTCACTTACATCCGGTCTTCAATACGGTCGACGTGTACGGCGACGCCAAGCCTACGCGCCTGGCCTTCGCGGATCGTGATGTCCGACAGCCCAAGGGCTCCATGCCGGCGGCCGAATCCCTGCAGGACCGCACGTTCGCCATCCCCTGGTTCAAGAAACACCGGCCCCAGACGATCGAGCAGCATGCCGCTGCATTTCGCAAAGTCGCCCAGAACGCCGGCAAGCTGCTTTGTTGACGTTTGCACAAATAATGGATCACCGCGGAGGCCGCGGAGAGCGCAGAGAATACCAATAAGTACATGAAGTATCTATATATCCGTTCTCTGCGTCCTCAGCGTTCTCTGCGCTGAACGCTTTCTTTTGTTATGCAAAGATCAATAGAAGGCGGCAGGTCATATCCGGCGGAGCCAAGGGAGCACTCGGTCACACTGAGGAGACTGGCTGACTGGGAACCTGCAGGGCGGCAGGCTCGGAGATCCGTTGATTCACAAATCTCCGGGCCCCCGGACGAGTCAAGTAGTCAGTTTCTGTCTGCTGCGCAAGGCTGAGCAACTCACATGCTGGAGGGAGTGATGTTTTACTCTGGGATTGCGGACGAGGCCGGCCGGCCTCTGGGGACGCAGATTCGCGCGCACAAGGAGCTGGGCTGGGACCACGTCGAGTTACGGCAGGTAAACGAAACCACACTCGCTTATGCGAGCGATGAGGAGTTCGAGAACATCCGCGCCAAGCTCGACCGGGAGGGGCTTCAGGTCTCCTGCTTCGCCGGCCAGGTCGCCAACTGGGCGCGGGATATCCAGGGCCCGTTGAAAGCCGACGTGGACGAACTGCAACGGGCCATCCCGCGCATGCAGAAGATGAACATTCCGTTCATTCGCATCATGAGTTGGGCGAACAAGGCCGGTGTGTCGGATGTGGAGTGGCGGCGCGAGGCGATCCGCCGTCTCAAGGAACTGGCGCGCCTGGCCGAAGACGGCGGCGTGACGCTGGTTCATGAGAACTGCGACGGCTGGGGCGGCCTCGGGCCGAAGCAGACGCTTGAGATGCTTTCAGAGGTCAACTCCCCGGCCCTGAAACTGGTTTTCGATACGGGCAATCCGGTTGAGCACAAGCAGGACTCATTCGATTACTTCTCCCAGGTCAAGGAGCACGTGGTCTACGTTCACATTAAGGACGCACGACCCGAAGGCGCGGAAGTCGAATACACGTGGCCGGGGGAGGGCGAGGGCCGTGTGCGTGAGATACTCTCCGACCTGATCGCGTCCGGATACGACGGCGGCATCTCCATTGAGCCGCACTTGGCCGCGATCGTACACGCGGGCAGCCAATCCGCGCCGGAAGAGATGTACAACACTTACGTGGAATACGGCCGCCGACTCATGGCGCTCATGGCAGAGCTGCGGTCTCCCACGTAGGAACGCATCAGCGAAAAGGCTCCTGACCCCTTTTCCTGGCCGGCTCCGCCGCGCCGTTACTCGCCCATGACCTTTATGATCAGCCGCTTTCGGCGTTGGCCGTCGAATTCGGCGTAGAAGACCTGCTGCCACGGGCCGAGATCGAGTCTGCCGTCAGTTATGGGAAGGACCACCTGATGGTGCACGAGGAGGTTCTTCAGATGGCTGTCGCCGTTCGTCTCGCCGGTCCGGTGATGGTAGTAGCCCTTGCGGAACGGCGCCAGCCGCTCGGCCCATTCGTCAATGTCGCGAAGAATGCCCGGCTCGTCATCATTGACGAACACGCCTGCTGTGATGTGCATGGCTGACACCAGGACCATCCCCTCCTTCACGCCGCTGTTCTCAACGCACTCGGCAACCTTGTCAGTGATGTTGACGTACTCTCTGTGCTTCCCCGTGTTGAACCACACGTAGTCGGTTCGGAATTTCACGGTTCCCTCCTTCTTGAATTGGTTGTCACCCGCTCAGTATACCGAAAGCGCTGGGCCTTCGCACAGCTTGGGATTTCGTCACAGAAGACGCACGAACATCGTTATCGTAACGGGGCGACATCGACCTGCCGTCCATGGCGCGCCAGTGCGCTGATTTGGTAAAAGAGGTTCAGCAGCCCCTTGAAGAAGTGCAGGCTGGGCGCAGATCCGAAGTTCCCGCCGATCGTAAGTCGGTGTGGCGCAACCGCCCCCGGTTGCGGTTCCTCCGGCGAGGGCGGCGGAGCCACACTTCTTCAACGGCCTCCTGGGGACGTAACTGAGCACAGATGGAGCCGACATGATTCGCGTCGTTTCTTTTGACGTTGACGATACGCTGTACGACTTCACGTCGGCCTCGCGCCGGGGCCTGGCCTTCGTCGCGCAAAGGGTGCGCCGCGTGCTGGGGGATCGGGCCGCCTTCGTGGACACGGACTTCCTGGTGAAGGAACTCCTCGCGACGGCCGATGCGATGGAACACGCGTACGCCCGAATTGACGAGCTCCGCCGGCGCGCCTTCTCCAAAACGTTGCGGCGTTGCGGGGCGGAAAACCCTGAGCTGGTCGAGGAACTCGGCCGCATCTATGTGCAATATAGGTCTCAGAACCTGTTCAGCTTTCCGGGCGTGCGGGAGGCCCTGGAGGCGCTCGCCGGCAGCTATACGCTTTGTGCGATCTCGAACGGCGAACAGGGCCTGGAGATGCTCGGCCTCTCCGACCTCTTTTCCTTCATCGCACAGGCCGGCGACGTGGGCGTTCAGAAGCCGGACAAGCGCATCTTCGCGGCGGCCATGCAAAGGGCCGGATGCGCGCCCGGGGGATTGGCCCACGTCGGCGACTCGCTCAGCAACGACGTGGCCGGCGCCAAAGCCGCAGGCGCCTGGGCCGTCTGGTTCAACCCGATGGGCCGTGACGCCACGTCCGAGGTCGCGCCGGACGCTGAAGTACGGAACTTGTTGCAGCTGCCGGCCGTGTTGCAGCGTCTCGATCGAATGGCCGAATCATCTCCACGATAGGACTTCGTTCGCGACGAGAAGAACCTTTGCGGGCGCCGCAGAGGTCAGGCCCCTGGCGAAGCCCGCTGTTTGCAGACTGCAATAGAATTTGCGAACATCACCACTTGGAGTTGGCACAGGCAGGCTCCCAAGAGGCTTGGGCCGCATTTGTCTGTCCGTAGTAGCGCTGATGATTGTTGGAGAGGGCGGCAAGTCGTATTTGTTCACATATTGAAATCTGCGTAACTAAAGCAACAACAAATGTCACCACGAAGCACCCAACGGACACAAAGGGAATCTAAGAATATCAGCGCATTTCAATTCCGTCCTTCGTGACCTTCGTGTTCTTTGTGGTATAGCATTACTTATGCAGTTCTCAATAATTGCCCGCAAGATGACGACAGTCTCTGACAGAAGCGGCGCTTTGACGTGTGCCGGGGGATAACATATGGACCTCGATACTGTTCTTCGCGACTTGAACGTCTTGGAGTACAAAGCCCTCTTCGCGCCTCATTGGAATGAAGCGCAGGCGCATACTCCAACGCAGCAAATCCAGGGTCTGATGCCCGACTACGTGAAGTCCGCGTGCGAGAAGGCGCTGCTGGATTCAGACACGACCGAGGCCCTTGCCCGAGTTGCGAAGCAGGTCGCTGAGGACCGTGCTCTCCGATCCCTGTGGTGGCATTTCCACTACCGACTCTACCGCGGACAGGCCGACAGCGCGGAGATTCATATGTGGCCCATGCTGACGCACGCCTTGGGCACAGACGCCGGTTTCTTCAACGCGCTGCTCCTTCTGTCCGGAACGGATCATATGCAGGCCGTTCACAGGGCGCGGAACATCCCCCATGAGGTCTTTCGCGACACCGTGCTCGATCTGGACCTGTGCGCCCGGACCGAGGACTTCTACATGGAACACGGCGTCTTCGGCATAGATCCGCACATACTGGACTGGCTGATGCTTCACTGGCGCGGTCAACTCTATAGGCTGGGGCGGCTTCAATTCGTCGTGCAGCCATTCCCCGGCACGGTTCGGGCTTTCCGCAAGCGCGAAACAGACGATGTCGTTGCGTTGGCGGGGGAGGGCATTCGCTTCCGGTCCGACGGCCAGTTCGACGGCACGGGTGGCGTTCATGACGAGGACGGCGCGTGGGATGCCGTCCTGAAGATCACGGGCTCCCATACCATGGGCAACCCAATCCACCCGCTGGGCTATGCCGTCCGCAAAGAAGTCGCGCTATCTTCGGAGGAATGGATGCCCGTGCTGTCGCCGAGCGATCCGGTTTTGGGGGTCCACATACCGACCGGTTCGCCGCTGGATTTTGACGAATGCGGAGAGTCGCTCCAAAGAGCCCTCGAATTCTTCCCAAAGTACTTTCCTGACCGTCCCTTTGTCGGATTCTGTTGTACGTCGTGGTTTCTCGACAGTCAGTTGGAGCGCTTACTTCCGGCCAATTCAAACGTCGTTCGCTTTCAGAAGGAAATGTATCTCTATCCTGTGCCCGGCCCTGGTACCGAGACACTGCGAATTGTCTTCGGGTCGAAGGAACCGGATCTTGCGACGCTGCCGAACGAGACGACCATGCAACGGGCCTTGGCCCGACACCTTCACAAAGGGGGGCATTTCCGCGACGCAGGAGGTTTCATTCTGACCGAGGATCTCGACTGGGGCAAGCAAGTGTATCGAAGCCGGCCGCCGCGGCTTTGGCAGACAGCATGAGGCGCCGCGCTTCTTTCTGAATTACTGAGGGGCTCTATGAAGTATCTTCGTCTGTCTCCTTTTCATTGTGGCGGGAATGCATCATATGTGATGTCATGCGAGAGGGGCAAAGCCGGCGTCTGCATCCCACGTGAGCACGAGGTCTGCGAAGCGGGCGGAAGATTGAACGCGTTTGATGTTGGGGCCGTCAGTCCTCCGAAAGTGCGCTTCGATCCAGTCCGCGTCTCGATCGGCGGCGGAATGCCTCGCAGCGAGGCGTCGGCGCAGCGCGTCCTCCTCGACCCGCAGATAGACCTTGCGATCCAGGACTTCCCGAATGTCGCGCCAAGGCGGTTCGTCCAGATACAAGTGGTTCCCGTCGACGAAGACCCAGTCGACCTCCGGGCCGATGCGGATCGCTTTCGCGACGGGTTCGTGCAGTGAGCGGCTGTACGCCGGCGCGTAGAATACGTCTCTGCTCGATCGAATCGTGCGCAGGTCGGAGAGCAAGCGCTCTGCGTCGAAGCTGGCAGGCGTCCCTTTGAGCTCGCGCAGGGAAAGGACATTTCCGTCGGGGTCCAGGACCTTGCGTTGACCCAGGACGTCATTGGGCAGATGGTAGCCGTCGAGGGCCATGAACGCGAACTCTCCGAACTCCAGCGCCTTTGCCGTGCCGGCCAGCCAGGCCATAAGGGTCGACTTGCCCGACCCGGGCGGGCCGACGATTCCGACCAGCCCACGCGCCGTCTGCGGCCGTCGCCGCCGGCACCATGTCAGAAGCGGCACGATGACTCGGCGGAGTTCCTCGAAGCTCGGTCTGTGCGTCAAAGGAAGTTCATCAACGAGGAGTTGGCAGGTCTCCAGAATCCTCCCTGCCGTCGCCGCAAGTGACTTGGCATCTGTGTCCGTCACGATTTCCTCGAGCTTTACGGATCTATGAGAGCAGGGGGGAGTTCCGAGGAGAATCTGCTTATCTCTCGTCGCACATGATCAGTCGTGCAATCCCCGGCACCGCGGCATCATAATACCCGCCTATTGGTCAGTCAACAGAGTTGCCCATTCCGGCTCCAGAGCAGCCATTCGTGCTAATGACCGCCGTTCTACGCTACGGCAGCCGATGTGCACGCCAAGGAATCAGCACTTGGGTCATTCACATGGCCTGCGTGGCATGCCCCCGGAGAGAGGTCGCCTATTGACTTTCCCTCTTCAGGCCCCCTATCTTTCAGATGGAGGGTCTGAGGCGACCGAGCCAGAGCTCCTCGACCAAGCCTATCCGATGAAGCATATACGGCACTTGAATAATGGCACGTAAGCGCGCGTATTTACTATTTGCTCTTTGTCTCGCCGCTACGTCGGCTGGGCTGTTCGCCGTGACCCCGCTCATGGCTCCTGCGAAATCCTGCAGCTCCGCCGAATTCTGGTCGGCTGCGTGCAAGGTCAATATTACAGAAAAGGACACGCCGGGTAGGTTTATTGGGCACTATTATTCTGGAAGGGACGGATACTTTATCTGCTACATTGAGGGATTCTGCGGGCAGTTCCTCTTCAGGGTCAGAGAGGAAGTCGCGCTTGACGACTTCCCTAAAGTAGTTGTCAAGCTCGATAGGCAGTTGAAGGAAGAAGGCCCAGCGAATGTCGTGCTTGAGGGATATCAAGCGTGGCTGGCCGAGGAGGACAGCGGATCCGATGCTCATCTTCTGCTGCGAAAGATACGAGACGCTCACCACTCCTATTTGCGCAAGAACAGGTTATCAAGCTACCGATTCGACATCGAGGACGAAAAGGAGTTCGACGGACGCTGGAAGTTTGTCAGGCGATACTGGCTGAACGTGCTCTTCGAGTTCACCTACTTGAATGGTCTCGTCGTTTTCGTCTTCTGGCCGTGGCTGCGAAGGCAGAAACCATGGCGCAAATGCGCACACATAGGCCTACTGCCCTTTCTATTGATGCTGCCCTATCATCTAGGATATGCCACATTCACGTTTACCTCCACGGGCCCAAGCGGTGGTGTCCTTTACCCTTTGGTCATCGTCTGGTTGCGCGGCAGCTACTGGCGCTGGCCTTCGCTTATCACTGAGCTCTTCATGAGGAACTTGGACGGCGTACTTGCGCTCACCTTTCCCAAGCCACTTGAACATATGTTCCAGCCGCTGAACTCTATGCTGTCGCTCAGCGGCGGCGGGGCGCCAGGGGTTGTCGGTTCTCTTGGCACAGGCGCGGCTGTCGTGTTGCTCGCGTTCTCAGTGATACGCGTGGTTCGACGTCGTGTGAGCGTCAAACGTGGTTTCACAGGTCGGGCCGACATCGAATCAGTCCGCGCTGATGGGCAAGGGTCCCGCGCGGGCTTTTGGCGCGACCATCTCAAGGATGTGATGAAAGTCGCGCTTGTCTTTGTCGTCACATTTGTCGCTGTGGTCGTCTTGACGCTTCTCGGACCCTTGTCAAAGCGAACATTCGTGGTGGCGGCGCATTTCGGGCGTTCGAGGTCATTGCGTTTCGCGCTTCTGCTGCGACCGGGACTGATCAATGCCGTTGATTCTTACGGTTACTCAGGACTTCACGCCGCTGTCGAGGGGTACAAGGATGACGCAATCGCTCTTCTCCTGGAAAGAGGAGCTGATCCGAATGTTCGATCCGGAGATGGGCGAACGCCCTTACACCGCGCGGCCGAATACAGACAGACGAGTATTTGTGAGTTACTCCTGTCAGCAGGAGCGATCGTGAACGCGAGAGATGACTACGGTGTGACGCCGCTGCACGAGCTAGGGACAGTTGAGATGCTGAGGCTCCTGCTCCAGCACGGCGCGGACATCAATGCCACGACTCCTGATGGCCGGACCCCTCTGCATTACGCCGCGTGTATATGGGGCCCCGGCCCGGTGGAAGCTCTGTTGGCAAACGGTGCCGTTCTTGAAGCTCGGGACAGTTGGGGGCAAACTCCCCTCCACTTATTAGCTGCCGGGAATGGTAGACCTGATGTCGTCGGACTGCTCCTGTCAAAAGGGGCCGATCTCAATGCCCGGACGAACGATGGCCGGACTCCTCTTCACATCGCTGTGCGGCGGAGTGACGAGATCGTAAAGATCCTACTCGAAAGCGGCGCCGAAGTGAATGCGCTCACTCTTCAGGGATTGACGCCTCTCGACCTCGTCAACAAGCCATGGCAGCAAGACGTCAGGGAACTTCTACTAAAACACGGGGCCAAGTCAGGAAAAGAACTGGAGGAGCTTTAGGAGGCCGTTGAAGAAGTGTGGCTCCGCCGGCTGTCTGCGTGCTCCGCACAGGCAGGCCCTCGGCGGAGGAACCGCAATCCGCCGCGGCGGGCGCCACACCCAGTACGGGCGCACGCTTGCGCGCCGTAGTCCGCCTGTCGGCGGACGAAGGCGTGGCCATGCGCCCCTACGATCGGCGGGAACTTCGGATTTCCGCCCACTGTGCACTTCTTCAACGAACTGTTAGGCGTTACTGATCTGTGAACGCAGAGGGATTCTGCGGCAGTCTACCACCTCTCACAGCACACGCCCCCGCCTGTGATCCTTGGCATCGTGCCGGCTCAGCAGCCGCTGCCTCCTTGACCGGCCCCGCCTAAGGCGGGCTGGCTTGCCCGGCCGTGAGCCGCGAATTGGAAGATGACACGGCGAGATAAAACCTACCGTAACAGCGCGAGAGTAGGCAGGCCTCGATTTCATTGAACGTCTATTCAGCGATTCGCGCTGGGCTCCTCATCTCCCGCCGGCTTCGATTCCAGTACAAAACTACGCCATTCCTCATCCAGTTCGGCCTGGGTCATGCCGAGCAGTCTCAGGAGTTCCGCGTGGCATTCTTTCGCCTGCGGACGCGGCGGCAACTGCCGAATGAATCGAATCAGCTCTACCCACTCTTCCTCGTGTTGATGTCGCAGAAAATGGACCAGACTGTGCGCGAGCTGGTAATCGGTTCTGAAGCTGATCCTCTCCTTCAGCATCATCGGCTTCAGACTCAGTCGCTTTTGCTCGCGCAACATGCGACGCAGCTTCGTCTCCCTCAGCGTGGCGTCTCGATGATCGCGTATTGTCTCGGCTATTCCCTCGCTAAGCCAGTTGGGGGCGGCGAACAAGTGCATTCGACGATACATCAGCAAGTGGGCCCCTTCATGTCGGGCCACAGACCTGTAACTGGGATGGAACCGAATGACGAAGTAGCCCGCGGGGGTTGCGTATCCTCTCAAGCTATTCGCGTCTGGAGCGTGCCGCGCCGCGAACTGTCGGTACGTATTCTTATACGAAAAGAGGAAAACGATCATGTACGGATCGGGGCCGCGTATGGCGGGAACGGGGGCTTGGGGTCCGCTTGAGCCAGGAGCCGCAATCGCACGCACACGAGAGCCCGCACGATCCGGACCCAGGGCGTCGGACTTGGCCGATTCCGGGGACTGGAAGCGAGCCAGGTCGAACGGGAAGGGTTTCTGGAAGTCGCGGTAAAGCTCTTCGAGAAGCTCTGCCGTCGTCTGTGCGGGGACGGGCCCGGTATGAGCGAAGATCAGGAAGTGTTCGGTCTCAAGCAGGTCAGCGCCGTCCGCAATGCCCTGGAGCGCCCGACGGCAAATCGAGATGATCTCCTCCTTCGGCCGTGGATCGCGCATGGCCAGCAAAGTCCGGGTCAGGTCAACCTTCCAGTGGCCCCTCTCTTTCGCAAGGTATATGGAGGGACGAAAGCTGAGTAACGGGGCGATATCCGCCCTGGCGCGGTCCTTGTCCGACAACGTCACACTGATCTCCGGTTGGAGATCCTCGCCGGGACTGCGGCCTTTTGATCTCCGGGGCGCCTCGGCAACGAGCGTGTGCAGTTCCTCGACCCGAAAAAGCGGCAGGGTCCGGCTCAATCGCTCCTCGATGGCGAGCCGGTCTCTCAAAGTGAGCGTGGGCAGGAGGGACTCATACGAGCCTTCGGCCAGCGCGACGCGAAAGCGACCGAAGGCCTCCTTCACGGCTGCTTCGGACTCAGACGCCGGGGGCTTGTCGGAGGCCAACGACAGGTCAGCGTCAAGGCTGCACAGACAGAAAAGCACCAGGCCACAGAAAAGCCGGGAGAAGCACAAGACCTTGTGTAGGTCGGGCGCGCACCGTCGCCCTGGCGGCTTTGGCGCGTCGGCGACCATCGCCCCACGGCGTTGCCGGAATATCTTTCGTGCTTCGACGGATGCCATCTCGTCCGCCTGGTCTTGAGGCATGCCCCGGATCGTCGCTGACAGATCCAGTGTCGCTGTTTCGCCGACGCCTGTCAATCCATGCCTTTGGGGAGTTAGTGCATAATTCGAAGGAGCGACATTGGAAGATCGCCATCCGCCAGCCGGCGGACCTGCGGCGGACTCGCGATGACTATTGGATTAATTGTTCATTCCGAAGCGCGGCGCGACGAACTTTATCGGCCTGTGGCGGGCAATCTTCGAACTCTGGCCGTGCATATCAAAGGAATCGTTTCCACTTTATGTGTGCCGTGTCGGGCAATGATTTCAGTGTGTTCCGGCGTTTAACTTTTGCGCTTTGGGGGAAACTCCTCATACCTTTGGAGTCGTCAGCGATCAGTTGCTGTGGTCCGGAATGTCCAATGTCAAACCTCGAATGGCTCACACGCACTCTCACCGCGCAGACGCAAAGAACGCAAAGAGTTGCCGTGAGCCAGAGCATCACGATCCATCGTTTCAAACGATCTGTTTGACAGTCTGCCCCTTTGTGGTGCGCGTCCACTTGCCCCTCAACGTCGACAATTAAGGCTTCGGCATTCGGCATTCACTGGACATTGGGGCTTGGGCCTTCGTCATTTTGCATTCAATGGACAGTGGAGCTTGGTCATTCGTCATTCACGCGAGAGCTTACTCATGTCTTCCTGCCCATGACCGTTCGTGCGATTGTTGACATCGTGGCATCGCAGCACTCGCCGCGTGCTCACTCAACGCGGTTGCGTACACCGTCCGAAACTCGCCGAGACGATTCGAAACTCCCGTGGACGTCTTCATGCCGTGTGCGCTACGCGGAAGCGTTAGTAATTGAAACGCACGCCGATGGTCAGGCGATCCTCATTCCTGTCCCACCGGATCGGATCGATGTTTCGCTGGTGGTTCAAGTAGAGCGTGAAGTCCGCGGCCCGCCCGACGCGGCGAAACCCGATTTCTGGTTGGTAACCAAACAGGCCGCCCCCGCCAAAGTAACATCGGGTTTCGAGCCGGCCGTACAGCACGCTTCGGCCGCGTTCCACGGCGTCCCACCGTCCAGCGGCCGCGATGAAGGCGTCGTGGTCGAAGCGCTTCTTGTCGAGGAAGACGCCGCCGCCAAGGCTGCCATTGAGCGGAACGCCGCGAGGTTCGGCGGACTCGGCGAGGATCCGTTCCTTGTCCCAGCGGCGCACGTCCATGCCGTTGGTGGCCGCGCCGAAACCCACGCTATGGTATCTGCGATAATCACCATCATCGGCGTTGGCGTCGCGGCGCGTAACGTAGTGATAGTCGAGGCTGAGGTAGTGCCGATCCTCCTCGAACCGCAGGCTGGGACCGACATCGTATATCACGTATCTTGGCACGAGGTCGCCCCCGGTCTGAAGTGCGATGGCGCCGTTGCCCCAGACCGACACGTCTTGCAGCCGCGCCACACCGAGGGAGAGGCCCACGTCGCCGTCGCTGCCCTCATCGTTCAAGGCCGTAGCATATGACCCCGTGATGCGCATGTCCGGAAGTTCGGTGGCGGAACGAACAAAGCTCTCAGGCGATCGTGTGGTCAGGCGCGTTCCGGTCAGCAGCACGTCCGTTGCGTCGGTTCTCGCGCCATACGGGTTTGGTATGCGCTCATAGGAGCAGAACAGCGTGAGATCCAGCTTGGGGAACAGCAGCATGCGGTCGCCCAGCTCGATGCTGGCGCCCCACGGGGACCCCCCGCCTGCGAAGAAGTCCAGACCTCCCTGTGCATACAGTACATGCCGGCCGATCCGATACAAATCCTCTCGCACTTTGCCTCGGGCGCGGAACGAGTAGTCGGTGTAACTCGTCATTCCGACCCAGGCGACGGACACGTCGTAGTTGGGGCGGAGCAACCATGCGTTCGTGTCGCTTTCGGCGATCCCGTCGTTGAAGTGTCCCAGTCGGGCTCCCTGCGTGACGAAGCCGGCGCCGAACTCGCTCCATCGCATCTTGTTCCCGAACGTCTGCCCCACGACCTGGCTGCAGGTATGGCGATAGAATCCTTTGAAGCGCCCGTACGACGTGTCGTAACCGAGGCCGAAGTATTCAAAGGTGTTCTCCAGCGCCCTCGGCCCGGCTTCCAGCGGCGTGCGATCGCCCCAATGGAATGAAAGGACCAGGTTGCCCCGTCGGAGGAAATCGAGTTCCATGTTTCGCCGCAGCACCGCGTCATGGCTGAGCTCATCCCCGATCACCAGGGCGCCCTCTCCGGACAGGCCGACATCGGGAATGAATTCCCACTTGCCGGGCAGCAATTGCAGTCCGCCGTCGCTGGGCCCGCTCTTATCTGTGTCCGGAACAGCCGAAGCAATACGGCCCGTGACCAGCGCGACCGTTGCGACCAGAACGACCCATCTCGACATGCTCATAATTTCAGCCTTCAAAGCCGATGAAACGCAGATCGCCTCACCGACAAGTGGTGGTGGCGAGGCGGCGCATTGGTGTCCTGTAGATAAGACAGAGACACGGCCGGCCTTCTGAGGCACGAGCAACTCAGGAAAGCGCACTTGCACCGCAGAAGCAAGGCCGTTCCATGAGCGGAAAGTGTAGCACGAAGAGGCCCCGATTTCATCCCCATTTTCGTCGGCAGGCGAGCATTTCCGGGGACGCCTGCAATATCGTTCGGCCTGCAAGTTGCCCTGGGGATATGGCGGACGGCAGGACCAACCCCCAATCCAGTTCAGTTAGCAGCCCGTTGAAGAAGTACATAGTGGGCGGAAATCCGAAGTTCTCGCCGATCGTAGGGGCGCACGGCCGTGCGCCCGTGCTGGGTGTGGCGCCCGCCGCGGCGGGCCCCGGTAGCGGTTCCTCCGCCGAGCCCTTCGACAGGCTCAGGCCTTCGGCTCTGGAGCTCAGGCTCGAAGAGGCTGTGAGCACCGTCGAACGGGGCGGCGGAGCCACACTTCTTCAACGGGCCGCCTAGCCCTGCTTGTCAAACTCCGGCGCGACCACAACGAAAATCCATAGCAGCACATTACCTGCAAGTACGGCCCCCGGCGCCCAAAATGCCGGCGCGGACGGCCAGTGCTTCAGCATGACGGCAGCTGCAATGGCATAGGCCAGGGAAAGTCCGCTGCCGATGAGAAAGTTGTTAAAGATGGCCCTTCCGGGGACCCTGTCTCTCGTTGGCTTCGTAGTGCTCTCTGTGTCAGGTTCCTGTCCTTTTTGGTCCCGAGTATCCCAGTCGCGCCACTCGCCGACTCCTTTCAGCGCAAGCCAGACGGCGATCACATACACAAAGCCGAGCTGAATTGAGGCGATGTACAACGCCCTTTCAACCATGCCAAGTGCAGCCGTGTGCCAGGGAATGAGGCCAAATTCCTTGCCCTTGATGCCGATTCCTTGCCGCAGGTCGGTCATTGTCTTGGAGATCGGGAAGTGAGCAAACACAATCCCAAAGACGTAGCCGAGCAGATAAACGTACCACGGATTCCCCGGCATTGCACCCCTCCCTACAGCAGCCATCTGGCTGCGACTGGAAAGACGAGTGGGATATCAGACTGTCTTTCCCGGCAACTTCCTCAGTGAGTCTCCTCATCCCTCGTCGCGCGTGACCTTTCGTGCGATTTGTGGCATGTGGGCATCGCAGCTCTCGCCGCATGGTCGGTCAATCGAGTTCGCTCGGAGATTTGTTCGGAACTGAGCCCAAGCTCTCCCGATAGTTGCATGGTAAAAGTCCAGCCGCGTCAGTAGGACAGAGCATTCCTCCAGATCGACAGATGGGCAACATCGGTCTGTAGGGGCGCGAGGGAACCCCACTTGCCTTGAGACTTATCGAGGTCGCGAAGTACTTCGTCGATTGGAGCCGATTTGAGCCAATCACGCTCCCGTATCCGATTCAGCAAGAAGTGAAAGCGGCATCGTTTCGCAGCCGCAGGAGTCTGCGCCAGACGTCTTGAGGTCGGCCTTGTCCAATGCCTGGCTCCAAACTGTTGGAATTCCCCCAAGCTATTCGAGATAACCCCTTTACATATGACGCACTCACATATGTGATC